>Ga0105048_10001474_pt1 | contig 38249 bp, 44 predicted proteins | sample MAT05_FD_78382 | JGI IMG/M metagenome (GOLD analysis project Ga0105048, IMG submission 78382) | Freshwater microbial communities from Lake Fryxell liftoff mats and glacier meltwater in Antarctica - MAT-05 | ecosystem: Environmental > Aquatic > Freshwater > Ice > Liftoff microbial mat | place... | reverse complement strand
CGGTCGAAACCAAAGTTCGCCGCGCCGATGAAATGAGCCGCCGCTATCGCATCGCGGGCACGCCCAGCATGATCGTCGCGGGCAAATACGTGGTGACCAGCACGCCCGCAACCGGCTTACAGGGCGTCATCGACACGGTTAATTTCCTGCTGCAAAAAGAACTCGCTGCCAAGAAAGCCGGCAAGCCATAGTGAATTTGGCGCGAGCCTGGCTGGTCTCGGTCGCGCTGCTGACGCCGCAGTTTTTGAGCGCCGCCAGCGTCAACGCTGCAATTGAACCAGCTAAACCGGTGGCGGGCGTCGACTATGCCGTCGTTGACCAGGTCCCGGCGATTGGCAGCGCCAAGCAAGTTGAAGTGGTTGAGGTATTTGGCTACGGCTGCATCCACTGCGCGCACTTTGCACCGCACGTGGATACCTGGGAGCGCGCGCTGCCGAAAGGCGTCGGCTTGATCATGCTGCCAGCGGTGTTTGCCAACCCGAGCTGGGAGGCATTTGCGCGCGCGTTTTATGCCGCCGAGGTGCTCGGCGTGCCGCGGCATAAGTTCCACTTAGCGCTGTTTAAACGCAATTTTTTTGAAGGCAAGCCAGGGTTGCGCGACATTGATGAAATGGGTCGCTACTTTGAGCAAACGTACGCTCTAAAAAATCCGCTGTTTCAGCAGGCGGCTTACTCGTTCGGTGTGGAAAGCAAAGTGCGGCGCAGTGACGAGCTGGCGCGGCGCTATCGGGTCAGCAGCACACCGACGATGATCGTGGCCGGAAAATACGTGGTCAGCGTGCGCGGTAACGGCGAGCAGGCCTTGCTCAAGGTGTTAGCGACGACGGACTATCTAGTCAAGCGCGAACTTGCCAAGCAATCCGCTGGGCCCAAGCAAAAGTCCAAACGCAGCCTCAAGAAAGCGGCCTGAGCTTGAGCGCCGTGGCCGTGCGCAGGATTTATCGCGGCGAGCGGATCAAGGTTCTCAGCTTCAACATTCAAGCGGCCACCCGCACACGCCGTTACCGTGACTATCTGCTGCACAGCTGGAAGCAAGTGTTGCCGCACGCGTCACGCTTTGCCGCGCTCGAGCAAATTGCGCATGCCGTGCAGCCTTTTGACATCGTGGCCTTGCAGGAGTCCGACTCGGGCTCGCTGCGTTCGAGCTATGTCAATCAAACCGGGCACCTGGCAGAGCTGGCTGAGTTTCCGTATTGGACGCACCAGGCCAACCGCAACGTCGGTGAGATCGCGCGTCCCGGCAACGGTGTGCTATTGCGCCGCCAGCCCGCGCATGTGGTCGATCATCGCTTGCCTGGACGCATTCCAGGCCGTGGCGCGCTCAGCGTGGACATCGCAACGGAGCAAGGCGCAAGCGTGCGGTTTGTGGCGCTGCATCTGTCGCTCGGGGCGATCGCACGCGCGTTGCAGCTTGATTTTGTGTTGAGCGAACTCCAAACAGACCAGCCGACAATTGTGTTGGGCGATTTCAATGTGGGTCGTGGCGCGCGCGAATTTGAGGCGTTTATCGAGCGCAGCAAGCTCAACGTCGCCACCGGCAACGCGCCCACCTTTCCAAGCTGGCGCCCGGAGAGCGCGCTCGATCACATCCTGGTCTCAGCGCATATTCGCGTAATCGAGGCGGGCCCATTGCCGCTGCCGCTAAGCGATCACTTGCCGCTGGCGATGGAGTTTGAATTGCAATGAGCGCAGCGCTTCGACGCTATCGCCAATGGTGGCCGCACATCGCCATTTCTGCTTACGTGGACCCCGCCGCGCTGGTGATCGGCCGGGTGTGGATGGGGTCCGATGCGTCGATTTGGCCGTTTGCCGTCGCACGCGGGGACGTCAACGAGATCCACATCGGACAGCGCAGCAACATCCAGGACGGCTCGGTGTTGCACGTCACCCACGACGGCCGCTATACGCCCGGCGGCCGCGCGCTGCTGATAGGTGACGATGTGACCGTCGGCCACGGGGTGATTTTGCACGCCTGCACGATTGGTGATGGCAGCTTGATCGGCATGGGCTCAACCGTGCTCGACGACGCTGAAATCGGCAAGCATGTGATGGTCGGCGCCGGATCTTTGGTGGCGCCCGGAAAGCGCCTGCAGCCGGGTTCTCTATGGCTGGGCAATCCGGCTAAATTTGTGCGCTATTTAAGCGATAACGAGATCGAAAAGCTGTATTACTCAGCGCGCAATTACGTGCAAGTAAAAAACGACTATCTAAGCGCGGAGGAAACCACCGAAAGGGCTTTTTCCGACGACCGTTTCAACGATTAGCGGCGCTGATCCACCCACTCATTTTGCAAGAGCGCAGCCGCATGCTCAAGCACACACGACCTTAGCGCGCTCAAGCTGTAGCCGCCTTCTAGCATCGACACCACCCGGCCTTGTGCGTGCCGATTGGCCACCGCGACCAGCTCGGTTGTGATCCAGGCGAAGTCCTCATCGGTGAGATTCAAGCCAGCCAGTGGGTCCAACTGGTGGGCGTCGAATCCGCTCGATAGCAGTAACAGTTGCGGTGCGAAATACTCGAGCGCAGGCAGCACCGACGCGCTGAAACGCGCTCGGTAATCGTTAGAGCGCGTGCCCGGGGGAATCTCGACATTGACGATATTGCCAGCGCCTTCAGCGCGCGCCTGCCCAGTGCCTGGATACAGCGGAAACTGGTGCAAGGAGATGTAAAGAACGCGCGGGTCGGCCTGGAAAATATCCTCTGTGCCATTGCCGTGGTGAACGTCAAAATCAACGATCGCCACGCGCTCAAGGCCGGCATCAAGCGCGCAATAAGCGCTCACTGCAATGCTATTGATCAAGCAAAAACCCATCGAGACGTCGCGCGTTGCATGGTGCCCGGGCGGGCGCACCGCGCAGAACGCGCGCTGCGTTTTGCCGCTCAGCACATCGCCCAGAGCAGCCACGCCGGCACCGGCGGCACGCAACGCGGCATCCACGGATTGGGTTGAGACTTGCGTGTCGGGATCCAGCGCTACGCGGTGCGCGGTGTGACGCAAGCGCATCAGCGCATTGAGCAGGGCAGGTGAATGCGCGCGTTGAACTTGTGCAAGCGTCGCCAACGGCGCGTCGTGCCAGGTGAGCGCGAGACTCGATGCGCGCAAAGCGTCCAACACCGCAGCTAAGCGCGCCGGGGATTCCGGGTGTCCGGGACCCGGGTCGTGTTGCAGGCAAGCCGTGTGGGTGTAAATCGCCAGGCTCATTTGATGCGTTTGTCCTTGTGCCACAGTTGCTCGCCAAAACCCGACTGGCGCGCCATTACGCGTGCCAGCACAAACAACAGGTCCGACAGGCGGTTGAGGTATTTGATCACCGGCGCTTGCACCAGCTCCAATCGCGAGAGGCTGATGGCTTCGCGTTCAGCGCGACGCGCCACGGTGCGCGCGAGATGGCACGCCGACGCCGCGCGACCACCCGCGGGCAAAATGAAATCTTTCAGCGGCGGCAGATCATCGTTGTAGCGGTCGAGGTCTTCTTCCAGACGGGTAACGTCAGCATCAAACATCAGCGTGAACCCAGGCATACACAGCTCGCCACCCAGATCAAACAGCTCGTGCTGGATGCGCGTAAGCAGCTCCTGCAATTCTTCATCCTGGGTTTCCGCGAGCACCATGCCGATCACCGAATTGAGCTCATCGACCGTGCCGTACGCCGTTACGCGCGCGGAGTCTTTCGGCACGCGGGTGCCGTCGCCTAATCCGGTGGTGCCGTCATCGCCGGTGCGGGTGTAGATCTTGGAAAGCCGATTGCCCATGGGTCAACTGCATAAACTAAACGGAGGGCACGCAAGCTTAGCAACGCAAGCGGTTACTCTGTAGCCCAGCTTTTTTGCGGAGCCAAAGTAACTTCATGAGTATTGCTTTTATCGGTGGCGGAAACATGGCGCGCAGCATGATTGCGGGCCTCAAACGACGCGGTATGGATCCGCACAGCATCTGCGTGGCCGAGCCGGTGGATGCGCTGCGCACTGAACTCGCGCGTGATTTCGGAGTGCGCTTATTTGCCCATGCGCGAGCGGCCGCGGATCACGCCGACACGCTGGTGCTTGCGGTCAAGCCGCAGATCATTGATCAAGTGTGCGATGAGCTGCGTCCGGTGATTACCGAACGGCTGCCGCTGGTGATTTCGATTGCCGCTGGCGTGAGCATTGCGCGCCTAAAGTCTCGTTTAGGCGATCTTGCGCGGATTGTGCGCGCGATGCCCAACACGCCTGCGCTGCTCGGCGCAGGCATTACCGGCTGGCACGCGGGCGACGACGTGGGCATTGATGAGCGCGCGGAAACCGAAAGCATCTTGCGCGCCTGCGGTGAAACCATCTGGATCGAGCGCGAAGATCTGATGGACGCGGTCACTGCGGTGTCAGGCTCGGGGCCCGCGTATTATTTTTTGCTGACCGAGGCACTGACCAACGCCGGTGTGGCGCAAGGCTTGCCACCCAAAACCGCCGAGCGCCTCGCGCGCCTGACCTGCAGCGGCGCGGGCCTGATGGTGCAAGCATCGAGCGATCCGGTCGCGCTCCTGCGCGAGCGCGTCACCTCACCCGGTGGCACCACTGCAGCGGCGCTCGCGAGCTTCCGCGAAGATCACTTCGGCGCAATTGTTGAACGCGCGGTGACCGCAGCCACCCGGCGCGGGCAAGCTTTGGCGGTTGATTAAGCGATGTTTGATAACAGCCTCCATTATCTTGTTAACAGCGTTTTTGGCTTCGCCGCGTTTGTATTTTTGCTGCGCGTGCTGGTGCAACTGGGCAGCGTGGATTTTTATAACGGGGTTTGCCAGTTTTGCTACAAGCTGACCAATCCGCTATTGACCCCGCTGCGCAAGTTCATTCCGCGCTACCGCAAGCTGGATCTCGCGGCGCTACTGGGCTTTTTGCTGTGCGTGACCCTCGCGCTGTGGCTAACCAATTGGCTGCAAGGATCGTTGCTGAGCCCAGCGCAGCTGCTGGTAGCGTGGGTCGATCGGCTAATCGCCTGGCTGTATTGGATGCTGGTCGCGGCGCTGCTAATCTCGATGATCGGCATGTGGTTTGTGCGCGATTGGCAGCGCAATGACCTAATCGAGGCTTGCGTGGACATCACCGCGCCGTTTTTATGGCCCATCCGCAAATTGATTCCTGCCTTCCAGCAGCTCGACCTATCACCGATGGTGCTGCTGTTTGCCATTACCTTGATCCGACTGCTGCTCAGCGACCTGCTTGGGGCCTTACTTGGAGTTGCCACATGATTAGAAAACAACGGATTCTGCCGTTGACCTTGCTGGCATTGGCGCTGCTCTCGGGCGGCGTGTTTGTGCGCGGTTGCGCACAGGCAAACGCACAATCTCTGAGCAATCCAGAAAGCGTCGAGCTCGACCCGGCCACGCGCGAGCTGTACATCAGCAACACCAATACCAACCAGATTTTGAAGCGCTCAACTGGCGGCGTTTTAAGCGTGTTCAAGTCCTTGCCGGCTGGCAATTCGCCTTACGGCATTGAAATTGTTCGCGGCGTACTGTTTGTCGCGCACCGCACCCGCGTGCGCGGTTTCCGGCTCAGTGACAGTGTAGAGGTCATGGATTTTCAAATCGCGGGCGCGAGCTTTCTCAATGGCATCAGCTCAGACGGCGCGAATCGCCTGTTTGTCAGTGATTTTTCACTGCGCGATATCCATCAAATCGAGATCAGCAATCTCGCCGCGCCGGTGCTGAGCACGCTCACCGCTGAGACTACCAACACGCCCAACGGGCTGTGGTTTGATCGCGTCAATAATCGCCTGCTGGTTGCCGGTTGGGGCAGCAATGCCCGCATTAAATTTTGGGATTTTGCAAACGCCACACTGAACGAGCTGATCAACACCGGCAGCGGCAACTTTGATGGCATCGTGCTCGACTGCGCGGGCAATCTGTATGTCTCGAGCTGGGGCGCGGCTGCCTTGCTCAAGTTCACCCCACCGTTTGGGCTGTCGTCGCAATCGAGCGTGTTTGCCGGCAGCCTTAGCAACGTGGCCGACATCGCTTACTCGCGCGCCAACGGTGTGATCTACGCGCCTAGCACCAACGCCAACACGATCACCGAGCATGTAACCGAGTGCATGATCAGCGATGGCTTCGAATAGGCCGCTTATCCGCCATCCGATGGTTGGCTGGTACGACCCCGGCCAGCTGCTGCGCACCGGTATAGAAGTCGCAATTTCCACCATCTTTGGACGCCACGCCGACGCGCGCCTGATGGAATCATTGAGCGTCGTTAAAACACCGAAATTTCATGACCTGAGCGAGGCCGCCACGCCGGATTTCTGGTTTGATTTTGTCTCCGACACCGGCGATGGCTTCGATCCCACCTACGCCGTGGCGCGCGCCATCGCAACCGACGCGTGTCGCACGCACCCCAAAACCGAGCCGCCGCAGCTGCTGGTCTTTGGCGGTGATCAAGTTTATCCCGCACCGACGCGCGAGGCGTATCAGCAGCGCCTAGAAGACGTCTACCGCGCGGCGTTTGCCGACTCAACCCAGCGCCCAAAAGTATTCGCCATTCCCGGCAACCACGACTGGTACGACTCACTGGTCGCGTTCCGCCGCCTTTTTTGTACTGGGCGCGAATTTGCCGGTTGTCCGACTGAACAAGTGCGCAGCTATTTCGCCTTGAAACTTCCGCAGCGCGTGTGGCTGTTTGCCTTTGATATCCAGCTTTCGTCGGATATTGACGGGCCGCAGCTGAGCTATTTCGATAAGTTGTGCTGTGAGGATTTACAGCCCGAGGATCGCGTGATTTTGCTGGTGCCGGAGCCATTTTGGATTTACCGCACGATGTATCCAGACGATGCCGGCTACAGCGAAAGCAACCTAGACGAGCTCAAACGACGTATCGAAAAATCGGGCGCGCGTGTGCTGGCTTTTCTGGCCGGTGATCTGCATCACTACATGCGCTTTACCGCCATCGACGGTCTCAGCCAGCTGATTACCGCTGGCGGCGGCGGCGCGTTTCTACATCCGACCCACGGCATGCGCGCGCCGCGTTTTCTGAGCGATCACGCGCAGGCATCGAAGTATGTCGCGACCGAAGAGTCGGGCGAACTCAAGCCCGATTGCGCCTTTCCAAGCACGCGCGCGTCGTTTTGGCTGACCTTTCAGAACCTCAAATTTCCGCTGATCAACCCGCGCTTTGCGCTTGCGATGGGGCTGTTCTACGCGTGTTTGACGCTCGCCTACGTGGATAACTCACTCGCCGATTTGCTCACTTTTTGGGCAAAGTTCAATGCCATCTTCCTCGGCGAAATCGAGCCGCTGAGCGTGTTTGCGACGCTGTTTGTGGTCGGTTTATTTGTGTTGGTCACCGATACCCACCGCAGCTCGTATCGGATTCTAGGCGGCGGTGTGCACGCCACAGCGCATATCGTCGCGGCGCTATTGCTGTACGCGGCGTCTGAGCAGCTGCTGCAAATCCTGCATTTCGACTCACTGCGAAACTTTGGCTGGGGCCATCTGCTGTGGCACTTTGGCGTGCTCGGCGTGGGTGGCGCATTGGTCGGTCCGCTGCTGCTCGGCGTGTATTTGCTGGTCTCGTTGAATGTGCTCGGGCGCCACAGCGGCGAGGCGTTTTCCTCATTGAAGATTCCCGACTACAAGAACTTTTTACGCTTCAAAATTGCCGCCGATGGCTCAATCACGCTGTACGCCTTCGGCATCCGCCGCGCGCCACGACGCTGGAGCGAGCACTCAACGCCTAAGAGCCTGGATAAAGCGGCCAGTGGCGTGCACCTTATCGAGCTCAAGCTCCTTGCTTGATGCCTATGCGCTGGTTCTGCTGCTGCTGGCGCTGGGCAAGCTGTGTCAGGTGGGCAATTTGTTCACCGATAGCGCCGCTGAATCGCTGAACCGATTTGTGATTGTCGTGGCGCTGCCCGGCCTGGTGCTGCAGGTGGTGCCGGGCATGACGTTTACCTTCGATGTGTTCAAGCTGGCGCTGCTGCCCTACGCTTGCAGTGCGGTCGTCGGCGGCGCGGTGTGGTGGCTATGCGCGCGACTCGGCTTTGAACGGGCCACGCAAGTGACGCTGACTGCGCTCAGCTCGATCGGCAACACCGCGTTTTTGGGCTACCCGATGGTGCAGGCGCTGCTCGGCGAAAGCGCGCTGCCGTATGCGCTGGTATTCGATCAGATGGGTTCATTCGTGCTGCTTGCGGTCGGCGTGCCGTGGCTGATCTTGGCTAACACCGCACAGACTGAGAAAGTTTCGGGCGCGCGTCAATTTTTAAACCTGCTCAAGTTTCCGCCGCTGTGGGCTTTGCTGCTGGGGCTGCTAATTGCGCCGCTCAGCGGCATTGCCGATTCAATCAGCGCAGCGCTCGCAGCGACGGTGGTCCCGATCACCTGTTTTGCGGTCGGGTTGAAGCTTAAGTTTCGCCTGCCAAAGGCGGATCTGGCGGCGCTTGGGATCGGTTTGGTTGCAAAGCTGCTGGCGTTTCCAGCGCTCGCCTGGATGTTGGCGCACGCATTAGGGCTCGATCCACTCGCCATCAGCGTGGCCGCTTTGCAAGCCGGCATGCCTGCCATGATCAGCGCTGCGGCGCTTTTGAGTGCAGCGCAACTCAAGCCAGAACTAGGCGCGGCGTTGGTCAGCTACGGCTTGCTGCTGGCGATGGTGACCTTGCCGCTAATCGCGTACATCGCCTAGTTGCTACCCCAAGCGGGAGGCGGTGTGGGCAGCGGCTTTTGTAAATCAAAAGTCACTTTAAATGTGCGCTGCGGGCGTGTTAATTCATAGCGAAACTCAACGCCGGGATCCAGCTCGAGCGCCCACACGTTTTGGTTCGAAACAGGAATTTTCATGCGCGTAAACAGCGCCTGGCTGTGGGCGTCGGCCGGAAAGGTTTGGCGAGACTCAAGCCCCCGATCAAGCGTGTCGCCGCCGTACATCGTCATTTCATCTTCGCTGCCGTCCGCCTTGCGATGGTCGTGCTTGAGCTTAAGACCCGCTGCGCTGCGCGTGATCACCCAGGTCCGCGAACGGTCGTTACTGACATGAAACGGCACGCGCAAAGTGGTTGGATCGCAGTCGCGGACGTGCATCAGCAGCGTCTCACCAGTGAACACATCGGGCGGGTTCGTCACCGGCTCGTTGACGCTAATGCGCCCGCCAAAGGTTTTTCCACACAGCGCGCGGATGCCTTCAAATAGCGCATCGGCTGGGCTCAACAGCTCGCGTGTGAACGCATAAGCCGCCGTTCCGGGCACGGTAAAAGCCATGCTGCCATCCGCGTACTGGCCGCTTTCCTGGTAGCGCAAACCGCTTTCGCTGATGTCTATGCTGGCTGCCAAAGCGAGCTCTTTGCCGGAGCGCTGGGCTGGGATTTTGCAGGTGGCAGGATTGAGCTGGCCTTGAAAGCGCCGCGCGCCCAACGCGCTGAATTTGACTCGGCAACCCTCTGGATAGCTCACCGTCGCGGCCGGATCAAGCCGCGTCAGGACATCTTGCCAGCGGCTCTGATCGGCAAACACCGACTCGTCTTTAAAGCTGAAAAAGCGCATTTGCAGCGCGCCATTCACTTGCTCAAACACCCAAATGCGACGGCGCGTCACCGGCCCGGCGGCGCCCGGCGAGCGCCACTCAAAGTAAAGCGGATGCGCGCCAAAGCGTGGGTTCTCGAACGCAACAAAGCGCGCGTGCTGGGCATCGATCCACGCACCGCTGCGCGCCGGGCTGCTTGAGATAGCCGCTTCAAGCGCCCGCATTTGCGCACTGTTAGAGAACTCGCCCAGCAACAAATTACGCGCGATCAGCGCTTTATCTGAAGCGCTCGCAGCCACACTGCTTTGCGCCTCATCACCAGTCGCTCTAGGCAAAGGTGCGCAAGCCGCCACAAGGCCCACAGCCGCCAAGCCCAATGCTGCACGTGCGCTCAGCTGTTTCATGTGTAGGCCTCTCACGGCTCAATCAACAATCGCGTGGGGAACAAAACGCGCGGCGTCGCGCGTGATCGGGTTTTGGTCCTCGCGCATGCCCAAGCCCGCGGCTCGATCGGCCACGATCCAGGCGCCGACCACCGCATGCCACTCGTCGAATTTCGGCAATGGCGCGTAGCGCTGGCGGATAAAAGCGCCGTCCGCATAGGGACCGTCCTGGCTGATGCGCTCGCCGTTTGGCATGATCAAATCGACATTGGCACCCTCGCGAGAATGCAGTGGTTTGCGCACCCAGCCGGCTTCGAGCGCGGGTGCGTCGGGGCGCTCAAAATGCGCTTCAAGCAAATTCGGGTGGTTAGGATGGCGCTCCCAGAGCAGCGGTAATGCACCTTTGTTCGACAAGATCGCTTTCCAGGGCGGCTCAAAAAGCTGAATTCCGCTGTTTGGCAGGGCGGGCCCAAATTCTTCGCGAAATAAAAATTCCAACGGATAGAGTTTGAATAGCGAGCTGATTACCCGGTGCTGCAGATCGGTAAAGCGTCCGCCGACCGCAAGGCCGATATCCTCAATGTCGATGATCTCGGTGCTGATCCCCGCCTGTGCCGCGCAGTCGCGCAGGTACAGCACGGTGCCGCGATCTTCCGGATGGTTCGCAACCGACGCGAAATATAGCGGCTGGGTCAGGCCCGGCGTGAGCGCGCGAAACGCCTCGATCAGCAGATCCTGGATGGCGTTGTATTGATCGCTACCAGCCGGCAAATCGCCGCGCGCAATCAGTTGCTCCAGCCACAGCCACTGAAAATACGCCGCCTCGTACAGGCTGGTTGGTGTGTCATAGTTGAGCTCCAGCAGCTTCGCTGGGCCAACCCCGGTGTAGGCAAAATCCATGCGCCCGTACAAATGCGGCGCCTGGGTTGTGTCATCGCTGCCCCAGGTTTGCGCGATCCATTGCCAGTAGCGTTCGGGAATTTCCAAGCGCGCTAGCAGCTCCTCACTGCGCACCACCTCGCCCACCAAGGCCATCGCCATCTGATGAATTTCAGCCGACGGCGCTTCGATATCGTCTTCAATCTGGCGCAAGGTGAACTGGTAGTAGGCGTCCTCAACCCAGTAGGGCTCGCCGTTGATGGTGTGGAACTTAAACCCGAGTGCGTCGGCTTGAGCCCGCCAGTCTGCGCGTTCAGCGATCGCGATGCGCTTCACCCGCCCCAACTCCCGCGTGCAGATGCGGTTGATCCAAAGCCCGCCCGGGACATGGTTACCGCGCGTGCCGCTGGGCGCGAAGCCGCCGCGGGCACTTTGGCCATGCCGGTATTGGAGCCGATCACAATATTGCCCGACGTGCGCCACGCCCCTGAGCCGCGCGTTTGATAGAGCGGCTGGGGCGCGCGATTATTCTGCGAGTTGTACCAATCTGGACCACTTGAGCGCAGCACGGAAGCGATCATGTAGCCCGTCATCAGCGGCACAAAGAAGCTGCCGCCCGATTCCTGGTTGGTGGTGCAGCGGCCTACGCCAAAATCAGTTTCGCAATCTTGCGGCGAGGTGTAGCGCGGCGCGGCCGCTAGATGGTTGGCCTGCGCGCGGGTGAAATCGTCGCGGCAGGCTTGCTCGGGGAGCTGTTTGGCGCTGATGCACGCAGCCACCGATTCGTAAACAAACGCCGGGTGATCTTCCTCACAGCCCGTCAGCAGCAGCGGAGCGCTGCCGAGGAGTGCAAGTTTGAGCAGCTTTGATCGCTTCATCGCACGCTACCAGGTCATGCTGGCGGCGTTGAGCGCGCCAACGGCAACAGAGGCAAACGCGACGAACACGCCGCTGGCCATCTCGTTGTTGGAGATGCGCGCCGGCAAATCGCGAATGAACAAGCGCAGCGCGAAGAAGGTCACCATCTGCACCACCAGGGCGATCGCGCCCCACAATACGCAATCCAGCAAGCTGACCGAATTGGAAATCGCCGCCACCAGCGGCAGCACAAAGCCCAGCAGACTGCCGCCAAAAGCGACTGCCGCGGCGGATTTATTGGCCTTGATCAATGCAAATTCGTGGTGCGGGGTGAGGCGCGTGTAGATCAGGCTGAACAACACCAACAGCCCCACCGTTGAGCCGAAATACGCCAGAAATGCGGGCAAGCCCGCGAGATAAACCGATGGCATTAGACAATCTCCAAGTCAGCTGAGCTGACATCTACACCTAAGGAAAACACCACGCAAAAATCGCTGGGGCCTGAATCTTCAACCGATACCAGCAGATATTCCAGGCGCTCGCTGCCGGGAATCTCGCGCTGGTACAACATCGCGTAATGGGTTAGGTCGTAGTCGGGAACGCTATCGGATTTCTTGAACACGCGCTCGTCAAAAACCACCGGCGGCGAATAATGCGCGCCGCTGTCGCCCCACACGCGCGTGAAGCGTTTGCCCTTCAAATCGATCTCGTATTTGCCAAGCTCGGAATCGTCGCGCAGCCACGCTTCGAGCGCCGCGCGGGTGTTCGGATGCTTGGTTTCGGCAAATTGAAACAGCTTGATTTCGTCCGTCGCGCCGCCCTGGGTTGAGACCTGCAAAAACGCGTCGTCGCTCAAATAAAAGCGGTGCAGCTCAGCGCCCTGACCCAAATCGACGTGACCGCGCGCCTCAACCATTTGGCTGCCCTCGGGCAGGCTGAACAGAAGCTCAGCACCAAGCACCCGGAACGGCAGCGCATCGATCGCTACCGCGCCACCGAGGCGCAAACCCAGCGGATGCTCGACACGCGGTGGCGGCGGCGGACGCCGTTGCGCCAACCGCGCACTCGCCGCCTTTTTGAGGAAATCAAACATCGGGCGTGTGCAGATCGGCTTGCAATTGCTTCGGTGCGCTCGCCTGCGGCGCGGGCAGCGCCGGCTTTGCCTTGAAGCGCGCCAGGATCGCATCGGCGCTTGAGCGATCTTCCAGCAAACCGGCCTTCGCCAGCTTGGCCTTCAGATCGCCATCGCCGCCAAGATTCTCGATTTCCTTGGCCGCATCGAACTTAGCCGAGCGTTCGGCCTGTTTGAGTTTGATGCGCTCAAGCGAATCGGTGGCCGTACGCAGCGCGGCGTTCGAGCCCGAATTTCTCGAGGCAAGAGCGGCTTGCGCACGCTGCACGTTCTCAGTGGCTTTGACTGAGTCCACCTGTTGCTTGAGCCGACTGATGGTGTGTTCGGCTTGCACGATGGATTTTTTCAACGTGTCGATGTTGCTGTCGTACTGCTGGATCAGCTGCGAATCGCTGGCGCTATCGCCTTCGAGCTCAGCGAGCTTCTGCGCGACCTCGCGCGCCAGCGCCTCATCGCCTTTGGTCAGCAGCTGCTCGATATAGCCGACGTATTCAGCGATCTTGTTTTGCTTGGGTTGAAACTTGTCGAAGGTCAGCTTGCGCTGCGCCATCATCGTGGTGAGGTCGTCGCGTGATTTGCGCAGCGCGTCGCTCGCGTCGCGAATTTCTTGATCGAGAATGCGCAGCGAGTTCGCATCGACTACCGCCTCGCCGGCTTGGTGCGCGGCACCGCGAAACATCGTAAAAATCTTGGACCACATGCTCATGCGTAACGCTCCTAAACCAGATGATCAGCGAAGGCCTCGGCGGCCTCGATAGTGTTGTCGGCAAGCACGCGAATTTCCTCGATCACGTGGGCGAGTTCCGAACTTGCCGATAGCTCACCAAACATCACGTATAAATCGCGTCCGGGTGCAATGGTGATCAAGCCCACATTTGACAGCGCATTAACCGGGTTGAGCTTCAACGCGAGCTCATTAAACACCGCGCGGTCCTTTACCTGAGAGGCTTCCCACATCGCTGCAGACACCATGATTTGCTCGCCAGACACGTTGATCTGCACCGGCAAATCGCCAAAATCTTTGAGCTGGATGGAGATGCTCGGATCAAGCCCGTCCAGCAGCTCGATCTTGCCTTCCTGCTCAAGCTCAGATGCGCGCAAGGCATCGTGCAAGCTGGCAGTCGTCCATTGGATCGCCATGTCGTCACCCTCAATTACAGAAAAAAAGTGCGCAGATTGTAGCGTGCGCTTGTGTAGCTGGCAGTGCCGGTTGGCCTGCTTTTCGCTAAACTCAAGGGCGATCCATTTCCCAACTAGAGAAGCCCATATGCAAGAAATCCCTGGCGATTTGAAGTTCCTGAAGTCCCACGAATGGGCGCGCCGCGAAGATGACGGCAACGTGCGCGTGGGCATTTCGGAGTATGCACAAGGCGCGCTCGGCGATTTGGTCTATTGCGAATTGCCAGCCGTGGGCGATGAGTTGAAAGCCAACCACACCTGCGCTGTGGTCGAATCGGTCAAAGCCGCTTCTGACATTTATTCACCGCTAAGCGGCACGGTTGTTGCCGTCAACGAAGCACTGACCGACAACCCAGAGAAAATCAACGAAGACGCATACGGCGAAGGCTGGATTTATCTCGTCGAACCAACCGACTTAGACGAACTCAACGAACTGCTTGACCCGGATGACTATCAAGAGTTGCTCGATTCACAAGCTTAGGGCGGTTGAGCCGCACAAAAAAAGCCAGGCAAAGTGCGCTGGCTTTTTTCTTAAACGGCCTCGTTACTCCCTCGATAAATCGTAGGGATCGACGCTGCGCTAATCGCGCTTTTGCATTTGCGCCTTGAAAAATTCAACCGAACTTTTTAAGGCTTTCCAGCTGAATTCCACCTGCTTGGCCAGCTGCTCCACTGGCGGCGAGAGTTGCTTTTGGACTTCACCTAAACGTCGCTCGCCCTCGTTGAGCAAGCCACGCAAATCTTCCGCGTGTTTCTCGAAACGGCCGCGCGCGCCAAGTGCGGCATCTTTCATCTGGCTTTGGAGATCGTCGAGAGCGGCCTGCAGTTCAACCCACTGCCCGCGCGATTTTTCTACGAACTCCCATCGAGGGCCCGCTTGGGCATCGCCCGCAGGCGGGGGTTTGTCAGACTTCTTGGCCGCCGCTTTTTTTGCAGCAGGTTTCGCCGCGGCCTTTGCCGGAGCTGCTTTCGCCGCGGCCTTTGCCGGAGCTGCTTTCGCGGGTGCGGCCGTCGCAGCTGGCTTACTGGTCGGCTGCTTCATGTTCGGCGGTTTAGCCACCGGTGTAGGTGCCACTTTTACGGCTGCCGGGCGAGCTGGAGCGGCCTTTGCTGGAGCTGCTGCTTTTGCTGGAGCGGCCTTTGCTGGAGCGGCCTTTGCTGGAACTGCTGCTTTTGCTGGGGCTGCTGCTTTTGCTGGAGCGGCCTTTGCTGGAACTGCGGCCTTTGCTGGAGCGGCCTTCGCTGCGGCAGCTTTTACAGGAGCGGCTTTGGCGGCTGGCTTTGCAGGAGCGGCAGCTTTCGCTGAAGGCGCTGTGGCCGCAGGTTTGGCAGGTGATTTTGCGACTACGGGTGCCGCTTTGGCGACTACTTTTGCAGCAGGCTGTGCGACCGCTGCGGGTTTGGCGGCTGCTTTCGCGACCGTTTTCATGGGATTACTTTTGGCTTTTTTATCACTCACCGGAAAACTCCTCTTTCGTGACGAAAAATCGCGGATAAATTCCGCTGTACATTGCGTCGAGAGCGGTGAAGCCAAGCATCTCACGCGGCACCTAGTGTAGTGCGTTCTTCAGTTTTGTGAACTAATGTTGGGTGGCTTCAAGAAATTTTTTTTAAAGCTTGTTTGGCGATTTTTTTTACCACAGTGGGGTTTGCAATGCGTACGCTTTTTGCGATGCTTTTTGTTCTGCAAGCGCTGACTTTATCAAGCCTAGCGCACTCATCAGGCGCTACATCTCCAGCCCCGCTGCAGGGATGGTCTGAGTGGGTGATGGCCGGCGAAGAGCACCGTGGCTGTCCGCTGATCGCCTCACGGGCGGCCACTGATCGCGCTGATTTTGTGTGCGCCTGGACCTCGCCATTGAAGCTGGATGTGGAAGCCAAATCGGCGCGCTTTGCCTTCTCGGTGCGCGTCTACGCCGAGCGTGCGCTTGAGCTTCCGGGCGATACGCAGGCGTGGCCGGTTGCAGTGCTTGCCAACAATTTGCCGATCGCGGTGATCGAGCAAAACGGGCGCCCGTCAATTCGCTTGAGTGCAGGTAACTATGCAATTAGCGGAGAATTGGCGTTCGCCACGCGGCCGGAGCGGTTAGCGCTCGCACAGCTGTTTGCAATCGTGGAACTTAACCTTGATGGCAAGCGCGCGACGCGCATTCGACGCGAGGACGGCATGCTGTGGTTGGGCCAGCTGGAGCGCGAGGCAACGCTTGCCGACGCGCTCAGCATTGAGGTGTTTCGACGCATCGAAGACGAGCTGCCGCTATTGCAAACCTTGGCGCTCAAAGTGGACGTCGCCGGGCGGGCGCGCGAGGTCAGTTTCGATGCGGTGCTGGGCCCGGATTTTGTCCCGCTGCGGGTGCGCAGCGCGCTCCCGGCGCAGGTCAATGAGCGTGGCGATCTGAAGGTCAAGCTTGAGCCTGGCTCGTTCTTTATTTATCTCGATGGGCGCGCTACCACAATGACGCCCAAGCTCGCGCCGAGCAAGCGCGCTGCGCCGTGGCCTGCTGAAGAAATCTTCTCGTACGCCAGCAACCCGCGCATTCGTGTGAGCCAAGCCCGCGCGCCTCGGCCGATCGACGCGAACACGCTCGATATGCCTCAGGAGTGGAAAGCGCTGCCCGCGTTTGTGGTCAGCCCGGATGAAGCGCTCACGATTGAGGAATCGGCACGCGGACGCTTGAGTGATGCGCGCAATGAGCTGACGCTGCAGCGCACCGCGTGGCTGCGTTTTGATGGCAGCGAATGGCGTTTTCGCGACCAGCTTAGCGGGCGCATGACGCGTGATTTTCGAGTCGATTTGAATGCGCCACTGAAGCTTTTGAGTGCGCGCATCAACGAGGAAGATCGCTTGATTACCGAGGGTGCGAATGCGGGCCAGCGCGGTGTTGAAATTCGCGAGGACATGTTGAATTTGTCGGCCGATTCAAGCCTTACAGGGGGCGCGGCAACGCTGCCGGTTGGCGCATGGGCGCAAAGCCTCGAGCAAGCCAATTGGACGCTCAATTTACCGCCGAGCTATCGCTTGCTGCATGCCAGCGGCGCTAGCTATGCGCCGGGGACTTGGCTCGAACGCTTTAGCCTGCTGGATATTTTTCTGGTGCTGCTGGCGCTGGTCTTGCTGCGCCGCGCGCTGGGCTGGTCGGTGATGGTTGCCGGCTTGGTGTTTTTCACGATTGCCTACCACAACCACTCAGGCTTGACGCTATTGCTTGCGACGCTCTCAGCGCTGCACTTGGCTGCCGTTAAGCTGCCGGATAATCTATTGAAGCGTGTGGTCGTTGTCTCGCGCTGGGTGTTGCTGGCGCTGCTGTCGATCAACGTGCTGGTATTTGCAGCCGAGCAGGTGCGCCTTGCGCTGTATCCACAGCTTGAGGCGGGTGCAATGAGCTACGGCGAGAGGGGCGTCGACAGTTCATTGATCGCATCGAGTCCACCGCCGCCGTCGCCGCCAGCACCAATGGAAATGACTTCTAATATGGCCGCCGATGCAAGCAGCGAACCGAACGTTGCGCTGCAGAAAAATAGCAACTCAGCTAATTCGCTACAGGCGCTTTCAAAGTCGCGCAATCGCTTGAATCGCTACGCACAAGATGTGGTGGTGCAAGCCGGCGTCGGCATGCCTAACTGGCAGTGGCAAGGCTATACGATGAGCTTTCAAGGACCCTTAAGCGCGGATCAAACGGTGAGGCTGTGGATCAGCCCAGCGTGGGCGACGCGCCTGGGCCGACTGCTGGCCATTTTCGGCTTGGGCTTCGTCCTATTTGCTTTTGGGCGCGCACTGAAATTGAAAGTGGATCTGCGCGCGGCCGCGCCGCTGTTGCTGACCCTGTGCTGTTTGCCCACGTTGAGCAGTACAGCAAACGCGCAAGCCACACCTAGCGCCGAATTGCTGGCTGAGCTCAAGGCGCGTCTGACCCAGCCGCCGACCTGTGCGCCGGTGTGCGCGGATCTTGCGGTGCTGGAGATCAGTGCGGATGCCGCTAGCGTTTCGATGGTATTGGAGCTGCACACGCAAAGCCTAAGCGCCGTCCCGCTGCCTGAATTTGCCGACGGCTGGCAGCCCAGCGCGCTGGATGTTGACGGCGTCGAGATGAGCTTTCTCGCGCGCGACGCGCAAGGCTTGAGCTACGTCGGCTTAAGCCCCGGCGTGCATCGGGTGCGCCTGAGCGGGCCGCTCAGTGGGATGGATCGCTTCAAGCTCTCGCTGCCGCTGAAGCCGCGCTCGTTGAAGCTCAGTATCAGCGGCTGGAGCGCTCTTGGCCTGCGCGACGGCGTGCTGTTGAGTGCCAACCTCGAACTGGTACGCGAGCGCCAGGCCGGGGCCAGCGCTGACTCAAGCCCAAGTGCCAGCGCCGACCGTTTGCTGCCGTTTGTGCGGGTTACCCGCCGCTTTGACTTCGCCAGCGATTTCTCGATCGAGACCACCGTCACGCGTGTGGCGCCCGCGGGCGAGTCACTAAACCTAACTCTGCCATTGCTCAGCGGCGAACAGGTACTGAGCAGTGAAGTAGCGGTCGGGAATGGCGTGATCCAGATCGCGCTGCCCGGCGATCGTGAGGAACTCAGCTTTAACTCAAAGCTAGAACGCAGCGCGCGCTTGCAGCTAAAAGCCGGTGATTTTTCGCAACGTGCGGAAACCTGGATCTTGGCGCCCGGCGACGAATGGCGCGTGAGTTTCAACGGCACACCGGCACTGGAAGCGCAAGATCCAGCGCAGGCGTTTGTCTATGAGTTCCGCCCGCGACCGGGCGAGGAACTCGACATAGCCTTAAGCCGACCGCGCGCACTTCCAGGCGCCACGCTTGCCCTCGATGAGATTTCGCTGACCTCAAAAATCGGCGCGAAAGCGCAAGACCACGAGCTCAGGCTCGACTATCGCGCAACCCGCAGCCAGCAGCATGTGATTGGGCTTCCCGCCGGGCTTGAGCTGCTGAGTTTTATCAGCGATGGCCAAGTGCTGCCAATCCGGCCGCAAGACGGCAAACTGAGCTTGCCGATCACGCCCGGCGCGCACAGCGTGCAATTGAATTTCCGCGAAGCGCGCGCGGTGAGCCTGCAAACACGCACACCTGCGTTCAACCTGAACCTGCCGAGCGCGAATATTCTGATCAAAATGAACCCGCCAGGCGCGCGCTGGACGGTGTTTGCCAGCGGACCCAAGCTGGGCGTGGCGGTGCTGTACTGGGGCGAGCTTTTATTTGCGCTGCTGCTGGCGGTGGTGATTTCGCGCCTGCGCCTGACGCCGTTGGGCACGGGACAGTGGCTGCTGCTGGTGCTGGGCTTCTCGACCTGGTCGTGGCTCAGCTTGATTTTGGTGGTGGTCTGGCTGCATGCGTTGAGCCTGCGGCCGCGCTACGTCCAGCGGCTAAGCGACGGCACCTACAATTTCCTGCAAGTGATTCTCGGCCTGCTCACCGCACTCGCGCTGGCGGCGATCGTGCTGTCGGTGCCATTAGGCTTGCTCGGCGATCCCGATATGCACATCGCCGGATTCGGTTCCAGCGCAAGCGAATTTCGCTGGTTCGCCGACGCTTCCAGCGGCGTACTACCGGTCGCCATGATCTTAAGCGTGCCCAAATGGATCTACCAACTGCTGATGCTGAGCTTCGCCCTGTGGTTAGCCGTCAGCCTAAGCAGCTGGCTACGCTGGGGCTACCACGCCTATGCCGAACACGGCCTCTGGCGCCAGCACAAACCCAGCGAATCTCCCCCCTTACCCAAAGGTGCAGCCGAGCGGACCGAAGCAATTGGAACAGTTGGAACAACCAATCCACCCGAAGCCCAACCCCCAAAATGAGCAATCTCTCCCCACCCCGCCAAAACCCCCGCCGAAGCCCACCGAGGCACGAGCCGAGCCCCTTCAGGCTCCCGAATCCTCGGGCACGATGTCCGATGGATGAGCAAACATGACCCTTATCCTCGGCTGGCGCGAGTGGGTCTCGCTGCCAAATCTGGATCTAAAAGCGGTTCGCACCAAAATCGACACCGGCGCCAAGTCGTCCGCTTTACACGTCTCTGACATGCAAATTTTTGATCGCGATGGACGCAAATGGGTGCGCTTTGGGCTGCAACTCAAACGCTCGCGCAAGCGCTTGCACTACTGCGACGCAGAGGTAATCGACGAACGCGAAGTGACAGATTCCGGCGGCCACGCAACGATCCGGCCATTTATTCGCACGACTGTTGGTCTAGGCGAGCATCACTTTAGCGTCGAGGTGAATCTGACCAATCGCTCGCAGCTGCTGTTTCCGATGCTGCTTGGCCGCACAGCGCTGAGTGGTCGGGCGCTGGTTGATCCGAGCGCCTCATTTTTATTGGGCGGCAATGCGCGTGATCGCAGCGACCTGTTTCATCCGAGGCCGACCTAGTTTTTCAGTACAGCCTACAGCGGATTATCTACACATCATTCACCACTCATGATCTAATTTTCTGGTATCGACTGCGGGCCCCTCTGACAGCGCACGCTATGTGCCTGTGATGTCGGAGTCGATTGAAGAGAAGTAGAGCGCAAGATTTCTTCCCGCGTTCGAAATCATCTCCCTCTCAATCAACGCCCGGACTTTCAATGGATATTCAACTGACTGCTTTTTTGACCACCTGGCTCGGTATGCCGGTGTGGATTTGGCTTTTGTTCATCACCGTCGTGCTGCTGATTTTGGTGCTTGATCTGGGTGTTTTGCACCGCGAAGCGCACGAGATCGGCGTTCGAGAAAGCCTATGGACATCGGCTTTTTACATCAGCTGCGGACTGGCCTGGTCGGGAGCGGTGTATTGGATTTATTTAACTTACGCCAACGCAGGCGCGCTGGACCCTGAGATTGCCGCTGGGCTCACGCCGAGTGATAGAGCGTGGACGGCCGTTGAGCTGTACCTCACGGGCTTTTTGGTCGAAAAAACGCTCGCGATGGACAATGTGTTCGTCATTTCGATGATCTTCACCTATTTCATGGTGCCGCGCATCCATCAGCATCGCGTGCTGTTCTGGGGCATTTTGGGCGTCATTGTGTTGCGCGGGCTGATGATCGGTTTAGGCGCCGCGCTGGTCATGCAGTTTTCCTGGATCATGTATGTGTTTGGCGCAATCTTGTTGATCACCGGCATCAAGATGTTGGTCATGGTCGACAAAGAGCCGAACATTGCGGACAACCCGGTGCTGAAATTCTTGAAGCGCCACATGCGTGTGACTGAAAAACTGCATGGCGAGCGTTTCTTTGTGACTCTTCCTGACCCACAGGGGCGCATGCTGCGCCACGCGACGCCGCTGTTTTTATGTCTGGTATTGATTGAGCTAGCCGACGTGATTTTCGCGGTCGATTCGGTGCCGGCAATCTTTGCGATCACGCCGGATCCGTTCATCGTTTACACGTCGAATATTTTTGCGATTCTGGGCTTGCGCGCGCTGTATTTTGCGCTGTCTGCGATGGTTCATCGGTTCCACTATTTAAAGTACGCGCTGGCGCTGGTGTTGATCTTCATCGGCCTCAAAATCTTTCTCGGCCATTTAGTGTTTGATGGCAAAGTGCCGACTTCACTCAGTCTAGGCGTTACTTTAGTCCTGCTGGTTGGCGGCGTGCTGTTTTCACTTTGGAAGACGCGCGAGACACCCGCACCGCGCGCTTAAAGGATGCGCGGGGTACCATCGCGGCGATGCGTATCGCGATCCTCTCCCGTAACTCAAAACTGTATTCCACGCGGCGGTTAGTCGAAGCCGCCCGCGCGGCGGGGCACGAAGTTCGTGTGATCGACACGCTGCGTTGCTACATGACGCTGTCGCAGTCGAACCCGGAAATCCACTATCGCGGGCGCTCGCTTAAAGCCTTCCACGCGGTGATTCCGCGGATCGGCGCGTCAGTCACCAACTACGGCTTGGCGGTGTTGCGCCAGTTTGAAATGATGGGCGTGCACGCGCTCAACAATTCGACTGGCATTGCGCGCTCGCGCGATAAATTTCGCTCGCTGCAGCTGTTGGCGCGGCGCGGGATTGACTTGCCGATCACCGCTTTCGGCGACCGACCGGGCGATACCAAAGATTTTTTAAGTCTGATCGGCGACGCGCCGCACGTCATCAAACTCATTGAGGGCACGCAAGGCCGCGGCGTGGTGCTCGGTGAAAATGCCAAAGCGTCCGAAAGCTTGGTCGAGGCGTTTTCCGACCTGCAGGCGCATTTTTTAGTGCAGGAATTTATTGGTGAAGCGGCCGGTGCTGACGTGCGCTGCTTTGTGATTGGCTCGCGCGTGGTGGCGGCGATGCGCCGTCAGGCCAAGGCCGGCGAATTCCGCTCCAATCTGCACCGTGGCGGCACCGCAATCGCGGTCAAAATCACCCCGCAAGAACGCCGTATCGCCGTGCGCGCTGCGAAAATACTCGGCTTGAGCGTCGCAGGCGTTGACCTGCTGCGCTCATCGCGCGGCCCTTTGATCATGGAGGTGAACTCCTCGCCCGGCCTTGAAGGCATCGAACGTGCGACCGGCGTGGACGTGGCAGGTCTGATCGTCGAACACATCCAGGGCGCAGTGAAGTAACTGATGCCGATCCGGTGGAGATTTTGAATTTGCGCTGGACCCTGATTGCCGTCTGCGGCCGTGGCTGATGGGGCGCAGCGACGATCAACGCGAGTATCAAATTAAACGATGATGCTGTTTTTTGCGAGGCCGGTTTTGTTTCCGCGCATGGATGAGCCTCGCTCAGCAATTGCGCAGCGTGCTCTAGCGATCCTGCCAAAGCGCGGCCAGCGAGCTCAGCGCGGTGATAGCTAGAAAGACCATCATCAACACGCCAATAGATCCCAGGCCTGCGCTGCCGCCGGCTTGTTCCGACGAGCCGCTCATGAAGATTGCCATGATGCTGCCGAGCGGAATGGTGATGAGCGACAGCGCGCTTAAAATCAGATTGGCGTGAAGTGCGAAGCGGATGCGCTGATATAGCGCAGCGGCAATTGCGAATGACACGAGCGCCAAAAATCCGCTCAGAGCGCCAGCGCCGCTCATCCAATACGTCAACAAGCACACGCCCACGGCGGCTTGCGCGACGCTGCACAGCAACACGATATGTTCAGGGCGCAGCCACGCGAAAAACGGGAGCTCGCGCGCGGGGCGTTGCGTGCGCTTGCGTTCGAGCGATTCGAGGTAGTCGGTGAGATTGTCGGCGGCACGGGTAAGCTTGCCCGCCCAATCGATCGGTGGTTTGGGTTTAGACATTGATGCCACCGGTCGAGCGCAGTGCAGGCGTGGCGCTGCTCAACGGATCTTCGCGTTCGACTCGATTGCGGCCGAGCGCCTTGGCCGCGTACATCGCGCGGTCAGCGGCGCCGATCAGCGCTTTCACCGCAGCGTTTTGGCCTTCAGCTAAGCAGGCTAAGCCAATGCTCAAAGTCAGTCGCGGAACGGGGCCGTGTGCATCGCCGCTTAACTGCGCAGCTGTCTCGCGCAGCCGCTCGGCAATCAGAGTTGCATCCTTGTGCGCGCAGTTCGGCAGCAGCACCAAGAATTCCTCACCGCCGTAGCGTGCCAGCACGTCATCGGGGCGCAACTGCGTTTGCAGCGCTTGTACGGTGTTGATGATCACTCGATCGCCCATTTGGTGGCCATGGGTGTCGTTGATTTTTTTGAATAGGTCTAAATCAAGGAGCAGCACCGCGAGCGGATGCCGCGCCACGGCCGCTTCGGTTAACAGCTGATCGAGCTGGCGGATGGCATAGGCGCGGTTGTAAATGCCGGTGAGCGGGTCAGAAATGGCCGCTCGATAGAGTTCACGCGCTTGTTCCTCAAGCTGGGAATGTGCGGTTCGAAGTCTTTCGGCTTGAACCAACGCCTCACTATGCGTCGCACGTAGTTCACTGTGCAGGCGTCGGGATTCTCTGTATCGCCAAGCCATCACGCCGAGTAAGGTCAACAGCGTTAGCACCACGCTGATGCCCAAACCACGCTGCAAATTTTGATTTTTAAGATTCAGCGCTTTGACTTCGTTCTCGCGCTTGAGCAGCTCAATTTGCCGGTCCGCCTGCACGCGTTCGTAGCGCACGCGCAGGTCGTTTAGGCGCCGCCCTGACTGCACGCCGAGCAGCTCTTCGCGCAACGCATAGCGCTGTTGCGCGTAGTCGAGCGCCTCAACGGTGCGATCAAGCTTCGGCAAAATTCGCTCCAGCGCCAGGAAACAATCGAGCAGACGAGGACGATCGTTGGCATCGCGAAAAATCGTCATCGCTTCCTTGAGCTGCTTGAGCGCGCTTGCCAGCTGGCCTTCGCGCTCGTCGAGTTGCGCTAGGTAAAACAGCGCATCGGCGATTGTGCGCGGCTGGCGCAGTTCAACGGCCAAATCCATCGACGTGCGCAATTCGCTGCGCGCGGCATCGCCTAAGCCCAGCGCGAGCTGCGCGCGACCAATCTCGAGTGCGTCGAAGCTGTGGCCAGATTTAGAACTAAAGCGCTGATTGATCTCGCGCGCGCGCTGCCCGTACTTCAAGCCTTCCTCCGGGCGCCCGGTGTCGTTGGCAAGACTCGCGAGCGAGCCTAAAATCGGGGCCATTGCGGTCAAGTTTTGCCGGGTTTCCGCGCGCTTCAAAGCAAGTTCTAAAAAATGCCGCGACTGTGCAAAATCTTCCAGGTGTTTGTACATCAGACCGATGTAGTGATACGTGCGGTCCAGCCCCGCCTCATCGCCCAAGCGCGCACGAATCTCCAGCGCACGCAGCTGTACGTCGAGCGCGCGGTAATAGTCGCCCTGGCTTTTGTAGACCACGCTTAGATTCAACAGCGCCTGCGCGACCGAAAAATCGTCCTTGTTGCGCTCTGAGATGCTTAGCGCCTGCTCGAAATACTTCAGCGCCTCGTCGAGTCGGTCCATGCGCCGCGCCAGCGTGCCCATGCCATTGAGCGCGACCACTTCACGAATTGAATCTTTCGACTTGCGCGCAATCACCAGCTCTTCTTCGATAAACCGCTCGCAGGCTTCGTAGTCGCCCCGGGTAAAAGCATTGCGCGCCTGCTCGCCAAGGGCGTCCATTGCGGCGGTCATGTCTTGCGCCTGCAGCGCAAACGAATACATCCGCGCGAAGTGCGCATCAGCGCTATCGATCAGACCTAATGCGCTGGCCACCCGCGCCTGGCCGCGCTCGAGGGCAATCGCGCCGTGATAGCCAAACAAGCCCATCGCTAACGGTGCCACTACTTCGGACGATTGCTGTAATAGCGCGCTGGTGGCGGAACTCCCAGCGGACGGACGCGGGGCTGATTCAGCCTCAATTTCCAGGCCCTCAGCGTGGGCGTGGGCGCCGCATGCCAGAGCGATTGCCAAGATAGTGCAGATACGAATCATGGCGCGTAGTGTAATCGCCAAAAAACCCTTGAAAGATCCCGCCGCAAACTCAGGTCTACCGTTGGCATGAGCAACCCCCAATTTCAATTTGAAGCACTCGTTCGCGCCCATGGGCCCGAGCTTTATCGCGTCGCTTTTTGGCTGTGTCGGCATCGCGAGCTAGCCGAGGACTTGGTGCAAGAGACCCTGCTGCGCGCTTGGCGTTCCATCAAGGATTTACGCGAAGTGAGCAAGATCAAGGCGTGGCTGATGATTATCCTGCGTCGTGAACACGCGCGGATTTATGAGCGCAAACAGCATGAGCAAGTGGACATTGCCGACCTTGAGATCGAAGACATGAGCGCCACACCACACGCCGAACAGCTCGCGACTCGCGAACTGCGCAACGCGCTTGGCAGGCTCGAAAGCAAATATCGCGAGCCGCTGGTGATGCAAGTACTGGGCGGCTTTAGCATCGAGGAAATCGCCCAAGCGCTGGACCTCACACCGGCAGCCGTGATGACCCAGGTTTTCCGCGCGCGCGAGAAGCTCAAAGTAATGATGAATGGCAAAGAAGGGCTCAACAGCCCGGAGAAAAGCGCATGAACGTGTTCGATTTCAGAACCAAAAAGCCGCACGATGGCAACCTGCCCGAAGTGAAATTTGAACTTGCTCGAAGCGCCGGCACGCTCGATGCCATCGACGCTGCATTTGAGTTGCAGCTTCGTTCGGCGCTGATGGTTGCGCTGCCAGAAACCCTGCTTGAGCGTGTGCTGCTGGCCCAAACAACGCTGCTGCAATCGAGCCCCGCAGGTGTGCGTCAGCCGCGACGCATGCTCTGGGCGCTAGCCGCCAGCGTGAGCTTTATTGCACTCGCGGCTACGCTTTGGTGGCAAACCCAAGCGCCCAACAGCGCACTACTTAACCAAGCGATTGCGCATGCCACTGACTACGAGCCGCAGGCGATTTGGTCGAAAGGACGCATTCCAGCGGGCTCGGTGCGCGCGGTATTTGCCGAGTTTGGGCTGCCGATGACCGGCTCGGTCGGCGCTGTGAGCTACATCAACCGCTGCCCGATTGGCAACTATCGTTCCATCCACATGGTTCTGCCGACCGACAGCGGACCGGTCACCGCGCTGTACGTGGCGCAAGCCCCGGTGCGCGAGCGGCTTGCGTTCGAGCGTGCAGCTAGCGCCGGGTCGATCAGCGAATTCGGGCGCGGCGCGCTGGTATTGGTCGGTAAACCGGGCCAAGATTTTGCGCAATTGGAGCAGCGGCTTAAGCACGCCTTCGCCTTGGAAAACGTCACCGCCAATGCGGCTGCATATGCGGCAGATCGCTATGTCCACTGAGTTGAGCGTGCGCGCGGCAGCCCTTGAGGACGCGGCGATCCTGTGTGCTTTCAACGCCGCGATGGCGTTAGAAACTGAAGCCAAAATTCTGGATGCAGAAGTCCTTAAACGCGGCGTCGAGGCGGTGCTCAAAGATCCTTCGCTGGGTTTCTACCGAATTGCCGAGCGCGGCGGGGTGACTGTCGGCTCGCTGATGGTGACCTTTGAATGGAGCGATTGGCGTGCAGCGCAGTTTTATTGGATCCAAAGCGTCTACGTAGCGCCGGTTGCACGTCGCAGCGGCGTGTATTCAGCGCTGTACGCGGATGTACAAACGCTCGCGCTCGCACAAGGCGCTTGCGGCATCCGGCTATACGCTGAAGTAGCCAACGAGCGCGCGCATCGCACTTATCGCGCGCGCGGCATGCAAGACGGCCACTACGTGGTCTTTGAAGAATCGCTGATCTGAACGCCTTTAACCGGCTTGGTTGGGCGCATGCGCTTATCGTGCATGCGCCGCAAAATTTGCACTTCTTCGGCGCTTGGAATGTAGGTTTGCGAGCGCGACACGCCACCAATGCGCTCGTCCATCCATTTCAAAATGCCGCCAATCATGCAGCTGCCGCCCACCACCATGCCAAAAAACACCAGCACCGGCGAGCGCGTGCCGTACATCGTGGCAAATCCGATCAATGAAACCGCAAACAAAATCCACTTGGTCATCGCTAAAACCTGGAGTGACTTAACGCCTAAAGTGTAGCGTTTAGTTTTCTCGGCGGGGTTTGCGTGCAGTCACAAAAAAAAGCGTCAAAGCGTCGTTTCAGCGTGCGCGACTCGCTCATCCATGGTCGCGGCGTATATGCCAGCACGGCGCTAAAAGCGGGCGAGCGCCTGCTCGAATACCGAGGCGAGCGCATCACTTCAGCGCAGGCCGTTGAGCGTTACGGCGACAACTCAAGCTCGGGTGAAACCTACCTGTTCTCACCAAACGAGGCGTTTTTGATTGACGGCACACGCGACGGCAACAGCGCGCGTTTTATCAACCACAGCTGCGCGCCCAACTGCGAAGCGCTGATCTTTGTCGACATCAACGGCGACGAGCGCCGCGACAAAGTGTGGCTGCTAGCCCTGCGCGATATTGCAGCAGGCGAGGAACTAAGCTTCGACTACGCGCTAGAAATGCAATCGGCCGCGCACGCCGCAGCAGCGCAGCCCTGGACATGCCGCTGCGGCGCAAAAGCGTGCCGCGGCACGATGCTTTTTGGCGTGGCCTAGCGTGGGTTGTCAAATTCAAAACTAAACGCCATGTAACCGGTGCAAACAAACACAGAGTGCTATGAGACACAGCGAGAGCCACAAGACACATCGAACCGGATGGCTGCGTGCTGCCGTTCTGGGCGCGAACGACGGAATCGTTTCTACTGCGAGTCTGCTGCTGGGCGTTGCGGCTTCGGGCGCAAGTACGCAGGCACTTTTAGTTACAGGCGCGGCTGGGCTGGTCGCTGGCGCCATGTCAATGGCCGCGGGCGAGTATGTGTCGGTCAGCTCACAAGCCGACACCGAACGCGCTGATTTGGCTCGGGAGAGCAAAGAGTTGGCCGCAAATCCTGATCAAGAACACGCCGAACTGAAAGCAATTTATATGGGGCGCGGCTTAGATGCGGCGCTCGCCAGCAGCGTGGCCACGCAGTTGATGGCGCATGACTCGCTGGGCGCACACGCACGCGACGAGCTCGGCATCTCCGACACCCTGGCCGCGAAGCCGGTACAAGCCGCATTCGCATCGGCTGGCACATTTGCACTGGGCGCAGGATTTCCGCTGCTGATGGTTGCCTTTCTTCCAGCTGCAATGCTCATGTGGGGGCTTGCTGGAAGCTCGCTGGTCTTTCTGGCGCTGTTGGGATTGCTCGCGGCCCGCGCCGGCGGCTCGCCGGTGATGTCGTCTATCGTGCGCGTGACGTTTTGGGGCGCCTTGGCGATGGCATTAACCGCCGGGGTTGGGGCTATGTTTGGAGTGGTTGCTTGATCGGAGAAAGGGCTCTAGTGCTGGCCCGTCGCCAAATTCGCTCCAGCGGACCTTGGCCAAATGCTCGGAGCGTCAAATGACTGATGCCAATTTGCAGCGCGAACAGGCCAACCGCAAGCGCGGTCGACTGCACGGGGGTGATCTCCGCGCCGAGTGCCAGGCCGTACCCGCTGAGTACGAGCCCCATCATCAGCGATTGCAGCACGTAGATCGCGGTAGGAATGCCCATTACTGAGCACCCCCCGCACAGATCCCGGCGGGCGCAACTTACGCACCGGGCTCCCACCTTGGGTGTTTGACGAGAAGTACACGATCCAATCGTTGGGACACGCGCGCCCGGCCCTGCGTCCGGTGCGTGCTCGATCGTTCCGCGTTCCCCTCGGTCCGAGGCCTTCGCTCTATCGACTCCGCTGCCGCTTGCGCCGCTTTGTTCGCCGACTTCATCGCTACTATGCCCAAGTCTGACTTCTCCGGTTTGTTCATCATCAGCTTAGGCTCCTCACCTTCCTGACGCGGACCCATCGGCTTTTGTCAAATAGGCCAAACCCGAGATCTCCCGGCTCCCGTACAAAGCGCTTCTCCACATGCCAGGGTCTAGGACCACGCTGGACTGCACCGGCACTCGCGAAAGCGCGCCGATACATGTTGTCTTCCGCTGAGTAAAAAGCGTCGACATCCAGATTAAGGGTTCTTTCGCGGCTCCATGGCTGGCCTATGGATACCCCTGTCAACGCTTCGCCCTGCACCTCACGGGTCAACACGCATGACTCGGGGACAAACATGGTTCGCTACTCCTTTTGTTGTCGGGGACTTGCACCCCTTACGCTTTGCCGGTTTGTGCCGGCGCACTTACTCAAAGCCCATTTGCCCAACCGGCTTAAGGATAGTGACGCACCAATCCGGCGCATGGCGCAGAAAAATGTACGCGTAACCGGCGCTGAGCAACGCCCCAACAGCATCAGCGGCACCGCCCAGCCGCTCGCCAGCATGATTGAGCCAAAGGTTTCGATCGCGATCAAATACAGCAGTGCACTAACCGCCGCGCTGGGCAGCCCGATCAGCCAGGCCAGCCGAATGACGCGCGTCCAGCGCGGATCACTGAGATGTGGATGAAGCGCGGTACGCTGCACGTAAAGCCCGGTCAGCATTAACGCAACCACCAGCGGCAGGAACATCGATAGCGACAAAACCTGCGTCAAGAAATCGAGCATGCGCGTGGGAATCTGCGCGAGGAATCCCGCCGTCTGATAGACCGGCGCCGATAACCCTGTCTCTTCGACAAAAAGCTCGGGTCCCACCCAGTCTGCAAACCAGCCGATCAGAGCCAAAAACGCGCCTTGCAGCAGACTCACCAAAAAAGCCAGGCCCCAAAAAACTTTGAGCATCAGCAAAAGCTTCTCGTGCGACAGCTTGAGAAACGCGACAACGAGCAGACCGCAAGCTGCGTACAAAAGCAGGATGTCGCCATAAAACAGCAGCACACCGTGCAGCAAACCAGCCGCTGCAAGCACCGCTAGGCGTCTACAAAGCCCGCGTGTGACATCCAGCCCGCGCGCTTCCAAACGCTAAAGCCATCGCGCCAAGACTAAAGCCAAACAGCGCCGCAAAAATAGGCATGAATTTGCTCATCACTAGCAGCACCGTAAGGCCAAGTGTGACGCGGTCGGCCGTGGCAAGTGGCAGCGCTGGTTCACTGAGCGGCATATCCAAGCCGTGAACAAAACCATGCACGTGAACCAAGAGCAGGCCGCCCAGAGCTAAACCGCGCAGTGCATCGATGCGCGGATGACGAGGAAGGGTTGGGCTCATCGCGAACCTCTAATGGTCGTTGGCGATGGCTTTTTACGCGATCCACTCACGAAATGCAGTCCTGCGCTTGGCGCTGATCGTCAACGCCTAGGCCAAGATCAGCAAGGACATGCTGGGGCCTGAAGTTGGATTTGCGCAACGAGCGCAGCCAAGTGCTTGGGGGATCATTACCTAGCTTAGCCGGTACTTTTATTTTGAATCCGTCCGTCGCGAAGCGCGATGATCCGACCGGCTCGCGCGGCGAAGCGTGGCTCGTGTGTGACCAAGACGATACTGGTGCCGCTTGCGTGTACGGTATCGAGCAATTGCATGACATTTTCGGCGTTTTGCGAATCGAGGTTGCCGGTTGGCTCGTCGGCCAAAATCAGCGCGGGCTGCGTCACCAGTGCGCGAGCTATGGCCACCCGCTGCTGCTCGCCGCCGGACAAAAGCGCGGGCAGATGGGTCATGCGGTGAGTCATCCCCACTTGCGCCAAACTCAGTTCGGCCGCGGCGCGACATTGCGCCGCCGGTAGTTCGCGCCGCACGCGCAATGGCAACGCAACGTTGTCGAGCACGCTCAGATCGCTCAACAAAGAAAAGTTTTGAAACACAAAGCCTAAGCGCCGGTTGCGCAGACGCGCAAGTTCGTTGCTGGTCAAGCCTGCCAACGGCCGCGAATCCAGCGTGTATTGGCCGTCAAAGGCATTGTCCAGCAGGCCCAATATGCTAAGCAGAGTGGTTTTTCCGCAGCCGGATGGACCGCAAACAGCGATGTATTCGCCAAGTGCAATCTCAAGGTCAATGCCATCTAACGCACGCGTTGCAACATGCTCGGTGCGGTAGGTTCGGCTTAATTTCGTGAGTGTGACGATGTTGCCCATGTTTATTTTTGATCAACCTTATTGCAACCGAATGCGCGTCTCGTTTTCGCCGTCGACAATGCGCGAGACCACGACTTTCTCGCCCGCGAGGAGGCCATTGATCACCTCAACTTCGCTCATCGACTGACGCCCAATTTCAATCTCGCGCGCCATGGCGCGATCAGGGGACGCTGAATCCACCACGAAGACCCGCGCGCGCTTGCCCAACTGCGTGACCGGTCGCGCTAGCACCAGCACATCGCGAATCTGGTCGATTTCAAAAGTCACCTCTACGCTCATTTCCGGCCGAGCCCCTGCCAATTGCTGGTCCATTGCGACGTCCGCTGCGATTGCGCCGTCGCGCACGCTAGGGTCAACCCGTGTGACGCGCCCTTGAACCTCGCCCGCACTGGTTCGCAGTTGCGCTCGCAGGCCCGGCTGCAGCCCCTCGCTGAGGCCTTCGGGAACTTGAACCTGCGCGATCAAATCGCCCACGCTTGCGATGCGCGCGAGTTCGGTACCGAGCGCAATTTGCTGCCCTTGCGCGACTGCAATCGACTGCAGCACGCCGGCCAGGCCCGCGCGCACTTTTAGCGCCTCGACTCGCTGCGCCGCCAGCGCGCGCTTGCCTTGCAGCTGTCGAATGCGCGCATCTAGCGCTTTGAGTTGGACGGGAATGTTGTTTTGCATATTGGTTTCGCGCTCACGCTCGAGTGCTAAACGCTGCTGCAGCTGCTCGGCCTTGAAGCGGGTCTGCTCGCTTTGGATCGCTGAGATCACCCCGAATCCTTTCATTTTGGCTTCGGCCGCTACTTGCGATTGGGTCGAGCGCCAGTTCGCTTGGGCCTCACCGACCGTCGCGCGCTGGGCCAACACGGCGTTGCGCAGCTCGGTTTCGCGCGCCGAGCGATCAGCCAGCGCGGCCTCAAGTTCAGCTTCAGCCGCCGCTAACGCATCGCTTAAGTCAGGGTTGTCGAGCGTCAACAACACCGAATCACTTTGTACTGCGCTACCGACGGAGAGTGACAGCGCATCAACGCGTCCAGAAACCGTGGCCCCAATAGCTCGAACTTCACGCGGCACAAGAACGCCCGTGCCGCGCACGGTGCGCACCAACGTTTTGCGCGTTGCAGTGGAAAAGACCAGCTCACTCGCTGCCACGCGCAAGTCGCCAGACTGGAAGCGCCACAGCGCCGCAATCGCAAGGATCGTGATCAAACCGATCAGCAGCGCGCCACGGTGGCGGAGCCAAAGAGAAGGTTTCAGCTCAGTGTCCATGAGGTTTTTCATTGAAATAGCTGCGTCCAGCGTCGCGCAAGTTCGGCACCAACAAATAGGGTGAGTAACAACAATGCCAGCACCGCGGCAAGCGCCAGTGTGCCCGCGTCGAGCGAAATGCCGGCAAACGTACTCAAGTACGCACACGCGGCAGCGCCTAGCAGCGCCCCCAGCACGGCCATCAGTGCCGCATTGCCCGCCGCGTGGATTAGTACATAGCGAAAGTCAGTACCGATGGATTTGAGTACGCGCAAACCGTCGTGAATGCGCGCTAACGTCAGCCGCACGTAGGCTAGCTGGCTCACTAAGGCGAGCGCCAATAGCAACCCAGCCAGTGTCGCCAGCACCCGCGCACTCCCCACGCGCGAGGCAAAACGCTCATCGGCCAAACGGGTCAGCGGCTGCCAGCGCCAAGCCAATGTCAGCCCGGACTGCGCAAGCGTTGCCTCCAGAGGCCTTACGTTGGCTGAATCCGGCAGCACCGCCACTGTATTCATCGACGTGCTGGCAAACGGTGCGATGACATCCCCCAGCGGCTGGCCTAAGCCTAAGCTCAAATCAGCATCGGCGTGTACGGCCACAATTTGTTTAGGTCCTGCGCTTGATTGCAAAACCTCACCCAACGCGGGGCGGCCAGGAAAGCAGCGCTTGGCTGCGCTTTCGCTCAGTGAGATTTGACCTTTGGCGTTGGGAAAACTGCCCGTAATCAAGCGGATTCCCAGCATCGAGGCAGCCGCTGGACTCATGCCAATGGCGGCACTGGATGCAACGCACTGCGCGCCTGCCAAGCTTGAAAGCGCGCCGATCATATTGCTGCCCGTGACGCCCAACGGAATATCCAGCAATCCGATTTGCACGTCTGTACGCGCACCCAGCTCCAGCTGTAGGCGCTTGCTCTGCATGAAATTGGTCACCTTCGCAGTGCCAATGATGGCGTTCGGTGGCGGGGATAAGCCGAATTCAGAAAATCCAGGCCGCGCAATTTGCGGCAACGCATACAACAGCAGCGCCAATGCCACCGTGCAAAGAGCAGCCACAATCAGCCCCGGCCAAGCGCCCAGCTGGGACGGCAATCCGTGCCGAACCTGGGTCAAGAAAAACCCGGCACCAACACGCTGCGCGATCCATCCCGCCACTGCAAGACGCACCAGTGGCAAAAACGCGACAGCAGCAAGCGCCATGATGATTGTCTGCGCTGAAATTGCGCGCGCCTCGGTGGTATTTTCGGCCGCCGCATGCTGCAACAGCAGCTTGGCCAATGGGCTGATCAGCGCGAAACAGCACACTAGCGCAATCACCAAGATCGCCAGCGCAGCCGTTAGGTGAGGTGTCAACATAAAGCGCAGATCCGCGCCAAGTGCCCGCAACAGTTTGAACTTGCTGCGCTCCTCGCGAAGTTCGGTGATGCTTAAGAAAACCACCATCGCTAAGACCAGTGCACCGAGTAATCCCAAAACCGCGGCCAGCTGAAGCAAGGTCCGCTGCGCGCGCAGCGCTTGAGCGGGTTGGTTGTGCCAACCGGGCAGCAGCTGCGGCTGGCCCTGCATGCGCGGCGGTGCGGCTAGCCCAGCGGCAGTGGCCGAAACGACCCCTGGATCGCTAGGCCCGAGCGCAAACACTTGGAACAAGGGCAGGTCTTGCAGGTTCATCTCACTGCTATTGCCGCCGAGTGCTAGAAATCGCGGGATCAAACGCGCCGGGCACCAAGCGTCCACCATCCGACCCGGAGCAAAGCGCAGCAGGCCACGGGGCGCGTGGCCTGATAATGCAATGGTGATGCCTTTGAGCCTGAGCTCAGAAGGCGTGCTCCAACGGCCGATGCAGGCCAACTCACCCAATTCAGGCGAGCGACCAGTCGAAAGTGGAAAGTCCGCGCTGGTGTTGTCATCGACAAAATCGATCACCACCGCGTCACCATTTTCAGCCACTGGAACACTAACCACTGTGGAAACCATCAACACCGTCCACTGCGCCCCTAAAGCTTCTCGCAATGTCGGCAGCATGTTCAGCGGCAACCAGCCAAGATTTCCACTGGGCTGTTCGGTTAGGAAATAGGTCCAAGCTTGACCAAGGTGCGCATAGGCGAGCGGGACGGGGAAACGCAGCGCAGTAAAACTTAACCATGCTGCGAGCAAAACAGCGGCAAATACGCCGGACGTTATTCCGGCGAACAATCCAATGGCAGGGCGCATAACGTTCTAAGCGTTAGAAGCGAGTACGCGCCTAGTGGCGATATCGGCAAAACAAGCCGACACCATCACTTGGTTTTGGCTGCGCATGCCGCTTGTTCTGCTTTGCCCGCAGGGCCAGCGGTCAGAACTACTTCGACCGCTTGCCCGGACGGATTTCCCTTAGCCGGCTGATAGATAAGAAAGGCGCGCATCGCGTTGACTTTAACAGCGTCACTGGGACCGCCAGGGTCTGATGAGACCAACTCCGCGCTGGAAGCCTTTCCATTTTCGATTACCACCCGCACCCAATAGCTGCCATTCCAGCCCGAAGCAAGCTTTTCGAGGACCGCGTCTTTATATTCTGCTGGTACTTCCCGTCGACCACCCTTTGGTACCCAATAGTCGCTTAACTGGCATTTGTCCACGCTGATCGGGCTGTGCGTGTTGATCAATGCAGAAAGAAAAATCCAATTCACAAATATCTCCAATTATCAAGAATGCCCGTCTCATAGACGGGCCGAAACTTTAAGCGTCAGCTGGGAGTTACCAAATGTAGGGATTGTAGAAAATGATTAGGCCACTGCATTCAAGGAACATGTGGTGAGTAACCCCACCAATGATAACGTCACCAATGTACGTGCCCATACCGGTAGATCCGTCACAGGCGGATGCTGAACTTGTCACAAAAAACATCGCTGCTAAAAGTAACACCGCGAGGCCAATTCTTTTCTTCATAGTGTTCTACCTGATTCCAGTTCAAAATTGAAGCGGCAAAATTGACCGCAGGGTGAGCTTAGGTTGCCGCCCCCCCCCCCTTGTCAAGCTCCATGTACCTGGTTCTTCGACGCTTGGTGGATCTTCCGGCACGCCGCTAACGTCTCGCTCAACTCGCTCAACAACGCATGCTCAAGACAAGCCAGGGCAGAGGAGCTGACACGATGATTTTGGTCGTAAATCATGCGTCCGAGTAGGGTACGGGCGACCGGCGAATGAACGCTGATGCAGGCGAACTCATCAACAAACTCATCCAAGCCGCCAATCTGGAAGCTAGCGCCCAAGTCCGAGTCACTTTCAAGCTCGACGATTGCGCCGAAATAGACGCGCCCAGGTTCCGCCGCATTGGATGGCAACAGAAGCACTTTGGGGATTCGGGGTAAAGCACAGCGGCAAAGTCAAGCCGCTCTTGAACTAGCGGAGCGTGGAGTCTGTGGGCGGAAACTGTCAACCTCTACACTTCTGTATTAATCGTAGTGTTTAACCGATGACCTCACGCACCTTGCTCGTTTTTCCCGCGCTGCCGTACGCCAATGGCGCGACGCATTTGGGCCATATGCTGGAACATATCCAGGTGGATATCTGGCAGCGCGCGATGCGTTTGATGGGTCACACGGTGTACTTTTTATGCGCCGACGATACCCACGGCACGCCAATCATGTTGCGCGCTGAAAAAGAAGGCATACGCCCGGAGGAGTTGATCGCGCGGGTAGGCGTTGAGCGGCTCGCCGATTTCACTGCCTTTGGCGTGCGTTTTGATCATTACTCATCGACCCATAACCAGGCCACGCGCGAGGTCGCCTATGAGCTGTATCGGCGCCACCAGGCGGCTGGTACGATTGAGACGCGCACTATCAAGCAGCTGTACGACCCCGAGCGCGAGATGTTTTTGCCGGACCGCTATGTGCGTGGGCAGTGCCCAAAATGCGCCGCGCTGGATCAATACGGCGACGGCTGCGAGGTGTGCGGCGCTGCCTATTCGCCGACCGAGCTGCTTAATCCTTATTCGAGCGTGTCGGGCGCCAAACCGATTGAAAAAGAATCGCTGCATTACTTTTTGAAACTGGCTGACTTCGAGCCATTTTTACGCGAGTGGACGCGCTCAGGCCGCCTGCAAACCGAAGTCGCCAACAAGCTCGATGAATGGTTCAAAGACGGTTTGCGCTCGTGGGATATCTCGCGTGACGCGCCGTATTTTGGCTTTGAGATTCCCGATGCGCCGGGCAAATACTTTTACGTGTGGTGGGATGCACCCATCGGTTATTTAGGCACGCTAAAAGAATTTTGCGCCCGCGAGGGCCTGGATTTTTGGGGCCTGCTGGCGCCCGATTCACCCGCTGAAATCGTGCACTTTATTGGCAAAGACATCGTCTATTTCCACACCCTGTTTTGGCCAGCGGTTTTACACGGCGCGGGCTTGAAAACGCCGAGTCAGGTGAACGTGCATGGCATGCTGACCGTGGGCGGCGAGAAGATGAGCAAAACGCGCGGCACTTTTGTCAACGCGAGCACCTATCTTAAGCACCTCAACCCCGAGTATTACCGCTACTACCTTGCCTATAAGCTCAACCCGACGCTGGCGGATATCGACTGGAACTTGAGCGATTTCGTCAATCGGGTGAATTCCGATCTGGTCGGCAAGGTGGTCAATATCGCGTCGCGCTGCGCGGGATTTATCGAGAAGCGCTTCCTCGGCAGGCTCGCTGAAACCTTGCCAAAACCCGAAATGCTGGAGCGTTTTGGCGCGCTGCGGCTGGATATCGAAGCGAGCTTTGAAGCGCGCGATTACGCACGCGCTACGCGCTTGATCATGGGGTTGGCCGACGAGGCTAATCAGTACATCGATCATGAAAAACCGTGGGTGATCGCGAAAAACTCTGCGCGCGACGGCGAGCTGCATCAGGTGTGCACGCAAGGACTAAACCTTTTTCGCGTGCTGATGATTTACCTCAAACCGATCGTGCCGGCGCTGGCGGCTCGCTCGGAAGAATTCTTAAACTCGTCGGTTAGCGCGTTCAGCGACGTCGATGGGGCGCTGATCGGCAGGCCGATCCAGCCGTTCACGCCGCTGCTGACCCGCGTGGATCCCAAAGCCATCGAGGCGATGATTGAGGCATCCAAAGAAGCGCTGCCTAGCGCACCGGTTCAAGCTCCAACCGCTGAGGTGACGCCTGAGCCGAAAGCGCTGATCAGTATTGATGACTTCAACAAGATCGAGCTGCGCGTCGCGCGAATCGTCAACGCTGAAGCCGTGACCGGCGCGGACAAACTGGTGCGCTTGGAGCTTGATCTGGGCGACGAACGCCGCCAGGTGTTTGCAGGCATTAAAAGCGCCTACGAGCCCGCCGCGCTGATCGGCCGCCTCACGGTGATGGTCGCCAACCTCGCGCCTAGAAAAATGCGCTTCGGCGAGTCGCAAGGCATGCTGCTGGCAGCCAGTAGCGAGGCATCGGGGCTGTATTTATTGAGCCCCGATGCGGGCGCCGAAGCGGGTATGCGGGTGCGTTAGGCGCCACTACACCTACGGTATTTCGAAGCCGTTGGTAAAAATTCGCGCCAGGTAGCCTTCAACGGAGATTGCAGGCTGATTGCCGAACTGGAGCACGCTGATCACGTGGCTTAAGTTGCCACCCGCCGCGCCACTGATGATTCGAATCGACGAGCCTCGATAGTTGACGATGAGATCGACGCCTAGAACGGTTAGGCTCACATCGGCGGGTTGAATCGACGGATCAAAGCGAAGTGCATTCGGCGCGCTGTCCACGATGCTGCTGCCGAGCACGAGGTCGTCATCAATCATCAGCTCGTAGG
>Ga0105048_10001473_pt1 | contig 38252 bp, 35 predicted proteins | sample MAT05_FD_78382 | JGI IMG/M metagenome (GOLD analysis project Ga0105048, IMG submission 78382) | Freshwater microbial communities from Lake Fryxell liftoff mats and glacier meltwater in Antarctica - MAT-05 | ecosystem: Environmental > Aquatic > Freshwater > Ice > Liftoff microbial mat | place... | reverse complement strand
TCAGCCCGCAGCTCCGCAATAGTCACATCCCGCTCCGCAAGCTGCCGCCTCCGGTCGGCAATCAGCTCGTCGCGGGGGTCCGTCACTCCTCCACTGAATCATGCGGCGACCCATCCTGTCGAGTCCGTTCACATAGGATCACATAGGATCACGCATGGCACCCCGTGAACGGGTACGCCAGTCCGTGTGGTGCGCCGGGTTGTTGACGAGCACGGACGTCGAGGTGACGCCCACGAGGCTGATGGCGTGCTCGATGGCCCCGCGCCACGCGATCTGCTCGCCTTCAAACGTCACCCAGGGCTTCGAGGCCGCGTGGTAGGCCCAGTCGTTGGCGATCCACACCACGGCAGGGTGGTTCGCCAGGAGCGCTGTATAGAGCGTGGCCGGCGCGATATTCTCCCCAGCTTGCAGGACAATGGCGCCATGGCCCTTCGCGACCCGGACGATGTTCGGATAGTAGGTCCCGTATCCCGTCAACTCACGCTCGCTCCCGTCGGGATCGCCCACGAAGCTCGTGTAGGGGTTGCCCCAGCGCAGCGTCCCTGAGGCGTCCACATGGGCGGCCCACCGGTCCACCCCGATGTCGCGGAGGATGGTCGCCTCCGATCGGAGGATGCCCTGGTGCTCGAGCACCATCCGGAGAGCCGCCGACTCACAGGTGAGCGGGCGCTCCTGCGGATGGAACCCGACGTCGGCGATGACGTTGGCCTGCGTCGACGGCGTCAGAGGAAGAACGCGACCGAGATCCCTGTCACGAGACTGCGCATCACCATGAACGTGACCCTCTCGGAGAGGGATCAGGCACGAACGTATCCACGCGGAGGCGCTCAACGCGTCGAGATGGGGATGACCCGAGTATGATGCCATACCGCGGACCCCCGGCCTCGCCTGCGCTTCTTATGAGTGCGCGGTGGGTTGACGTCGCGACAAAACTGGAAGATCAAGAAATGAGGCGGCGTCTCGGCGCGGGTCTCCCGCGGCCGGCGCAACCGGGAGGAACCATGCGCGTATCTGTCGGCTTGTTCTTGGTCCTTGGTTTGATCGCGGTCGGCTGCAAAAAGAAGGAGGCCACCGCCGAGGATTCGCAGCAGATGGGGGCCGATAACGGCGCGGTCCTCGGCGACCCCGGGCCTGTGGTAGTAGCGGTCCCCACGCCGGCCGTGGTCACGACGACGAAGGTGGTCCAGCCTGTCCGCCCGGCCTTCGGCGCGGTCGGGACGCCGGTAGGTGCGGCAGCCACCGTGCCCGCGGCGCCGGTCACGGCGCAGGCGCCCCCCGCCTCGCCGGTGGCGACGGTCCCCGTCGCGACGGTCGCTCAGGCGAAGACGGTGGCGGCGACGCCGGTCGCGACGGCCCCGGCCGCGGTGACGGGGCGCGGCGTGCCGCCGCCTCCCGGAGGGCGTCCCAAACCTGGTACGAAGTGAGTCGTCCGACCACGAACACCGCTCCTGCGGTAGCGTGAATTGCTTTTGAGGTCTGGCCGCCCCTGCGTGGCGGCCAGACCATTTTTTTGAGGAGGAACCATGCGCTCACACCTCGGGTTACTTTGCTTTGGAATGGTGTTCGCGACCGTCGGCTGCTTGATGGAAGGCACCACCGGATCGACTGGATCGACGGGCACCGGATCGACAGGCACGGGCAGCAGCGGCACCGGCGGCCAATCCGGCGACGACGCGTGCAAGGGGGTCCCCACGGAAGGCCAGTGTATGGGGGCCAGCAAGATCCAGAGCTGCTTCGTCTCCGAGGAGGCGAACACGGCGCCTCAGATCATCGAGTCCACCTGCGGCGCTCAGCAGGAGTGCAAGCTGGTCAATGGGTCGGCGGCCTGCAGGCCCACCGGCGCCTGCTTCGAGGGCTCGACCAACTGCAAGGACTCCGCGACCGTGCGGGAGTGCGTCAGCGGCGCCTGGAAAGAGACCGTCTGCGGCGGCGCCGACTCGTGCGTGGCGCAGCCCGGCGCCGGAGCCTCGTGCGGCCTCCAGGACCCCGTGACCGGGATCACGCTCAAGGGCCATGTCGACTACGAGTTTCACGTCGTCAACACCTCCGCGACCGACTTCGACAGCAAGGTCGAGCACGAGGGGGCGGTCGACATGTTCGTCACCGTCTTCGACAACGAGAACCTCATCGGGATGGGGCTCACCAGCGTCGGCGGCAACGGGAAGAACCCCGGCGACTGGGAGGTCGCCCTCGCCAGCGCGCCGACCAACAAGACCTTCGTCTACTTCTGGCCGATGCTCTTCGACGACAACGGCAACCCGCGGATGGCGCTGGCCCACGCCCAGAGCGCCAAGGTCCAGACGCAGGCCTCGGACAAATACTGGTCCTTCGGCTTTGGCCCGGTCTGCGACGGGGCCACCTGCACGACCACCGACATGGGGACGCAGCTCATCACCGAGGCCGAGGGCTCCGGCGCGGTCCACATCTACCAGTGGATCGACTACGGCATGTTCCGGGTCAACGGCTTCATCCCGACGGTGAACCCGCTGACGATGGCCGTATTCTGGGAGCCGGGCAACGCGTTCGACTGCGGCAACTGCTTCGCTCCGCCGCAGATGGGCGGCGCCTCCGTCACCTTCGACACGGCGAACGGCCTCATCGATCACTACGATTCGAGCATCAATATCAGCGGCACGGAGGACACCCCGTCGCACTGGGGGCGGACGACGATCAGCCACGAGCTCGGCCACTGGATCACCCAGAGCTACTCGAAGTCGCCGGGCGAAGGCGGCCAGCACTTCGTCGACGCCGCCTCGTTGCCCGGTCTGGCCTTCAGCGAGGGCTGGGCGACGTTCAGCGGGCAGACCAACCTCTCCAACAACACGAGCGATAACGAGCCTGTCGCCTTCAGGAGTCCCACGGGACCTCGTTCTGGGTCAACATCGCCAAGGTGGAGTGGTCAGGCGGCGAGATCGAGCTCCCGGACCCGAAGGGGCCCATCGATCAGGACATCAACGAGAACGTCGTCACGGCGATGCTGTGGTCGCTCTGGGCCAGCGGGAACGCGCAGTCCCCGCAGGGCCTCGGCGACGATCCGATGTTCAAGGTCCTGCCCAGTCAGCGGCTGGTCGGCTCCACGAACCGCGGCTATTTCAAGGTGGATACGGTCGATTACTTCGACGCCTTGAAGTGCGGAGGGCTGGCGACCGGCGCGCAGATCAGCGCGGTCACGGGCCCGGTCAACTATCCTTACGATAACAAGGAGCTCTGCCAGTGAGGGGCGGGCTGAAAGGTACCAGCATGCGACGTCACGAGCTTTCGAGAATTGCGACCACGATCGCTGTCGCCGCGCTCCTCGCCGGGTGCAGCACCAGCGCTCCGCAGGCCGTGAGCGAGGACCCCAAGGTGGCCGCCCAGCCGGACAAGGCAGCGAGCCCCCCGCAAACGGACGTGCCGGTCGCGGCGCCTCCCTCCACTGAGCAGGCGGCGGCCCCGACGCCGGCGCTCGAAAACTCCGAGGGAGAGACGAGCGCTCCTTTCGTCCTCACGCTCTCCGGTCCCGCGACGCTGCCGGACAGCGGCGAGATCGAGATCACCGCCAGGATCGACGCTCATCGTGAGCTCAAGGTGCCGGCCACCCTCAGCATCGCCCTGCCCAAAGGCGCCACGCTCAGCGGGGGCAAGGACGCCGAGTCGATGGCGTCGATCCCGGGCGGCGGGACGACGCGCATTTTCAAGGTCAAGCTGACTGGCAAGCTCGATCAGCCCATCCGGATCATCCTCGACGCCAAGGACCCGAAAGGCACCACGGGCGCCCACGCCGAGCGGACGTTCCCGGCCGATCTCAAGCCCAAGGCGGCGCAGCCCAAGAGCGCTGTTCCCCCGCCGCCCGTCGGCCGCCCGGGGGCCGGATCGGTCAAGCACTGAGTCAATGCACCGGCGGCGCTGCCGCCGCCGGCGCCTCCCCCGCGCGGGCGAGGGGAGCGCGGCGCTCAACGCCTCTTCCACCGACTCCACCAGCACGATCTCGAGAACGGCCCGCACCTCCTCGGGCACGTCTTCGAGAGCACCCTCGTTGTGCTTGGGCAAGATCACCGATTTTATCCCGGCGCGGTGCGCGGCCAGCACCTTCTCCTTGATGCCCCCGACCGGGAGCACGCGCCCTCGTAACGTGATCTCCCCGGTCATCGCCACATCGTTGCGCACCGGCCGCCCGCTCACCTGCGAGGCCAGCGCCGCGAGGATCGTCACGCCCGCCGAGGGACCGTCTTTCGGGGTGGCCCCCGCGGGCACGTGGATGTGAACGACCTTGCGCTCGGTGAACGCCCGCCCGTCGATCCCGAAGCGGTCGACATATTTGCGCAGCACCGAGGCCAGCGCCCGCTCCACGCCGCGCACCCCGGCCTCGCGGGTGTACTCGCGGAGGATCCGCTGGATCACAGCGTCCTCGATCGTCACCTCCCCGGCTGTCCTGCGCGACCGGGATCTCGTGGATCAGCGCCATCGTGCCGGTGCGGTAGAGGTCCTCGGGCTGCGCCGGCCGCGGCCCCACGTTCTGCTGCGCGACGAGCGCGACCAGGCGATTCGAGGCGATGACGTCGTTGACGAGCCTCACCGATCGCTCCCGCCCGACGAGGATCGGAGCGACCATGGTCGGATAGACGACCATCTCGCGGAGCGGGAGGACGGGCAGGACGTCAGGTGTCGGCGCTTCGCGCCCTGGCTCGCGGACTACCATGTCTCGCCCGTCGTGTGGAGCCCGCGAGGGCCGTCGTCACCCGGGCATCCCCACCTTCTTGCTCCAGGACATCGGAACGCCGAGGGCGCGGCGCGACGAGCCGCACCGTTCGAACGGCCACCGCGGGGCGAGCGCCGAGCGCGGCGGCGCCTCGTGGGTATGCGGCGTGCAGGGGCGCGGGGTCCTCGAGCCTGGCATCCGAAGTGCTTTGGCAGAGCCACTCCACCGCGCAGAAGGCGCGGAGGGCGAAGGCGCGTCTTGCGCCCGCCCGAGCGAGGATCCGGCGCGCGTCGTCCTTGACTCCCTCTCGGAGATCCGCCTCCTGTCGCAGAGCACGCTGCGTTATCGCCGGCAGGTCCTCGCGCTCAAGGAGTTCTTCGCCAACCGGAACATCACCGCCTTCTTCCTCGACGATCGCACGGCCGAGATCAACGATCTCCAGCTTCACAGCGTGCCTCACGGCGTCGTCGTCCTCGAGCGGCTCGCGCCGATGTACTGCGCCCCGCGCCGACGTCTGGAGGTGGTCAAGGTCCGCGGCGTCAACTACCGCGGCGGCTTCCACGACTTCAGCATCGTCACCGGCGGTATCGTGGTCTTTCGGCGACCGCCGCTCACTGCGCATCGCAAGGACGCCGTCGCCGGTCAGATCACGAGCGGGCTGGGAGAGATGGACGCGCTCACCGGAGGCGGCCTCCGCCGGGGCAACAGCACCTTGATCATGGGCCCTGCCGGCGTCGGCAAATCCACGCTCGCCACGCAGTATGCGGTCGCCGCGGCGGCCCGGGGCGAGCGCGTGGCGATGTTCGTCTTCGACGAGAGCATCGGCACTCTCTTCCAGCGCTCCGAGGACCTGGGGATGCCGCTCTCGCGCCTGGTCGACGAGGAGCGCATCTCCGTCCAGCAGGTCGAGCCGGCCGAGCTGGCTCCGGGCGAGCTCGGCTGCCTGGTACGGGACGCTGTCGAGCAGAGCGGGGTCAAGGTCGTGATCATCGACAGCCTCAACGGGTATCTCAACGCCATGCCCGAGGAGCGTTTTCTGACGCTTCATCTGCACGAGCTGCTCAGCTTCCTCGGCGAGCGCGGCGTTACGACGATCCTGGTGATGGCCCAGCACGGCCTCATCGGCGCTGGAATGACCTCCAGCGTGGACGTCAGCTATCTCGCGGACTGCGTGATCCTGCTCCGCTATTACGAGTCGAACGCGAAGATCCAGAAGGCCATCTCCGTCCTCAAAAAGCGGAGCGGTCCACACGAGAAATGGATCCGGGACTACGACATGGGATCCTCGAGGCGCGATCCCACATCACGGTCCTGGACCGGCAGATCCGGGTCAAGACGATGATCAGCGCCACGCGCTCGGCGATCCAGTCGCGGAAGCGGCAGTATCAGCTCCGGAACCTGATGAACGAGCTCGAAGAGCGCGTCCACGAGCGCGACAGGTTCCTGGCCATCCTCGGGCACGAGCTGCGGAATCCCCTCGCGGCGATCCTGCTCGCCTCGCAGATGCTCGACGCGGAAGACTCGCGGCTGGATCAGGAGCACGCGGCGCTGATCGAGCGGCAATCACGCCACCTGACTCGCCTCGTCGACGATCTGCTCGAGCTCTCGCGCGTGACCGCGGGCAAGATCGTGCTGCAAAGACAGGTCGTCGATCTCACGCGCATCGTCGCCCAATCGATCGTGACCCTCCGCGACGTGGCCATCAGTCACGAGGTCGCCGTGGCCTTCACGCCAGGAGCGCGGGCAGTGCTCGTCGAGGGCGATCCGATCCGGCTCGAGCAGATCTTCGGACGGCTACGAGGTGGCCAAGCGCGTGCGCGAACGCCACGGCCGAGACACGTACCTCGTCGCGCTCAGCGGCTTTGGCCAGCCGGAGGACAAACGCCGCGCGCTCGAGGCAGGCTTCAACGAGCACGTCACTAAGCCCGTGGAGGCCAAGGAGCTCAACGATCTGCTCGCCCGAGTCGGGCGCCGCGCCGTCGTGTAGTTGAGCCACGCTCAATTGCTCTCGGACTGCGGCCGCGCGCGCTGCCTTACCAGCACGAAGGGGGCGACGATCAGCGCGTCGAAGCGGGCCGCCGTGTCGATCGACCAGAGCTCGAGCTCCGCCGCCGCGGGCTTGGTGAGCAGCCCGGCCTGGATCCACGCCTCGACGCGCGCCGCGTCGTTCTGCGCCAGGGCCACGCCGGCGTCGAGGATGTCGAGGGACCCCGTGACGACGATGAGCGCGTCCCGCTTCGCGTGGGCCTGCAGATCACTCCAGAGCACCACGCCCAGCTTCGCCAGCAGCTCGTCTCGCATCGGCGCCATGGTAGCAGCGTCGGCGCGGCGCGGCGGGATCAACCTTTCTGCTCCCCCAGCACCTCGGCGGCGTCGTAAACCACCCACCCGCCGATCTTCATGATCAGGGCGCCCGCCACGCCGGCGAGGAAGCCGCCGACGTGGGCCCAGTAAGCGACGTTGTCACCCTTCCCCACCGATCCGAGCACCCCGGAGCCGAGCTGGAACAGGAACCAGCCGGGCAGCAAGAGCCAGACCGGGACAGGGCGCGTAAGGAAGCCCGAGCGCACCGGCAAAGGGGCGATGAACATGTTCACCCGCGTCCTCGGGTGACCGACGAGGAACGCGCCCATCAGGCCGGCGATCGCGCCGGACGCGCCGAGGAGAGGGACCAGGCTCGTCGGCGACGCGAGGTGGTGAGCGAGCGTGCCTATCGCGGCGGAGGCCGCGTAGAGGATCGCGAAGGGCAGGCTCTCCCAGTAACACTCGATCACCGTGCCCACGAGCCAGAGGAAGAGCATGTTGCCGAGGAGGTGCCAGATGTCGGCGTGCATGAACGGGTTCGCCAGCACGCCAAGCACGCTCGGCCGCGCCGGCCGGTAGCCAAAGCGAAAGCTCGGTCGATCCTCGAAGGCCGCGACGACGCGCTTCGCGGCCCTCCGCACCTCGAACGAGCCGGTCGCGGCCGCGTCGTCGGGATCGTCGGAGGTCATCGGCGCGAAGATCCCGCGGAGGCGCGGGGGAAAGGGCGCGAAGATCGCCGAGGGGACGCGGGCCTCGGGGTAGAGCTCATGGGCCACGTCGAACGCGTCGACGGCCGACCGGAGGCGCTGATTGGCGCCGTGCTCCATCCACGCTGTCACCGCGAACACCAGGACGTTGATCGCGATGATAAACCAGGTGATCCACTGGCGGCCGTACACCGATTTATCGTGGCCATAAGGGATGATCAACATCGCATCACCCGCGCGGAGGGCGCTTTCGCTCGTGGAACCAGGCACGGTAGGTGCGCATGAGGGAGGCCTGATTCGCCGGCGCGCGCCGCTTGCACGTCGAGAGCTCGGCGCTGTCGATGGGGGCGCCCCAGCGCGCCTCGGGGCAGTCGTTGGGGTTGTAGGCCATCTCGAGCTCGGGCGCGCGCGCGACCACGTCGGCGAGGGTCACCGTGAACAGGGCGCCGTCGCTGCGCTCGTAGCTCACGGTGCGCTTGTGAAGCTCGGCGGCGAGGAGCGCGTCGAGATCGACCTTCACGGCGTCGACGCTCTTTGCCGCGGGCATGGCGAAGCGCGCCGGGCGACGGACCACCAGCGCGGGGAACCCCTGGACGAGATCGATGGCAATGAGCAGGCGGAGATCGCGCGAGGGGGTGGAGAAGTCTTCCCAGTCGCCGGTGGTCTCGAAGATCGAAGACCCTTTGGGCATGGCGATCCGCTTGCCGCCGCGGACTACATGCTTGTGGCCGTTCTGGACCGAGAGCACCCGCGCCCGCACCTGCTCTTCGAGCGCCTGCACGCGCTCCAGCATCGCCGTCGTCGGATCGAGCGGCGCGGGCGAGAGCACGTCGTCCATCCGGTCGTAGAAGCCCGCCGCGCCCGCTGCGTACTGATCGAGCGCAAAGTCCCCGTAGGCCGGCGCCGCCGCGATCGCCGCGTTGGTCAGCGCGGTGACGCCGCCGCGACCGACGACGAGCGGGCGGAAGCGCTTGAACCCCGCGCTGCCGAGCGCTGGATCGACGGCGAAGAGAAAATTCCCCGCCCAGAAGCGCTTACGCGCGACGGTGCCGTCGGGCTGCCCGTCGACGGCGAGGAGGACGCCGGCCGAGCTCTCCGTCTGGGGGAGGCGCTTGGCGACGACGAGGATGTGGCCGTACGGATCGGCGTAGATGGTGCCCGGCCGCAGCCCCTCGAACGAGAGGCGGATTGGATAATAATCTCCTCCATCGTCCTCCGCTGGAGCACGCCCGGTACCGGAGTGGACGGTGTTGGCCACCGTGATCCGAAGGAAGTCCCCGAAGGTGTCGACCTCGCTCCGGCGCTGCGGCGCCGGGTTGAGGTTGGACCTCAGGTGCGAGCAGCGTGGAGCGAGGCCGCCACCGCCGCGGGTGCAGCTCGAGTACGCGAAGGGGAGGCCGAGCTTGAAGGCGAAGTAAGCGCGCAGGAAATAGGGCAGATCCGCGCAGTCGGGGTGGAGCATGGGCGCGCGCGGGCCAGCGTCGTCCTCGCCCTCGCCGCGATCGTCGTGGAGGAAGTTGCGGGCGCGATCGTGGAGCACGTCCTGGAGCGCGGGCCACGCGGGCTGCTCGGCGAGCGGGGCGTCGAAGAGCTTCTCGATCCAGGCCGAGTAGTAGTTCTCGTAGGCCTCGGACCACGCGGCGCGGACGCCCCACGCGGCGCTCCAGGCGAGGCGCTTCTCGGGGGCGGGATCGACCTCGACGGGGAAGGTGCGGCACGCCGCGGTGGCGTTCGCCGAGGCGCCTCCGGCGCGCTGGAGGACGACGCGGTAGTTGCCGACGATCGCCGCAGGGATCTCGGCGTACCACCAGAACGGGGCGGCCCCGTGGCGCTCTGTCGACACGACGACGGGAGCGCCCGCCGGATCGTGGATCACGAGGGCGCCGTCGAGCGCGGCCCCGGCGACGACGAGGACGCGCAGCGGCCCGCCGGCGCGGAGGGCGCGGGGCGCGGCGAACACCGCGATCGCCGGGCTGTCAACGCACGTGGAGGACGCTGCGATCGGGACGAAGCTCGGCGCCGGTGCGACCAGAGCGACCGAGCCCGTCGCGGCAGAGGCCGGCGGCGAGGGCAGGAGATCCCCGAGAGGAGGCGGCGCGGGCGGCGCGGAGCTCGAGCACGCGACGAGCGCGAGCGCGAAAAAGCCCTGAATTCGCCTCGGCATGATCCCTTCCTCTACCGGGTCGCTCGGTCTGGGCAAAGAGGACGGAGATCCTATCCACCCCCTCGACTGCCTTGACGCCGGCCGAACCGTGGATAAAAACCGAATTTCAATGATGCCACCAGGTAAGCAACGTTCCATCAGCGGCCTCGCCGCGCTCTTTCTCGCCACCACCGCCGTGTTCGTCGAAGCCGCCTGCAGCAAGCCCTCCGAGGCCAACGCGCAGACGACGACGAACACCGCCGCCATCACCCAGCCGTCGAACGCCGTCGGTCGACGCATCCCCGTCACGGCGACCACCGAGGGTTACTCGCCCTCGACGATCGACGTGAAAAAAGGGGAGGACGTCGTCCTCGTGTTCACGCGCACGACGAAGAGTGACTGCCTCGCCGAGGTCGCGATCCCCGACCTCAAGATCAAGAAAGACTTGCCCATGAACACGCCGGTGGAGATCCCGGTGAAGTTTGACAAAGAGGGCAAGGTCGGCTTCCAGTGCGGGATGGCCATGGTGAAGGGGACCATCAACGTAGGCAGTTAGTCTCGATGGGCCGCGCGCGGCCCCAACCCCGAAAGGCCGGCTCTGCCGGCCTTTTTTCGTTTGTGGCGGCGCGGGTCAGAGGCGCGCGCGGCGCAGGCGGAGAGCGTTGGCGATCACCGAAACGGAGCTGAGGCTCATCGCGGCGCTGGCGATCATCGGCGAGAGCAGGGGCCCGAAGAACGGGTAGAGGACGCCCGCCGCGAGGGGCACAGACGCGCCGTTGTAGAGGAAGGCGAAGAAGAGGTTCTGCCGGATGTTGCGCATCGTGGCGCGGCTGAGGCGTCGCGCTCGAACGAGGCCGTGGAGATCGCCCTTCACCAGCGTCACCCCCGCGCTCTCCAGCGCGACGTCGGCGCCGGTGCCCATGGCGATGCCGACGCGGGCGCGCGCGAGGGCGGGCGCGTCGTTGACGCCGTCGCCGGCATCCCCGGCAGCATGTCGCCCATCGCCAGCGCGAAGACCGGGATCGTCAGCGCGAGGCTCACGAGAAAGCGGCGGCAAAGGCTTCAGGATCGGCGCTGAAGCGCTCTCGGCAGCGCGGGCCGCAGAAGAAATACGTCGCGCCCGCGTACACGTGGCTGCCGCCGCGCGCCTTCGCTGGATCGACCTTCATCCCGCAGACCGGATCGATCCCCTTCGTCGGCGGCACGGGCTCCGCGGGGGGCGTAGGGTCCAGCGTCATCGCCGAAGCCTTGGGCCGCCCGCCCCGCTCGGCAATAGCGCGGCGAATGCGCGGGGTTATCGCGGTGGGCGCCGCCGCGAACGCTTTCGCTTTCCCTTCGGCCTCCCGTGAGTAGAATGCGCGCCCCCGACCTGCCTGGCGCTTCGGCGCCCCGGTTCACCGCTCCGAACCGGCCTCCCGAGGAGGCGAAGAGGGTCCGCACCCCAGCGGCGCACGCACGCATCCCCTTCGGAGCGAAGAGACAGATCGAATCATGAATCAGAACCCCGGCATCATCGGCAAGAAGATCGGCATGACGCAGATCTTCGACGACAAGGGCGAGGTCATCCGCGTCACCGTCGTCCAGGGCGGCTGCATCGTCCTCGGCAAGCGCACGCTCGAGAAGGACAAGTACAGCGCCCTCATCCTCGGCCTTGGCGAGCGCAAAGAGAAGAGCACGAAGAAGCCCGTCCTCGGCTTCATCAAGAAGGCCGGCCAGACGCCGAAGCGCTGGATCCGCGAGCTCCGCTGCCCCGCCGAGCACGCCGCCAAGTTCGAGGTCGGCCAGAAGCTGCCGCTCGATCAGATCTTCGAGGCCGGCCAGATCGTCGACGCGCAGGGCACCTCGCGCGGTCGCGGCTTCACCGGCGTCGTCCGCAAGTGGGGCTTCGCCGGCGGCGTCAGCTCGCACGGTACCCACGAGTACTTCCGCCACGGCGGCTCGATCGGTACGAACATGACCCCGGGTCGCACGCTGCCCGGCCTCAAGATGCCTGGCCAGTACGGCAACGAGACGGTCAGCATGCTCAACATCCGGATCGCCAAGCTGATCCTGGAGGACGATCTCGTCCTGATCGACGGCGCCGTCCCCGGCCCTGACGGCGGCCTGGTCACCATCCGCGGCGCGGTGAAGAAGAAGAACGCCGGCAAGAAGAAGGCCTGATTCTCGGCCTGAAGCGTTCACCGCCCCCCTCGCCCTCGCGGTGAGGGGGGCTTCTTTTTTTTGGAGTGCGGACCGCCATGTCCAAGTCGAAGAACCTGTACCAGCGCGCCGATTCGTTCACCAAAGCGGCGAAGGCGCAGGGCTACCCGGCGCGCAGCGTCTTCAAGCTCGAAGAGATCGACCACCGCGTGCGCCTGCTCAAGAGCGGCCAGCGCGTGCTCGATCTCGGCGCCGCCCCCGGCTCGTGGTCGATGTACGCCGCGAAGAAGATCGCGCCGAGCGGCAAGCTCCTGGCGATCGATCTCACGGAGATCCAGGGGAGCCTCGGCCCCAACGCCCAGATCGTCCGCGGCGACGCGCTCTCCCTCGCCAACGACGCGCTCGCGATGTTCGCGCCCTACGACGTCGTCCTCTCCGACATGGCCCCCTCGACGAGCGGCAGCAAGGTCGCCGATCAGGCGCGCAGCTTCGAGCTCTTCATGCGCGCCGTGGAGATCGCCAAGGCGCTCGGCGCCCCCGGCGGCTCGTTCGTCGGCAAGCTCTTCATGTGCGAGGACTTCATCAAGGCGCGCGAGGCCCTCCGCGCCCTCTTCAGCGAGGTGCGCACGATCAAGCCCGACGGCACGCGCGCCAGCAGCGTCGAGGTGTTCCTCATCGGCCAAGGGCGGAAGAAGATCGACGCCTGAAGCGGATTACTTTCGTGGGGGGCGGCTCGGCAACCGATTGGCACGATCGATTGGGGCCGGGCCCTGGGACGTCGCCTCCGGGCGACATGGGGCCCTGTTCCTTCACCCATGTCACCCTCCGGCGACGTCCCAGGGCCCGGCTTTTGATTGGTCCTACTGATCTGCATCAGCGGGAAGACGGATGCGGATCAGCAGGGAGACGGATGCGGATCAGCAGGAGTACTGATTCGGATCAGCAGTAGTGGAGCCATGATTCGGGGTGGTTTCCGTCGTGGGAGACGATGGTGGTCATCGGCAACGAGCGGGGCTTTATCGGCGGCCGGAGGAGCTTCATTCCGGCTTGCTCCGGGGTGCGACCGCGCTTCTTGCCGTTGCAGTCGTAGCAAGAGGCGACGATGTTTTCCCAGATCGTCTTCCCGCCCTGCACGCGCGGGACGACGTGATCGTAGTTGAGCTCCCGCGCCGACCTGCGCGTACCGCAGTACTGGCAGCGAAAGTCGTCACGCGCGAAGACGTTGCTGCGTGAGAACTTCACCCCGCGCTTCATCCCACCTAGGGGCCGCTTCAAGCGGACCACGGCGGGCGCGCGGATCGAGAGCGACGGGGACTTGATCTCCTCGTCGTACTCTTCAATGACCTCGACCTTCCCCAGGAAGCTCATCGTCACGGCGACTTGCCAGGAGATGATCTTGTGGGGCCTCATCCACGGAGTGAGCAACAGCGTCAGCGCGGTCATGATCCACCTCGTTCCTCTTACCTTCGCCTCTTCCTCATCACAGCTCTCCAGGCGCTCGCGCGCCGAACGGGAGATGAGCGGCCCCTGGACGGCCATCGTCCAGAGAGTTCGCCCGGTGCTCGGAGCGGGATTCGAACCCGCAATGAACCGGTTTGAATCGGTCACGTTTGCCAGTTACGTCACCCGAGCATGCTCTTCGACAATCAGTAGCACTGGTGGGAGTCGAACCCACACGCCCTCTCGGGCACGGAATCTCAGTCCGCCGCGTATGCCATTCCGCCACAGTGCCAGGTACCCCTCCCGCTCGAAATGAAATGTCCATGAGAGGAGTCGAACCTCCAGAAAGACGGTTTCTAAAACCGCTGCGTTTGCCAGTTTCGCCACATGGACAGGGTACAGGGCGTGAGGATCGAACTCACCTGATCCGGCTCGTCGTGCCGGTGCTCTCGCCAGAGAACGAGCCCTGCGTGAAGTGATGGGAATGTACTGCGAGAATGGTCTGAGTGGGAGGATTCGAACCTCCAATCCCCGGTGCCCGGAACCGGTGCTCTGCCAGATTGAGCCACACTCAGAGGAGTCGCGACGGGAGGAATCGAACCTCCAAGGACGGCCTTATGAGAGCCGCCGCTCGCCTCGAGGCGCCGCGGGTTGCAGGAGCCGTGAACCGGCAGAGCCGAGATCATGAGCCTCGGATGGGACCGTCCCTCCCTGCGGTGCCCCTGCCAGGATTCGAACCTGGGCTTCAAGCTTCGTAAACTTGAGTCTCGATCCACGAGAACAGGGGCAGGGCGCCGCCCGTGAGGGCGCGGCGCTGATACTACGTTGGCAGGCTCGATCACCGAGGCGTGGTCCCCCGAAGTGAACCACAGGTCGGCAAATCGGCCCGGCGTCCCCAGCGGGATTCGAACCCGCGTTTCCAGATTGAGATACTGGCTGCCTGGGCCATCTAGCAAGATGGGGACAATATCGACTGACACACTGACAACAAACACCGAGAGCGGCGGGGGAGAATCGAACTCCCGTCCCGAGCTTGGCACGCTCGGACTCTACCATTGAGCTACCACCGCATTTTACTGGAGCGAGCAGCGGGAATCGAACCCGCATCGACGGCTTGGAAGACCGTGGCCCTACCCTTGGACGATGCTCGCGTGACCTGGCTCCAAACCAAGCTGAGCGCCCCCGAGGAGGATCGAACTCCCCTCGCCTGATCGACAATCAGGTCGCCTCACCAGATGCGTACGGGGGCGAGCGCCGTCACCTTGACTGTACACCCTATCTTCGACGCGTCAAGCACTCTTCTCATTCATTCTGTATCGTCCTCTCTTGTCTATTTTCACGGAGCAGCTGACGGGATTTGAACCCGCGACATCCCGAGTGGTAATCGATAACCGTCCTCGGGCGGCCCGGCTCTGACGAGGCGGGCAAAGAGGGTGAAGACGGTAGAGGTGCTCTATCCAGGCTGAGCTACAGCTGCGAAAGTGAGACGAGCCGGCGTGGCCCGTCTCTTCGGATCACATCAACGCTGACCGCGGGTGAAGTCCGCCATCACCTGCGGGGCCGCCGCGTCGAACCCCACGACATCGAGCATGCCAGGGTCCGTCGGATCGGCGATCGAGAAGCCCGTCGCCGTCATGCCGACGACAATGAGCTTGGCGGGCCGCCCCATCTTCTGCCGGTACTCGCGCAGCGCCTGGAACGGGTGGACCTTGCCAGCCCACGTCTCGTTGTCCGTGTAGATGACGAAGGTGTCGACCACGATCTTGTTCTTCGTGGCCCAGATCATCGGCATCGAGCAGTCCGTGCCGCCGAAGGGCAAGCCTTCAACGAGCTTGAGCACGTCGTCGAGCCGCTGCTTCGGCGAGATCGGGAGCGGCATGAGGCCGACGTCGCCGCCGCCCCACTGCCCGCCGTAGCCGTTCGCCGCCGCGGTGAAGGCCACCACGGCGAAGTCCGGCTCGATCCGCGCCGTCGCCATCGCCATCGCCGCGCTCGCGACCCGGGGCGTGAGGCCGGGGATACCGGCGATCGCGCCCGTGTTCATCGAACCCGAGACATCGAGGGCGAGCAGGTGCTTCTTCCCGGTCGGCGCTACGCCCTTGAAGGCCAGGTAGAAAGCGTCGTTCAAGGCGTCGACGATCTCGCGGACCGGGGTCCACGAGAGCGCGTTCGCCCGCTTCTGCGCGCGCTCGCCGTGCCCCTGCTCGTAGACCCGGAGGGCCGAGAGCAGCGAGATGGGGTGAACGCGAGCGTGGGTGAGGCGCCCTGCGTCGGTGAGCTGCCGCGCGACCTTGCGGGACACGTCGCTCATCGGCATGAGGAGCCCCACCGCCGTCATCTTGCCGAGGCTGCGGATCAAGGCCGTTTGCGGCATCTCCTCGAGCAGCGCCTCCCAGATCTCCGGATCGTTCTTCCACTCCGAGAGCAGCATCTCGTGCGTGAACCGATGCTCACGAATCAACGCGATGACCTGCTTGCGGTTGGTCGAGGCTCGGAGCGACTCGAAGCCTCGAATCATCTTCGGGAGCCCTGCCGGCGCGATCGCCTTGCCCCGAGCGCTCTCCCGGGCGAGGCCCTCGAGGCCGCCGGTGATCCAGCGATAGAGAGCGTCGTGCTCGGGCGTCGGCGCGGTGGGGTGCGAGAGCCGCAAGAGATCCTTGTGACTCCACCCGTCCCGCTGCTGGTACTTGATCGCCTGGTAGGCGACCCGGTCCGCCGGCTTGTCGTTGTACCAGGCGGCCACGGCCCGACGGAGGCCACGACCCCACTTGCGAAAACCCTCCACGTCGCGAACGAAGTGGAAGAGATCCGTCCCGAAACGGCAGATGATCGGCAAAGCATCGAGAGCGGCCTTGCGCGTCGCCGGATCCTCGTGGCCCGCGGCGATCGCCAGGGCGAAGATCGCCGGAGCGTTCCTGGGCGCGCGCCCGGCGACGCTCACCTCCGCGATCCGCGCGACCGTGCGCGGACCATTCTCAGCCAGGCACTCGAGGAGGGAGCGCGCGTTCTCCCGGGTGAGCTTCTGCTCCGAGGCGTAATACGTCGCGCCCTCAGCGCCGAGGATGAGCCAGCGCTCGAGTCGAGCCCACTTGTCGAGGGCAAAACCAAAGCCGCCCGCGCTGTTGACCACCTGATCGGCGCGCGCCTTCTCCTTCTGCGGAGTGACGAGCGCCTGGAAATGTTTCGAATAATTGCTCATGACGATCCCTCCGGCCCGTAGACCGGGCAAGTGAAATGATGGGACGGATGAAGAGGAACCTCACTCGGGTTGTCGTTATCAAGGGTAACCGAGCGAGAACCGACCCGTCCTGGGTGGGCGTACGGGAATCGAACCCGCCTTTGTGGATTCACAGTCCACTCTCTTCCCAGATGAGAAACGCCCACGTGGTGGATCACCTCGGAGTCGAACCGAGTTCTCGGAGTTTTCAGCTCCGCGCAATCACCGGACTTGCTCGCGATCCATGTAAATACTTCTTGATCCGTAGGGGAATCGAACCCCCGTACCTGGGTTGAAAGACCAGGATCCTGCCACTGGAAGAACGGATCAAAGAGCCCTCGCCCGGGGTCGAACCGGGACCTCCTGTTTACGGGACAGGTGCTCTTCCAGATGAGCTTCGAGGGCAGGAGGCTCCGGCGGAGGGAATCGAACCCCCACATGACTCGCTTAACAGGCGAGCGCTTTACCATTTGGCTACGCCGGAACAGGGGGACGCGCACGGGCGTCCCCTTTCCATACTATCGTGCGATCGGTTGTCAGAGAGCGAGGCGTGGAGATCCCACGCGTGGAACCGGGAGCAGGGCTCGAACCTGCATTGGCGGAGTCAGAGACCGCTGTCCTGCCGATTGGACGATCCCGGCGAAAACTACGCTTCGTGAGCTCGAGAGGATTCGAACCTCCACAGAGCCGCTTAAAAGGCGACCGCTCTACCGTTGAGCTACGAGCCCTTTGACATGGGCGGACTCGGAGGGAATCGAACCCTCTCGTGGCTGCTTAAGAGACAGCTGCTCGGCCATTGAGCGACGAGTCCATGACCTGTAACCGCTGCTGGACGGCCTTCGCGACCATTGAATTCTTCAGGCAGCGGGCGATAGAAATCGCTCGCGACCATTGAAAATTCAATGGTAGACCAACCCATCAAAATGGTTGAAACGTGCCCAGCAAGCCAGATGAGACTCCCCATCTCACCCCTGCTGGGCGCACTACTCCCCCGCTGCACACCCCGGGTTCGCACCCCGGGCGCACAGAAAGATACTGAGCTTGTTCGATCGGCCCATGCCCCGTGACACCCTCGCGGGCCGGGATCCCCTGGTTGCGTCCAGCTCCGGGGGTTGATGAACCCCCAAACGCCGAAGGCCGCCTGGGTTTCCCTGGGCGGCCTTCACATTCGTCACAGAATGACGGGTGTTGGTGCCGCTTTAGGGGCGATCCTCCAGGGTACCGAGCTTGTGCGCAATCCGCGTACAGGGCTGGGTCCTGAAGGCATGGGCAAAGGTATGACCGTTGTCGACGCGTCCGACCAAGGACGACGCCTGAACAAGACAATCCCACATCGTGGGCTTCTTGGTCGGGGGTTGTGCTTGGTTTCGGCGGGGCGACATGGCGTTTCCTTGGTGGAGATGATTAATACGGTCCTTCGACGGAGCGAGCAAGCAAAAAGTTTCCTGCTCGCGCTTTTATTTTTCGAGGCGGTCGGCGCCCGCGGCGTCGTTATGGTGAAATCCGCCGGATTTCGGCCGTTCTTTCAACCATTTAGACGGAATTCTAGAAGGCGTTGTGTCCCGTCAGGGCGTTCCCGAGGATCAGCGTGTGGACCTCGTTGGTACCCTCGTACGTGTAGACGCTCTCCAGGTTGAGCATGTGGCGGATGATCGGGTAGTCGAGCAAAATGCCGTTTCCGCCGAGGATCCCGCGCGCTGTGCGGGCGATCTTCAGCGCCCAGGCCACGTTGTTCTTCTTGCAGAGGGAGACCTGGATCGGGCTGATGCCGCTCGTGTCCTTCAGCCGCGCGTAATGGAGCGCCATGATCTGGCCCTTGGCGATCTCCATGGCCATCTCCACGAGCTGCTCCTGGATCAGCTGCTTCGCGGCGATCGGTTTGTCGAACTGCACGCGCTCGCGCGCATAGGAGAGCGCGGCGTCGTAGCAGGCGCGCGCGGCGCCGAGCGCGCCCCAGGAGATCCCGAAGCGGGCTTGGGTGAGGCAGCCGAGCGGGCCCTTGAGGCCGACCACGTTGGGGAGCACGTTGGCCTTGGGGACGCGCACTTCGTTGAGCACGATCTCTCCGGTTGGGCTGGCGCGGAGGCTCATCTTGCCGTGGACCGTCGGCGTCTCGAAGCCAGCCATTCCCCGCTCGACGAGGAAGCCGCGGATCGAGTCGGCGCCGCCGTCATCGACCTTGGCCCAGACCACCGCGAGGTGCGCGATCGGCGAGCTGGTGATCCACATCTTCGTCCCGGTGAGCACGTAGTCGTCGCCGTCGGTGCGGGCGCGCGTCGTCATCGAGCTCGGGTCCGATCCGCTGTCGGGCTCGGTGAGGCCGAAGCAGCCGATGATCTCGGCGGCCGCCATCTTCGGCAAAAAGCGCTGCTTCTGCTCTTCGGAGCCGTACTTCCAGATCGGCCACATCGCCAGCGAGCCTTGGACGCTGACGAAGCTGCGGAGGCCGCTGTCGCCGTACTCGAGCTCTTGCTGCGCGAGGCCGTAGGCCACGGTGTTCATCCCGGCGCAGCCGTAGCCGGTGAGCGATCCGCCGAGCAGGCCCATCGCGGCGAGCTCGGGGATCAGATCGCTGGCGAACTGCTCCTTGGCGAAGAGGTCCGCCGCGCGGGGCAGGTAGCGCGCGCGCACGAAGCGGCGGACGGTGTCGCGGATCATCCGCTCTTCGTCGGTGAGGAGCGGGTCGATGGAGATGAGCTGATCGAGCGAGAGCGGCTCGGGGGTGGTGGCCATGCGCTCGCGTCTACCGCGCCCGCGCGCCGCCGGAAAGCGCGCAGGTGGGGGGCGCGATCAAGGGTGGATGAAGACGAGCGTGCCCTTCTTCAACGAGAGCGCGGCGTGCCAGGCGGCGGGCACGTTGGGCTCGGTCCAGTTGAAGAGCCAGGCGGCGTCGAGCGGGGCGAGGTTGATGCACCCGTGGCTGCGCGGCGTGCCGAACTCGTCGTGCCAGTAGGCGGCGTGGAAGGCGAAGCCCTCGGTGAAGTACTGGACGAAGGGCACGTCGCGGAAGTCGAACTCGTCGCCGATGCGGTCGTCATCCATCGTCACCGAGAGGTGCTTGGTGTGGATCAGGAACGCGCCCTGGATGGTGGAGTGCGTCTTCTTCGGATCGCCGAGGCCGTCCGCGCCGGTGGAGACGAGCGTGGTGTAGACAGGCGTCAGGCCCTCGTACGCCACGAGCGTCTGCTTGAGGATCGAGACGTCGATCCACTGGCGCTTGCCCACGGCCCACGCCGGGGGGCGGCGGGGCTTGTCGACACGCACGGTCTGCTCTTCGCGGATCAGCGAGTGATCGCGGGCCTCGAGGTAGGTGACGCCGCCGATGCGACGAGATGTTCCGGTGAGCGGGACCGCCTCGCGGAAGCCCAGCGCGGCGTCGGGGGTGAGGCCGCCGCCGTCGCCGACGAGGTAGTGCGAGGCGTGATGGCTGCGAACGAAGGCCACCGGGAGCGTGACCTCGTCGTCGAGCTTCTTGCCTGAAAACGAGCTCGGTTTGATCACCCGGGTGCGATCGAGCGGGAGGACGGCGAGCTCGGTCGTGAGGCCGTAGCGGCGACCTTCGTAGTCGAAGGTCGAGAGGAGCGCGAAGCCAGAGCGCGCGCGCGCGTGGCCGAGATCGAGGGCCTGCGGCGAGCGGTGCGTGCCGGAGAGGCCGGGCGCGTTGCGACCGTAGAGCAGGAAGCCCGGGACCGACTCGGCCGGAGGCGGCTCGACGTAGGCGGGATCGAGCGCAGCTTGCACCGCCTTGCGGAGGTGGCCTTTGAGATCCGGCTCGATCGAGAGGGCCTCTTCGGCGCTGGGGAGGCGCGCGTAGAAGGGCGGCGGCGGGAAGCGCGACATCACGTAGATGTACGGGAGGCCGTCGCGGCGAGGCCTCTTCACCGAGGCTTCGACGACAGGATCGAAGACGTTGAGCGTCGCCGCCCCGCCGACGCAGACGTAGCCGCGAGGCTCGATCCGATACCAGCCCTCGGGGCAGGCGCTGTTCTTCGCGGTGGGCTCGGCGCGGCGCTCCACGATCGCGCCCGCGCGCAGGTAGCCGATGCGGCGAGACTTCCAGCCGGGCTCGGCGAAGACCCAGGTCTCTTTCGCGGTGCTGGCGAGCTCGTCGACGTCGCCGTGAGTCACGGGGCGCGGCGCGGGATCGGGATCGACGACGTCGTCCGAGCCGTCGTCGACGAGCTCGGGCGGGAGCGCGGTGAGCTCCGCAGGGTCCACCGCGATCGCGGCAGGCGCGGGCGGCGGGACCGCGGCGGCGGCGCGCACCGGCGCCGGCGTGGGCGGCAACGACGGCGGCGCGGGGCTGGGGACGGCGACGGCCGCGGCCCTGGCCGGCGCTTCTTCGCTCCGGGGACAGCCGGCGCCGAACGAGCTCGTTGCGAGGGCCGAGACGAAGAGGACGAGCCGCGCGCGCATCCGACGGCGGTAACAGCGCCCGCGCGGGCGGGCCAAGTTCAGGAGCGGACGACCACGTACGGCGCCTCAGAGTCTTCGCCGTCGTCGATGAGCGTGGCCTTGAGCACGCGGCCCTCGATCACGCCGCCCTCGGCCGTCATCCCGATCACCACGCCGAGATCGGTGAAGAGAGAGACGATCGGCATCGGCCAGCGCGGCTCGTCCCAGATGCAATCCCAGCGCGCCGTCGCCAGGGCGCGCGCCGAGAGCGTCACCGTGCGGCGGAGCCAGATCTTGCCGGCGCTCGCGGCCCAACCGCGACCCACCGCGTCGATCCCCGACGCCGAGAGATCGTGTCCACCTGACACGATCTCGTTGGTGACGAGCAGACCCTGGCGCCAGATCACCGCGCCGTCGGCGCCGGTGACGATGCCGGTGGCGCGATCCCACAGGCCCGCGCACGAGAGGTACGCGCGCACGCTCGGGCTGGGGAGGCGCTCGAGCTCGCCCTCGAGCGGCGAGTACACGGCGGCGAACCCGTCCCCTTCGGCGTGGCGACCCGCGACGATCCACTTCGCGTCTTCGATGCGCGCGAGCGAGGTGACGACGGCGACGTCGGGGAGCGCGACCGGCTTGAGCCAGCGCTTGCCGCTGCGCGCGCAGAGGTGCGGCGGGCCGCTCGAGGCCGCGCCGACGAGCACGGCGAGGTCGTCGAAATCGCCGCTGATGCGATCGAAGCGGGTGATGTTGCCAGGCTTTTGCCGCCGCACATCGGTGACGCCTTCCGCGCCGATGGTGGCGAACGTGGCGTCATCGCCGCCGATCAGCCACTCGCCCGCGGCGACGCGCTGCACGAAGCGGACGCCGCCCGGGTTGGGGAAGCCCGCGAGGCCGACGTCGCGCCAGCCGTCGCCGTTCCAGAACGCGATGCCGTGGCCCGTGGCCGCCATCGCGCGGCCGTCGGCGTCCCACGCGACGCTGCGCACGACCATGCCCTGGACCGTGTTGCGCAGGGTCGTCCAGGTCCAGCGCTGGACCTGCGTGGAGTCGTCGTCCTCGCGGATCTGATCGAGGCGGCGCGCCATCAGGCTCGGGCGCGGGGCCTCGGCGCGGAGCCAGGGCACGAGCATCGCCGCGACGGCGTCGGCGCGGTGGGGGCGCGCGTCGATCTTGGCCGAGCTCGCGCAGCCGAGGGCGAAGTCGATCGCGCGGCAGGCTTGCTCGTTCTGGCGGATCTCGGGCGAGAGGCCGCCGGTGTCGAGGATGCTCCGACGCTTAGGGCTGACGGCCTGCATGATCGCCTCGCCCGGGCTCTTGGCGACGAAGTACTCTTCCCCGGTGAGCACGTAGAAGATCACCGCGGCGAGGCTGAAGATGTCGCTCCAGGGGCCGATCGCCTTGGAGTCCCCCGCGGTGAGCTCGGGCGCGACGAAGCCGGGGGTGCCGACGATGGCGCCGCTGAAGGTCGCGATGCCGGTCGGGCGGGCCACGCCGAAGTCGGCGATCTTGAAGATCTCCGCGGCGCCGAAGCCGCAGCAGAGGACGTTGTCGGGCTTGAGATCGCGGTGGATCACGCCGACCTCGTGGACGGCGACGAGGCCGCTCGCGAGGCACTCGATGAGGTGCGCGGCGCGCGTGGGATCGAAGCCCGAACCGGTGACGCGGAGGCTGTGCTCGACGCGCTCCGAGAGCGTCGTCCCCTCGGCCCCGCCGTGGACGTACTCGACGACGACCCACGGCAGATCGACGCGGCGCGCGCTGACCGTCACCCCGAAGGTGCCGGTGTCGATGAAGCGGACGACGAAGGGCGTGGGCGGGACCCGCTCGTTGAGGCGGCCGAGGGCGATCGATTCTTTCTTGATGATCAGCGCCGCCGTCGGCCCGGCGCGCTGCACGAACGACGGGCGGAGCACCTTGACCACCACCGGCCCCTCGCCCTGTGGGGTCATGCGGATGGCGTAGAAGACGACGCTCATCGCGCCCTCGCCCACGCGCCAGACGATGCGATACCCGACGCCGGGGAGGACCTCGGAGGGGACGACCGCGCCGATGAGATTTTCGAGCGCGTCCTCGTCGGGGACGACGGAATTCATGCGGCGCGCACTATATCGGCTGCGCGCCGGACGGGGCTAAATCACGGCGTCCGGGGAGCGGGGACGCCGACGCCGGGTTCACTGCTCATAAGGATTCGACCCGTCCAGGCTCCGCTTCCCCTTCTCGGGCTTATCGGCCTTGTCGTCCTCTTTGGCGTCTTTTGCCGGACGCGGTCGCCCGAGCGGACCTCTCACCGCAGGAGGAGCCGCAGGCCCGGCAGCCGCGTCCGCGTCGGCGAGGAGGGCCACCTCCAGCGTCGAGTCCTGTTCGAGCGAGATCGGCTGGCGCCGCGTCAGGTAGTGCGGCGCCTCGATTCGCAGCTCGTGCGCGGCCGCGTCCGCGGGCAACACGCCGGCGAAGGGGTTGCCGTCGAGCGGGCTCCCGTCGAGGAAGATCCGCGCGTCCGGGGGCGACGCGCGCACGCGCAGAGCGACCCGCTTCGGGGCCGCGAGCGCAGGCGACGCGGGGGCCGCCACAGGAGAGCTCGTAACGATCGCCGCGATCAACGACTCCGGGGCGACGACAGGGTGTGATCGCCGGAACGCCAACGTGGCCGCAGCGATCGCCGCGACACCGAGGATGACGCCAAAGACGACACGATAACGCCCGATCGGGCGAGGCTCTGGAGGGCTCGTGACGCCCCGCAACGAGGAGCCCGTCCCGGAGTTGTTCGCGCGCTGGGTGATCTGGCCCGCGACAGAGGAGTTCGACGTCCTCTCGTCCACGGCCGTATCCGTCGCGATCAGGCGCGGAGCTCCGGTCCTTCCCGCGGGATTTTCGCGGAGCTCCTCGTCGAGACGAGCGCGGAGGCGAGCGCGATCCTCCTCGAAATGCTGCGAGATGATGCGGCCGAGCTCCCGCGGGTGCGGCTTCTCAGGCATCGTCTCGATATACCCCTCGAGGGCCGCGCGGAGGTCCGCGGCCGTGGCGTACCGCTCCTCGCGCGTCGGCGCGACAGCCTTCTTCACGATGGCCTCGAGCGCCTCGGGGAGAGCGGGGTTGGCCGCCCGCGCCGAGGGAAACTCCCCGTGGATGAGGCGATGGAGGATCTCCGCGTCGGTGAGCCCGCGGAACGGGCGAGAGCCTGTCGCCGCTTCCCAGAGCATGACGCCGGCGGCGAAGACGTCAGTCCGCCGATCCACCGGCTCGCCGCGGGCCTGCTCGGGCGCCATATAGGCGACCTTGCCCTTCACCACACCAACGCGCGTCTCGGACGAGGCGCCTTTGACCTTGGCGATACCGAAGTCGACCACCTTGACCGCGCCCTCGTAGGTGACGAAGACGTTTTGCGGTGTGACGTCGCGGTGGACCACGCCGAGCGGCGTCTCGTCCCAGTCGGCGAGCTCGTGGGCGTGATGGAGCCCGGCGAGCATGTCGGCGAGGATCTGAAAATGCATCTCCGACGGGAGGCCGCCGTGACGTCGGAGACGGTGAAGGACCCGATGGAGCGATTGCCCCTCCAGGTACTCCATCGCCATGAACGTGTGGCCGCCCTCCTGGGCCACCTCGTGCGTCTCCACCACGTTGGGGTGGTGGAGACGCGCAGAGAGGCGAGCCTCGTCGAGGAACATCGCCATCATCTCCGGATCTTCGGCGAGCTCCGGACGGATCTGCTTGAGCACCAGGAGCTTGTTGAAGCCTAGCTCTCCCTCCAGCAAAGCAAGGTAGACCTCCGCCATGCCGCCGTGACCAATCTCGGCGATCAGGCGATATCGCCCGAGGCGCTTCGACCCATTCCCCATTGGCCTTCAACCTCGCTGGCCAGGGGCGGAAGGCTCCTGGGCGCGAGGTGATGACGAAGCAATCCACGGGCCGCGCGGCGATGTGCTCGTCTGGCACAGAACACCACAACCTACATTGGGGGCGAGGTTTCCTGAGCTAGGTGGCGGCCAACCCCTCGAGGACCTCGGTGGCAATCATCGTCGCCAGCCGCCCGAGCAGCTCGATGCCCTCTTCCGCGCTCGCGCGCGCCGGAGCGCCGGTATAAGCCTGATCGAGCCCCATCGCCAGGAAGCTGGTCTGCCCTGCCTTGATACCGTCCGAGAGGCTGACCTCGAGATCGGGGAGAGCGCTCGCCGCCGCGGTGTCCACTGTCCCCGGCGCGGCGGCGAGGACGAGGGAGGTCTCGTAGCGGCCCGCGTGGCAAGCGCCGCTCTTGAACTCGGGAGAGAGGGTGCGACCCCAGCGGCGCGAGAGCGGGCAGGCGACCGAGGCGCGCCCCGCGGGAAAGCCCGTCACCGCGGCGCGGACGGCGGCGTCGTGCGCCGGCTCGAGGTGGTTGTTGACGAGGCACACGTGGGAGAAGCCGCTCGCCAGGTAGCCGGCGACGACGGCCCGAGCAAACGCGGTGAGCGCCTCGGACGGGACGGAGATCGCCCCGGCAAAGCCCTCTGCAAAGCAGGTAACACCGTAAGGGATCGCCGGGCCGAGGAGCGCGGCGAGAGGGCGGCCCGGCTCGGCTTCCAGGAGCGTCGCCGCGCCCAGGATCGCGGCCTCGCTGATCACCGTGTCAGTCCCGAGCGGCAGGTGCGGGCCGTGGGGCTCGACCGAGCCCATCGGGACGAGGGCGACGACAGCGTGCGTCCCGAGGAGCGCTTTCAGCGACTCCGTGGTCAGCTCGGCGATCCGGCGGGCCATGCGCGTCAGTGCCCTTTCGGGCTCTCCCCGGCGGCTTCCTGGGCCTTCAACGTCTTCTTGTCGACCTTGCCCCGGTCGTTCTTGGGGACGTCGTCGGTGAACACGATCCAGCGTGGATACTTGTGCTTGCTCAGCCGCTCTTTGACGTGCTCTTTGAGCTCGGCGGCGAGCGCGCCGCAGCCCGCCTCGGTGGCGGCGCGGGCCCGGTGCTCGTCTCGCAGCACGATGAAGGCCTTGGGCTTGACCAGGCCGTCGTCTTCTTCCGCCCCGACGACCGCGGCGAGCGAGACGGCCGGGTGGCGCATCAGGCACTCTTCGACCTCGATCGGGGCGACCCAGATGCCCCCCACCTTGAGCAGATCGTCGGCGCGACCGCTGAACCAGAGGTAGCCGTCGTCGTCGAGGCGGAAGAGATCGCCCGTGCGGCACCAGTGGCCGTAGAACGTCGCCCAGCTCTTGTCGCGGTCCTGGAAATAGCCGAGAGCGACCGAGTCGCCCTTGACCCACATCACGCCTGTCTCGCCCCGGGGGAGCTCGGGCGCGCCGGGCCCTTTAGCCTCCGAGGCAAGGATCTTGACCTCATAGCCGGTGACCACCCGACCGAGGGATCCTGGCTTGATGTCGCCGGGGCGGTTCGAGCAGTAGATATGAAACATCTCGGCCGAGCCGATGCCGTCGTAGACGTCAGCGGGGAAGCGCTCGGTGAAGCGCTGGAGCAGCGCGGGCGGGAGGGCCTCGCCGGCGGAGAGGTGGAAGCGCACGCTCGCGAAATCGAGGCGCGGCAGCCCCGCGGCGGCGCGGACGTCGTCGAGCTCCAGGAGCTTCCCCATCATGGTGGGGACGTTGGTGACCACCGTGGGACGATAGCGCTCGATCGCCGCCGTGAGCGCCTCGGGCGTGGGGCGCTCGGCGAAGAGCGCCGTGGTCGCGCCGACGGCGAACGGGAACATCAGGTTCGTCCCGGTGGCGTAGCCGAAGAAGAGGCGCGGGACAGAGACGGTGATGTCGTCGGGCCGGAAGCCGACAGTGCCCTTGGCGTACACCTCGGTGTTGAAGGCAAAATCACGGTGGGTGTGGATCGCGGCCTTGCTCCTTCCGGTCGAGCCCGAGGTGAAGAGCCAGATGGCGATATCATCACGCTTGGTGGGCCGCGGCGGCGAAGGCTGGCTGTGGCGGCCATGCTCGATAGCGTCGCGGAGCGACACCGGCGAGAGCGCCGCGAGCGAAGAGCCGCCCGCAGGAACGACCTCCGCGCTCGACTCCTCCGCAGTGGGCTCCAGAGATGACCACACGTCGCCCTCGACGTCTTCCCCGGTCGCGACCTCGGGGACGAGGATCAGCGCCCGGAGACCTGCCGCGGCCAGCGCCGGCAGGATCCCCACGGCGGCGCGCGGGTTGGTGATCACCACCGAAGCGCGGGTGTACTCGACGAGGTACGCGAGGTCGTCCGCGGGCGCGTCGGGGTTGCCCATGGCGACGACGGCGCCGTGGTGCAGCGTCGCGAAGAAGGCCCAGGCGTAGGCCGGCGAGTCGTGGAGGGCGATCAGCACCCGCTCTTCGCGGGCGACGCCGCTGGCCGCGAAGAAGCCGCGGAGGGCGCGGACGCGGTCAGCGACCTCCGCGTAGGTTTGATGGAGATCGCCGAAGCGGATCGCGACCTTGTCGCCGAGCCCCTCCGCGAGGCGATCGAAGAGGTAGTAGTCGGCGAGGTTGAGATCGTCGGGGAAGGTCGGCGAGGTGGACACGGGGTCTCGACGTATCACGGTCGCCCGAACGTCGCGAGAGGAGGCGAGACCTCGCCCCCTCGGTCCCCCTCTCCCGCGACGGGAGAGGGGGAAGGGGGTGAGGGCTGCTCACGAAAATACTCGTCGTAGCGCGCGTCGGCCTCGTCGCCGAAGAGGAGGCGACACGCTTCGCGCAGGCCCGGCGCCGCCCGGAGCTGCTCACGCCGGATCACCAGGGCGATCTTGGATCGGCGGCGGAGGAAGTCGTCGAGCTTGGTGACCATCTCGCGATCGGCGGCGTGGGCGATCTCGCAGCGCAGGTACTCGGCCCCTTCGATCAACACGTCGGCCATCTGGCGATCGTGGCCGATGCACTCGAGCAGGGGAAACGCCTGCGCGCCGTAGCGGCGCCAGAGGCGCGTCGAGAGCTTCTCCGACGAGCTTGGCGACGTCCTCCCGTCGAGGTCCATCGCCCGCGCCGCGGCGAAGAAGCGATCGCGCACCTCGTCCCCCGGCTCGCCGTACCAGCGCTTCTTCGGATCGGAGAGGGTGATCCCGAGGCCGCGGACGAACGCGCAGATCTCCTCGCCCACGTTGAGGCAGTCGGTGAGCTTGCCGCCGAAGACGCTGATGTGCGCGCGCTCCTCGTCGACCTCGATCACGTGCTTGCGCGAGAGCTGCATCCAGTCCGACGAGCCGCCCGCGCCTTGCACCGCGAGCGGGCGCACGCCGCAGCGCTCGGCGATGATGTCGGCCTCGGTGAGCGGGCGCGGCAGACGGAGGCGCTTGTTGATGTTGGAGAGGACGAAGCGACGATCCTCGTCGGTCACGCGCGTCTCGGGTCGCTCGACCTTGGTATCGGTGGTGCCGATGCAGGTGCGCGGCCCCATCGGGATGACGAAGAAGAGGCGGCCGTCGTCGGCGAAGAAGGTGAGCACGCGCGAGTGCTCGGTGAGCTTGTCGACGATGAGATGGATGCCTTTGGAGAAGATGTGGTGCGTCTTCGTCACCTCCGCCGTGAGGGCGTTGTGCGCGTCGACGAAGGGCCCGCAGGCGTTGATCAGGGCCCGCGCGCGCACGAGGATCGCGCGCCCAGTCAGGCGATCCTTCGTGCGCACGACCCAGACGTCGCCCTCGCGCACGGCGCCGAGAGACTCGACGTAGTTGGCGGCGATGGCGCCCTGATCGAGGGCCGACCGCACGAAGTTCCAGACGAAGCGCGCGTCGTTGTCGTGGAGGTAAGCATCGGAGTATTCGAACCCGCCGTCGCAGCCGTCGAGGTTGATGATCGGCTCCTCCGCGGCCATCGTCGCCTTCGAGAGCAGGCGCGGCGTGCGGGTGAAGAAGCTCCCGATCAGCCAGTAGAGCCAGGTGCCGAGGAAGAGCTTCCAGAGGCCGTGACGGAAGCCGCGCTCGTGGGCCGTGTAGAAGCGGATCTCCTGCACCGTGGAGGGGTACATGCGGATCAGGTGGTTGCGCGAGAGGCAGAGCTTGCGCACGAGCGGGAGCTCGAAGCTCTCCATGTACTTGATGCCGCCCCACACCAGGTTGGACGACTGCTGGCTGGTGAAGCCGGCGAAATCGCCGCGATCGATCAGGGCCACGCGCGCGCCGCGATGAGCCAGCGAGGCGGCCGCGACCGCACCGTTGATGCCTCCGCCGAGGACGAGGACGTCGAATGTCCCCGAGCTCAGCGCGTCGAGGTGGGTGGATCGCAGCTTCATTCCAGGGGCCGGAGGCGGCAATAGCACGCCCCTTGGAAAGTCGGCACACGAGCCGCGCGCCGCCTCCTCCGCGGCGAGAAATCGCGGCGACGGTGCTACCGTGGCCGCGCATGAACGCAGACACTCTCGTCGCCTGCGCGGCGAAGCGGGCCGCGGCGGGCGTGCCGCCAATCTTCCGGTTCTCGATCGCCAGGCCGAGCATCTTGGCGAAGCTCGATTTACCGGAGCCGAAGAAGCCCGACACCCAGACGGCGATCCCCTCGTGGGGCTTGTTGGGCGTGTCGCGGTAGAGGTCGAGGATAGTGACGTAGTGGGCGCGGATCGCGTCCGTCACCACGTACTCGTCGATCTCGCCTTCGAGGATCTTGTCATCGGTCTGGTCGACCTTGATGACCTCCTCGATGGTCCGGTAGATGTTGCTGTGAAAGAGCCCTTTGATCAGGCGCGTGCTCATGATGACTTCCCCGCTCAGAAGATCTTCGGACGATAATTGGGATCGGAGTCCAGGACGCCCATGAGCTTGAGGCCTGCGGCGCCGTCGAGCGTGCCCGGATAGAAGAGCACCGTCGGCACGGTGATTTGCCCCTTGGCTTGTTCGAGGAGCGCCGACATCCGGTACATGGGAAAGAGCGCGCCCGTCCGGAGAATGAAGACGATATCCCGCTTTGGATCGGGCGCGTCCGGCATCCGGGCGACGACGAGCTCGACCAGCAACGGGCTCTCGGAGAGGACGGCGTGTACGGTGTCGACGATGGTCGCGGCGCCTTGCTCCCGCTCGGCGTCGTACCATTCGCTCGGGGTGCGCTGGGTGCGCAGGGCCTCGTCGAGGCACTCCGCGAGGGAGATGCGGGTGATGCGCTTGGCCTTCTGGCGGAGGCGGGTCTCGAGGTTCGTCACCTGCCGCCGCAGCTCGAGCTCGTCCTCGGGATCGTAGCGAAAGAGGGCGTACGGCATGTCGTGGTACGAGCTGATCCGCTCGCGCGGATCCGGGAGCCCGAGCACCGGTTCGAGGTCGTGCTTGAGGCGGTGCTCGAGATCGCTCATGAAACCCAACCTTGTGCGTACTCACGCGCGGTGCTGAAGGGGAGAGTCAGCTCGACGAGGCTGCCGGCGACCTGGTAGTCGAGCTTGCGGAACTGGTGAAGCCGGAGCAGCTCGCGCTCGACGTCGGCGGGGTGCATCAGGAACATGCGCCAGTCCGGTGAGCTGATGACCTTGCTCGGACTCTGCTGCTCCTCGCGGATGGCGTGGAGCAGGTAAAGAAAGCTGCGCTCCGGGAGGTGATAGGTGACGAGCTGCTTGTAGACGCTGCCGCGCAAGAGGCCAAAGTCGGCCGCGATCTTGAGCAGCCCCGCCGCCGTGCGCCGGAGCGTGTTTTCGCTCCACGCATGCTCGGTCGTCCCCCCATGCTCGCCTACCGCGAGCAGGTAGACGTGAAGCTCTTCCGGGCGAACGCGGAAGGCGCCCGCGGCGAACGCGGGGAACAGCCAGTTTTGCAGGAAGTCGCGGAGCAGGAACTCGTCTCGGGTCATGTGCCAGAGCAGGAGCGGCTTCCACTCGGAGAGCTCGCACCCCCTCTTCGCCAGGTCGACGAGCGCGCGGTCGCGCCCGTCCGGCTCGAAGCGTCGATTGAGGACCTTCGTCACGTTGAGCAACCAGTTGCTGCTGGAGGCTCCGATGAAGTTCTCCTCGCGAACCCGCTTGAGGTTCTCCCACTTCGAACGAGCCCGTCGAACCCGCGAGCTTCTCGAAAAACGGGGCAAACGACGCGGCCTGGTCGAGCCAGTGATCCCAGCGCGCGTCGAACTCTTCTTCGATCGCCTCCGGGAGGTGCCAGAGGGTGACGGCCTTGGGCGGGGCGAAGACCTCGGCGCAGCGGTGCGCAGCCACGGCGAACACGCTCCGCGCCTGGGCGAAGGAGTGCGTCCGGGGAAATCCGCGGCGAAGGGCAGCGGCGCCGAGGCGGCCGAGCTGGCCCTTGGTGTTCCACCATTTGGCGAGGTCCATCTCGCCAAAGCGGGCGACGACGAGGCGGAGCTTGAGCAGGCGGTCGAGGTCGAGGTCGAGCGCAGGCTTCGTCATCGGACCCATTCCGTTCGCCTGGGGGACGCTCGCATGAGGGCCACGCTACTCAGAGCGAGGGCGATCAACAAGAGGCGCGGGCGCGGGCGCGCGCACGGAATCGGGAGCGGGCGCGGAGGCGGGATCTCGCCCCCCTCTGGAGCTTCACTCTCCAGCGCCGGAGAATCTCCCTCCGCCCTTGGCGCCTCCCCTATCGCCTTCCGCCCTCCCGCTGCCGCCCTTGCCCGCGTCCGCCGCGCCGTCAACCCCACCCGCTCCCCCGCCAAAACCCGCCCCACCGTCCACCCTCACTGGATTTCCACCCTCCGCCACCGCCTCGACCCCCTCGGCCGACAGCACCCTGACTCCGGCGATTGATCCTCCGCCCTTCCTGCTCCGCCCTCCGCCCTGGGCCTTCCCCCTTCCGCCCTTCGCCGCCTCCGTTCCGCCCCCCGGCGCCGATTGTTTGCCCGCCCCGCCCTCCGTCTCGCCTTCGCCCCCTGCCCTCCTCCCTCCGACCCACTCCCCTCCGCCGCGCTCTGCTCCAGCCTACCGAAAAGACTGGCGCGTGCTCGGCGACGTGTGATAGCCAGGAAAAAGAGAGGGAGGCATACCTATGGCCGCCGCAGACATCTTTTCGTCGAACGAAGCAGAGGTCGATAAGTTCCAGAAGCAGTTCGTCACCGCCGTCGCGGCCGACCCCACCAAGTACGGGTTGCTGAAAGACGATGTGGCGGCCCTCGAGGCCGCGCAGGCTGCGTGGGACATGGCCTATGCCGCGCACATCAAGGCCCAGGAGACCGCCCGCGCCGCGACGCAAACCAAGGACAGCGCCCGCGCCAAGCTGGAGACGGTGATCCGGAGCGCCGCCCGCAAGCTCAACGGCAGCACCGACGTCGACAACGCCCTTCGCGCCTCGGTGGGCCTGGCCCCGCACGCGAGCACGCGCTCGGCGATCGGCGCCCCGACGACACGCCCCCTCGGTCGCACCGAGGCCAAAGGGCGCTTTACTCTGGTGCTCCACTTCGTCGACGAAGAGACGCCGAAGCGCGTCGCCAAGCCCGAGGGCGCGCAGGGCTGTCAAATCTGGTCCCACGTCGGCGACACGGCCCCTCTGGATCCGGCGGGGTACTCGTTCGTCGCGCTCGACACGCGGACTCCCTACGCCGACGAGCACGCCGCCGAGGACGCGGGCAAGACGGTCTCGTATCTGCTGCGCTGGCAAAACGCGAAGGGCGAGCCCGGGCCGTGGAGCCAGGTGATCACCGCGAAGATCCCGCTGTGACCCCCGGGGCGGCCTGCGGTCGCCCCCTGCTCGCTAGTGCTGGACAAGGCTGCCGAGGCGAGCGGGCGATGACCGGAGCGCTTCGCCGCTACCCGAAGCTCGACGCGCGAGGGCGATCCGCCTAGGCTCGGCGCATGGGAGAACCGGCATCGCGCGTCAAGATGACCCCGGAGGAGTACCTGGCCTTCGAGCGCGCTTCGGACGAGAAGCACGAGTACGTCGACGGCGAGATCTTCGCCATGTCGGGCGGCACCTACGAGCACAGCCTCCTGGGAAGCAACGTCACCCGCGAGCTGGGCAACGCGCTGATCGATCGCCCCTGCGACGTGCACGGCTCGGACATGAAGATCAAGGTCGCGGCCTCGAACCGCTTCTTCTACTCCGACGCTTCGGTCGTCTGCGGCCCGCCGATCTTCGGCGACGACGGGCGCGACAGCGTGCTCAACCCCAAGGTCATCGTCGAGGTCCTCTCGGACTCGACCGAGCGCTACGACCGCGGCGAGAAGTTCGCCCACTATCGGCGGATTGACTCTCTCCAGGACTATGTGATTGTCTCCCAGACAGAGCCGCTCGTCGAGCAGTTCAGTCGACAGGCGAATGGCACCTGGCTCTATCGCGCGCTCGGCCCCGGCGAGCAACTGGTGCTCGCCTCGCTCGACTGCTCCATTCCGGTGGATCGCGTTTACCTCAAGGTCTTCCGGCCGAAGCCCTGATCGAGCGTGGGTTACCGCTTCCACGCGGGCGGGACCAGCCGCCGCCGCCCATCGTCGGTGAGGGCGGCGCCGGGCTCGTCTAGCTCGGTGCGATCCCAGAGCTTGCAGGTGACCTGACGGTGCCGCTGATCCAGCGCTTCACAGTAGTTGGTGAACTGGCAGCGGCGGATCGCGTCGCCCTCGCCCAACCGAAGCTTCTTGAACCAGTCGGGGTCGGCGAGGGTCTGGCGCGCCGAGCCGATGAAGTCGGCCTCGCCGCGCTGCAAGATGCCTTCAGCCTGGGCGAAGGTGGCGATCCCGCCCGCGACCACGGTCGGGGTGGCGAAGCCCGCGGCGCGCACCGCCGCGCGGATTTGCGCTTGCTTGGGGACCTGGCGGGCGAAGGGGCCGGTCGCGTCGGAGATCGCCGTCGGCATGCACTCGTAGCCGCTTTGCCCGGTGTAGGGATAGGCGGCCTCGCCCACCTTGGGCTGCTGGGCGTCCTCGAACTTTCCGCCGGTGGAGAGGGAGAGAAAGTCCATCCCGGCGCGAGCGAGCTCGACGCCGAACCAGGAGGCGTCGTCGACGCGATTGCCGCCGGAGAGGATTTCGTCGCAGAGGAAGCGGCACCCGAGCGCGAAGTCGCGTCCCACCCGCGCGCGCGCGGCCGCATAGACCTCGATCGGGAGGCGCACGCGCTGCTCGCGTGGGCCGCCATAGCCGTCGTCGCGGGTGTTCAGCGCCGAGAGGAACGAGGCCATGGTGTAGGCGTGCGCGTAATGAAGCTCGACGCCGTCGAAGCCCGCGCGCTTGGCTCGCTCGGCGGCCGAGGCAAAGAGCTGCGGTAGGGCCCGGGGGAGATCGCGAATGTGGGGCTCGTGCAGGTCAGTGACGCGCTCGCGCGCGCCGCGCTCGAGGTCTTCAAGCTCGCGTCGATGGAGCACGCGGCCGAGGGCCTCTGCGTCGAGCGCAAGAAGCTTGGCGCGCACGTCGGCTTCCGTCGCGCTCGCCCAGGCGGTGTCGGCGAGCTCTTCAGCGAGGTTCTGGCGGTGGCGATCGGTGACCGGGAGGAAGCGGCCGAGGAAGCTCTCGCGCTCGGGGCGACGGCGAATGCGGAGGAAATCGATGATCTGGAGGAAGACGCGGGTGCGCCCGGAGCTGCGCTGTCGCACCGTCTCCACGAGCTGTTCGAGGCCAGGGAGATAGCGATCGTGGCCAATGCGCAGGAGCGGGCCGCTCGGCACTTCGCGGATCCCCGTGGCCTCGACGACGAGCACTCCCGGCGCTCCGTCGGCGAAGCGACCGTACCAGTCGAGCACGTCCTGGGTGACGAAGCCTTCTTCGGTGGCGCGCCACGGGACCATGGCCGGGACCCAGCTCCGCGCGTGGACGGTCAGGCCCTCGGCGAGGCGCAGCGGCGAGAACAGCATCGCCCGAGCGGCCTCGGCCGCCGTGGGGTTCTGCACGATCGGGAGAGCGTGCTTTACGCGTTGAGCTGGCTTCCACATGCGAGCGATCAGACCTTGGCGGCGGCCCGATCGAGCAGGCCTTTGGCGATGATCAGCTTCTGGATCTCGGTGGTGCCCTCGTAAATGCGGAGCGGCCGGATCTCGCGGTAGAGGCGCTCGACCTCGGTCCCGTCCACGACGCCGAGGCCGCCGTGGAGCTGTACGGCCTTGTCGATGATGCCTTGCGCCGCCTCGGTGGCGTAGAGCTTGGCCATCGCGGCTTCGGTGGAGACGCGGGCGCCGCCGCCAGTGTCGCGCGCGTGGGCGGCCCGGGCCACGAGGAGGCGGGCGGCGTCGAGCTCGGTCGCCATCTCGGCGAGGTAGGCGCGGACGATCTGCTGCTCGGAGAGCGCGGCGCCGAACTGGCGGCGACGCGTGACGTGATCGATCGAGCACGCGAGGGCGCGCGCGGCCATGCCGTTCGCGGCGCCGCCGACCGAGATCCGGAAGGCGTCGAGCGTGGTCATCGCCAGCTTGAAGCCGTCGCCGACGCGGCCGAGCAGCGCGTCCGCGGGGACGCGGCAGCCGCGGAGCGCGAGCTTGCCGATCGGGTGGGTGATCGACATCAGGATCGGCGTGAGCGTGAGGCCGGGCGCGTCGCGCTCGACCACGAAGGCGCTGATCCCCTTGCGCCCCGCGGCGGGATCGGCGTTGGCGAAGACGACGTGGTGGTGGGCGATCGGCACGTTGGAGATCAGCGTCTTGTCGCCGTCGAGGATCCATTCGTCGCCGTCGCGGCGCGCCGTGGTCTGGAGCGAGGCCACGTCGCTCCCGGCCTCGGGCTCGGTGAGGGCGAAGGCGGCGACGCGATCGCCGCGGACAACGCCGGGCAACCAGCGCTCGCGCTGCGCCTCCGAGCCGGCGAGGACGATCGGGTACGAGCCGAGGCCCTGCACCGCGAAGATCGCGTCGGCGAGCGGCGAGACCTGGCCGAGCGCCTCGCGGATCAGCACCAGCGATCGGACGTCGATGTAGGTCGGATCGGCAGCTTTTCCTGCGGCAACCCCGCCATGCGCCTCGGGCACGAGGTGGGCGTAGAGGCCAAGCTCGCCCAGCGTCCGCGCGACGATCGCCGCGTCGTGGCTCGACGTCAGCGGCGCCAGCGTGTCCGCGGTGAGGCGCGCCGCGAGGACGTCGTAGGTCGCGCCGAAGAACGGCGCGAAGTCCTGGCAGGAGAGCGTCAAGCGAGGGCTCACGCGCGCTCTCCGCCGCCTTCGCCGTCGACGATCTCGGCGCCCTCGAACTTCGGCGCGCGCTTCTCTTTGTTGGCCTCGTAGGCGGTGCGAAAGTCGGGGTGCGCCATGCAGATCGCCTGCGCCTGCGCTTCGGCTTCGATCGCCGTGGCGAGCGGCATCGTGTGCTCGCTCTCGAGCATCTGCTTGGTCATCGAGTGGGCGAACGCCGGCCCGCGGGCGAGGCGCTCGGCCCACGCGCGCGCGGTCGGGACGACCTCGGCCTCGGGGACGACGCGGTTGGCGAAGCCGATGCGGTAGGCCTCGGGCGCGTCGATGAGATCGCCGAAGAAGAGCAGCTCCGCGGCGCGCCCCTGGCCGACGATCCGCGGGAGCAAGAACGCCGCGCCCATGTCGGCGCCGGAGAGGCCGACCTTGGGGAAGATGAAGCCGAAGCGCGCCTTCTCCGAGACGATGCGGAGATCGCACGCCGAGGCGATCACCGCGCCGGCGCCGACGCAGACGCCGTTGACGGCGGCGATGACCGGGCGGCGCAGCTCGCGGATGCTCTGGATCAAGGCGCCGGTGACGCGGGTGAACTCGAGGAGGCCGCGCGCGTCCTTGGCGAAGAGCTCGGCGATGATCCCTTCGACGTCGCCGCCGGAGCAGAAGCCGCGGCCCTTGCCGGTGATGGTGACCACGCGGGCCTCGACGCTCTTCTCGAGCGATCGGAAGGTCGAGCAGAGCTCGCCGTAGATCTCGAAGGTGAGCGCGTTGAGGCGCTCGGGTCGGTTGAGGGTGATCGCGGCGACGCCGCGGTCGATCTCGAGCTCGAAGGATTTGGGGAAGAGCGTCATCGGTACCGGGCTCCAGGGGAGAGGGGTTGCGTTCCCCGAACGGGGAGGCCCGTCAAGAGAAAGACACGGGGAGGCGGCGTTTACACGGTTCCGTCGGGTCGCGGGCGACGGGAGCTGCGCATCCCTGCCACCCCCACGAGCCCGAACTTGGCGAAGTGGTTCTCCGTAAGGGCCTTGATGCCCCCGGGCACTCCGCGCACAAGATATGCGTCGGTCATGTTGACCCATCTCGATCTCCAGCGATTTCGGGGCTTCTCTTCGTTGGCCGCAGATCTGCGCCCGGTGAGCGTCCTGTTCGGCCCGAACAGCCCGGGAAAGAGCTCCGTCCTCCAGGCGGTTCGCCTCGCCTGCTCCGCGCTCGCGTGGGTGTTGCGACAAGGACCGATACCAAAGCTCAGCGACGGGTGGATCGTGCTCTGGTGGGATTACCCCGTTCGCGAGGATGAAGCGTTTCTCCCCGCCGTCGACACGAACGAGCTCTTCTTGAACAAGGGGGAAGAGCCCCTCGTCGTCACGCTGAGCTTCAGCGAGGAAGACTTCATTCAGGAGCTCCAGGTCTCGCTGCGCTACGGCCAGAACTTCGCGCTGAAGCTCGACGTGCGGGCGAAGAGCTCCGGGGCGCTCGAAGCGGTGGAGGAGATCAAGCCTCAGTCGAAGTTCTTCTCACCACGTCTTCTTGAAGCCCTCCTCGGTAAGGAGCCTCTGGCGGTGATGGTTCCGTCGTTCTACGGTGTGGTCCGTGAGGAGCCGTATGTGAACGATGCGCGCCTGGAGCGTCTCCTGGGCGCGGGTGAGCAGGGTAGTGTGGCGCGCAATCTCATCGCTCGGCTCGGGAGCACGAAAGAGCTGAACGATCTCCTGCTCCTCAGCGTGGGCGCGTCGCTCGCACGGAGCACATCGGGACAAGGCCTCCAGGAGGTCGAGCACCTGGCCGTACACTTCCGCGACAAGAACGGCGAGCTTGAGCTGTGCTCTGCCGGAACCGGACTCGTGGCGCTGATGGCGCTGTTCTCTTCGCTCAAATGGTATCAAGCACGCGCGGCCCAGGGGAGATCGTTCATTTTCCTTCTCGACGAGCCGGAAGCCCATCTCCACCCGCGGCTACAGGGAGACACAGGCGCAAGGATCGCCGAGCTGATAACCAGCTTCGGGGCGCAGGTCCTCCTCGCGACCCATTCCGTGGAGATGATCAATCGACTCGGGGAGCGAGACGACGCCGTTCTGATCGGGATTGATCGCAACGCGCCCGACACCGCGATCGAGCTCTCGTCGGAGAGCAAGGTGCGCGACGCGCTCGGATTGTTCTGCGATCTGACGCCGTTCGTCGGGCTACAGCTGCTCACGACGCGACGGATTCTGTTGGGTGCAAATCTCAGTTTGCAGGGGAGTCCCGTCAGCGAACCACCCGGGAGTCCCCCCAATCGCCCGGGGGAACGAGGACGGGCAAGCTTCCGCGTGACCCCGAACCGCACACT
>Ga0105048_10001471_pt1 | contig 38267 bp, 29 predicted proteins | sample MAT05_FD_78382 | JGI IMG/M metagenome (GOLD analysis project Ga0105048, IMG submission 78382) | Freshwater microbial communities from Lake Fryxell liftoff mats and glacier meltwater in Antarctica - MAT-05 | ecosystem: Environmental > Aquatic > Freshwater > Ice > Liftoff microbial mat | place... | reverse complement strand
TTTCGCGATAGCGTGCCGGGGACTGACCAGAAAAAGTTCTCAGTGCAGGTTTACGGTTGGTCAGTCCCCGGCACGCTGACAATTGTTTCACCAAACTCCGGTTTTCATTCTGATTTGAGTATACCAAGAAAGATGGGGCAAGCGATGACCAAACTGATCACAACCCTGGGTGCGTTAGATGCCGAACAACTCGGCATGATTCTGCCACACGAGCATATCTTCGTAGATCTGGGACCAATTGAGGCCGCGAGCTATCGCACTGCCGATCCTGCCGACGTGATTCGTGTGATGCAACCAGAAATTGCCAAGATTCAGGCCCAGGGCATTACGGCACTGGTCGAATGTACGCCGGTGGGTGTCGGTCGGCGTGCGGATATTGACTTGGCTGTTTCAAGGGCGACCGGGTTGCCGGTTGTCCTGCCCACGGGTATCTATCGCGAGCCTTGGGTTCCACCTTGGGCACAAGCGGCAAGTGAAACCGCATTGTGCGACTGGATGATCGGTGAGTTGACGGAACAGATCGAAACGTGTGGCGTACCCGCAGCTTGGATCAAAGTGAGCGCCGGGGATGATGGTATCACTGCTTGCGAAAGTAAAATTCTGTGCGCCGCGGCGCGCGCTGGGCTGGCAACCAATGCGATTATTGGCAGCCATACGATCCGTGGCCGTGTTGTACGCGATCAGGTAGATATCTTGGAGGCGGCTGGCTATACCGCAGAGCGCTTTATCTGGATTCATACCCAAGCCGAGCCAGACTTTGCCCTGCATCTGGAGATGGCCGCCCGCGGCGTCTGGCTGGAATACGATGGCATTGGCAATCCTACGGATGACGCACGCTTCATTGACTGGATTCTGCGTGTCATTGATGCTGGGTATGGTGAAAAGTTACTGTTAAGTCACGACCGGGGATGGTATGATCCTTCCAAGCCGGGGGGCGGTGTGCCGCAACCATATACCTATTTATGCCAACACTTTCTGCCCAAACTACGGCTAGCTGGTGTGGAAGAGGGGATGATCATTCAGTTGACGCAGGTCAATCCCTTCCAAGCCTATGCCCGGTAATTGAAGGCGGCTATACGAGGCGGCTACACAGAGGTGCAGCCGCCTTTTTGATCAACGATACTGACAAACAATGAACATGATGTTTCACGTGAAACATCATGTTCATTGTTTATCGCTCAGGTAAATGATAAAGGTAGGTAAGTAGAAGTTCATGGAACGTAACTACGCCGCGATTGAGCGGGTGCTGGTAATTACTTTTGTGTTGAATGTGATTTCAACGGTTGCTAAATTGGGCTTTGGCCTCTGGGTTGGCGCGTTGAGTTTGATTGCCGATGGGTTGGACAGTCTTTTCGACGGTGTCTCTAATTTGGTGGGACTAATTGCTGTACGCATTAGTCGCCAACCCCCAGATGAAGATCATCCCTATGGTCATCGCAAGTTTGAAACCTTGGCAGCGCTTTTTATTGCCGCGGCGCTTTTTGTCGCGGCCTGGGAATTGGCAACCGGGGCAATTGGGCGTCTAATAACCCCCAGTCCCTTAGTTGTCAACCGCTGGAGCATTGTCGCGCTTCTCTTTGGCGCAGGCGTACAGGCAATTGCCGGTTGGTGGGAATGGCGCAAGGCGCACCAATTGCAGAGCGAAGTGCTCCTGGCCGATGCCCGCCATACCCTCGCCAGTATTGGTATCAGCGCAACGGTCTTGGTTGGTCTAGGGCTAGTACAACTGGGTTATGATTGGGCCGATCCGGCTGTTGCTCTATTTGTCGCTGCCTTCATTGCCAAAATTGGTGTGGATACAGTACGCGAAAACATCCCCGCGCTGGTGGATCGTGCGCCGCTCGACGCCAGTCATATTGGCGATGTGGTGGGGGGCGTTACTGGGGTTGAGAGTTATCACCGCATTCGCAGCCGCGGGCCGGTGGATAATGTGGCTATTGATCTGCATGTACGCGTTGCGCCGCAACTTTCTATGGGCGATGCCAATGCCATTGCCGATGAAGTGCGGCGACGACTTTTGGCACTACCTGGCGTTGGTGACGTAACAATACATGCCGAAGCGCATCGGGAATCGGAAAGCGCACTGGATCTGTACAGTGCCAGCCGGTTGGCCGCCCAGGAATTGGGGGTGACGATCCATGAATGGTCGGTCCAAGCGATTGATGGCGGCTTGAGCTTGCATTTGCACGTGGGTGTTGATCCAACTTTGACGTTGGCGGCTGCCCACGATCTGGTTGATCAGTTGGAAACAATTCTGCGTGAACGGCTCCCCGATTTAAACTCTGTGCATAGCCATATTGAGGCGAATACGCTGGAAATCTTACCCAGCGCCCATGTGAGCCACCGTCTCCGGCAGCGTGTGACGGCTGTAGTTGAAAATGCGGTTACAACGTTGCCTGGGCTGACCGATCCCCATGATATTGTCGTGCGTCAGGTGGAAGGCCGCTTGTTTATTGCGCTAGAAGTGATGGTCAACGGCATGATGTCGGTGGCCGAGGCCCATGAACTGAGCACACGTCTTCAAGAAAATATTCGCGCCAATGTGGCAAATGTCAGCGAGGCGTTGATCCATGTTGAGCCGGATAATGTGTAACCTACATTGAACGGCAACAATCTCACAACATTATTGTGGCACACTAAGGCTATAATTCTAGCAAGTTCGGTTCGTCGATAGTACGCATAAACGAACTTGCGTCACAAATAAATTATTCTGGATAGAACAATCGAGAAGAACAATCGAATGAAGATGTAACGCTGTCGCCCACATCTTTCAGGTATAAGGAGCAACATGTATGTCATACGGAATCAATACCGTCACTGTGATTGGTGCGGGGACGATGGGTGCCGCCATTGCTGGTCATCTGGCCAATGCGGGAGTCCTGGTGACGCTGCTCGATATGGTCCCCACAACTCTAACGCCAGAGGAGCAAGCTGCCGGTCTTCCATTGGAACATCCCAAAGTGCGCAATCGCATTGTCCAGGCTGGCTTCGAGCGTATGATCAAGGCGCGCCCTAATAACCTTTTCAGCGCTGAGAATGCCAAACGTATTACCGTGGGCAACCTAGAAGATGACTTTGCAAGTGCGTTAGCCAAAAGTGACTGGATTATCGAAGTTATTGTCGAAAAAGCCGCGCCAAAGCAGGCCCTTATGACGCGGATCGAAGCTGCCGCACCCCCCCACGCGGTGATTAGCACCAATACTTCGGGTATTCCAATTCACATGATCACCGAAGGGCGCACCCCTGCTTTTAAGCAGCGTTTCCTCGGCACGCACTTTTTCAATCCACCTCGCTATTTGCATCTGCTGGAAGTCATTCCGACACCTGAGACTGATCCAACGGTTGTGGCGCGTATCCGTCACTTTGCAGAGCATGTGCTCGGTAAGGGTGTGGTTATTTGCAAGGATACCCCCAACTTCATTGCCAATCGCATGTTCAGCTTTATTATCAGCGACATGATGGAATATGCTATCGAGCATGGTTATACAGTGGAAGAAACAGATCGTCTGACTGGCGATCTTATTGGACGGCCCAAAACAGGTACTTTTCGCTTGGGCGATGTTGTGGGTATTGATGTGATGGCCTTGGTTAATCAAAATCTCTACCCGCTGATCCCCGATGATGAAGACCGCGAAGTACTGCTCGCACCGCGTACTGGTGCGGTGTTAAAGACCCTGCTCGACAACAACTTGCTGGGCAATAAGAGTGGGCAAGGCTTTTATAAGACCATTAGTGGGGCAAAAGGGGAAAAAGAGTTCTGGGCATTAGATTTAGCTGCCGCCGAACAAGGCAAAATTGAGTATCAAGCGCCAGCCAAGCCCCGTTGGGAGAGTGTGGGTGCGGTCCGGGACAAGCCGATCGTTGATCGGCTTAAAGCGCTGACGGTCGCCGCTGATCGCGCCGGTGAATTGCTCTGGCACACCCTATCAAACACGATGGCGTATGCCTCAAAACGAGTACCCCAGATCGCCGATACGATTGCCGACATTGATAATGTGATGAAATGGGGCTTTGGCTGGAAGTTTGGCCCCTTCGAAATCTGGGATCGGCTGGGCGTGACGGCAACGGTTGCGCGCATGGCTGGCGAAGGGCTAGCCGTTGCCCCCTGGGTACACGAAATGTTGGCTCAAGGCCATACTACCTTTTACGCACACCCTGGTCCGCTGCCGATGGTCTATTGTCCCATCAACAAAGGCTATATTCCGGTGGCGCGCAACAAGTTGGTGGTACAACTGGACGATGTGCGCTTTACACAGCGTACCATTGCCGCAAATGAATCTGCCAGCCTGCTCACCATGGATGATGGCGTGCTGCTGCTCGAGTTTCATAGCAAGATGAATGTGTTGGATGCTGGTATTTTCCAGATCATGCACAAAGCGATTGAACAGTTGCACGGCAATGCCACAGGCTTGGTGATTGCGAATGATGGCGAAAATTTTAGCGTGGGGGCCAACCTTTTTGTGCTGGGCACATTGGCCCAATCGGGTCAGTGGCAAGCGCTAGAGCAGGTGATCAAACAGGGACAGGATCTCCTGCTGGCGCTACGTACCGCCCCGAAACCTGTGGTCGCGGCACCTTTCCAACGCGTTTTAGGCGGTGGAGTCGAGGTTTGTCTGGCGGCTGACCAAATTGTGGCCCACGCCGAAACATATATGGGTTTGGTCGAGGTGGGTGTCGGCATTGTCCCTGGCTGGGGTGGCTGTAAAGAGATGGTGCGGCGCAACATTAGCCCACACATGCATGCGACAAATGTAAATCCTACGCCCTATTTGCGGCAGATCTTTGAAACGATTGGCTTTGCCAAAGTCTCTACTTCTGCCCTCGAAGCGCGCACGTTGGGCTTGCTGCTGCCCAACGATCATATTGTCATGAATCGCGAGCATCAACTTGGCTTGGCACAGCAAGCGGTACTTACAATGGCCGCAATGGGATACACGCCACCACCTGTGACAGGCAACGTCTATGCTGCCGGTCGCGATGTACTGGCGAGTACGCGGATTGAAGTCTATTCGATGCGTACTGGTGGCTTCATTAGTGAGTATGATGCCAAGGTGGCCAACAAATTGGCCTATGTGCTCTGTGGGGGCGAGTTGAGTACGCCGACTTGGATGGATGAACAGTATTTTCTCGATCTAGAACGCGAAGCGCTGCTTACCCTGGCCGGCGAAGCCAAGACCCAAGAACGCATTTGGCACATGTTGCAAAATGGTAAGCCACTGCGCAATTAACATTGGAAGCAAGCGATGGTGCGAATAAATCGCGCCTTTCCTTTCATTTATAGGAGAGAATTATGCAAAACGCAGTCATTGTTGCCGCCGTGCGTACGGCTGTAGGGCGAGCACCACGCGGCAGTTTGCGTACTATGCGGCCAGATGATATGGCCGCCACCGTGATCAAAATGGTGATCGCGCGTGCTGGAATTGACGCCAGCGAGATCGAAGATGTCAATCTGGGGTGTGCCTTTCCTGAAGCCGAACAAGGCATGAATGTGGCGCGGATTGCCGCCTTGCGCGCCGGATTGCCCGAAACGGTCTGTGGCCAAACGACCAATCGCTTTTGTTCGAGCGGCTTGCAGACGATTGCCAGCGCGTCCCAGCAGATTATGGCCGGCATGGGCGAGTCGATCATTGCGGGTGGCGTAGAAAGTATGAGTATGGTCCCCATGGTCGGCAACAAATTTGTGGCGAACCCCACCCTAGCCGAAGAGTATCCGGGCGTTTATATTGGCATGGGGATGACGGCTGAAAATGTGGCGCGCCAATATGAGGTGAGCCGTGCGGAACAAGATGCCTTTGCTTTGCGCAGCCATCAACGGGCGGCTGCGGCCCAGGCCAAGGGTAAATTTGTTGACGAGATTGTGCCCTTATCGGTTACGCTCAAGACAGGATCGGGCAGTACGGTCCAAGAAAGTAGCTTTACCTTTGATCAAGATGAAGGCATCCGGCGCGATACCTCTGCCGACGCGCTGGCCAAACTCAAGCCGGTTTTTCACACACGTGGCACGGTGACCGCGGGCAACAGCAGCCAGACCAGTGATGGCGCGGCGGCTTTGTTGATCATGAGTGAAGAAAAAGCAAAGGCATTGGGGTTGACACCACTGGCCCGCTTTGTCAGTTTTGCGGTCGGCGGTGTGCGCCCCGAAGTGATGGGGATTGGACCCATTGCTGCCGTGCCCAAAGCATTGAAGTTGGCGGGCATGACTCTCTCTGATATTGACTTGGTCGAACTCAACGAAGCGTTTGCTGCCCAAGCCCTGGCCGTGATCCGCGAACTTGGGTTGGACGAAGCGCAAGTTAATGTCAATGGTGGCGCGATTGCGCTCGGCCATCCGCTTGGTTGTACGGGCGCAAAGCTGACCGTGCAGATGCTGCACGAGCTGCGGCGTCAGGATAAACAATGGGGGTTGGTGACCATGTGTATTGGGGGTGGGATGGGTGCCGCTGGCATCATCGAACGACTGCATTGAGTTGACGGTACTGCAACTAGTGGCTTTTCTACCCTAACCCTTCTACGCTAAACAAATACGGTACCTAGAGCGGTTGGTTGCCTATGCATGGGCAACCAACCGCTGCAGTTTAGCAAGCCTATGCCCCTATGATACAATGTTGGGATTGTTGATCACTGTCTCAGGACTTATGCAGCCGGGAGCACCGCCATCCTGGCGGCAGCCCGCAGGATGCTGGCGTTCCCAGGAGTAATTGCGTAAGTCCTGTGTCTGCTGAAAAGGATGTAGAGGAGAGTATACAATCCGCGTGAAGTACCTTTCAACGCTCGTCTTTGTCGGCGGTGCGGTTACCCTGGGTGTCGAGTTGAGTGCGTCGCGCCTGCTCGAACCGGCCTTTGGCAATAATCAGCTTGTTTGGGCTGCCCTGATTGGGCTTATCCTGCTCTATTTAGCGATTGGTGCCTGGCTGGGCGGCAAATTGGCCGATCGCTTTCCCCATCGTCGCGGTCTGGAAATTACAGCAACATTAGGCGCGCTGGGCGTTGCTTTGATTCCTGCGGCTAGCCCCTGGATTCTGCGCTGGGCTGCCACCGGGCTGGAAACGTTTCAAGTGGGACCGTTGCTGGGTTCGCTCGTCAGCGTCTTGTTACTTTTTAGCATTCCCATCACCTTGTTGGGCACAATCAGTCCATGGGCGGTGCGTTTGTTGCTCGATGATCTAACCCATGCTGGGCAAGTGGCGGGGCGGCTCTATGCTGTGGCAACCATGGGCAGTCTACTGGGGACATTTCTGCCTGTACTCTGGCTGATCCCCGTCTATGGCACGCGTTGGACCTTCTACCTGTTGTCATTAACGCTGCTCATTGTCCTGGTGATTGGCACATTGCGCCAAAGACATCGCTGGGTGGCTCTGCTGGCATTGGTGATTGTCTTAGGCATGGCCTTGGGGTCAGCGCCGAGTACAACCATTCGCCGTAGTTGGGATGATGGCGCTGCCGGCCAGATCATCTATGAGGATGAGAGTCTCTACAACTACATTGCAGTGCGCCAATGGGGCAGTGAGCGCCATCTCAAACTCAATGATGGCGTGGGGATTCACAGCGTTGCGCATCCCGCTAGTGTCTTGAGCCTGGGCATTTGGGATTACTTTCTGCTGGCCCCATTCTTTCAATCACGCGTACAATTGGCTCCCCAAAATTTGTTGGTGATTGGCCTGGCGGCTGGAACAGTGAGCGAACTGTATACGAATATTTATGGCCCTCTCCCGATTACCGGCATCGAACTTGATCCCCAAATTATCGAGGTAGGGCAGACCTATTTTGGCATGAATCAACCCAACCTGACGGCAGTCGCCGCCGATGGGCGCCGCTGGCTAGCCCAGCAACCAGCCACCGCGCGCTGGGATGTGATCGTGATTGACGCCTATCGCCCGCCCTATATTCCCTTTCATCTGACTACTGTAGAATTTTTTACGTTGGTGCAACAGCATCTAGCGACAGATGGTGTCGTCGCGATCAATGTTGGGCGCACAGCAACCAACTATGAACTTGTCGACACGCTGGCCGCAACGTTGGGCCAGGTTTTTCCGACGGTCTATGCAATTGATGAACCGGGACCACCCAATGCATTGAGCAACTCGCTGTTGATCGCCAGCTCCCAGCCGCAGACAGATTTACCAAACTTTGCCGAACAATTGGCGCAATTGCCGGCTTCGCTTCCTGCCGAGTTTCAGGCGTTTGCGCAGCGTGCATTGCTACAAACGCGCTTGCTGCCATCCAGCAGCGCAGATTCGATCATTTTTACCGATGATCATGCCCCTGTCGAGCAGGTGGTGCATCGCATTATCTGGGATTTTATGATCGGCCCCTAAGCTGCGTTTGGGTAAAAGCTGCAAAAATAAAAAGAGGGTGTGACACGCCATATCACACCCTCTTTTTATTTTTAGTTAGGTAGAGTGATCGGCTACGACCGATTAAGCCTTATTTATTTCTTCGATTGTTTCCTTGAGCGGGGGCGGTGTCGGCAAGGGAATACTCTCTTCTTCCCCCAACCGGCGGCTGCGGATCAACGAAGCCACAATGGAAATGGTGAGCACGCCAGCGATTACACCCAGCGATACAGGCATCGGAATTTTGTAAATATCCACAATCACCATCTTGACACCGACAAAGGTGAGCACCGTCGCCAAGCCGAGCTTCAGATAGTAGAACTTGTCAATGACGCCGGCGAGCAAGAAGTAGAGTGAACGCAACCCAAGAATCGCAAAGATGTTAGACGTGTAGACCAGGAACGGATCTGTCGTGACGGCAAAAATCGCCGGAATCGAATCGACGGCAAAGACCAAGTCTGTACTTTCGACGCCTTAGTGTCTGTCCAAGAATAACATGGATGATTTTAGACAGATTTACTTGGGTAACATCACGTAAATTCACTATTTTATTTCTGGACAGACCCTTAGCCTTTCAGGAGTATTTAATTTAATCGTGGGCAACAAAAAAGCGAGACTACCCACGACAATCGTGAACAATATCCCCATGGATATTACCCACACAATTCGACGTGGTAGTCTCGCCAACATACAATACGTATGACTAACCGAGAGCAAAGGCGCTGTCATAGCTTGCTCTGTATTGACGATTAATCAACCCGCTATTTCGTATTTCACCTATCTTGCGGGCGGCTACCCCCTAACCAGGTGTGCATCCTAACATGAGATAGTGCCTTGTCAAGCATTTTAGCTTACAAAGCACAAAGTTTCATTGGGTCTTAAGGATTCGTACTTTGCGCCGCCGGGATCGGGGTTGGCGTTGCCGCGACGGGCGGTGCCGGTGTAGCTGTCGGCGGTGGCAATAGGGGCGGTCGCTCTACCCACGATTCATAGAGTACTTCAAGCTCTGGCGTATTCAGCGTGTGGATCGCGTCCAACCAGTCGTCTGTGGTTACAATCTGGTAGAGATGATCGGCAAGATAGCCACGCAGAAAGTTGTTGAAGCGCCGGTCGCCCAGGGCTTGGCGCAACGTATCGTAAAACAGCGCACCTTTGCCATAAACAATGCCTTCATACTGGGGATCAGAGGCAAAATCACCCACCGATTGATTGACGGGGCGGTCGCCACCCTGGCTTTTGATGCTGTTAATCGTCGTTTGCCACCGCTGGGCTTGTAGCTCATTGGCATCTTCGCCGCCGTGCAGTTCTTCCAAATAGAGCTTGACCGAATATTCGGCCAACGCTTCGTCGAGCCACGGTTCATTGACGGGATCATTATGGACCAGCTGGTACCACCATTGATGGGCGACCTCGTGGGCCACCAAAATCTCCAATGTATTGCGATAGCGGTCATACAATTCAACTCCCAAGAGACTGACTTGGGGATATTCCATGCCGCGATAGTTGAGCGGTGCCGGCGCAACGCGCAGATCGCGAAACGGATAGGCCCCAAATAGATCACTATAGATGCGCAGTGCGGCAATCGTATAATTCAGTGTAGCGCGGCCCATGGCTTCTTGCCCAGGTAGCCAATAGCTGGTGACGCGCGTGCCATACGCGTCGAGATGGGCAGACCGAAATTGTGAACTGACATGCAACAAAAATTCGCGCGAGGGGCCCGTTACCCAGACGTGACGCGCCTGCTGATCCTCGACAAAGGTTGATGTGATCAACGTACCGCTGGTCACGGGCGCTAGATCGGCGGGCATGGTAGCCGTGACCACAAACAAGGAAGTAACATTAAATGCCGAGTCACCGCGTGCTGTGCCTGTCTCTTGCCACCAGGTACCAGCCTGAACACCCTGCAGTGGTTGATAGACTGCCAATGCAGGGTAAAAGAGCGGCAACGTGATCATCTGTTGGCTTTTGCCAAAGAGGGCATAAATGCCACTTTGATCCGACCAAACCGGAATATTGATGATCCAACGCAGGTCTACCTCTACCGCCTCATTGGGACGCAACACTTCCGGCAACAGCAGTTCAATTGCCGTATTGTCCGCCAGGTAGGAGATATTGATGGTCTTACCATTAATGGCTGCACTGTGAATGACCATGACATTTTGTAATCCCCCACTGTATTGGGGCAGCATGGGATAAAGCCGAAACACCACAGCGCGCCACGGATCGGGACTGGTGTTGACAACATGGACATGCTGTTGCCCCACCAAGGTTTCGGAAATCGCATTCAGTGTCACTGTAATATCATAGCGTGGCAGCGTGTCGAGCGTGTCGAGTTGTGCTTGAAATTCTGGCTTCATGGCTGGATAATAGCGCGCCATGGGGCTAGCGGTTTCGCGTGTACCACAAGCGGATAAGAGCAGCAGCATGAGCAACAATGCCAGCGCAAATCCCCAAGAAGTCCAGAGCCAGGAAGAACGTTTGTCTAAAACGACATTTATGCGTATCATAATGAGGATAAATGGTGTGGATGGGTAACCCTAAACGGTGTTCTGTGCAAGCACTGTGATACCATTGTCGCTTTGGGCGAGCAAACTGTCTGCGTTACAGGGGTACAGTGCTCGTTCGTTTGGCCGTCTTGGGGCCAAGTGCTTTGGCGTGTCCAGTATAGCATGGGTACTTGTAGATAGACAACTGATAGTGGCTGATAGTGGCTGATAGTGGCCGTCGGGCGTATCCCAGGATGCGCAAAGATTGCTGCTGAATGGGCAGGTGTGCAAGGGCCACTGCCCATTAATTTGTGCTGCTCTTTACGGGAGAGAAGGTAAGTTTAGCCACTTCTCTGGTGATCATACCTATGTTATGCTGACAGACTCAAGGTAACAGCAACAATGTGCCAACCTCCCAATCAGCTCGCGCGGTTTTTTGTGATTTCGCGCTGGTGCCAGGCTGATGTCATGCGGTGGACAGCATGATTCTAACACACGACAAATAAGGTTTGAGGATGAGTGAATCAACAACGTACGTGTTCTTAATTCGACATGGCGAGAACGATTGGGTGGGTACGGATCGGTTAGCTGGCCGCTCACCAGATGTACATCTCAATGAAAAAGGCCAGGAACAAGCGCAAGAGCTAGCGCAATTTTTGCAGCAACAACCAATCAGCGCTGTCTATTCCAGTCCGTTGGATCGCTGCCGCGAAACCGCGCAACCACTGGCCGACCTGTTGAATTTACCGGTGACGATTGAACCTGGCGTGCTCGAAGTTGACTATGGCGATTGGCAAGCGGGCCATCTAAAAGAATTAGCCAAGTTGCCTGAATGGCGGTTGGTCCAACATTATCCCAGCGCCTTTCGTTTTCCGCAAGGAGAAACGTTGCGCGAAGTACAGAGCCGTGCGATTAGCGCGATTGAACGAATTCGCGATGCGCATCCCAATCAAGTTGTTGCGATTTTTAGTCATGGCGATGTGATTCGCACGACGATTGCCCATTATCTAGGTACGCCGCTCGATCTCTTTCAACGGGTCATTATTAGTACCGCGTCTGTTAGCACTGTGCTTTTTTCCAACGAGATCCCCGCTGTGTTAGGGGTAAATTACCGCCCAGTGTTGGCGAAATTGGAAATCAAGCCGAGTGATAAAAAAGAAGTGTAACGCAGCTATCCATCACATTGATCGTCTGTTGATGGTGACCCGTTATTTGCTAAAATTACAGCTGCTTGTGAAGTGAGTTTTAAGTATACTATGGCCAATTATCTGTATGATCTCAACCCTGTTCAACATATCATTGCTGATGCAATAGGCGAACCTGGGCAACGTACGTTTTTCTTGCAGGCCCGTGCCGGCTCACAACTGGTCAGTGTTGTGCTGGAAAAACAGGAAGTTGGCAGTCTCGCCGTCAGTGTTTTACAATTGCTGGAAGAATTAGAAAAAATGCATCCGGAGCTGCCTACGACACCTCGGATCAAAAAAGCGGTACACACCGAACATCCTATGGAACCGCTATTTCGGGTGGGGCAATTGACCATTGGCTATGACGAAGATGAAGATATGATTTGGCTGATTGCGAAAGCCTCGGTCTTGAACGAGGAAAGCCAAGTCATCGATCCGAGCCACGATGAGGTGCCGAGTGTGCGTTTTATGGGTAGCCGCGAACAAATGCGCGCCATGTGCGAACACGCCCTGGAGATCATCTCGCAGGGCCGACCTGTCTGCCCGCTCTGTGGCAAACCCATTGAACGCAGCGGCCATTTCTGTGCGCGCACAGACGGCCATGCCATGCCGATTATTTTCTAAGGCTAAGCACGCTTTCGTTTCAGGCAATGCAGCCATATTCTGTCTGGCATTGTCTTGGTAACAGCCCCGTTGTCGCGGGTATTATAGAGAATTATCACCATCCATGAGCGACTCAATCGCACTGACTGAAGAGCTGGTTTTAGAGACCTTGGCTATGGGCGAGATGGAAGAAAAAGGCCTATTGCCCTATAGCTCCAATCATAGTTTTCTAATTGTTGTGGGTGGTAAGGAGCTTACCTTGCCCGCTGTCTATAAACCGCAGCGCGGCGAAAACCCGCTCTGGGATTTTGAATGGGGCACGCTGTGCAAACGCGAAGCCGCTGCCTATCTGCTCTGTAGCGCGCTGGGCTGGCAGTTGATCCCGCCGACCGTGTTGCGTGACGGCACACGCGGCCTGGGCAGTGTGCAATTTTATATTGATCATGATTCAGATATGCATTATTTCACAGTTCAGGATGATGCCCGCTTTGCGCCCACGCTACGCCAATTGGCACTCTTCGACTTTATTGTGAACAATGCCGATCGTAAAAGTGGCCACTGCTTGATCGGTGCCGATGATCACTTGTGGGCCATTGATCACGGTCTCTGTTTTCATACAGAATATAAATTGCGCACGGTTATTTGGGAATTTAGTGGCGAGCCAATTGCGCCCGAATTGCGCGAAGATATGCTCACGTTACGCCAGCAGTTGACCGATCCAGAGCATACCGTAGCGCAGCAGATTTGCCAGCTCTTACAGCCCGACGAAGGCAAAGCCTTATTGGCACGTTTACAACAATTGATTCGCAAAAACTGTTACCCTGCCCCCCAGGCGCAACGGCGTAATTATCCCTGGCCTCCTGTGTAAACGCTGTATCTACACCTTGCTGTAGTTGTACACAGCATACCCTGTCACCGAGTTTGTTTATCCACGGTCGATTGACCCCAATGTAGCAGATGAAGCATAGTCGCGTAGCCTTTATCCATTTCCTCGCTTTAACTAGGTTTGCTTGGCCGCCTGTATCCGGTTGCCCTGAAAGGAAGAGATCCAGATGAAAGCAGTCGTAATGGCTGGCGGCGATGGTGCACGTCTACGCCCCCTGACAATTGGACGGCCCAAGCCAATGGTGCCGGTGGTCAACAAACCAGTGATGGGGCATATTTTTGATCTACTCAAAAGTCATGGCATTACCGAGGTGATTGTCACGCTGCGCTATCTTGCCTCTGTGATCCAAGATTTTTTTGGCGACGGCAGTAATTTGGGTATGCAGATCACCTATGTGGTCGAAGAATCGCCACTGGGGACGGCGGGCAGTGTCAGAAATGCCGCGCCCTACCTGGACGATACTTTTTTGGTGATCAGTGGTGACGCGCTCACCGATTTTGATTTGGGGCAGATCATCCGCACGCACAAAGCGCGCAATGTGCTGGCGACGATTACCCTCACCCATGTCCCCAACCCGCTGGAATATGGCGTGGTGATTATCAATGACGAAGGCTATGTCGAGCGCTTTCTCGAAAAACCGGGCTGGTCCGAGCTGATCTCCGATACGGTGAACACGGGAATTTATGTGCTGGAACCCGCAGCCCTGGATTTGATTCCTGCCGACGTGGCCTATGATTTCTCCAATGAATTATTCCCAGCCATGTTGCAAGATCAACTGCCGATCTATGGCTATGTGGCCGACGGCTATTGGTGTGATGTGGGCAATATCACAGAATACCAACGTGCTACGGCAGATCTGCTCTATGGCCGTGTGAAACTTGCCGATCCCATTGGCCACCATGTGGGCGGCGGCATTTGGGTTGGCAAAAACGTGGAAATTGCGCCCAGCGCCCAATTGTTTGGCCCGATTTTTCTGGGCAATGAGGTAAAAATTAAAGGCGAGGTCCAGATCTATGGCCCGACTGTGATCCGCGATAATACGATTGTCGATAACTATAGCCGTATCGAACGCAGTATTACTTGGCGCAATAACTATATTGGTGAAAATTGTGAGATCCGGGGCGCTATCATCACGCGCCAGTGTACAATCAAGTCCAAAGTGGTAATGTACGAAGGCGTCGTGATTGGCGACAATTGCGCGCTGGGCGAGGGCTGTGTCATTCACGCCGATGTCAAGCTGTGGCCGCACAAACAGGTGGAAGATGGCGCGACCGTCAAGGAAAGTATTATCTGGGGCGAACAAGGGCGCCGTTCCCTCTTTAGCCGTTTCGGCGTTTCGGGCGTGGTGAATGTAGATTTGACCCCCGAATATGCTGCCAAACTGAGTGCGGCGTTGGGGGCCACCCTGCCCAAAGGCAGCTTTGTGGCGATCAACCGCGACGGCCATCGCGGTTCGCGTATGTTGAAGAGCGCCCTGGTTAGTGGCTTGCCCAGCACCGGCATCAACGTGTGGGATTTAGAATCCTTGGCGATCCCCGTGGCGCGCTATTTTGTGCGTACCCATGCCGACACCTCTGCCGGCGTGCATGTACGCATCAGCCCCTTTGACCAACGCGTTGTCGATATTCGCATTATGAATGCCCAGGGCATGAACCAGACCAGCAGCGACGAGCGCGTCATCGAGCGTAATTTTTTCCGCGAAGACTTTCGCCGCGCCTTTCTTCAAGAAATTGGCGTAATTCAGTATGCCATTGCGCCCACGCAAGAGTATGCCGAAGGCTTTCTGCAACATGTCGATAACCAGCGCATTAAGGATGCCAAGTTCAAGATTGTGGTTGACTATTCGCACGGCTTGACCGCAGATACCTTTTCCAGCATCTTGAATAGCCTGGGCATTGACGCCCTCCAGCTGAATGCCCGTACAGATGTAACCAAGCTGGCCATGTTGCAAAGTGAGTTTAAGGCCAACCAAGAGCGTGTTTCGAAAATTGTGCGCGCGTTGGGGGCCGATCTTGGGGTGCAATTTGACGTGGGCGGCGAGAAGATTTTTCTAGTGGATGAGCAGGGCAACACCCTGGATGATACGGTCACCGCGGCATTGATGGTCGAGTTGGGCCTCTTTGCTAACCCTGGTCGGTCGGTGGCAGCTTTGATTACACTGCCCAATGCCTTTGAGACAATTGCCAGTTGGCACGGCAGCGAAATGGTGCGGATTAGCAATCACATGCATCGCTTTATGCTGGGTGCGCATGATGCCGGTATTTTACTAGCCGTTGATGGCACGGGAAATTTTATTTTCCCCGAATTTCATCCGACTGTGGATGGCATGATGGCGACTGCGCGCTTGCTCGAATATCTTGCCGTGCGCCAGTCGCCACTTAGCGAAGTGGTAAGCTATTTGCCACCCATGTATTTGGCCAAAGCTTCGGTGCACTGTGCCTGGGAAGCCAAAGGCCGGATGATGCGCCTCTTTAGCGAGCGCTACAAAGAGCGCCGGATTGAAGCAATGGATGGTCTGAAAATTCATCTGGACGATGGTGAATGGGTTCATCTCTCTCCCAATCCGGATAAGCCGCAATTTGAATTGTTGGCCGAAGCCCAAAGCGACAGGCGCGCCACCGAAATCATTGAGGAATATCAACAGCAGTTTATCACAATCTTGCAAAACACGAGCACGGTATCTATTTAATTGTCTATTTGGCTGCCCGCTTGACTATGGATTGGCCAGCGACGAATAACCAGTAATGAAAACCAGTGATGAATGAGCAATGAGCAACTAGTGTACACAATCGAAACAAATTCAGCGGCGGCAACATTTGCACTGGGCCAGCGGCTGGGGCAGCACCTACGCTCCGGCCAGGTGATCGCCCTGCATGGCGATTTGGGAGCGGGCAAAACAGTGCTAACCCAAGGCATTGCCGCCGCACTGGGCATCAATGCCCGCGTCACCAGCCCAACCTTCACGCTGGTTAGTGAATATGTACGCCCCAGCGGTGACCTCTTGATTCACATTGACTGCTACCGCTTAGGCAGCCCAGACCAAAACGATGGCGCGCTGGAAGCGGCCTTCTTTGGGCTAGACGAAATTGTTGATCGCAGGGATGCGATTGTGATTATCGAGTGGGCAGAACGTGTCGCCAGCTTGCTCCCCAGCGACTATCTAGAAATTACGCTTCGCTATGCCAACGTAACACCAGACCATCGCCAGATTCATTGCCTGGCACATGGCCCATTGAGCGCGCTGGTGATTGTCGGCTTGCAGACGGAGAAATTGGTGAAGTAGCTTGCCAGAGGAGAGCAGCAGGATCTTCAAGATCCTGCTGCTCTCCTCTGCATGGATAAGTTTTGTGGACTAGTGGTCGGTAACCGTGGCGGCTACTGCGGGGACATGACCATTCGTTGCCGCCATCATTTCTTCTTGGCGCTGGAATTGACTCATATACAGATCGTAATAGACACCACGCAGTGCCAACAATTCTTCATGCCGGCCGCGCTCCACCACTTCACCCCTGGCTAGCACTAAAACCTGATCGGCGTTGCGGATCGTGCTCAGGCGATGGGCAATCACAAAACTTGTGCGCCCTGCCATAATCTCTTCGAGCGCAACCTGAATCTGACGCTCGGTACGCGTATCCACACTACTGGTCGCTTCGTCGAGAATCAGAATGCGCGGTTGGGCCAGCGCGGCACGCGCAATCGACAGCAACTGACGCTGGCCTTGGCTCAGACCACTGCCCCGCTCACCCAAGATGGTCTGGTAGCCATCGGGCAGGCGCTCGATAAATTCATGGGCACGCGCCAGTTGGGCAGCGGCAAGCACTTCTTCATCGGTGGCCCCAGGGCGACCAAAGCGAATGTTGTGCATTACCGTGTCGCTAAAGAGAAACGAATCTTGCAGGACAATCCCAATTTGGCGGCGCAAGCTGGGCAAGGTGACATCGCGCACATCGACGCCATCAATCGTGACAGCCCCGCCCGTAATGTCATAAAAGCGCGGGATCAGGTTAACCAATGTGGTTTTGCCAGCGCCGGTCGGCCCGACAATCGCAATTGTCTGGCCCGGTTCAGCCGTCAGGTTGACGCCGCGCAACACAGGTTCACCCCTTGTATACTCGGCGCGTACATCGGTGAAAACCACACGCCCCTGGATCGCAGGCATCGCTTGCGCGTTGGGTTTTTCTTGAATATCGGGCACTTCATCCAGCAGATCAAAGATGCGCTCGCCACCGGCAATCGCGCTTTGAATATTGGTCCACATAATGCTAATTTGGGTAATCGGCTGGTTAAAGCGCTGGACATAGCTCAGGAAAGTCACAATCAACCCCAAGGAGACAGTTGCCCCGCCCAGCGTCTGGCCGCGCAGCAAAAAGATGCCGCCAACCCCTGCTACAATCGCAATCGCCAAGTAACCCAACGCTTCCAAGGTTGGCCCCAGCGCCGAGGTATAGGCCACAGCGCGTATATTGGCATCGCGATAGGCAGCGCTGCTCACCGTGAAACGTTCAATATTGGCATCTTCGCGGCCAAAGGCTTGGACCTCGCGCACGCTGGAAATGCCTTCTTGTAGCTCGGCATTGACATCGCCAATCTTCTCGCGCGAGGCCCGAAAAGCCCTACGCGCCTCGTTGCTAAACCAGAGTGTTGCCACCACCATCAATGGCAAGACCGCCAAGCTGAGCAGACCATAGGTAAAATTGGTCGTCAACATGTTATAGGCGATCCACGCCAGCAGCAAACCGCCACTGAGAACCTGCACCAACGCGAAGCCAATCGCCTGTTGAATCGTACTGACATCGTTGGTGATGCGGCTCATCAACTGGCCGCTTTCGTTTTTGCTATAAAAGCTTAGCGACAAGCGGTGAATATGGTCAAACAACTCGACCTGCAAGCGGCGCAACACAAGCTGGCCTGTCCAACCCATCAGGAAAAACATGATACCGCCCGTTACTGCGCCGGCCACCGCCAGCCCGGCCAGTTGGAGCGATAGACGCAACAAACCTTGCATACGCGTCGCCGTGTCGTTTTGGTCTGACGCTGCCGCATGCCAACAGTTTTGGTTGCTGGCGTTGACGGTATCTGCCGTGGTTGGCACTACCTCGGCAATTTGCGGGGCCAGATAACAATCGACCGCCTGCCCGATCAAGTTTGGGGTGATCACCTGCACCCAAGCATTCACAATCAAGAGCAGCGCTACCACTAGCAACCAATGCCAGTAGGGACGGAAATAGTGGCCGAAGCGCCCCATGGTCAAGCGCACACTGCGCGGCTTGAGCACTTCGTTTTGTAGCATTCTTCCTGGGCCGCCTATCATAGGCTATGACTCCTTTGGAAAACTAACACTGGTGTGTTAGAGAGTGACAATCGTTCTTTAGACCGTTTCTACCATGGGCGCATCGGCGCTTTGCGGCGTTGCATCTTCCACCAACTGGCTGCGATAGATTTCTGCATAAAGCGGATTGGTCTCGAGCAGGTCGTTGTGCTTCCCGCGCGCGACAATCTTGCCTTTGTCCAGCACCAGAATTTGGTCGGCGTTGAGCACGGTGCTAATGCGTTGCGCAATCACAAAACTCGTGCGCCCCTCCATCAAGCGGTCAAGCGCCCGTTGAATGTGTACTTCGGTGCCCACATCCACGCTACTCGTCGAATCATCCAGGATCAAAATATGTGGGTCGAGCAACAGCGCACGTGCAATCGCCACCCGCTGCTTTTGACCACCGCTCAAGGTTGCGCCCCGTTCGCCGACGGGTGTTGCGTAGCCTTGGGGAAAATCCATAATAAAGGCATGGGCCGCGGCGGCTGTGGCGGCCTCAATCACTTCGGCATCGGTGGCATCGGGCCGGCCAAAGGCAATGTTGTCGCGAATTGTGCCCGCGAAGAGATTGGTTTCTTGTAGCACAATGCCAATCTGGCGGCGCAATGCCTCCAACTGGACATCGCGCACATCGTAGCCATCAATCAATACCTGGCCTTCGCTGACATCGTAGAAGCGGGGAATTAGATTGATGATCGTCGTCTTGCCGCTACCCGTGGCCCCGAGGAGCGCCACTGTTTCGCCGGGCTTGGCTTCCAAATTTACTTCGGTCAGCACCGGATCGCTGCTGCTAAAATAGCGAAAGGTCACGTTCTTAAAGACTACATGCCCTGTAATGGGCGGCAGCGGTTGCGCATTCGGTTTGTCTGCCACTTCGTTTTTGGCATCCAAGATTTCGAAGATGCGCGTCGCACTGGCGCTCGCCTGGCTCATTTGGCTGATGATAAAGCCCAGTTGACCAATTGGGAAAAAGACCAAAATCAAATAAAGACTGAATTTTTGCCACTCACCTACCGTGAGTGTATTGGCAATTACCTGATTGCCGCCAAAGTAGATGACAATTACCTGCCCCAAGCTTGCGATCATAAAAATCAAGGGGAAGAGAAAGCTGAAAATGCGCGCCAATTCGATTTGTTGCTGCATCAAATCTTCGGCGGCAATTTTGAAATGTTTCTGCTCTTCGGCTTCGCGCGTAAAGGCTTTGACAACTTTGATACCCGCCAGATTCTCTTGCAGAATCGTGTTGAGGGTGGAAAGTTTGATCTGTACCTTGCCAAAGAGCGGTTGGCTGATGGCCCCAAAGGCCATAAACAGCAGCAGCGCAATGGGTAGAATTGGCAACACATAGAGGGTGAGCGTCCAATTCGTTACCCCCAACAGCGTGAGTGCGCCCACCAACAACACCAGCGCCTGCAACGCGATCAGCAACCCCTGGCCAATAAAGACCCGCAACTTCTCCACATCATCGGTGGCGCGGATCATCAATTGGCCGGTCTGGTTGCGGTCATGATAGCTGAAAGAAAGATGTTGGATCTTGGCAAAAAGTTCGTTGCGAAAATCAAACGCCAACTCCTGGCTCACCTTTTCTGCCATATAGGATTGGGCAAAAGCAAAGAGGCCACGGATGACCGCAAAGATCAAGGTCAGCGCCACGGCCCAATAGAGCGCCGACTCGGCGGCCAAGCGCGCCTGGAGTGGGTCCACCCCCGTCTGTACGACACCATCGACTGCATCGAGAATATTCTGCACCATCTGTGGCACAACAAGCTGGGCGGCTGTGCTCAAAAATAACGACGCATACGCAATTGCTGCGGTGCGACGGTAGCGGCCCAAATAGCGAATGGCACGCCCCAAATGTTTGAAGCCACCCGGTTCCCGCTCTCTGCCGCGTTGCCCACCTTCTCCATCCTGTTTTCCACCTGGCCTACCTTGCGTCATAAGTTCTCACTTTCTGTCGGCGCTACCAACACTTTATCAATGCGATAGCCGTCCATATCCGCCACTTCGAAGCGAAAATTAACTGACTCGAAATGTTCGCCCACTACGGGAACACGCCCCATCTGCATCATGACAAAACCGCTCAAGGTTTGGAAATTGCCGCTTTCTTCATCGGGTAATTTTTCAACATCAAACAATGCTTTGAAATCGTCAATGGGCAACATGCCATCCAAGAACCAAGAGCCATCGTCGCGCCGGACCGCATACGGTTCGTCCGATTCATCGACGGCGGGCAGATCCCCAACCAGCGCACCCAAGATATCATTGAGGGTGACCAGCCCTTCAATGCTGCCTTGTTCGTTAATCACCATAACAATGTGGGTGCGTGCTGTGCGCAGCGTCTCGAGCAGCTTGATGGCGGGCAGGGTTTCGGGCACAAAGACCGGCGGTTGAATGGCACTCACCAGATCCAGCGGCTTGCCGTCCACGCTCTGATTCAGCAGTTCTTTGGAACGCAAGACACCCACAACTTCGTCCAAACTGCCACGGCAGACGGGAAAGCGCGAATAGACTCGGCTGCTGATGATCTGTAAATTGCGGTCGAGCGAATCTTCCAGATCGAGCCACACAATGTCGGGCCGCCGTGTCATCAAGGAACTTACGGCGCGATCGCCAAAGCGAAAAATGCGTTCGACCATATCCTGCTCTGCCGCCGCGAAGACGCCAGACACAGTACCTTGCCCAATCATGACCTTAATCTCTTCTTCGGTCACAGCCGGGTTGTCACTGGCTTGGATACCTAGCAGCCGCAACAGTAAATCGGTCGAATATCCCAGAAAGCTCACAACTGGGCTGGTTAAGCGGGAAAGCTGGCTCATGGGCTTGGCAACCATCATGGCAATGGCCTCTGGATTCTGCAACGCAATCCGTTTGGGCACGAGCTCCCCTACGATCAAGGAAAGATAGGTAATGAGCAGGACAACCAAGCTCAGGCTAATTGTATCGGCATAGACGCCAATTACCGGAATCCCAACAAGATAACGTGCTACCCAGGTCGCCAAGGTTGCACCGCCAAAGGCACCCGTAAAGATACCAATTAAGGTAATACCAATCTGGACAGTTGAAAGAAAGCGACTGGGATCATCTGCTAACGCTAGAGCAATGATGGCGTTGCTGTCGCCACTCTGCGCGCGTTGTTGTAAACGCGCCTGCCGCGACGCCACTACGGCAGCTTCGGACAAAGCAAAAAGGCCATTTGCGACGATCAGCAATAGCACAATCAATACTTCAATAGTTACGTTACCCATAAGTTATTGTTTTTACTCTTTTACTCTTACGTGCCCAGTGGGTAACCAGGACATTGTGCCCGTGGCCCCCATTGTGCGATCAAGTTGTGAAGAAATGATGAACAAGTTGGATAGAGATGGTGAAGTGCTTGATCTGCTCACTTCATTGGTTTGGATGATCTGTTCTGATGATCAGGTTTTCAGCGCAGCCAATCGCTCGCCAACTTCAATGACATGCTCCCAGCCGTAGCCGGGCGATTCAACACTCCAGCAGGCGGAAAGCACGGCTTGGGCAATGCCCCACCCACAAATACGCGCGCGCGCAAAGCCCAGGTGTTCGGCCAATCGATCGACGCGCCGTTGCAGAATTTGGTCCAAATTGGGCCGGTTGTTCAATTTACCAATTGGATTATACAGAAACGCACCCACATCGTAGGCTGGATCGCCCACAAGCCCTTTCGGGTCAATGGCGAGCCAGGGTTGGCGTTGGGCGCGCAGGATATTGAAATGATGCAGGTCGCCATGCAACAACATGGGTGGCGCATTGGTCGCCAGCAGTTCGCGAAACAGTGCTTCGCCTTGCTCAAAAATAGACTTGGGCAGCGGCCCCGCCCCGCCAAATCGTTCACGATGGCTTGGTACTGCGGCGGCCCATTCGGCTACCGTTGGAAACGCATGTTCCGCTAGCGCAGGCCGCCACAACTGCAACATAACGCTGGCGGCGATACCTGTTGCGGCTTCGTCGTCTGCGAGTTCAGCCAACTCTGTGCCCGGCTGGAGACCTTCTAATAACAACACGCCATCTGCCCGATCAAACTCGAGCAGTTGCACCATGCCGTCGCCCGCGTAAAGGCGCAAGGCCTCAATTTCGCCGAGGAATTCATGCCCCGGAAAACATACTTTCAATACCGCGCGGCTGCCATCGGCACGCGTGGCAGGGGCAACATAGTTATAAGAGAGCGAAAAGGGCGAGCCTACTTGTAATGCCCAATGCTGGGCATATTCATCAAGCAAGCCGGGTAATTGCGCGAGCCACGCCGCTCCCGCTTCCTGATAATGATCAAGCATGCTTTGGGCGAAGGCTGTGGGAATCGCTGCGGAAGTCGCTGTGGAAGTCACTGTGGAAGTCACTGTGGAAGTCACTGTGGAAATCGTTGTGGAAGTCGCTGTCATAGACATTCACTTTACTCTATGCCTATCAAAAATAGGCAAGCAATCGAACACATATCATTGTACCTGAAAGCCTGATTTTAGCAATCTTCCGGGGTCCGCATAAAAGGTATATTCTTACAGAACTTTCATGCAAACTGGGGGGTTGACAAGCTGTTAACCCAATGTTATTATTAGTTTATATCCCCTCCCACGGGGGTAGGGACTTGTGTGGCAGGCGAAAGATAGGTGGACAGCGATGGATGAAGTAACACAGAAGGCCATTACACGGCGACTAGCCAGCGCCGCAGGGCATATCAAAGGCATTGAGCGCATGGTCAATGAGGACAGCTACTGTATTGATGTCCTCAAGCAAATTCAGGCCGTGCAAGCTGCGCTCAGCAAAGTGAGCACCTTGATGTTAGAAAATCACTTGCGCACTTGTGTCACGACCGCGATCCAGGGCAGCGATCCCGATGAACGCGAGCGGATGTTGCAAGAAGTAACCAGTGTTTTTGAAGTTTCGAGCAAACGGTAATTCATGGTAGATGATGTCGGCAATCGAACATTTTCGATCATTCTAATTTTGATAAGGCTATAAGGAGCGCATGATGACAAGCAAGACTTTTACTGTACCCAACATTAGCTGCGGCCATTGCACCCATTCGATCGAGACAGAATTGGGCGAATTGGCTGGTGTGCAGAGTGTGATGGCAGACGAGAAGAGCAAGGAAGTCACTGTGGCCTGGGAAGCGCCGGCCACTTGGGAATCGATTAAGACTGTTTTGCAAGAGATTAACTACGCACCGGCAGAAGCGTAATGCAGAATGGGTATGCCGCGGCACCTATCTGATCGATACTACATCGATACTATCTGGACTCACATTCGCTTGTCTGCCCGATCCGCGTCATACCCATTCGAGTCAGGCTCATCATAACCGATGAGTCTCTATTGAAGGAGGACACTATGTCCGCAGTACCTGTATCACCAACCCCTGTAACGAAAACATTGACGGTGCCCGTCATTGGGATGACCTGTGCCAACTGTGTTGCCTCGGTCGAGCGCAACGCCAAAAAAGTCAACACAGTGACTGCCGCCGCCGTCAACTTTGCCAGTGAACGGCTGACGATCAACTATGATCCGGCTGTCTCCAAACCCCAGGACGTGTTGACCGATGTCATTGCCCGTGTGCAGCGCGCTGGCTATCGCGTGCCCACCGAAACAGTAGAGCTAGCGCTCCTGGGGATGACTTGTGCCAACTGTGCCAATACGATTCAACGTCGGCTCAACAAGGTCGAGGGTGTGCTGACCGCCGAAGTCAACTATGCCAATGAGCGCGCCACCGTCGAATTTGTGCCGGGCGTCACCACCTATAGCGAACTGGTGGCTGCCGTGCGTCAGGCCGGCTATGATGTGGTCGAGGCTGCCGATGCCGGTAAGATGCAGGATGCTGAAACCGCGGCGCGCGCTGCCGAAGTCCGTCACCAGTGGACACGCTTGATCGTCGGTGTGGTTTTTGCCCTGCCCCTTTTTGTTTTGAGCATGGCGCGCGATTTTAACCTGGTGGGCATGTGGTCGCACGCGGCTTGGGTCAATTGGCTCTTTCTGGCGCTGGCAACCCCTGTCCAATTTTACGTGGGCTGGGATTATTACGTGGGCGCCTACAAAAGCCTGCGCAATGGCAGCGCCAATATGGATGTGCTGGTGGCCATGGGGTCGTCAGTCGCCTATTTGTACAGCATTGCCGTGGTGGTGGCGCCGTTGGTGGGCATTCATACCCTGGGCCATCACGTCTACTTTGAGACCTCGGCGATTATCATTACGCTGATCGTCCTGGGGAAATTGTTGGAAGTGCGTGCCAAAGGGCAGACCAGCGCGGCCATCAAAAAGCTGATCGGGCTACAGGCCAAGACGGCGCGTGTGGTGCGCAATGGTGAAGAGCGCGACATTCCGATTGCCGAAGTGATCACCAATGAGATTGTGCTTGTGCGGCCGGGCGAAAAAATTCCCGTGGATGGCGTGGTGATCGAAGGCTATTCGGCAGTCGATGAAAGCATGATCACCGGCGAAAGTTTGCCGACTGAGAAAAACGTGGGCGACAGCCTGATCGGCGCGACGATGAATAAGCAGGGATTGCTCAAATTCAAGGCGACCAAAGTGGGCAAAGATACGGCGCTGGCCCAAATCATTCGCCTGGTCGAGACAGCCCAGGGCAGCCGCGCCCCCATTCAACGGGTGGTCGATCAAGTCGCCGCCTATTTTGTCCCGGCGGTGATCGGGTTGGCTGTGCTGACCTTTGCGGTCTGGTGGTTGGTGGGTGGCGAATTTGTCCCGGCCTTGATCCGCTTGACCGCTGTCTTGGTGATTGCGTGTCCCTGTGCCATGGGGCTGGCTACGCCGACCTCGATCATGGTGGGCGTGGGCAAAGGCGCGGAGAACGGGATTCTCTTTAAAAATAGTGCCGCGCTCGAACAAGCACACAAGTTGACGGCGATTGTGCTAGACAAGACCGGCACTATCACCAAAGGCCAACCTTCGGTAACGGATGTGGTGATAAGTACGCAAGCAACCCTCAGTCGCGATCAATTATTGGGGCTGGCTGCTTCCGCCGAGCGTGGCTCCGAGCATCCATTGGGTGAATCGATTGTGCGTGCGGCCAAGGAGGAGGGCCTAGCACTGAGTGAGCCGGCTGCCTTTGAAGGGATTGCTGGCTATGGTATTGCGGCCACCGTCGATGGACATCAGCTCTTGCTGGGCAATTTGCGCCTGATGCAGCGCGAGCATGTGCACCTGAATGGGCTGGCCGCCAAAGCGGAGGGTTTGCAAGCCGAAGCCAAGACTGCCATGTGGCTGGCCGTGGATGGGCAGGCCAGCGCGCTGATTGGCGTTGCCGATACGATCAAAGAAGGGTCACAAGAGGCAATTGCCGCGCTGCACAAGCTAGGTCTAATGGTTGTGATGATGACCGGCGACAATGAAGCGACAGCCCAAGCGATTGCCAAAGCAGTGGGGATTGACCGGATCCTGGCCGAGGTGTTGCCTGGCGATAAGGCAAGCAACGTCGCCAAGTTGCAGGCCGAAGGTTACAAAGTTGCCATGGTGGGCGATGGCATCAACGACGCCCCGGCGTTGGCGCAGGCGGATGTCGGCATTGCGATTGGCACTGGCACGGATGTGGCGATTGAAACCGCCGATGTGATCCTAATGCGTGGCGATTTGCGCAGCGTGCCCCAGGCCCTGGCCCTGTCCAAGGCAACCATGCGCAACATCAAGCAGAACTTGGGGTGGGCCTTTGGCTATAACATTGCGCTGATTCCCATTGCCGCCGGCATTTTGGCCCCCTTTCCCTGGGCACCCGACTTTCTGCGTCAATTGCATCCCATTCTGGCGGCGGGGGCCATGGCCTTCTCTAGCATCAGCGTGGTGGGGAACGCGTTGCGGCTTCGACAACTATCGTTATCCTCTACCCAAAATGTAGCGCACGGGACTACTCCGTCAGCGCCTGTAGTTTCGTCACTTTGAACTTTTTAGAAGCTTTCTGAGCGGAAGAGGGTCAGCCAATGCCCGCCTTACGCGCCTTGATGATCGCCGCGGCGCGGTCGCTGACCTGGAGTTTGCTAAAAATATCGCTGACGCGGTTGCGCACGGTTTTTACACTGAGCGACAGTCGCTCGGCAATGGCGCTGTTGGTCAGCCCCTGCGCCAACAGCGCCAGGATCTCCCCCTCGCGTTCAGTCAATTCGAAGAAGGTGTTGGCAGCAGTGGGTGCCGCAAAGTGCTGCTGAATCCGTTGAGCGATTTTGGGGCTGAAGATGGCTTCACCACTGGCCGCAGCGCGCAGGGCGCGTACGGTCTCCTCCCCACTGGCCCCTTTGAGGATATAGCCACAGGCCCCCGCTTTGAGCGCCTGAAAGACCGTGGCATCATCCAACATTGAGATGACCAGCACTCGCAGGGCAGGGTGCAAGGCCCGCAGGCGACGTGTCACTTCCAGCCCAGTCATATCGGGCAGGTTGATGTCCATCAGCACCAGATCGAGCGGCTGGCCGGCGGTGATTGCCAACGCCTCAGCGCCCGTGGTCGCCTCGCCCGCAACCTGCATATCTGGTTCGGTGCCAATCAACGTGCGTAGGCCAAAGCGAAAGACAGGGTGATCGTCAACGATCAGGATTGAGATAGTCATGGATTCATTCCTAGTACAGTTGGGCGTAGATACCACGGCAGTTAATAAGGCACGTTACTCGTGTACATCATGGTAAAAATAGGGTACCTTATTTACGCCGGGATCTACTAGTAATCTACACACTCACTCAATCGGCAACTGCGCTACGACTTCTGTTCCCCCCGCGCGCCGTTTGCTGATCACGCAACTTCCGCCTAGTTCCTCAGCCCGTTCTCGCATCGATTGCAACCCAATGCCTACCGTATACTCAGCGGGTAATCCAATTCCGTCATCGCAAATGGTTACCTTGAGTGAACATGCCGCTTGCGGCGCACGGTCTACCATCGATGTCACCATGATCTGGCTGGCTTGTGCATGTTTGATTGCATTGGTGACCGCCTCCTGCACGATACGATAGACCGCCACTTCCACGGCGGCAGGCAAGGCAATGTGCGTGTCCGCCAGTTGCAAGTTGATCTGGAGCTTGCCTGGTTGCCCTATTCGTTCCACAAATTCTTCAATCGCACCGTTCAAGCCTAAATCGTCCAGCACTGGAGGGCGCAGACCGTAGATTAGATCGCGAATGTCGCTTACTGCCTGCTGCATCTGTTGGCGTACCGCCAGCAGGAGGGTGGCGGCTTGCTCCGGATTGCTGTGCAGGAGCTTGGCAATGACATCCAGGGTCAACGTCTGGCTGGCCAGTTGCGGACCCAGACCATCGTGGAGGTCGCGACGGATGCGACGGCGTTCTTCTTCGCGCGCGAGCACGATCCGCTCGCGCGAACGTTGCACATCGGCCGTGATGCGCGCTGCATAGACGGCGATGGCCGTCTGCCGCGCCAGATCGTGCAGCAACTTGTAATCGGTGTCACTCAATCGTTCCTCGCCCAGACGAGGCGTCACGAGCAACAGACCTAGATCTTGCTGCTGATAACGCAACGGCAGCCGGAGCAGGTGGGTAGGCGGCACGGATGGTGAACCGGGCGAAGGGGTAAAAACCGCCTGGATCTGCGTTTCATCACTGCTGAGGATCGCCACGTAGGGCAGCTTTAAGCTTTGCCCGATGGTCTCGACAATCGCATGAAAGACTCGATCCGGCGCGCGCACAGTATCGATCTGTTGGCCGAGCGTGGTAATGACCGCATAGGGTTCGTTGCGTTGCCCAAAGAGCAGGCGGTTGACCTGGTGTTGCAGCCATGCGCGCATGGGCTGCAACACCACCGCCACCACGCCCGTCGCCAGCAAGGAAGGCAGTAACGTCTCTTCACTCTGCAAGAGCCGGCCAAGAGAGGTGACCACGCCAATGTAAAAGCTGATAATCGCGATCGTCAGCACGCCATAGACCAGTGCGCGGCTCAGAATGAGATCGATCTCGAACAAGCGGTAGCGCAGAATTGCCACGGCGAGTGCAAGTGGAAACGCCACCTGCAAAAACGGTGTGATCCACGGGATCAACTGTTGGACAACGGTGGGGTAGAGTTCAAACCCATTGGTGGCTTCGAGCAGCAAGCTCAATGCCAGCCCGGCAAACCCCAGCCCGGCCCACTGCAACTGGACGCGACTCACGGGGTCTTTGGCAGTAACAAGTGTATGACCGACGCTGATCAGGCTCAACAGACCACAGGTTGCCGTCCACCCCCACCCCAGAAAGGGTTGGGGGCCAGCGCCAATCACCAGGAGCGGGAGAACCGTGTAGACAAGGCTGCTCACCAGCAAGGGATGACGCTCAACAAAAGGCTTGGGTTGGGGAAAGGTCAACGCCAACAGGAGCACCGTGGGTGCCAGCAGTCCGCCAAACATCCAGTTGCTAAACAGAAGCGCCACCATCAACATGGGCGGATGGGTGATCTCTGGCAAGCCCCAATAGATGAATTGGCTGATCTGGATGGTGAGCACCGTGCTGGTCAGAATAAATAACAGACGCGCCGTCAGGTCGTTGGGGCGCTTGAAGAAGACAAACAGCCCGATGGCAGCGATGAGCAGCGCGACAAACGTTGCCGAACTGCCAAATGCCAACCGCACAACTTCGCCAACGCGCCAGGAATAGAGCGGGACATCCAGCGTAACCTCAGCACCCTCGCGCCGAACCAGATAGCGCACGGTATTCCCTGCCTGCCAGTTGTGGACCAACCGTGGCTGAACGGTGCTGGCGTTTTGCATCAATTCATTGTATGGATGTCCCTCTACTGCCAGCACAAAGTCACCAGGGTGAAGCGTGGACGGTCGTCCGATCAGGTTCTCGGCATAGGTGATGGTGTCTTCCAGCGCGCTGCCCACCGCCCCACTCGTCCAACGCCAGCCGTCGGTCGGCAGCGCGAGCCGATAGGCCATTTGCACGCTACTGCTCATAATCAGCGTCACGCCGATCAACAGAATGACCCAGGCAGAAACCGACCAGCGCATGGCGTTGGTTGGTGGCTGGATAATGGTCTTTCCGCTACTGGTGATCGGTAGAGCTGCTAGCATATCATCATTCTGTTACCGTGAGTGGCGAATTGCAGTACATTGCTGCGTTATTCCGCCATTCGCAACTCGCCCCTCGCGCCAAAGTTAGCTTATTATATGCGATTCTGCGCAGACAGCACAGCTACCGATGGTGTCGCTTTCAGCGTGGTCGTAGCCTGGTCGCGAATCGTCAACCCCAACGCCAGCCGCACCAACCCCCACCCGCCAATCGCAAAGATATTCGCATCCCCGGTAATCGCGATCAGGGGAAACATGACGAGAAAGGGATACAGACCCGTCAGCAGTGGTAGCCAGCGCGCCCTCCCTTGCCACTGTTTAGCCCGCAGCACTGCAACGCCGGTGAGGAGGATGCCAATGGCTGAGACCAGCGCCGCCACTGCCAGCAGATCCGAAATCGTGCGGCTAGCGAGCGAATGGATTTCGCCCGCCACAAAGAGGAAATGCCCTAGCACGCCCAGGCCAAAGGCCAGCTTGCCCCAAAGGCTACTGCCAACGGCGCGCCCCCAAAACAGACCAAAGAAACCAAAAAGCAGCAACAACTGCAAGAGGAGCCAGAGGATCTGGCTCGGAACGAACGCTGCCGAATCGGGCGGCGGATCGCCACCGTACAGCGTACCAATCGCTAGGGCCAGCGCCACCCACAGCGCCCCACCCACCGTATACGCCGTTCCTGCCAATCGTATCCACCGTGAGCTTTCCATGGTCTGTTTCTCCTATATAAAAGAACCGCTCGTGTATCATCGGGGTTAGCTTGATGATACACGAGCGGTATCCCGCGTGGTAGAGGCGGGAGTCACAAGAATTGCGGGACATTTTGTCCCTGGCGGGTTACGAATGCGCAACGGTGTTATGCCAAGCCGGCATCGCGCGCCCGCAGAATGGCCTGGGTGCGGTCGGCAACATGCAACTTGCCAAAGATATTGCTGACGTAGTTGCGTACAGTCTTGGGGCTAAAGGCAAGCTGAACAGCAATGGCGTTATTGGTCAGCCCACGCGCCATCAACCGCAACACGTTCTGTTCACTTTCGGTCAGTTCGGGGAAGAGCGCTGGCGGCTGAGTCTGGCGGTTGCTGAAGAATGCCATGATCCGGGAGGCGATCGCCGAGCTGAAGATGGCCTCGCCGTGACCCACGGCCAGAATCGCCCGTATCATCTCGTCGTCGTCCATATCTTTGAGCACATATCCCCGCGCCCCTGCCCGCATCGCCGCAAAGACCGAGTCGTCGTCCTCGAACATCGTTACCACCAGAATGTGGATATTGGGGTGCGCAGCAACAATCTGGCGGATCGCTGTGAGTCCGTCGCCGCCTGGCATCTGCAAATCCATCAGCACGAGGTTGGGCTGGAGTTGTTCCGCCAGATGCACGGCTTCGGCGCCGCTGGCCGCCGCGCCAACCACTTGCACCTGCGGCACGGTGGCAAGCAGGGCGCGCAGCCCTTTGCGGAAGAGTGGATGATCGTCGGCGATTAGGATCGTTAGTGGCAAGATCGTCGGTGGCAGGCTCGTCAGGGCTTCAGTCATTTGGCACCGCCTTCAACGGAAAGACTGCGTTGACACTCGTGCCGCCCGCCGGTGCGGGCAAGATGGTGACAGTGCCACCTAGTTCCGCAGCCCGTTCGACCATCGAATGGTGACCAACTCCAGCTAGATAGTTTGCGGGCAGACCGCGTCCGTTATCTGTCACCGTGAGCGTCAGGAACGCCTCGTCGAGTGCAATGCGGATGGTACAGCGCGTGGCTTGGGCGTGCCGCACAATGTTGTGCAGCGCCTCAGCAGCGATCCGGTAGATCGCCACTTCAATGGCGGCAGGCAGCGGTGGCAGCGCGGCGGGCGCTTCGATGGTGCGCGCCAGCCCGTCGCCTGTCACTTCCAGGTTGTGTAGGGCTCCGAGCAGGCCAAACTCATCCAACATGGGTGGGCGCAGATCGTAGACCAGGCGGCGAATCTCGGCAGTGGCGGCGCGCACATCGGCGCGCAGTTCGTCGATCAAGCGCTCGGCGTCAGGGTTATGGCTCACACGGTGGCGTAAGGCGCTCAGTTGCAGGCGCAGCGAGGCCAGGGTGGGGCCAAGACCATCGTGGAGGTCGCGGCGAATGCGGCGGCGCTCCTCTTCGCGCGCGGTGACGAGTTGGGCGCGTGAGCTTTGAAGCGCATCGGAAAGGCGGGCCGCGTGCAGGGTGATCCCGACCTGGCGGGCGAGGTCGTGGAGCAGGCTGAGGTCGTTGGTGGAGAGTGACTCATATGGCCTGCGCGCTGCCGTGTGCAAAGCCCCGATCTGGGTGGAACGGAAGGCCAGCGGGAGCGTCACGCGTTCGGTATGGTCAATTTGTGCGCCGTAGGTTGTGCTTGGTAGACCCGAACCAAGATCGGTCTCAATCGCTACATAGGGCAGCCGTAGCGTGGCGGCAATTGTCGCCACGATTGCGCCCATAATTGCCTGCGGCGTCTGCTCTGGCTCAAGCGCGAGATGCTGCTGTAGTTCGCTGATCACTGCATAGGGGTCCGCGTGCCAGTCGTAGACCAATCGATCAATACTGGGGCGCAGCCAATTGTGGATAGGCCGTAGGGTCGCGGCAATGGTCAACAGTGCCGGTAAAGCGAACCACCAGGACGCATTGAGCGTGTCATAATAGTTGAGTGTGTCATAATAGATCAACCCGCCGCCGGTGACGATGATGCTATAGGTCGTGCAGGCATAAATTGCCAGGATACCGTAGAGCATCCCGCGGCTCAACAGTTCATCACCTGGCAGCGGCAGGAGCGTGCGCAGCTTCCGCCGCGTACGCGACAGAAGCTGCTGTGATGGAAGGTCAGCCTGTGGTGCGGATGTCATCGGCTCAGTATAACACATGTCAGGCGGTGGCTGGGTTTGGGTGAGGACGCAGGAGCAACACGATGATCGCGGCGCTCCAGATCACACTCACCACGCCGGCAATACGGAGAGCAAGAAATGGTGCGAAGATAATCGCAGGGGTACCCGAGAGTGCGCTCAGGGCTGCCACAATGATGCCGAGTACAACCCCCCACTTCTGCATCTGCCAAATCCCATAAGCGGCGACAAAGCCGAGGATCGCCAGGGTAAAATTGAGGATCGTCAGGAAAATCGGCGCTCCCTCAACACCGGGGGCGATCTCACCAGGACCCTGGATCAGATTGGGCAATTCGAAGATCAAGCTGACCAGGCTAAACAACACGGTCAGCACGGCAGCGATTGTGTAGGAACGTGGGCGATTCATGGGTTACCTCCTTGATTTGAACGATTGATGACTTGCGCGACAGGTTCGCGTTCCCCTGTCCAGCGACAGTATAGCGTCCCAATGTCCCAATGTCAGGAGGCAGCTGTCATCTGTTTTTGGGACATGTCTCAATCGTCTTAGGACAACGCTTTGGGAATGAGTCGCTATGCTGAAGATTTACTCCCAAATTTTGCACCTGACCGTAAAAGTCTTGGCCAAGCGTGAATAAGGAAAGCCCTGCCCATCGATGTTGGTGAGCATGGCATAGTTGCCAGGTGTAAGGCCATTCCAAGAAAATAATTATCCACGAGGCAGTCCTTCCACCAGGCGGCAAATTTGGCGCACAACCACGAGCTCATCAGGCGACATTTTGTCCTGTCGCCCCTGTGCGCGCCGCGCCGCAAAGAGCGCCACCGCGTCTGACTGCGCGGCGTCCGTGTCATTCACCGGGTAATCCAACCCGCGCAATGGAATCCAGATCATCGGCATAGCCATGCTCCAGCGCCTGAGCCACTCGACGATGCAAGGTGCGCCGTTTGATCGGTGAGAGCTCGGCATAGGCTACATCGCGGATGCGGTCGTGGCTGATGTCATAGTCAGCGTCCCGTTCGCCGACAATCCGCCGTTTCCATAATTCATCCAGCCCGCTCATCAGGTCTGTTTCGTTGATGTCGCTGGCCTGTGCCAGCAGATCGACCGTAAACGACTGGCCAATGACGGCGGCGAGATCCGCAAGCTGGCGCGCCTGGGGAGAAAGCTGGGCCAGACGGGCCTGGAGCATCGCATAGACCCGGGATGGGATCGGCACAGGCATGGGTGACGGCATCGGATCGACGGCACGCCCGGTGTGCCAGCGCCACTTGTCTTCATCCCTCGTATCCGCTCCGGCTCGTACCGCCTCCACCAGAAAGAGCGGAACACCTTCCGCATAGGTATAGAGCGCGGCAATGGTCTCGGCATCGAGTGGATGGCCGGCTACCTGTTGTGCCAGTTGGGCACTGTCGCCAGCATCCAACGCTTTGAGTTCAATTTCACTCACCTGAGCAGCACGATGAAGATGCAGGAGCAACGTAGACAGGGGATGGGTTGCGTCCACCTCTTCCATACGAGCCGTACCCACAACGAGCAGCGCGGCCGTTGGGTTGAACCGCAAGAGAAAATGAAGCCACTCAATCGTCTCTTGATCTGCCCATTGCAGATCGTCGATCAGGACCAACAGCGGCAGCCCCACACTGAACACAGCACGAGCCAATGCTTCGAACAGCCGCGGTCGTTGCCCTTGATCGGTCAATGGCGTGAGGAGGGGTAGATCCGAGTTTGCGCTCAGAAGTTCAGGCAACAAACGTACCAGTTCGACAAGCCAAATCCTGTCCAGTGTGCGCAGTTTGTCGCGATACACGTCTGCGCGCAACCATCCGACGACCGGCGCATAGGCCAACTGCCCTTCGGCTGGATAGGCCCGCGTGCGCACGGTGAGGTGACCTCGCTGGTTGGCCCAGATCACGACTTCCTCGGCAAGACGGGTCTTACCAATACCGCCCTCGCCACGGATGAGCATCAAGTGCGGCCGGTCCTGTATCACCGCCTGCCAGGTATTTTGCAGTTTTTGCCATTCTTCCCGGCGGCCGACAAGCCTCTCATCCGAGACAGCGGCAATTCCTGGCGGCACAGGCTGGGCGACTGTCACTGGGGATGAAGTGGAGTTCACAATGCGTTCGTAGACGGCGCGTGTTTCTGGACCCGGTTCCACGCCCAACTCACGTTCTAGCACCGATAGACAATCGTGGTAAACCCGCAATGCCGCCGCCCGGTCGCCGGCCGTCTCGTACAATTCCATTAAACGCCGATAGGAAGTTTCGCGGAATGGATCGTAACTTCGCAGGCGGGTGGCATAGTCAATAGCAATTTGATACTTACCCTGTGCCTCCAATTGATCGACCAGTACTTGCAGCAGTTGAACATGCGTTTGGCTGAGTCGTTCCCGCACTGGAATGATCCAATCCTCATAACAGCCGGGCAGCAGATCGCCTTGATAGAGATTGGCGGCCTGGATCAGCAGCTTACACACCTCATCAGAATCGGTAGTCTCGTTTGCTCGCGTAACCAACGTCTTATACTCAGCCACATCTAAACGGAACGGAGCCAACTGGCGCCACTGCAAGGTCGATTGGGTAATTTCGAGATAACGTTCCAGCGTTGGGCCGGCTCGCCGCAGATGATGCAAGAGGTAGCGCAGATTGGCATATGCGCGCACTTCGCTGGAATCAGGCCAAAAGCAGAAGGCAACGTACTGCCGTGATTGAGCGCTATCAGCGTGCAGCATCAAATAGGCCAGTAGCGACTGTTGGCGGGATTGGTTGATGCTGGTGAGTGGCTGGCCATTCAACGTAATACGGAAACCACCCAGGAGGTGCACGTCAAGCGTATGCTGCTCCATAGCTCTCCATGAGAGGAAAATCTTCCCTACGCTGGACAGGAGAGAAGTGATGACACAGTAACTGTATCCATGAATTATGTGCGAACCATCAGAAATATCAGTGCGTTATGCTTCGCTGGTCGTGTACAAAGATTCTAGTGCAGTATAGAAGATATGTCAAACGAATTACAAATTCCAGTGGTTTGACAGTGGATCTAGTAATTGAGCTTTGCTAGGTTCAGGCGGCGGCTACGATGGCGTTTCTGATTTTGAAGTTTTTGTGGTCGGGAACGCGTTGAGACTTCGGCGTCTGTCTTTACTCCTTGCAGAGGATGCGGTTTAGGATGCTGAGCGAGCTGAGATAATTGTTCCGCCATCATCCGCGATTCCATCACTGTGACGTCCCACACTTGCACCGTGATCATGGTGTAGCTGATACTGACAGTAACTGGGTAACCGTTGCTTGCTTGTGGCAGTGCTGATGAATGGTGAACGAGAACGTTCTCGTCCACCATTCATCATTGTCTATCTGTTGACCACGGGTAGGAAGCCACGCGTGAGTGGTCTGCGTATCCTACCCGGCGGCCATCAGCGCCGGCTGCGTCGTTGGCGCAGCCACACGACACCGCCGACTAGGACCAAAACCACGAGCGTGAGCAGGGTGGTGCTATCGAAGCTGCCCAGCGCCGTGCGGGCCAAATCGCCTGTATTGCTGATGAAGGGCAGGAAGAGCTGTTGATTCTGGGTCGTCGTGTCCGTGACCGGTGCGCCAACTGGCAACGCCTGCCGCCGCGTTGACCGCACCCGTGGTCACCGGCGGTGTTGTGATCGCGGCTTGGGTGCTGACCGGCACGGTCCCGGTGACCACGGGTGCAGTTTCCACGGTGAGTGGGACAGCCACTGTGACCGGTGCGTTGCTGGCAATGTCTGATACATCCTCGGCCACGTGTGCACCGCCGTGGGGCAATGGGAGGCGGCGCAGGCGGCCTTCCACCAGGCACTCGACGCCTTCCAACAAGTTGCCAGTGCCCACTGGGCGCAGGCGCTGGCCGCCGAACCCCAGGCTGGCCTGGCGCAGATTGCCCTAGCCCAAGGCGACCTGGCCGCAGCACAGGCGCAGGTCGAAGTCATCCTGCCGGTCCTGGCCGCAGCGCCACATGCTGGCTACAACGACCCCTTTGCCATCTATTTGACTTGTTACCAAGTCCTCACTGCCATTGGCGACTCACGCGCAACCACCCTCTTACAACAAGGGTATACCCTGCTGCAACAAGCTGCCGCCGCACTGGATGACGAGAGCCGTCCACGCTTTTTGGAAGCTGTCCCCAGCCACTACGCGCTCGTGACGGCCTATCATGCATGGCAGATTGATCAGGTAATCGGCTAAGGGAAGAGCAAGGTCCCCACCTGCTCCGGCGTGATCCACAACATCTGGACATTGCCAGCCTGTCAGAGCCTATACCTGTCTGCGAAAGGACCAGTCGTGGTACAGGGCACGCCACTAATTACCGGCAGCGCAGATGTGCCGCCGTTCGACCGTGCAGCACTGATTATCGCGTTACAAACCGATCAGGCCGGAGAGAGTAGCTTTCTAGCGTTTCTGGCCGCAGCCTGGAAGGCCGGGGTCGTCCGCTATGATGTCAATCTGGCAGAACGAGTTGTCGCTTACTACGGCTGCAATGAAGAAGAATATAGTGAAACCTATCCTGCGGTTGCGATAGCACTTCTCTAAACCTCCCCGTTGTATCGTCCGTGGGTGCTTGCTTGCGCAAGGATATCATGCCAGAGTGCTTTCTTTGATTACCTTCAATAAAAATAGGGCAACGCAGTTAGAGATTGAAGCTGCATTGCCCTATTTTTATTGTTTACACTAACTATCGTAAGCCTACTATACGCCTGCTAGCCTTACGGTTGCTCAATGATGGCACACTGTGTCACCTCGGCGGAAGCGGTATAGTCCAACAACACATTGCCAACCTCATCTGCAACGACCCATGTGTGGCTTTCAAAGGTCTCTTGATCAATGGTCGCTCCCGGTTCGAGTCGGTGATACTCCTGCAGCTGGTTGTCGAAATTCCGCCAGGAAACCACCCCGACTGTGTCACTTGCGTTGACAAAGCGAACCATGACGTCTGTCTGCGTTGGCGCGGGAATATCGGCTGGGTTACAGGCCGCTACTTGCGTCGCAGGAACCGCGGCATCTGTTGTCACATTTTCCGACGCAACCGTTTCTTCCCCCCGCAGTTACGGCTCCAAGATGGCGCGGAAGCCAATCGGGCCTTCGCCATCATAGGTCATGGTGCCAGTAAAAGTGTTCCCCTCATCCTCGGAGGAGAGATCCATGGCGACAACACTCTGCTCTGCGCGGCCACCCAATACCCAGGTACCATCCGGATTCCAGGGTGCATCTGCCTCACCCCACTGGTTTTCGACGGCATAGGTATTCGGTGCGGTTTGGGTTGCGCTAAAGCCGATTGGCCCTTCGCCAGCATAGGTCATTGTGCCGCTCAGGGTTTGCCCGCCGTCAAGTGAAGTAACGTTGAAGGCGACCACGCGCTGATCAAGGCGGCCACCGATGACCCACACGCCGCCATCCTGCCAGGGCGCATCGGCCTCAACCCATTGGTTCTGGACCGCATAGGTGTTGCTCTGCGCGGCGTCGGCATCAGTCGACGCTACATCCACCGCAACGGGGGCGGGCAAGGTGCTGTTTTCTTCCACCTGGATCGCTGGGGTCTCTTCGCCATTCCACGCTTCGCCGACTTGCAGCGTAACACCGGCATTGCCACCGTCACTGACCGCATCGCTC
>Ga0105048_10001468_pt1 | contig 38283 bp, 37 predicted proteins | sample MAT05_FD_78382 | JGI IMG/M metagenome (GOLD analysis project Ga0105048, IMG submission 78382) | Freshwater microbial communities from Lake Fryxell liftoff mats and glacier meltwater in Antarctica - MAT-05 | ecosystem: Environmental > Aquatic > Freshwater > Ice > Liftoff microbial mat | place... | reverse complement strand
TGGCCATCCTGGGCGCCGCCCTGCTGGGTCTGCCGATGCCCGTGGACCCCAAGCTCAACACGGTGGTGGCGTTGCTCACCGTGGGCATCCCGGCGCTGTTCCTGGCGTTCTGGGCTCGACCCAAGCGCTCCTCGCTCGACGCGCTGCGCCAGATCCTGCGGCTGGTCGGGCCGCCTGCGGTGGCGCTGGTCATCCTCGGCCTGCCGCTCTACTGGTGGGCCGACCCGGCCACGGATGTCGACCGGGCGCGGACGCTGTTCACCACCTTTGCAGTGTTCTGCGGGTTGGCACTGCTGGTCCTGCTCCACCCACCCGTCCGGCTCGCTCCCGAAGACGGTGACGAGCGTCTTCCGGACCGCCGGCCGACGTTCCTGGCCGTGGCCATGCTGGCCGCCTTCGGGTTGTTCTTCGTCATCCCGCCCGTGCGCGACTTCTTCGAATTGACACCCCTGGCTGTGTCAGATGTGGCCGTCACGGGTGTCCTGGCCGTCATGTGGGTCGGGCTGGTGGTCGTGCTCTGGCACACCCGGATGTACGACCGCGTGATGAGCGCGGTGCACCACCTTCGCGGCCGCATCGGCGATCAGCCAGCCGCCTGAGCCACAGGTGACCCGGCGACCCGGAGCGCCCGCTCGACGTCCGCGACTCCGGCCAGGACACCCTCTCGCAGGCGATCGAGTCCGGCGTTCACCTCGCGGGACATGGTGCCCATCGAGGTAAGCTGCGTCTTGAGCGCCCGTATCGCATCCATCTGGCCCCGGACAGCGATGAGCGCCGCACCGATGGCGGCGGTGTCTACCTCCAGCTCGCGCTCCGCAAGAGTGGCGATGCCGTGCAGCCGGGCCAACCGAACGGCCGCGTCCAGGATCGCCGCATCGGGAGCCTCCGGATCGATGACGCAGTAAACGTCCCCCAGTCGCACGTCGAACGGCGCGATACCCGATGGCGCGTGATTGGGCGTGAACACGACGAGGCCCACCTGCGCCGCGCGATTGCGCTTGGCCTCCGCCAACTCGTCCCGCATCTGTTTGCCGGAGATGGCACGGTCCTTGCACTCGATGACGACCCGCAGGTCGGCACCGCGTGTCAGCGCCGGGTCGATGGTCAGCAGGAAGTCACCCTTGCGGGACCGGATGATGTCGCCGGTCTCCTCGCCGGTGCGGTCGACCGCGTCGCCGGTTCCCCGGCAGACGTCCCCCAGCAGCGTGCCGACGAGGTCCTCGAAGTCGGCGCCCTTGGCGGATGACTTGGCACGCTCGCCGGCCCGCGCCGCGCCGGCGGCCTCGATGGCCGAGAGCCGCTCGTTGAGGCGCGTGAAACCGTCGCTGACCTCGGTCCGGAACTGGTGCAGCGGCGACCCGAGCCGAGTGGGATCGAGGAGTTGCGCCAGCCGGGAGGCATCGCCATCGAAGTAGCTGCCCAGCATCGTGCGCATCCGCCCCATCGCCGAGTCGCGCTTGGTCTCGTCGAACAGGTCAGTGACGAACGTGCGCAACTGTCCCCGGTCGCCCAGGAACCGCTCCAGGGTACGTGGCAATCGCCCATCACCGTCCGCGAAGTTCTGGCGCAGCACGCCATCCAGGGCCGTGGCTGCACGCTCGCTCGAGGCCTCTGCCTGGCGCACGAGTCCCTCGAACTCCCGGCGCACGACGTCCACGTCCAGCGACACGCCCGCATCCTGGAGGGCCGTGAGGCCGATGCGCAGGGCGCGATCGAGGAGCCCCGGCCGATCCTCCTCGGGTCGCTCCGCGACGAACCGCGCGAGGTGGGCGTCCACGAGCGTGACCCGCTCGATGAAGATCCGATCACCGTCGACCCGGACGGTCGCAAGTGCCCGGTCAGGTGTGGGGAGAGGGAGGAGGCGGACAGGTTCCATGCCCACAGCTTCGACCCCTCGCGTGACAGCTAGGCTGTCACTCCATGCGCATCCGCGGCGACATCGCGGTGATGCGTGCCGGGGGGTGGGCCGCGTCCGAGCGCGCCACCTGGCGTTTGCCCGTCGGCGCCCACGGGTCGCGCACGCCGCCACCTCCGGCGACCACCACGGCGACCAGGAAGCTGAGCATGAGCAGGACACCGCGGCGTTGCATGACCGCACCACCGTATCCCTCCGGGTGGTCTGCCGTCCAGCGGGACCATCAGGTCCCCGGGGTGGCTACCCTGAGGGGATGCGCATCATCCTTGCCCACGGGGCCTCTGGCTCCGCCGCCTCCATGCGACCCCAGGTCGACGGCCTCCTCGCCCGCGGCATCGAGGCCGCCGCCATCGATCTGCCCGTGCGCAAGGCCGAGAGCGCCGTCGAGGCCTATCGGACGGCGGCCGGTCTCGCTACGGACGAGCCGCCGGCGTCGGTCATCGGCGGTCAGTCATACGGCGGTCGGGTGGCGAGCTTGCTCGCGGCACTCCCCGGGGCGCCCATCCACGGCCTGGTACTCCTGAGCTATCCGCTGCACCGTCCTGGCGAGCCGGCGTGGGATACGCGCACGCTCCACTGGCCCGCCATCACGGTGCCGGTGCTGCTGTTGTCGGGCGGATCCGATCCCTTCGCACGCGTCGACCTGCTGCGGCGTGCGGTGGCGGAACGTCTGCCGAGCGCGTCGCTGGTCACGTACCCCGGGCTTGGGCATACCCTGAAGCCGGTGCTCGAGGATGCCCTCGATCGCGTCGCCGAGTTCGTCAGGACCTGCTGAGGTCGCCATCCAGGGACAGTGTCCCGCCGATGGGCACGACGCGCACGATGGTCTCGGGTGCCGCCGCCGCCGCCAATCGCGCGAACTCATGAGGTGGGTCGACGCGTGTCTCGGGTCGGACGCGTGCCAGCCCGATGGGGTGGAGCGTGCCCCAGTGGATGGGCACTGCGATCCGGGGACGGATGAGACGCACCGCCTGGGCCGCGCCAAGTGGGTCCAGATGCTCCGATGATCGGGCTCGTGGGCCCCATCCCCAGACCGGGATGAGTGCGAGCTCGACCCCCCTATCGAACGCGGCCATGCCCTCGAACAGGGCGGTGTCGCCGGCGAAGTAGACCATCCGGGCGCCCTGCACGATATAGCCGACGCAGAGCTCGGTCGGGCCGATGGGTGGCCCAAAGCCCCGGTGGAGCGCACGGGTGGCCTCGATGGCCAGCCCGACGACCCTGATGTCGTCCCCGGGCACGACCTCGACGACCTGCCGGAAACCACGCGCCCGGAGGCGCGCGCCCATGCCTAGCGGCACCACGAGCGGCACCCCCTGGCCGAGCAGCCGCAGTGATCCGTAGTCCAGGTGGTCCCAGTGCGAGTGCGAGATGAGCACCACGTCCACCCGACGCCACGCGTCGGGGTCGACCGGCGCCCCAGCCCGCACTAGAGGACCTACGCGGCGGCGCAGGATGGGGTCGGTGAGCACGCGCACGCCACCGATGTCGATGAGCACCGTGGAATGACCCAGGTAGGACATCGAGAGGGACAGCGGCAGGGGGCCGGAGGATGGGTCCACGCCGACCGAGTATCGGGCATCGGGACGCACGCGACCGGCGGTCACGTAGACCGCCGGTCGGGATGCGCTGGTCCGGGTCGTCGGGACGACGCGGACCTGGGTCAGTGGACGCCCAGGGTCAGTGGATGCGCAGGGTCCGGGTCTGCGACTGATGGCCGCCCCGTGCGTCGGTGCCAAGGGCCACGATACGCAGGGCGCCGGCCTTGCCCTTCGACTTCAGCTCGACGGTGGCCACGTACGCGGCGCCGACTCGCTTGGTGGTCACGATCCGATCTGCGTGGCCGGGCTGGCTGATCCGGACGCGCGGCGCCGACTTCAGCGGCTCCGTGCTGAAGACCCGGATACGGATGCGCTGCCCACGACCCGGGGTGGCGTCGGAGGTCTCGATGCGGAAGGCGCCCACGCGGATGGTGCGCATGATGCGCACCGAGCCGGCCGCCGTCCTCGCAGTGACGACCGCGTGGTACGTCCCCGCCTTGACGGAGCGACCCTTCTGGTCGCGACCCGCCCAGATCCAGGCATGTTTGCCCTTGCTCAGGAACCTGCCATCGATGTGGGTCGCCACGGAACGGCCCGCGCTGTCCCGGATGACCCAGGTCACACGCGCCTTGCGCAGCAGCGTGAAGCCGACCCGGGTCGACTGGGCCAGCTTGTCCCTGTCCGCGGAGAAGATGGTCCGCCGCGACTGGCTGGGTGCCTTGAGGGTGGTGAGCACCAGCGTGTTCACCGAGCGGGAGCTGCCCTTGTTGCCTGCCTTGTCGCGGGGCGTGAGGGTCACCCGGTAGTTGCCGTCAGCGACGACCTTGCCGGCGTTGTTATGGCCATTCCAGGTGATGCTACCGCGGCCTTTGGCGACGGTCCGTGAATACGCCCGGACGAGGGTGTCCTTGCGATCGCGCACCTCCACCCGGACCGTGGCCCGCTCACTGAGCGTGGTGCGCAGCCGGATGCTCTCACCGGACCGGTCACCGTTGGGGCTGAACCGGAGTGCTGTCCCAGCTGCGAGACCCGTACCACTGCCGTTGAGCTTGAGCACTGGTGCCCTGGTATCGGGTGCGGGTGGCGTGGGACCGCCGCCGCCCGCGTCACCGGCGCCCGACCGGAAGTCGGTGGCCGTCATGGCAAGGTCGCCAGTGAGGGACCGAAAGTGGCCTTCCCTGGGGTGGGGGTCCATGTGGATACGCGCCCAGCCGGTGCGCCTGGAGTCGCGGTAGTAGTCACGCACGCCTACGAAGCCGTCGTAGCGCCCGTCGGAGTTGGGGCTCTTGAAGATCTCGTCCATGGTCCGGTCGCCGTTCATGAGGGCACGAGGGAAGTCGATCTTCTGATCCATGCCGTAGGCGAATACGGCGCGGGCACCGATATCCAGGAACCCGGACGCGAAGTTATCGACGCGCTTGGTGGCGATGTCCTTGTCCCACTCGGGACCCATGTACTCCTCGCCATTGCCCGAGGCGTAGCACAGGTGCACCAGCAGCACGACCGCGTTCTTCGCGAGCTGGACCCGCTTGCGCAACTTGTCCGCGCCGTAGTAGGCGGTGCTGTACCCGGATGCGCCCTCGCGAGGGTTCAGTCCGAAACCATTCTTGGTGTCTTCCTGGAAGGGGCCATTGGGGCTCGGCCAACCGTTGCCATGGCCCATGTAGACCACGAGGCTGGCGCCCTGGATGGCGTCCAGGACGTTCTCCCACGTTGCCCGGGGGTGGAACACCTTGCGCACCCGCATGCCGGCGGCATCGGCATCTCTGGCGAGTGCCGCGGAATCGGCCAGGTTGCTGTTGGTCATCCCCGCGGACGGGCCGACGATGAACACCGCGAGTGGCGCGGACGAGCTGTCAGCTGCGACCGGTACGGCACCGATGGACGCCTGTGCGCTGACCACCATGATCACGCCCAGAAGCGTCCCCACGACACGCGCCACCGCCGAACGGCGCGGCCTGGTTGTGGCGGCCAGCGTCCCGCTGGCGGCGAACTGCCGGTCCTGTTCCGTGGACGCCCACTGGGCGCCTCTGGTCTGTGCGGGCAATAGGTTGCCTCCCTTCTGCCGGAACGTCGCGCTGGGGCGCGACGACGGTAGGTGAGCCGCCCGACCAGGAGGAGCGATGAAGGTGCGAGGTGCGCGCGGGCAGGAGCATGCCGACAACCAGGCTCCACGCGCGGGACGGATGCCGCCGAGGACATCACGAACGCATGCGGAGGCACATCACGGATGCCCCGACCTGGCCGTCGACGAGATCGGCCGCTGGGGCGGCTGCCATGCGTCAGACCCCCTCCGGGTCCAGCGCATCGATCCCTGGTCGAGCGGCGATATTCGGTTGGTGTTGCCTTCTCTCCCGGCACGGATATGCCGGCTCCGCGGTGAGGATACCCGGTGATCGCGGCCGTGTCACCCCCCGACAACGCCCGATGGACGCGGGCGCCACCTCGGCCTCGGCCCCGGCGACGTACCCTATCGTCCATGTCGATGACCTTGACCCCCTCGTCCGCGACCGTGCGCGCAGCGCCAAAGGTGCTGCTCCACGACCATCTCGACGGCGGCCTGCGGCCCCAGACGATCATCGACCTCGCGCACGAGACGGGCTATGACGGACTGCCCACGGACGACCCGCTGCGGCTGGCCGACTGGTTCTACCAGGGCAAGCCGGACAGCAGCCTCGAGCTGTACCTGGAGGCCTTCGCTCACACGGTGGGCGTGATGCAGACCCCTGCGGCCATCGAGCGCGTCGCCGCGGAGTGCGCTGAGGACCTCGCGGCGGATGGTGTGGTGTACGCGGAGGTGCGCTACGCCCCAGAGCTGTCAACGCAGCGGGGCCTGGACCTGGACGCCGTGATGGCGGCCTGGTTGCGTGGATTCCGGGTCGGAGCCGCTGCCGCCGCCGCGGCCGGTCGGCCCATCACCATCCGGGCCATCGTGACCGCGATGCGCCAGTTCGCGCGCTCCGTGGAGATCGCGGAGCTGGCCGTGCGCTACCGCGACGAGGGCGTCGTCGGCTTCGATATCGCGGGGCCAGAGGCGGGCTTCCCGCCGAGTCGCCACCTCGACGCGTTCCAGCTCATCCATCGGGCCGACTTTCACGTCACCATCCATGCTGGCGAAGCGTTCGGTCTGCCATCCATCTGGGAGGCACTCCAGTGGTGTGGGGCGGAGCGCCTGGGTCACGGCGTGCGCATCGTGGATGACATCGAGGTGGGCGCGGACGGGCGGTACACACTGGGCCGTCTCGCTGCGTACATCCGGGATCGGCGGGTGCCACTGGAGATGTGCCCCACGTCCAACGTTCATACCGGCGCTGTCACGTCCATCGCCGAGCACCCGGTCGACCTGTTGCGGCGGCTGCGCTTTCGGGTCACGGTCAATACCGACAACCGCCTGATGAGCGGCGTCACCCTCAGCTCCGAGATGGAGCTCCTGGCCGGCACCTTTGGCTTTGGCCTGGACGAGCTGGAGTGGCTCACGCTGAACGCCATGAAGAGTTCGTTCCTGTCCTTCGATGAGCGACTGCGCCTCATCAACGGCACCATCAAGCCCGGTTACGCGCGCCTGATGGCCGACGCCACGGCGCTCTCACCAACGCTCGTCTGACCTCAGGCGGCCATCGCCAGCTCGCGTCCGGCCGCGACGCGCTCGCGCTGCACCGGCACCGGCACGACCACGACGTCCACCTGGGTGCTGCACTCCGGGCAGACCACGGAACCGGCCGCGAACGCCTGCGGCGAGATGCTGACCTCATGGTCACACCAAGGGCAATCGAACCCGTTCATGCCTGACCTCCGTGGTGCCGCCAGCGGCAGCTGATAGATGCAGGTTCAGGGTCGGTCGTGCCACCTCAGGTGTCACGACCTGGCATATCCATCCGGACATCCCGTGCCGACGTATCAGGTGCCAAGGCCCCATGATGTCGGCGTCGTCCCAGCCCGGAGATCAGCATGCATCCTGACCACGTCCCAGCCGCCCACGTGGCCCCCCAGCCGGGGACCGGACCTGTCGCCCCGCGTCGCCGTCGTGGGATGGTCCGGATGGGCGCCATTGCCGGCCTGGTCGCGCTGGTGTTCTCCGCTGGGATCGTGGTCGGCCAGGTGCGTCCGGCCGATCAGGGCATCGCCGCGGGCGCCGACCCGTCACCGGTTGCCAGTCACCAGCCGGGTGGCCCAGGCAGCGTCGTGCCCGACGGCGCACCGGAGGATTTCGGGGTCTTCTGGGAGGCGCTCAGGGTGGTCCAGGACAAGTTCGTCGATCCCAGCAAGCTATCTGACGAGAACCTCACCTGGGGCGCCATCCGGGGCATGGTCGACGCCCTTGGCGATACCGGCCACACGACGTTCCTCACGCCAGCCGAGGTCCAGGCGCAGTCGGAGCAGCTCAGCGGCCGGATCAGCGGCATCGGCATCATGGTCGACACCCGCGCCGGCACGCCCCTCATCATCTCGGTCTTCGATGGGTCGCCAGCGGACGAGGCCGGGCTCCGGGCGGGCGACCTCATCACCAGCGTGGATGGTCAGCCGACGCAACGGCTGACCGTGGATGAGGTCATCAAGCTGGTGCGCGGCCCAGCCGGTACGTCGGTGACCCTCGGCATCCTCCACCGGGATGGGACCTCGGCAGAGGTGCCCATCGTGCGCGCCGAGATCGACGTGCCCCAGGCGTCGTGGGCCTTCGTGCCCGGCACCAAGGTGGCGGACATCCGGCTGGCCCAGTTCTCACAGGGCGCCGGGGACGCGCTGCGTGCATCCCTGGCCCAAGCCATCGTCCAGGGTGCCACCGGCGTCGTCCTCGACCTGCGCGGCAATCCGGGCGGACTGGTGGACGAGGCGGTGGATATCGCGGGCATGTTCCTGCCCCAGGGCACGACCGTCTACGGACAGCAGGACCGCTCGGGCGTCGAACCTCCCGTGACGACCACGGACACCCCCATCGCGCCCGACCTGCCGGTCGTGGTGCTGGTGGACTACGGCAGCGCCAGCTCGTCCGAGATCCTGGCCGCGGCGCTCCAGGACAGCGGTCGGGCGCAAGTCCTGGGCCAGAAGACCTTTGGCACTGGCACGGTGCTCAGTCTCATGCCCCTGTCGGATGGGTCGGCCATCCTGCTGGGTGTCATCGAATGGCTGACGCCCAAGGGCGAGGGCATCTTCGATGTCGGGATCACGCCAGATGTCCTGATCGCATTGCCGGCAGATGGCACGGTCATGGAACCCAGCGACCTGGAGGACCTGACCCGCAAGCAGTTCCGGAAGTCGACCGACACCCAGCTCCGCCGCGCGGTCCGGGCCCTGACGACAACGCTGCCGCCCGCGACCCAGACGCCCGCGACCTCGCCGGCACCCTGACGACTGCGCCGGGCAGGCTGATGCGGCGTCGTCGGGCGCGCCCCATCAACTCAGATCAGGACGACCGGCACGAGTCGCTCCTCGACGCCCCGGATGACCGTGAGCTCCACCGAGCCGCCCGCCGTGGCGAGGACATCGGCCAGCTCGTCGGCGTCCGGGACCGGGATTCCTGCAGCCGCCACGATGAGGTCGCCGACCGCGATGCCGGCCCGTGACGCGTTGCCGTCAGGGTCCACATCGCGGACCAGCAGGCCGTCGTGTTCGGGGAGTCCGACCGCGCTGCGCATCCGACGCGCCGCCCAGGACGGCGCGATGCCGATGCCCAGCCGGGGAGCGACGGGCGCCTCGCCCTGCGCCAGCGCCGTGACTCGGGTACGCAACGCGGCGTCCGTCGGCAACGCCAGGTAGAGGCCACCTTCGAGCCGGTTCGTGTTCAGTCCCACCAGCTGTCCGGCCCCATCGACGAGCGCGCTGCCCGAGCTGCCGCGGGCCATTGGCGCGGTGTGCTCGACAGAACCCGCGATGCGCCGTCCACGGGGACCCCGAAAGGGCCTCGCGACGCTCGATACGAGCCCGAACGTCACTCGCGGACCGGTCTCGGTGCCAGTGATCGCGAAGACGGGCGCGCCGATGGCGAGAGGTTCGCCCTCGGCCCATGCAAGGGCGGGGCTGTCACCCGTATCGAGCGTCAGGACCGCGATATCGCCGTCCCCGTCGACGCCAGCCACCGTCGCCTCGGCCAGTCGCCCGTCGGCGAATCGGGCACGCACTGGGCCGCGGTGCACGTTGTGGGCGTTCGTGAGCACCTGTCCGGGGCCGACGACGACGCCATTGGCGCCCCGCCATCCATCCAGGCGCACGACGCTTGGTGCGGCGGTTGCAGCGACGCTCGCGACGGTCGCCGCCAGCTCATCCATCCATCGTCTCATCGGTCGTCTCCTTGTGACTTGCAGGTTGCAAGTTACCACAGTTCAGAGCGGCCGCGCCTGGGGAGGATCCGCCGGCAGGCGCAAGGGAGTGGGAGCCACCATGCACCCCAGCAGCGGAGCCACCCGACCGGTGGGCGGCTACCATCCATCGCATGGCCACGACGTCGCCGCTCCACAGTGCGCTCGACCGGGTGGGGGACCGTTGGTCGCTGCTGCTGGTGGAGGCCCTGCTGGACGGCGAGCGTCGATTCGGCGAGCTGGCTGACCGGGTGCCGGGCATCGCGCCGAACATCCTGACCGACCGACTGCGGCGCCTGGAGCGCGCCGGGGTCGTGATCGCAGAGCCGTATTCCCACAAGCCGCTGCGCGTGCGCTATCGACTGACCGTCGACGGCCAGGAGCTGGCCGGGGTCCTGCGCCTCCTGGCATCGTGGGGCTCCGTCCACGCGTCACCGACCGACGAGGAGACAGGTCCAGGTGGTCAGCCGGCCCGTCATGAGGCTTGTGGCACCCCGGTCGATGCGCGCTGGTATTGCCCGACCTGCGCCCGGGTCACCACGGATGAGGAAGTCTCCGAGCTGCGCTACCTGTGAGCTACCATCTCGCCCGCCGGCCCCTGCGAGCACCCGTACCAGGGTTGCGAGTCCGGACCTGGAACCAGACACAGAAGGGATGCCATCGATGAAGGTCCTGCTCGTCGGCGTGGGCACGGTGGGGGAGGCGATCGCCAAGCTCAGCCGCGGGCGGCCGTGGCTGGAGCAGATGGTCCTCGCCGACTACGACCTTGACCGAGCACGACGAGTGCAGGCGCAGGTGGGCGATGCGAGAAGCCACCCCGCGGAGCGTATCGATGCCTCGGATGCCGGCGCCGTGGAGGCGCTGGCGCGCGCCTATGGCGTGGACCTGGTCATGAATGCCGTGGACCCGCGCTTCCTGATGCCCGTCTTCCGGGGTGCTCTCGCGGCCGATGTCGACTACATGGACATGGCCGTCAGCCTGTCCGAGCCACACCCCACCGATCCCTTCCACCTGCCCGGTGTCAAGCTGGGCGACCGCCAGTTCGAGTTGGCGTCGGAGTGGGAGCGCAAGGGACGTCTGGCCCTCGTCGGCGTGGGCATGGATCCGGGCCTCTCGGAGGTGTTCGCGGCGCACGCCCAGAAGCACCTGTTCGACGAGATCCATGAGGTCAACGTCCGGGACGGCGGCGACCTGCGCATCGAGGACTATGGGTTCGCGACCGTGTTCTCCATCTGGACCACCATCGAGGAGTGCCTCAACCCGCCCATCGTGTGGGAAAAGGGGAGCGGCTTCCGCACCCTGACGCCGTTCGCGGAGCCGGAGCGGTTCATCTTCCCCGAGGGTATCGGCCCCGTGGAGTGCGTCCACGTGGAGCACGAGGAGGTCACCCTCGTGCCGCGCTGGCTCAAGCCCACCAGTGTGACGTTCAAGTACGCCCTGGGTGACGAGTTCATCGGGGTGCTCAAGACGCTCCATAGCATCGGCCTGGACCGCAACGACGCGATCAAGGTGAAGGGCATGGATGTCGTGCCGCGCGACGTGGTGGCGGCGCTGGTGCCCGATCCGGCGACGCTCGGCGAGCACATGCGGGGTCGCGCCGTCGTGGGGTCCTGGGTCACGGGGCTCAAGGACGGCAGGCCGCGCGAGGTCTACCTGTACCAGATGTGCGATGCCCAGGAGACGATGCGCAAGTTCGGGCTGCAGCCGGTGGCCTGGCAGACGGGTTTCAACCCGGTGGTCGCAATGGAACTCCTGGCCGAGGGTGTCTGGCAGGGTGCCGGGGTGCTGGGATCGGAAGCATTCGATCCCGACCCGTACCTGGCCATCCTGGACCGCGACGGCATCCACCACGACATGATGGAGATCGAGCCCGGCCGAGCCACGGCCTAGTTCGCGGCGACCTCGACCACCTGATAGTGGATATCGTTGCCGGGCGTCCGGATGACGACCGCATCGCCTGCACGGTGGCCCAGGAGCGCCTTGCCAACGGGTGATACGTCCGAGATCCGGCCCTTGGCCGGATCGGCCTCGGCGGAGCCCACGATGAACAGCGTCACGCGCTCACCCTCCGCGTCCACGATGACGCGCGAACCGAGCGAGATGCTCGTCGCGTCGACGGTCTGGATGACGACCGCATTCTTGATCATCGTCTCGAGGTCCTTGATGCGGCCCTCCAGGAACGACTGCTCGTTGCGGGCGGCTTCGTAGTCCGCGTTCTCGCGCAGGTCACCCAGCTCCCGGGCGCTCTTGACGCGCAGGATCACTTCCGGCCGCTTGACCGTGGTCAGCTCCAGGAGCTCCGCCACGAGAGCCTTCAGTCCGGCCGAGGTGACCATCGTCGGCGCGATCCGGGACGGCGAGACGAGCACATTGCGGCCCTTGGCGCTGCGGGTCGAAGCGGCGCGGGTGGGACTGGCTCGGCGGGTCGCCGTCTTGGCCACGGCGTGCTTGGGCTTGGGAGCCACACCGGGTGCCTCGCCCTCGCCCAGCTGGGCGCCGGTGATCCCGGTGCGCTTGGCGTCACCCGTCGCGGAACTCATGTTCGCCCACGGCAGGAGCGGCCCGAAGCCCGCCAGGATGGCCGCAACGGCCGGGTCGCAGTCCTCGGCCACCGCGTTCGAGAGTCCGTCCTCGTACTCCTCTGGCGCGGTCGTCTCGGCCCACCAGATACGCAGTTTCGCGACGTCCCGCAGGGTCCACAACCAATGGCCGCCGGGATGCGGCTTGCGATCGCCAAGGGGGGTGTGGATGAGTGACGACACGCGCGCCGCGAGGGACTTGGTGGTCCGGCCCACGTAGACCACGGTCTGCTGTGGGATCCAGAACGAGTTCAGCCGCGCAGCGAGCGCGGACGCGGTCGGCCGCTCGCCGTCGAGCATCAGTCCGGGCACGCGCTCCAGCCAGTCGCGGACGGCCACGATGTCGATGGGCGCCTCGTCGGTTCTGGCGGCCACCTCCACGAGGAAGATCCCGGGAGACCGGCTGGGGAGAGCCTGGTCCCAGACGATGGGTCCATCGGGAAGCAGGTCGAGGGAACGGATGAGGGCAACGGCAGACCGGGGTGACGACATGGCGCAAGCGTGACACACGCGGAGGTGTGGCGTCGGAACGCAGCGCGCTGGGCGTGACAGGGAGGCCCGCCGTGGGGTAGCCTTGGCGGCCGATCCCACGGCGACCGGGGCAGCCGTGCCGAATCTACGGAGGAGCTGTCCGGTCATGTCTGTGATCCCGGTGTCCGGGTCAGCGCGCGACGTCCTGACCCGCGAGGAGGCGTCGGAACGACATCTGCGGGTCCGCGATGTGCACTACGACCTGGCGTTCGACCTCGTCGCCGGCTCGTCCCAGTATTCGGGCCACGCCGCCATCACCTTCGAGGTCCTGCCGGGCGACACCCCCATCTGGCTCGACGCCACGGGCGGTGAGCCATTCGTGACCCTGGATGGCCGACCGCTCCGTGGCGCCGTCGAGGGCCACCGGATCATGCTGCCCGCGGACCTGCCGCCTGGCCCGGTGCTGGTGGAGGTCGACTACCGGAACGCCTACGACCAGACCGGTGACGGGTTCCATCGGTTCGTCGACCCCGAGGACGACACCGAGTACGTCTACTCCAACTTCCAGCCGTTCGATGCGCACCGCCTGTTCCCGTGCTTCGACCAGCCGGATATCAAGGGCACCTACCAGGTGACCGTGGACGCGCCTGGCGACTGGGCCGTGGTCAGCGCGTCCCGGGCCGTTGTGGAACGACTGCCGGACGGCCGGCAGCGTCATCGTTTCGAGCGCACTCCACGCTTCAGCACCTATCTGCTGGCGCTCATCGCGGGTCACTGGCACGCCGTGCATGAGGAGCGGGACGGTCTCGCCCTCGGCCTGTATGCACGGCGTTCCATGGCCCGACTCGTGGAACGAGAGGCGGCCGAGCTGTTCGAAGTCACCCGTCAGGGGTTCCACTTCTATGCGGACCTGTTCGACCGGGCCTACCCCTTCGACAAGTACGACCAGCTGTTCGTGCCCGAGTTCAATGCGGGTGCCATGGAGAACGTGGGTGCCGTCACCTTCCATGACAGCTTCCTGTTCCGCGATGCACCGACGGAGCCGCAACGCCTGACTCGTGCTGAGGTCGTGCTCCACGAGCTTGCCCACATGTGGTTCGGTGACCTGGTCACGATGCGCTGGTGGGACGACCTGTGGCTGAACGAGTCGTTCGCGACCTACCTGTCATTCCTGGCGCTGGACGAGGCGACCCGCTTTGACGCCGCCTGGCGGCGCTTCAACGGGGTGCTCAAGCCGCTCGCCTACCGGGACGACCAGCTGGTGACCACGCATCCCATCGCGTCCGACGTCGCGGATACCGACGAGGCCGAGCTGGGGTTCGACGGCATCACGTACGAGAAGGGCGCCTCGGTGCTCAAGCAGCTCGTGGCGACCATCGGCCGGGAGCCGTTCCGGGATGGGGTGCGCGCGTATTTCCAGCGCCACGCCTGGGACAACGCGACGCTGTCCGACTTCCTGGACGCCCTTGCCTCCGCCGCCGGGCGACCGCTCGAAGGATGGGCGAGGGTCTGGTTGAGCACCGCATCGGTCAATACCATCGCGGCAGACTGGACCGTGACGGATGGGGTCATCGAGCGCCTGACCCTGCGCCAGACGGCACCCGCCGATCACCCCACGCTCCGGCCCCACGCCCTGACCCTGGCACTCGTCCGCGAGACCCCGGCAGGTCTGGCCATCACAGCCGTGGCGACCTCCATCGAGGGAGCCGTTGCCGATGTCTCCGGCGCCCGTGGGCTGCCGGCGCCCGTGTTCGTGTTCCCCAACCATGGTGACCACGACTACGCCAAGGTCATCCTCGATCCCGTATCCATGGCCTTCGCGCGTGACCGTCTCGCGCAGATCGACGACCCGATGTTGCGCCAGCTGGCCTGGTCGGCGCTGTGGGACATGGTCCGGGATGCCCGACTGCGCTCCACGGAGTACCTCGCCATGGTCCGGGAGCAGGCGCCCCTGGAACGTGATGTGGCACTCCTGGACTCGATCCTGGAGCACGCGGTCGGCGCCCTCCGGCGCTATCTGCCCGAGCACGTGCGTGCCCGCGAGAGCCACACACTCGTGACCACGGCGCTGGCTGCCTTGCGGTCCGGCAGCGCGGAAGATGATCGGCGTCTGTGGCTGAGGCTCGCCATCGCCGCCGCCGCCGCACCCGATGACATTGTCCAGCTGCTGGACATCGCCGATGGGCTGACGCCCGGAGCGGACCTGCCCATCGACCAGGAGATGCGCTGGCAGCTTGCGGTCCGCCAGACGGCGCTGGGTCTGCCGGGGGCCGCCGATCGCGTCCAGATCGAGACGGCGCGGGACCGGTCCGACCGGGGCCAGCGGGAACGGATCCGGGCCAGTGTCGCGCCGCCCGATGCAGCGGTGAAGGCAGACGCCTGGGCACGCATCCATGGGGGCGGCTACGGATCGGACTACCTCACCCGGGCCGCACTCTCGGGCTTCCAGTGGCACCACCAGCGGGACCTGCTGCTGCCCTACCGCGAGCCGTTCTTCGACGAGGTCCGGCAGGTGTACCGCGACCGGGACCTGGGCTATGCCCGCTCATACCTGGGTGCCTTGTTCCCGTCGGCGTGGGCGGAACCGGCGGTGCTGGAGCGTGCCCGACAGCTGCTCCTGGACCTGGGCCCCGATGAGGTCCAGCTGCGGCGTCACCTGCTGGAGACGTGCGACGACATGGAGCGCACCATCCGGGTGCGCGCCTTCGCCGCAACCGCCGCCACGACGTGAAAGGCGGGAGGCTGTCGCCTCCCGCCCCGGTGATCCCCGTCGCGGCCCCCAGGCCGCTCTGGTGATGCTGCGGACTACTTGTACTGGGCCTCGATGAGCATCGAGCAACCGTCGGTCTCGTCGGCCTCCTGGAAGCCCTGTCCGACCTGGAGGGACGGCTGGAAGATGAGGTGCTTGTTGCCACCCGAGTTGCAGCGCAGGACGCTGGTCGACGTGGACTTGAAGGCGAGGACCTCACCCTTCTTGACCGGGATGCTCACGTTGAAGGTCTCGACCTTGTAGTTCAGGATGTTGTCCGGCTGGCCGTCGAAGTGGATGACCGGACCCTTGCGCATGACCTTGGCCATGGTGCCGTCCTTGATCTTGGCGATGTAGACGGTCAGCTGGCCGGACTCGCCGGCGATGAGCCGGATCTTGGCGATGGTGCCGTCCTTGGGCGCCTTGGGCGACTCGCGGTCGAGTGCCTGGGTCATGACCCGGGTGCACGACTGACCCGCTGTCGGCTCGCAATCGTGGGCTGGCCCAGCGTTCGACGGCTGGACGTTGGACGTCAGCTTGGCGCCGAAGCGCACCGGGGACGCTGCGCTCGCAGCTGACGCGCTGACTGCGAGGAGCAGGATCGTGAACGTGGCTGCGGCCACGCGGGACAGCTTGTGTCCGGACATCGGAACCTCCTTGGTGTCTGGATGGACCGCTGCGTTGCCGCCCGGTCGCTCGGTTGACGCACCCGCCGGCCATCCGGCCCGGGAGATCCCCTGGCCGCTGCCCGCCGGCTCCTGCCGGCCTGGTGCGTTCGACTCCGTCACATTGGGCGTCGCAGGCCGCGTTGAGATGCGGCTGATGCCGTGTTCCAGGGAGGGACACTGGTCGCGCTCGGAGCGCGACGCATGGACCGCGGTACTACGTCCTATGTCGCGGCACGGGCGATCGAGCGGGTCGCTGACCCGCCCATGGGTCAGCGGGCGGCGGACCTGCTACGGCTGCCGGTGCCGGCACCACTGGGGCGCGGCCGTCCGCTGCGTGCGGGCGCTGCACCACGCGCGGCGCGCGGCGGGGCCACGGCTCGGGGATCGAGTTCGAAGCCGCGCACCTGCCGCAGCGGCAGGTCCTTCTTGAGCAGCCGGTTGATGGACTTGAGTTGATCCTCTTCCTCGAGCGACACGAGGGAGATGGCGTGCCCGGTCATCCCTGCTCGGCCCGTGCGCCCGATGCGGTGGACATAGTCCTGGGCGTGATACGGGAGCTCGAAGTTGACGACTTGCGGTAGGCCTTCGATGTCCAGTCCGCGGGCAGCCACATCCGTGGCGACCAGTACCCGGACGTCGCCCGACTTGAACTGCTCGAGCGCCTTCTCGCGGTCGTTCTGGCTGCGGTCACCGTGGATGGCCGTCGAGTCGACGCCGACACGGTCGAGCCACGAGGCCAGCCGCGCGGCCATGTGCTTGGTGCGCGTGAACACGAGCACCTGACGCAGGTCACGACTGCGCACCAGGTGGGCCAGAAGCTCCCGCTTCTGGTCGGCGTCCACGAGGTACACCACCTGCTCCACCGATTCGGCGGAGGACACCTTGGGCTCGATGTCGACCTGCTGCGGGTCGGTCAGCAGGGTGCGTGCCAATGCCCGCACCTCTGGATCGAAGGTGGCACTGAACAGCAGGTTCTGGCGCTTGGCGGGGACGAGCGCGATGATCTTGCGGATGTCCTCGATGAAGCCCATGTCCAGCATCCGGTCGGCCTCGTCCAGGACGAGCACCTCCACCTGGCTGAGGTTCACGGTGCGGCTGTTGGCATGGTCGAGCAACCGACCTGGGGTGGCGACCAGGATCTCGACGCCGCCCAGCAGCGCCTTCTCCTGGGGACCCATGGGCACGCCACCGTAGACCACGGTGGTCCGCAGGGGCAGGTGCCGGCCGTATGCCTTGAAGCTGCGCTCGACCTGGACCGCCAGCTCACGCGTGGGGGTGACCACGAGACAGCGGACCGGGTGACGAGCAGGCGAGAAGCTGCTGTTGGAATGGGCCTTCAGCCGTTCCAGGATGGGCAGCGCGAACGCGGCGGTCTTGCCGGTGCCGGTCTGGGCGCGACCCATGAGATCGTGTCCGGCGAGCACGATCGGGATCGACTGCTCCTGGACCGGGGTGGGGGTGGTGTAGCCCTCGTCATGGACGGCACGCAGGAGCTCGGGGCTGAGCCCCAGATCGTCAAAAGACAAGGTAGACGCTCCGATTTCGCATCGATCCACCCGTTGGGGCTCGGTCCAGGATCGTCGCGGATGCTTCTGGGCGCGCCATGTGGCGCTGGCGCCGGCCGAGAGGCGCCGAACAGCGGGTTCGCTGGACAGAGTCTACGCGCTCAGGCGGCTTCCGCGTGCGGACGCAGTCGGAATGCAGGACCGGCACCCAAGCGTTCTGCTGGCGCGCCGTATCGAAGGATGAGGGCTGTGACCGTGGAGGCGCGCGCAGCACCATCCAGTGGCTCCGCCAGGTAGCTGCCACTGACATCGCCGATGGCGACCCGGCAGTGCGGGTCGGCCATCAGGTTGAGGGCCCAGTCGGTGCGCCAGTCGGAAGCCGCGACCAGCAGCGTGCCGTCCAGCTCCTCGATGAAGCCCACGGGCGTGCCGCGCATCCGCCCGGTACGTCGGCCGCGCGCCTCGATGACCGCGACCTTGCCCCAGGCGGCGAGCTCGGCGGCCATCGGGTCGAGTTCCGTCACGCGGTCCGGGCTCGATCCGGGGCTGCTGCGGGGATCGACTTACCGATGGCGATCGCCTCGTCCAGCCGGGCGCGCTCGGCGGCGTGATCCAGGGGTCGGCGATGCAGCGCGAGCGATGGTGCGCTGGCGTTGAGGCACAGGACCGCAGCAGCATGGGTCTCGACGCGTCCGGTCATCGGCACATGGTGCCACCGACCGCCGGAACAGCCGGTCGGCGTGGTCGCTGGTTGGCCTCGCGATCCGATCGGCAGGGCCGGTGCTCGCTCGCCCGATGGCGTTCACTCGCTGACGTGGGCCAGCGCCCGGCTTTCACAGGTCCAGGGTGGCGTCGTCTGCCGCACGATCGATCACCCCATGCTCGATGCGTCGGTCAGGAGCGCGCCGGACCACACGTCAGACCACCTCAGCCGACGGATGTGCATCGGATGGCCGGCCTGTAGGTCAAGCTCGGTCCAGATCGGCTGCCGACCAACGCACCGGTCACGGGGTGAACACGGGCCGGCGTAGCGCGGTCCGGGCAGCCCTGAGGGCACCGTGGGCGGTTCGATCGCTCGAATGCCGCGCGCTCCGTCGGGCTAGTTGGCTGCGGCCCGGACCTGGGCGGTGGCGCGCGTGCTCAATAGACGGGTGTTGCCGCAGATGTGGCAGGTCGCGACCTGACCCGTGGCATCGATATCCATCATCGTCGGGCAGCCATTGGTGGAACAGAACAGGAAACGGCTGACGGCGGCTCGCCGAAGTCGTCGCTGGGCGACGGCTCGCTGGCCGAGCCCCGCCGGGGTATTGAGGGAACGTGTAAGCATGTCCGGATCTTCCTGGGACCCGCGCGATACGAAACGCTGCGGGTCACCGTTGTGTGGTCGTTCGCCGCTCGACGATCGAATGGGAGAGCGGAGCGGCGACGAGTTGTTGTCTGGCGTTCGCTACGGCGCGGGAGCTGAGTCTTCCGATGCTCGGACCAGCGCTCGACTGCGATCTACCAGCGACGACTATAGCAGACGCGCGCCAAGCCGCCGATCGGTACGTTCGGCCGGCCCGGCAGCGGGACGGTCAACGCGGCCGGGCGGCTGCGGGACCGTCAGCGGCGGCCGGACCGCGCGGCGGCTTCGACGGCGACGAGGGACACGAGCAAGCCCAGGGCGAGGGTCGCGGCGCGCCGGAACCGGCTGTGCGGTCCGGGCCGGCTGATGACCGACTGGACCGGCGGCCAGGCTCGAGGCTGGCGAGGCAGCTGGGTGATGGTCGCTCGGGGCGTGGGCGTGGGCGTGGGCGTGGGCGCTGACGCAATGACGGGGGGCATCGTCGGTCTGGCTGGCCGGACCCATGCGCGAGGGACCTCACAGGTGGTGACCGTGACACCCGCGAACGGCACTCGCGGCTCGCCCCACGGCGCACTGATGGTGCTCGACTGCGTCCTGGCGCCCGTGCGCGGCAGTGGTGCCGCGGCACCACCATCGACCGGGATGGCGACCACCCGCGAGCCGGATGGCCGCAACGCGGTCGTGTCGCCACGATAGGGGCCGTTGGGCAGTCTGCGGAGTACCGACTCCGGCAGGGTGTGCGCCCCCGGCCACCAGGAAACCGGCGAGGCGGGGGCCACGGCCAGCAGCATGGAAGCCCACGCCAGGACTCGGATCACGTCTGCCCTCCCCGTGGCTCCAACATCTAGTGGAGCGCGGTACCGGCAAAGTACTACATCTTGTGCCTGGAGGCAACACGGATCGGTACTCTTGCCACTCCGCCCGAGACGTGGGTGGGCGTACCATGCGGCCCATGACGGACACGGCGCGATCCGATGGCTGATTCTATCCCCCTGCGGTGGACGGGCGACGTCCACGCTGACGCCCTCATCTCGCACGACGCGGTCGCGATGCTCATCGGCTTCGCCCTCGACCAACAGGTGACCGTCCAGAAGGCCTTCAGCGGGCCCCTGGAGCTCGAGCAGCGGATCGGCACGCTCTCGCCGCGCTTCATCGCAGCGATCGACCCAGACTCGCTGGCGGCCACCTTCGCCGATCGGCCCGCGCTGCACCGATTCCCGGCCGCCATGGCAAAGCGGGTCCAGGACCTGTGTGCGGTGCTCTCGACGACCTACGACGGAGACCCCACCCGGATGTGGTCGGCTGGCGAGGATGCCAACACCGTCCGCGGTCGGCTGCTGGCACTGCCGGGCATCGGCGAGATGCAGGCGACGACGATCGTGGCCGTGTTGGTGCAGCGGCTGGGCGTGGAGCTGGCCGGCTGGCAGGCGCTCATGCCCGACCATGCCACCCTCGCTGATGTCGACTCGCCAGAGGCGCTGGCTGCGTATCAGGCGGGCAAGCGGGCTCGCAAGTCGGCACCGCGAGTGGGGACTGGCTGCCGTACCTGACAGGCCCTGACGGACTGGCTCAGATCTCGGGCCGAGGTGTGCCGCGCGGCGGGTGGAAGTTGACGATCACGGTCCAGGGTCGACCCGCCGGCTGGTTGGTCACGAGGTCGAATGCACCTGGGTACTTCGCCCGCAATGCCACCCGCAGGCCGGCGAATGTGCGATCGAACAGCGCCTCGTCGGCGATGCCGCGGGCGTATTCCGCGAGCTCCTCTCGCGGGCGGAATCGGGCTCGCACATGGATGGCCTCATAGCCATCCGCGTCCCACGCGATCCGGATCGTCCCATCTGCCTCGATCAGCACCCGACCCATGCTACGGCAGCCGATCCGGGGCCGGGCAGACCCGGCAAAGATCAGGAACCGATCCCATTCCGCGATGGCCCGGCACTCCCACCGGCCGTCGCCGCAACCAGATCCCGGCTCCGCTCGGCATATCGAGCCAGCAGGTCGCTGGCTGACGTGATCATGCGGAGACGGAGTTCGGACGGCGCCAACACCTCTGCAAACGCGCCCAGGGCCAGCATCCGGGCATGTACGTCACGCGGCCATTCCGCGACCAGGCGCAGGTGGATCCAGCCCTCCATATCGGGCAGGTCGAGACGGATAGCTGCATGGAGCGCCTCTTCGCCCAGAGCGTCGGCGAGCCAGCCAAGGTGGTCCGGCTCCACCCGCAGGTGGACCTCGACACGCTCGGCTCGCGCCTCGTAGGCGGCGGTCGTCTCGGTCCAGAACGCGGCGAGGTCGAAGGCCTCGGGCCGTTCGAATCGGGATTCCTCGACGGCCACGGACAGCACCCTGGACACGCGGTACGTCCGGGGTTGCCCTTCGGCGAGTGCCACCAGGTACCACACGCCACCCTTGATGACCAGGCCCAGCGGGTCGAGCGAACGCTCCACGGAACGGTCGCCACGGTCATAGCCGATACGCACGCGACGGTCATCCCACACGGCATTCGCGAGCTGCTGGAGGTGCGGCGCGGACTCTGCGCCCTGGAACCAGCCAGGTGCATCGAGATGGAATCGCTGGCCCAGCCGCGCGGCACGTGACCGCAGCTCCGGTGGCAGGGCGGCCAGCATCTTGAGACGCGCCGCCGCCACGACCGTGCCCAGACCCAGCTCGGCGGCCGGTCCGGGCAGCCCCGACAGGAACAGCGCTTCAGCCTCGTCCGAGGTCAGGCCGGTCAGCCGAGTCCGGTAGCCGTCGACCAGGCGGATACCGCCATGCGGGCCTCGCTCTGTGTAGATGGGGACGCCCGCTTCACTGAGCGCCTCGACATCGCGGTACACGGTCCGGATGGAGACCTCCAGCTCCTGGGCGAGCTCACCCGCCGTGAGCTGGCCACGGGTCTGGAGCAGGAGCAGGGTGGAGAGTAGGCGAGAGGCACGCATCGGCGCAGCAGGCTACCACGAACCGGACAGAACTTGTCAGGTATTCGGCTCCGTCAGCGTGGCGAGCCGTCCTCGGCGTCGCGCTGCACGAGGCGGGCCATGAGGCCCCGCAGGGTGGTCGCAGCGTCATCGGTGAGACCCGTGTGCACGGCAGAGGCCTGGACCACGGTGCTACTGGGTGACACCACCCAGTGGAAGCGCTCGGGCTGGTCCAGGAGAGCCAGGGGACCCGCGTCCGGATCACCCGCACACAGGCGTGGCAGGAGCTCCAGGTGCGACCGGATCCGCTCGAGGTCCGCGTTGGGCGCCATCGACAGCAGCAGGGACTCATCGAGCGCGACGCGCGCGGCCAGGAACCGCCGTGGACGACAGAACAGCACGATGCCGGCGTTGAGACGCTCGCCGCGCTCGATGTCCGGGATGACGCGCAGGATCGCGTACTGGAACGGGGCCCGGTCAGGCATCGGTGCGTGCCGCCCCACGATCACGTCCCGCGCTCCGAGGGCCGGCCGCGATCGCAGCCAACCGGTCGGCCTCGGCCGCGTCCAGGAACGGCCGCGGCTCCTGCAGGCGAACCTGGAGGTAGCGCATGAACCGCTCGCGTGGCACGTTCAGCCAATCGTCGGGCAGATCGGCCAGGATGGTGTCCAGGAACGCATCGTCCACGAGCGGCGCTAGCCGCGCATCGGCGTCCACCAGGGAGCCTGCGTAGGGCAGCAGCACGTGGTCCGCCGCGTGCGGGAACGGCCGTCGGGCATGTGCGTCCGGATCACGCCACGTGTGCTGCACGTAGAGGGCGGCGCCATGGTCGATGCACCACAGGCCGTCGTGCCACGACAATAGGTTGGGGTTGCGGGGAGTCCGGTCGATGTTGGTCACGAGCGCATCGAGCCACACGATGTCCGCGGCGGTGGCGGCTGCCGGTGGCTCGCTGACACCCGGCCGGAAGGGGAGTGCATTGGGCAGGAACCGGAGGCCGGCATTAAGGCCCGGGCTGCGTTCCAGGAGCTCCCGGATCTCCGGGTCGGGCTCGGCACAGCCGAAGTCGCGGGCGAGGTCCACCAGCACCAGCTCGGGAACGGCCAGACCCAGTCGCTGCGCCATGCGACCCGCCACCAGCTCTGCGATGAGGGCGCCCGTGCCCTGGCCCGCCCCCCGGAACTTGACGACGTATGTCCCGCCGTCGTCAGCCTCGACGATGGCCGGCATGGAGCCGCCCTCGCGCAACGGGGTGGCATAGCGGACGGCGCGAACGGTCCTGATCACGCCCCGAGTGTACGAGGACCGGCCGGCATCGCTGCCGACCGGTCGAGGTGACGTGGGTTCGGGGTGCCCCGCGGGCAGCCCGGGTCAGGAACCTTCGCTGGCCTCGGGCCCGCCAGAAGCGGGCGCGGCAGGGGGGGTTGCGGCGCCGCGGGGCAGCGGCGCTCCGACGGCGATGACGCCGGTCTGGCCCAGGAACTGGTGCAACGCACAGACGTACGGGAAGACGCCCACGGACGGGAACGTCAGGCTGTATGCCGTCGGCGCGCCCGGGCCCGCATTCAGCAGTCCCGAGTTGTAGAAGCCGGCGCCGTCATAGACGTCAGTGCCGGCTGGCGGCCCGAACGGGTCGATGGTCGCGGGGTTCTGCCCCGCCGCCGCGAACGAGACGGTGTGGACGCCGATCGCCGACCAATGGACGGTGTCGCCGACGCCGATCTCGAGACCTGGCGGCAGCATCTCGTACAGCTCGAGGTAGCCGATACCGCCACCGGGCAGGTCGCCGGGCACGGTCGAGGCGTCCGCGAAGATGTTCCAGGTGGTGGTGCCGTCCGGGTTCTTGACACTGTCCACGTCGGCCAGACGTGCCGCGCGGACGGTCTCCACCTGGCTGAGCAGCGACTCCGCACTGGCAGCGCCGGCCGCATCCGCGTCCGCCTGGGTGGTGGCGCCACCCGCGCCCGCGGCGACGACGTCGATCTCGCCGGTCATGCCGGGGTGGATGACACACGTGAAGACGTAGTTGCCGGGGGTGGTGAACGTGGTCGTCGCGGTGGAGCCGCGGTACAGCAGGCCTGTGTTCACGAAGCCGCTGCCGTCGTACGGGACGTCACCGAGGTCGACGACGGTCGGCGGTGCCACTTCCTGGGCCGTCCAACCGGTGACCGGCCATGCGTCCGGCGGCACGTCCTCGGGACCGACCCCGAAGGTGACCGAGTGCGGCTCGTCCGAACCCACGGTGAACGTGACGCTGCTGCCCGCCTCGACGGTGACCTTGCCGGGCAGGTACGCCTGGCCAGCGATGGTTCCGTCACCCACGCCGACCTGGACCTGGAGCGGGTCGGCTGCGCTGGCGCCGCTGGAGATGGCGATCGCTGCGACGACGGCCATGCCCGTGGCAGCGAGGCTGGTCATGGCCAGTCGGAGGCCCGACAGACGCGTGATGGAATGTGTGTTCGGGTCCATCCCGAGGATCCTCCCTGTGAGCGTGATCGAGGCACAAGCCGACACCGGTGCCCGGCTCATGGGTCGTCCGTGGTCAGATCCTACGCTCTTCGGGACGGGGGATGTAGCCCCCTTCGTACCCCGCCGGAACTGCCCGAGGTCCCGGTCTCAGCGGACGAGCAGCTGCCGCAGGCGCGTGTCCACGGCGGGCCACTCCTCGGCCACGATGCGGAACCAGGCGGTGTCGCGATTGCGGCCCTTGGTGATCCGGTGCTGCTCCTGGATACCCTCGAATGTGAAGCCCATCCGCAGCGCCGTCTGGCGCGACCGGGCGTTGAGGGAGTCGCACTTCCATTCCACGCGCCGGTAGCCAAGCCCGAATGCGTGCCGCAGCAGCAGCCACGTCGCCTCGGTGTTGATGCCGGTGCGCTGGGCGATGGGGCCGTACCAGATGCCACCCAGCTCGATCTTCAGGTTGGCGGGGTCGTTGGTCATCAGGTTCACGACGCCGATGGGCTGTCCCGATGACCGGTCGAGGGCGGCCAGCGGCGTGCCATCCGCGGCGGCCGCCTGGGACTCGAGGGAGGCCCGCAGGCCGGCAACGTCTGCGAACGGACCCCCCGGCAGGTATCGCCAGACCAGCTGGTCCGCGTCGTACGCTGGGATGGAACGGGAGCCGAGGGTCATCGGCTGGCCATGCGTCGCCGCGTACAGCGGCCCGGCGTCTGCTGGATCGAGGGGTCGCAGGGTCACGCGGTCACCCGTCAGGGTCGGGGCGTCCGGCTTGGTGGGCAGCTGGCCGATCCGGGCCAGGACGTCGGCGTCGATGGGCGTGCCCAGCAGGAAGAGGTCATCCATGCAGTGAGGCTACACGCTGGGACTCCGGACGGGACCATCGTCCGGGTGGGCACGGCACCACCGGGGTGGTGACTGGAGGCACCAGACCGGGAACGATGCCAGAGGTGCCGGGGATCGCGGCACTCGAGGGAGGGAGACCCGAACCGTGCGTACACGACTCGCCCAGCTGCGCGCTCGAGCGACATCACTCATCGTGGCCAGTGTCGCCTTGGCGATGGTGCTGGGGGCGCCCGTCATGGCGGCCAGCTCCGGCAGCGTGGCGCCGACCTTCGTCGATGGCCTGGATGCCATCGGCCGGACCCTGACGCCCGGGCCCGCGACGACGGATCCGTCGCGCAACAAGGTCTTCCGGCGCACGGGCATCGACGTCTCCCACTGGCAGGGTCGCATCGACTGGCCACGGGTGGCCGCGTCGGGCATCGACTTCGCCATCATCAAGGCGACCGAGGGCACCCATGTCGTCGATCAGTGGTACGAGCGCAATCGCACGCGTGCCCGCAAGGCCGGCATCCTGGTCACCGCCTACCACTTCGCCCGCCCCGGCCTCAAGGGGACCGGCACCCGTGAGGCGCGCGTCATCCGGGACGCGCGCAAGGAGGCACGCTTCTTCGTCGCCAATGCTGACCTGCGCCGCCATGACCTCATCCCGGCCCTCGACCTGGAGCGCTCCGGCAGGCTGCGGCCGACGGAGCTGCGGCGCTGGACCCTGACCTTCCTGCGCACTGTCCAGGGCGCCATCGGGGCCCGGCCCATGGTCTACAGCACGGCTGCATTCTGGCGCACCCACCTGAGCGACACGGCCAAGATCGCGCGTGCCGGCTTCGATGTCTTCTGGGTCGCCCACTGGGACACCAACCGGCCCTCGGTGCCAGCGCGCCAGTGGTTCGGCCAGGGCTGGACGTTCTGGCAGTGGACCGACTGCGGTCGCATCCGGGGCATCTACAACTGCGTCGACCGCAACAACTATGTCGGGAGCAAGGCGCTCAAGAGCCTCAAGATCCGCAACCGGCAGGTCCGGCGCGGCTAGCACCCGCGTCTGGCAGGCCGCACCTGTGCGTCATCGGGTAGGGTCATCGCATCGGCCGCGTCGTGGCGGCCCACAGATCTGATCCCGGAGGATGGATGGCCCGCTTCATCGAGGCACTCGACCAGCACCTGATCAATGAGTTCTCGGCTTCCCAGCAGTACATCGCGATCGCGGTCTGGTATGACGACCAGACCCTGCCACTTCTGGCGCAGCACTTCTACCGCCAGGCGGTGGAGGAACGCAACCACGCGATGATCATCGTCCAGTACCTCATGGACGCCGAGGCAAGGGTCACGATCCCCGGCGTCCCGGCGCCCCGGATGGACTTCCCGGACGCCATCGAACCCGTCCGACTGGCGCTTGCCCAGGAGAAGGAGGTCACGGCCCAGATCGAGGCGCTTGCGCGACTCGCCCGTGACGAGGGCGACCTGGTCGGAGAGCAGTTCCTGGCCTGGTTCCTGCGCGAGCAGCGGGAAGAGATGGCCGGCATGGCCGACCTGCTGCGCACGGTCGAGCGAGCCGCCGCCACCAACATCCTGCTGGCTGAGGCATACCTCGCGCGCGCCACCGTTGGCGACGGTGGCCATTCCAGCGACACGCCCCAGGCCGCGGGCGGTTCGCTCTAGCTTCCATCGACGAGAGGGAGGGCGAGATGACCACTGCGGCGTTCTACACCGTTGTCGGAGGCATCTCGTTCACGCTCCTCGGCCTGTGGTGGGTGGTCGTGTCGTCACGCAAGGAGTGGCAGCAGTCGCAGGAGCGACGACTCCTGGCCTACGCGGTCTCGCTCCACTTCCTGCTGCCGGGCATGATGTCCATCCTGTCCATCATCGCGCCCGAGGAACCCCTGGTCTGGCGCGCTGTGTTCACCATCTCGGGTCTCATCGGGGTGGCCGGTGTGGTGCTCTTCCGACGAGCGCTCATCGCGGAGCACGACACACCCCGGCTGGCCATGGCCGTGCAGTGGGCCGTGCTGCCCATCTATGTCTGCATCACCATCCTGGCGCTGGTGCCCACCATCCCGGCCACGCTGGGTCTCAGCCTCACGGGTATCCAGGTAGAGGCCATCCTGGTGAGCCTCCTCATCTTCTTCGGGGTGCAGGGAGCGTGGATCCTGATGGTCGAGCCGGTCCGGAGCCCGACGCCCGACGCGGACGACCCAACGCCCAAGTGATCCGGTCAGGGCCGGATCGGCTCAGCCGCGGGTGTCGGTCTCGGCGCCGCGATCGCGCAGGAAACGCTCGATGTCCGAGATGAGCTCCGTGCCGGATGGCAATCGGGCCTCGTCCACCATGCCCTCCAGGCGCTCCACGTAGGCGCGAGTCTGGGAGTCCGCTGCGGCCGCGGCGTCCAGGCGCTGACGCAGAGCACGCGCCTCCTCTTCCAGGCTGCCCCTCGGGACGCTGATGCGCAGGTGCTGCTCCAGGATGGACAGCAGCTCCAGGGCCGCGGCCGGGTACTCTCCCGATACGTAGTGGGGCACCTGCGCGAAGTAGCCGATGGCGGGCACGCCGGCCCCGGATAGCGCCAGGTCCAGGATGGAGATCGCGGCAGCGGGCACCGTCATGGTGCCGATGGGCCCCGCCTCGACCTCGGCCCGCAGTGTGCCCTCGGCGGATGCCGTCCCGAACACCGTCACGGGACGGGTGTGGGGCACGGCCGCCGGGATGGCGCCCAGGCTGATCCACTCCTGGACTTCCAGCATCCGCGCGATCTGGGCCAGCTCGGCGCCCAGCTGCTGCCAGCGATAGTCCGGCTCAGGGCCCGTCAGCACCAGCACGTCGCGACCGTCGAGGCGCCTCCGGACGAGCTTCAGCTCCGGCCACGTGAGCGTGCCGGGCATGCCGTCCGTGATCTCCAGCGTCGGTCGACGAGCCCGGTAGTCGTAGATCCGGTCACTGTCGAAGGTCGCGAGCGTGTCGCCGTCCTCCGCCAGCAATCCAGCCGCCAGGGTCGCTGCGGAGCCCGAGTCGACCCAGCCATCCATGGCCGCGACCACGACCGGCGACTCGAACGGGCCGGTGGTCACCAGGCGGACAAGGGTCATGGCACGAGGATACCCTGACCGGGACGGCTGCCCGAGTGGACGGCCCTTAGCGGGACCGGGTGGCGGTGCCCACGGGCAGCACGAGCAGGTATCGGCCGTCCAGGCCGGGATAGCGCACGCCGGGTCGGCGATAGGGCAGGTAGTCCTGGCCCAGTCGGTCGACCGGGATCCAGGTGTCGGGCAGCGTGGACCTGCCCCAGATGCTGCTGATGCGGGGGTACCAGACGTCCTCGATGGCGACCGATGTGACCTGGAAGCGGTCGGTCAGCGCCGGGTCCGCGGTCGAGCGGAAGCCGGACATGACCCAGGAGTGGGCGCCACGCCAGGCGATGATGCCGACCGGTCGGCCGGTCATGCGCAGCGCCTTGGCCGCGGTCCGGATGGCTTCGCCGCGGGTCCGGTGGACGGAGACGACGTATCTGCCGTAACCCAGCTGGGTCAGGCCGCGCGCCCAGCCGATGGGCTCCCCGCCCTTGCCGTCCAGCTTGTCCGTGCTCAGCCGCCGAGCCAGCCCGTACAGCCGTTTCTGCGTCGCGTAGCTCCGGTCGGGCGTGCCACCATCGATGATGTTCATCATCGTCTGCATCGCCGCGGGCAGGCACCAGTAGTTCTCGAGTTGCGAGACCATCGCGTTGCGGCGATACAGGTCCATGCTGAAGGGGCCCTTGTGGGGCCTGGGATGCAGCCTTGGCGTGGGCGCAGGCGTGGGCGACGCGCTCGGCGTGGGGGTGCGCGTCGGTGCGGCACTCGGCTCGGGCGTCGCCGCGGTGGTCGGCACTGTGGTGGCGGTGGGCGCGGCGGTCGGATGGGGAGAGGGGGCCGATACGAGCGCCGCGGTCGGTGCGGCTGCTGGGGTCGCAGCCGGTGAGGCGGATGGCCCGGTGACCGCCACGTCGATGGCCGCATCGGAGGCGTACGTGACGCAACCGCCGAGGGTGACCAGCAGCCCCAGCAACAGCGCGAGTGCGCGGCTCGGCAGGGTGGCTGGCCGGTTCATGGATCGCTGGGGCATCGGCTGTCCAGACGCCTCACGGCGCCCGACGTTACAGGGGTGTGTCCGTCAGATGGGCGACGAGCAGATCCCGGCCGGCGACGCGTCATCAGCCAGGTTCGAGGCCCAGTCGTTGGCCGTGCCATCCGTGCCGGTCCCCGAACTCTCATCCCTGCAATCGAGACCTGTATTGCCGCGGATGTCGTTGTCGTGGATCCGATTGCCTGTGCTGGAGGACCACAGGTAGATGCCCAGCCCATCGCCCGAGACCTGGTTCTCGGAGACCCGGTTGTCCACCGATCGGCCCAGGACGATGCCCTGGATGCGGCTCGCCCCAACCTGGTTGTCGCGGATCCGCCCACCCTCCACGAGCAGGAACGCGATGCCGGATCCCGTGTACCAGACCTTGTTCCGGGTGATGGTTGCCTGCGACCCATAGGCCACGATGCCATCGCTGACGGGTGTCGTGGATGCCGAGGTCGGCAGGTTGCGGACCCGGTTGTCCGAGATCACCGCCTGGGGTGTCTCCTGGACGATGATGCCAGCCATACCGCTATACCCGGTGGGGGCATAGCCTGCATGGAAGTAGCGCACCGAATTGCGGGTGATGGTCACCGGGCCGTTGGTGTCCCTAGCCTCGATACCCGCATTCTTGAAGTCCTGGATCAGGTTGAACGCGATGACGCTCCGGTTGCTGTCGATGAGGCGAACGCCCGATTCGTAGCCACAGCTGCCGAGCGTCGCGCTGCCCCGGGTGCCCATACGGTTGGACCGGATCGTGGTCCGCGGCGCCTGGAACACGGTGACCAGGCCGCCGACCTGCTCGCAGGTACCGGTGGTCCGGGCAAGGATGTTGAGCCACTGGATGGTCACGCCGGACGTGTCCTGGATGAGCACCAGGGAGGTGTTGCTGGAGTGGTCCGGCCGCGGCAGCAGGGTCGCCTTCCAGGGTTGGACCCCGCGGACGGTCAGGTTCGAGGTGCCGATGGTCACGGTGCCCACGTACGTGCCCGGGCAGACCAGGATGGTGTCACCGGCTGAGCTGGCGTCCACGGCCACCTGGATGGCCTTGGGCACTTGCCGTGACCCTCCACAGTTGCTGGGACCGGCACGGCCGTCGTCGTCGACCCACCTGGTGGTCGGTCCACCTGCGCTGGCGGGCGCCACGAGCAGGGTGCTCAGGAGCGCCAGACTGGACAGGACGGTCAGGGCGCGTGGTAGGGGTCGCATGGGAGCCTCCGGGTGGGTGATCAGAGGCGATGATGGCAGCAGCGCGAATCCTCTGACCTGGCGCTGCGGTCCGGTCCCGTGTGGTACCTCTGGGTCGCCTGGCGGGTCAACCTGGGGGTGCGGGCTTGGTCCGGGCCGCGACGCGCGACATCGCGCCCACCCAGCCAGCGTCGAATGCGACCCCGGGGGTGTCCAGGTCGATGACCACGGGCGCGTGGTCGGACGGTGTCGGTGGGCCCTTGCGTGCCTCGCGGTCGATCTCCGCCCAGATGACCCGCGACGCGACCTCGGGGGTCACGTAGAGCAGGTCGATGCGCATGCCCTGGTTCTTGTGGAACATGCCTGCTCGGTAGTCCCACCACGAGAACCGCCCGCGTGCCGGCTCGTGCTCGCGGTATGCATCGCTGAGGCCCGTGGCGCGCAATCGCGCGAGGGCATCGCGTTCCTGGGCGGACACATGGGTGCCGCCGTGCGCAGAGGCAGGCGACCAGACATCGTCGTCCGTTGGTGCCACGTTGTAGTCACCACCGATGACCAGCGGCACACCCGTGCGCACGGCGTCCGCCGCCCAGTCGCGGAGGCGCTCGAACCAGCGCAGCTTGCCCACGTAGAAGGGCGAGTCGACCACCCGGCCATTCGGTGCGTAGATGGACACCACTCGCACACCGCCGCAGACCGCGGACACCATGCGTGCCTCGTCCAGTGGGTCGAAGTCCTCCTCCGAGACGGCGACGGTCGCCCCCGACCGGCTGTCACGGACCGGGCCATCCCCGAAGTTGGTGACCGGATCGGCGATGCCCACACGACTGGCGATGGCGACCCCGTTCCAGCGCCCCTCGCCGTGATGCAGCAGGTCGTAGCCGCCCAGCTGGAAGGGCATCAGCGGCGCGTCCTCGTCGGACAGCTTCGTCTCCTGCATCAGCAGCACGTCCGGTTTGGCGCGCTCCAGCCAACGCTCGACGGCGTCCGTGCGGGCCTTCAGGGAGTTGACGTTCCAGGTCGCGATGCGCATGCAGCGGAGCGTAGCGGGTGTCCGCCGTGGTGCGCCACGCTACGGCATGGCACGCGGCAGCCGGATGTCGCATGCTGTCGGGTGACGGGCACATCTCGCGACGGAGGCAATGGGATGCTGGGGATGCGGCGGGGAGCGATGGCTCCGATCGGGTCGACCACGATGCTGAGCATCGTCCTGCTTCTGGCGGCGTTGGCGGCGCCGACCAGCGGCGCATCGCCCGGACCGGGTCCGTCGGGCGCGTCCAACGGCGACACGATCAAGGAGTCCATCGACGCGCTCCGGCAGCTGGATTCGTACCAGTACTGGTGGCAGCAGCGGCAGGGTGCCGACCGTGCCCGCGTTTCGACCGTCGAGGGCACCGTCGTCACGGCGCCAGAGTGGCGGATGCGCACCGATCAGCTGGTCGATGGTGAGGTATCGGTGTCGATCGTCACGGTCGGTGATGGGGCGTGGCTGAGCTACGCAGGTTCGGGATATCTGGAGGCCGGGGATGCGGCGCAGCTCCCAGGGTTCCAGCTGCCGTACGAACAGGTCATCCGGGAGATGGTTGACACAGGGTCGCCCGTGCAGGACCTGGGCATCGAGACCATCGACGGTGCGCCGGCCCGTCACCTGCGGACGGTCGTCGATGCGCCCGACCCCTCGCTCCTGCCGTCGAACGTGGGTGACTTCGACGCGATCGATGGGGTGCTCGACGTCTGGATCGCCGAGGACGGTGGCCATCTGGTCCGGTCCACATTCGAGGGTGCTCGGGTCACCCCTGCGTCCGGGTCGGACCAGGTGCGGCGGATGCTGCTGAGCGAGACCCTGGACGTCAGCCACGTGGATGATCCGGCCAATGTGATCGAGACCCCTTCGACCGGGCTGTACTCACCACCGCCCGTCGCGTCGCCCGATGCCACCGTGGCGGCGCTTGTCGAAGGTGCCTATGGGGGTCTCGCACGGCTCGGATCGTTCCGCGCACACATCGACACGGGATCCAATGGCCTCGCCGTCACCTACGACATCACCGTCCAGAATGAACCGGTCGAGGCCGCCCAGATGACGCTCGGTGTCGGGACCGACTTCGCCATCCGGGTGCTGCTGGTGGATGGCCAGGCCTGGATCCGGGATGCCCCCGACGCTCCCTGGCAAGCGACGGATCCCGCGAACGCGCCCGGGTGCTCCAACGAGGACGGGGTGTCGGAGCCGTGCACGTTCGAGGGCATCGCCGCCATCGTGTCCACGAGCAAGGTCCCGGTCGGTTCCTTCGTGCGGCTCGAGGACGAGGTCAGTGACGGCGTCACGCTCCTCCACCTCCGGAGCGACGCCGGCCAGACCGTCCCGCGCTTCGGCTGGATCCCCGGCACCACGGACATCTGGACCGATCCGGATACTGGGCTGCTGCTGCGCGAGACCTTCGATGGCGAGGGCTACAGCTCGACCATGATCATCAGCGACGTCGACGCTCCGACCAACCGCCTCGAGGTGCCGCCAGGGAGTTGATAGGTGACCCGGCGCAGGATCAGGCGACCGGCGCCACGATGACGAAGGCGCCGTCGTTGCCGTACTCCGGCCGGTACCGGCTGGCCCACTTCACGAAGTCCGACTTGAGCGCGGTCGCCGTGACCAGCGTGTGTGCCTCCAGCCCAGCACCCCAGCTTCGACTGACACGCCCGGCCCAGGGGTCCTCGACCCACACGGCCGTGACCTCGAAGTCATCGGTGTACGCGGGATCCCCGGTGGCCTTGAACCCGGACATGACCCACGCGTGGGCGCCACGCCACACCAGCAGCCCGACCGGCTTGCGGGTCAGGCGCATCTGCCGCGCAGCGATACGCAGCGCCTCCGCTCGTGACTCCGAGGACATCTCCACGAAGCTGCCGTAGCCCTGCTCGCCCAGACCCTCCGCCCAGCCCAGGACGGACGCACCCGGTCGGGTCTCGACCCACGGGCTGATGTCCCGAGCCAGGTCGTACAGCCCCTTCTGGGTCGACTTCGTCCGGTCCGGCTTCCCCGGCTCCATGAGGTTGATCATCATCTGCATCGAGGCGCCCACGCACCAGCTGGCGTTGTACTGGGGTACGTGGTCGTTGCGGCGGTACAGGTCCATGGAGAAGGGTCCCGCACGTGGCGCGGGTCGCACGGCCGTGGCGGATGTGGATACGGCAGGCGCGGGCGTGACGGGAAGCGTCGATGAGGGCGTGGCGACGGGCGTCGCGAGCCCGGCGCCCGTGATGATGTCCAGCGGCAGGCCCGCCGGCACGATCGCGCATCCGGACGTCACCACCAGCGCCAGCAGCGCGGTGAGCAGTCGGGCAGCGAGGTGAGGGGAGTGCCGGGAAACCATGAGCGTCGTCCTACCCTATCGCGGTCGGCCGAGCCTGCCAACCTTGGTCAAGGAACCTGTACCGACTGCATGCGGATCAGCCGGGCGGGTCACTCGCCAGCAGGAGGGTCGGCGTCGCCGCGGACGGCTCAGGCGTGGACAGCGGATTGAGTGCCGCCTTGGCCAGCCGGTTGGCCACCTTGTCCACATTCGCGAAACCCACGTTGGCGAGCACGATGACGCCCAGGTCTTCCTGTGGCAGGCGGTACATCACGGACACGAAGCCACGCAGCGAGCCGCCGTGGCCGTAACCGGGCTCACCCGCGACGGTCTGGGTCCGGACACCCAGGCCGTACCCCGAGTCACGGGAGAAGTCGAGCATCTGGGCCGATTCCTCGGGGGTCAGGACCTGTCCGCCGTAGAGCGCCATCTCCCAATCGAGGAGGTCCCGCACGCTGCCTTCCATGGCGCCCGCGGCCCAGGCCACAGACGCGGTGGACGTGGTGGGCCGGAACTGGGTGCTGTCGGACCACTCGCGATACCCCGCGCCCGCCTTCCAGAAGCCCTTGGCGCCGATGAGGCCGACAGGTTGGCCCGCTTGCTGGAATACCGTCTCGTCCATGCCCAGCGGAGCCAGCAGCTGGTCGTGGATGAGGGCCGCAAGCGGCTGGCCCATGACCTGCTCCAGGATCAGGCCCAGGAGCACGTAGTTGGTGTTGGAGTAGTTGAACCCGTCCCCAGGACGGTACTGCTGGGGGCCGGTCATGTCCAGGATCTCGTCGATGGTCCAGGCGTGTTCGGGTTCGTCGAACACGCGTTTGCCGTAGTCCCTGTGTTGGAAGTAGTCGAAGATCCCGCTCCGATGCGCCAGCAGCATCCGGACCGTGATCTCGTCAGCGTTGTTCACGTCCGGCAGCCAGGCATCGATGGTCTGGTCCAGGTCCAGCCGACCCTGACCGCCCGCGCGCAGCACGAGCGCCGCCACGAACGTCTTGGTGATGCTGCCCCACGCGAATGGGGTATCCGCGGTGACCTCCGGTCCGCCCGGCCACAGGACACCATCCGATCCGTACCAGACGCTGCCGTCGGGTAGCTGCACCGCGGCCGCGAGGCCCGGCGAGCCGACCTCCCTGGCCATCGTCCGGAACACCCGGTCGAGACGCTTGCGGAGGGCCTCCACGGGTACCGGGTAGTCCTGCGGGGTTGGGGTGCGCTCCGGGGCGGTCGTCGCGACCGCGGTCGCTGCGAGCGTGCCGGCGGTGGGTGGCGCGGTCGCCTCGACGATGGGAGCCGGTGACGATGTGCCGTCGAGCGCGAGTTCCTGGGAGGTAGGCCGGGGTGTGGCGCCGGCGCCGGGTGCGAGACCGGGCAGCGCCACGATGGCCAGGACCACGATCGCGGCGACGACCACGAGCGGCCCCAGCCACGTTCGTCCGGGTCGGCGAGGCGGCTGGTTGGAGCGGCCGGTACGTGCGGCCCTTCGCGCCTGCGCGCTGGGCCGTGCCTGCGACCGCTTGATCGGCTGTGCCACGGACGGATGGTGGCACGCTGCCCGGGAAGTCGCTCGGGGCACCGCTCACGGCCTGCGGACACACGACGTACGCCATGGCAGGTCGAGCCTCGCGCAACGAAGATGGGGCTCCCGGGTCGGCGGCCGGATCAGCGCCCTGCCACTCACCTCGGGCCGCATCATCCTGTTCGTGGCCCTGACCTGCGTGGCGGCGCTCCTGGCGCTCGGCGACACGCTGTGCATCCTGCCCAAGCCGCCATCGATCCGGAGCGGGCGACGGTCCCGCCGCCGTACTGGGACGTGCCCGCGCGCATCGTGGTGGCCACGCTGCTGGTGCTCATGAGGCGCAGCAACGGGAGCGGTCCCGGCCTCGGTCGATGAACCGCGACTAGGCCTGGGTCGAGGGGCGTCCGAGTGTGGGGCCGCCGAGCGTCGTGCTGCCGAGCGCCAACGGCTCGGTCTTGACATCGGTCGCGTCTGACAGACGGACTGGTGACCGTGGCGTCCCGGTCGGTGATGCGGTGTCATGGGCGCCCAGCGAACTCCGACGACGACCCGAAGCCGGCATCGTCTCCTCCGCACGTGCCCCGAGCCGCGCGATCGTTGCCTCGTCCAGCACGGTCGCGGATCGTGCGATACGTGGCCCCAGCTGCGACTGCCGCAGGAGCGGGATGCCCGCCACGCTCCGGGTCAGGAGCGGCAATTCGGCGTAGCGCATGCACACCAGGGGCACCACCTGGACGCCTGTGCCGGCCAGGATCGGCTGCAGCGTGGCGCTGACAGCTGCGACCTGGGCCCGCAGCTGGCTCGCCACGCTGTGGCTGTGGCGGCCAACGATGAGCTGGTCGCCGCGGATCCGGACCCGGCCGGTCTGGTCACGGGTCTCGATGACGAACACGCCGCCCGGCCCGATGACGAGATGACCGATGGTGCCGGTCAGTGCCGGTGCCACGCGCTCGGCCAGCACGAGATAGCCCCTGGTGGTCAGGCGCTTGAGGGTGTCTCCCGTGCTCCGGCGGTCCTCGGCTCGGCGGACGAGGAGGGCCACGACACCCAGCGAGATGGCGGCCAGGAGGACGAAGCCGACCAGCGGCGTGGCGGGCATCAGCAGCACGAGCACGGCCACGGCACCGATGGCGGTACCCAGCACGGCACGCGAGATGCGGGCGTCACGAGCGACAGCCTCTGCCGGGTCGGATGCCGGCGGCGCGCTCGGCGTCAGGCGGGACGCGGCCGTGGAGAGGGGCGCGTGGCTGCTGCTCGCCCGGATACCGTCCAGTCCTGCAGTCTCTGCCATGGGAGTGTGACTCTCGGGCATGGCTGGCAGGACGCAAGGGGTCCGGGGGTCCGGGTGCCGCTGACCGAAGGTCCCGGTGCGCGGTGAGGTGCAGGGTGGCCTGGTGCCGCTGGGGCATCTGCAGGGAGGGTCGACGCAGCGAGCTCGAACCCGACCGCCGACCCAGTATCCTTCGGGGCGATGACCGGTGAGCAGGATCCCCAGCCGATCGATGCGCCCGCAGGTGCTAGCGGCCACGTCGCGACACGCCTCACACTGGAGCAGGCGGCCGCAGTTGCCGAGGCTCGCGCGGCCAGTCGCGTCACCCGTCGGGTGGTCGCTCCTGCGCTGGAGGAGCTGTTGTACCAGGCGATCCCCGTCCTGGACAAGGGATTCGTGCGGGTCATCGACTACATGGGTGACGATCACGCCATCGTCCAGGCAGCCCGTGTGTCATATGGCGCGGGCACCAAGACGGTGCGCACGGACGCCGGGCTCATCGACTACTTGATGCGCCATCAGCACACGTCGCCCTTCGAGATGTGCGATATCAAGCTGCACGTGAAGCTGCCGGTCTTCGTGGCACGCCAGTGGATCAGACATCGGACGGCGAGCGTCAACGAGTATTCGGGGCGGTACTCGGAGATCGCGGATACGTTTTACGAGCCCGAGCCGTCCGCCATCGGACGCCAATCCTCGCTGAACCGCCAGGGCAGCGCGGGCGCCGTATCACCGGGGGCTGCCGAGCGCGCGATCGACGCGTGGCGGGACGGTGCGGTACAGGCGTACGAGCAGTACCAGGCCCTGCTCACGGATGAAGACGACGCGGTGGCCCGTGAGGTGGCGCGCATCGGGTTGCCCGTGAGCCACTACACGGAGTGGTACTGGAAGACCAACCTCCACAACCTGCTGCGCTTCCTGGAGCTGCGCATGGACAGCCACGCGCAGTACGAGATCCGGGTCTACGCGGAGGCGATCGGACAGATCGTGGCGGCCTGGGTGCCGCTCACGTGGGCATCATTCCTGGACCAGCGGTTCGGATCCGCGTCGATCTCGGCCAAGGCGATGGGCGTCTTGCGCGCCGAGCTGGCCGGCCGGTCGCTGGATCTGGAGGGTGCTGGCATGTCCAAGGGCGACGCCCGCGAGTTGCGCGAGGTCCTGGGCCTGGAGCCGCCGGCCGGCTGAGTGCCCGGCCGAGCCGTTGGGCGCCTGGCCGGTCCGTGGGGTGCCCGTGACCGTGACGGCTGAGTGGGCCGTGCCGGCCCGGTGGCGCCACCGGAACCGGGGGTGTCCTCCGTGAGTCCGCTCGGTGCATCAAGGGTCGGCCGGTGCGCTGATCGGAACCGGGGGTTGTCCTCCGTGAGTCCGCTCGGTGCATCAAGGGTCGGTCGGTGGCGCCACCGGAACCCCATGGATCAACGGCGCCTGTTGTAGCTCGGCGCGACGCTGGTGGGCCCGGCGCGACACTGGTGGGCCCGGCGCGACACTGGTGGGACGCGGCGCGACGCTGGGGAGACGCGCGCCGACGATCGATCATCTGGGACGCCTACGGGCGGAGGAACGGGAGCATCGACACACTCCCGGAGCCG
>Ga0105048_10001466_pt1 | contig 38311 bp, 32 predicted proteins | sample MAT05_FD_78382 | JGI IMG/M metagenome (GOLD analysis project Ga0105048, IMG submission 78382) | Freshwater microbial communities from Lake Fryxell liftoff mats and glacier meltwater in Antarctica - MAT-05 | ecosystem: Environmental > Aquatic > Freshwater > Ice > Liftoff microbial mat | place... | reverse complement strand
TCCACTATGATTCCATATAGTTTTTTGGGTCCTGGTGGAGGCATATTCTGGGCGGATTCAATAGCTACTGCTTCGAATTTCTCAGCAGAGAAACCTCGCAGCACATTGACTGCTTTAGGCTTTGACGCTCTGAGAGAATTTACGGGGATTCATTTGGGGCTAATCATGGCCGGCGTCTACGACGGATATGACGAAGATACTTTCTACTGGCTAGTCAATCCGCCAGTCGGTAATGACCCCGTCGAAAATTTGAAGCAACAACTGCAAAACCATGTGCAAATACACGCCCAATGGACGGACAAGAATGCACGCCTCGCACATGCTGGCCGTCGCATGCTTCATGTAAACCCAACGGATTTGCCAACTTGGTGGACCAAGGTTACTATCTGGTTTTCTAACGGAAATAGTCGCTCATACGGCTTTAAGGACCAGATTGCGGTCGGTTCTGCTGACACTACGAGTTTGGGCGGCCTACACGTCCAATCTCGCTCTATTCCAAATGATGCTGCAGATCATATCTTTAACGATGGGAAGAAAACGTTCTTCAGCATGTTTAACGGGGAAATTGATCCAGACGTGGTTGAATTTTCTATAATTGAAGTTAGGTACATGGGTGGCGATAACGGCTTGCAAATCGTTCACAGTATCCTGGCGACTCGTCAAACTGTTCTAATGAGTATTTATGCTCACCCATATATGGTTGAGAATACTCGGGCTGTAACTGCAATTCAGAATTACCTTTCCCAAATTGATGAAACAGACTAGATCTTCATTGGCAAGATAGCCGATTTCTCTCTGCTTTGCAGAGTTTTTATCGACTTATCTTGCTATCACACTTATCCTCTGTGATTGCGCGAGCCTTCAAAGCCGTGCGACAACGATTAAATTCGTGACACAGAGGATTTTTTTTTGGGTGAGAACTATTAAATAGAACCCACTGCAATTAGGCGCAAGGCAAGATTCACTTTTCCTCAGATAATAGGTTATAATCCAATCATCAATATTGCCCAGGTGGCGAAATGGTAGACGCGTACGCTTGAGGTGCGTATGCCGCAAGGCATGGAGGTTCAAGTCCTCTCCTGGGCACTTATTCTTAAATGAGTGTTGGCCGCTTAGCTCAGTTGGTTAGAGCATTCGATTTACATTCGAAGGGTCGGGGGTTCGACTCCCTCAGCGGCCACATATTTGAGCCAATTTACAAGTGATTGGGATTTATTTGTGAAGATGAGATGATATAATTTGGGTCTGCTATCTTGCCAAGTTAGCCAAGTTGGTCACGGCGCGTGTCTGAAAAACACGAAATTCAGGTTCGATTCCTGAACTTGGCACATTTTGCTGGTTTTGAACTACTTCCCCATGAACTGACGAATCATAGAACCAATCGAGTTAATAACCCATTTCACTGTCTCGTAAACGGCAATTGTTAGTTTTTGTAGAATATTTTGCAGAGTTTGACTACTACGCTTATTGACCTCATATTGATTGTACAGTGGTGAAGTGCTCATAAGACCCTTTCTTCAAGCTTTATTTTAAGTTTGCTCTTAAGAATAAATCAATTATAATATAGTTTCTCTCTTGATGAGAGAGTGAATGCGAGAATAGCTCAGTTGGCTAGAGCGCCTCCTTGCCAAGGAGGAGGTCGCGGGTTCGAGTCCCGTTTCTCGCTCCAGATTTAACCTCACCTAGGAGAATTTTCTCCACTGAACACAGATCGAGCACTGCTCTCAATCATTTTGAATTGTCGAGATATCACTTACAGTGAACCCAATGTCCTTGATCTGCACTTCACTTTGCAGCGATAAAGTAAGTCTTCTCTGCAGTAGACCAAAAAAAGAATGATAATACTCTCAGTGACTGCCACATTTCCTCGGCTACATCACATTGAAAATTTCTACCCCTGGAGCTTTCTGAGCCTGATCCAGCTCTAAATTCACCAATACGATGTTGCCTCCATTTAACAACGAAAAGGTTGCGAAGAAATCTTCCTCAAACTCTTTGCTCTTTAAAGCCTTTTTAGCCTGATCAACATACTGCGTGTTGTCGCAGATAATGATCACTCGTTTGAGATCTGCAAAATTATTATCATCTTTGTGAGGATGTACCTTATGTGTGACCGCATAAAAAGCTTCTGCCAAAGCACACAAAGCAGTTGGTTCTGACAGAATAGATGCGTCAGCTGTAAAGTCATTATCAGACGGACCGATTGCGCCGGCAAAGTGAGGCAGTAAGATAGAATTGTCAAGACAAATTGCTTCTTGTCCGAAGGAAATAATCACGTTCTCTGGACTTTGTGTCCGATCGCTTCTTGGGGTTAATTGATCGAATTGAAGAGTTGTGTCAAGAAATCCGAGTCGAGCATATGGCAGATTGAACTTCAGTTGTTTCTGTTGGTGATCATAATTCGCTGCACCCAAGAAACAGGTGGCTAGAATATCGGCGTTTTCACCATCTTGGAGATACTCAGCAACCTTGCTCCACACTTCAAATAAGTTGTCATCCATGCTAAAAGAGGTGTTTCGGTAAGCCGCTCGTAAAATTAACCGACGTGGTAGTCCTGATATCTGGTGGAGTTGTGTAATCAGTGTCATTATTTCTGGGGCTTCTTTTTCTAAAACCTCCAGGGGTAGTCGATCTGGAGCCAGGCTCTTATCACTGTGTTTCTGTTTATACGCCTGAGTCCAAGGTAAAATTAACCTACGAATTTTGGTTAAGTCTGAATCATGCTGTGAGAAGAATTTTCGTAAGCCGCAAGAAATAGAACATTCTTGATGAGCGCGACTATTTGTAATTTCTTCGGTATCTCCATGTTGGGTAACTAAAATGGAAATTTTTTCTTTAGCGACACCCCAACGCAGTAGCGTTTGTTTCACCCCACGAAGCCGTGATCGACTAGGTGCTCCTCCGCCAATTGTAGGAACAGCAATGAATAGAACGTTTTTTTGTCGGCCATCATCCATCGCTATCGACATCACATTCCTCGGTAAAACAACTCTGCTATCAGAGCAGACGAGTGAAATGACAATCATTTCCGCTTGCAAAAGTTGTTCTTTCCAAGCCGTCATACTTTCTGGAATAGCGAGAACATCGGCGTTGAGTTCTTGAGGAATTTGTCTTTCATGTGTGATTGCCATATGAGTATTCCAGTACTAGTCAAAATAACAAGCAACTATATCGCTCTTCGCTCGAAAAGTAAGTAATGCAGATTGCAGTCTTTTTTGATAAGATATGCTTGAGCGACAATACATGTACACCTGGCAAATCAGTTTTCTACTCCTCTTTTTTCTACTAAACCTCGTGCTTTTGATTAAATCCATTCAAGAATGCAAATATCATAAAAATGCTTTTGGATTGACTCGTCAACTATTTTTTATCGGTGCGTTTGTATGGGCAGACGTCGTCATCTTCAGTACATTTTGGATGCTGGTGAGTGTTTTGAGCCTGTTTCTCAAAAGTTGGAACCTCTTTTTAGTGATTACTTCTCTTTTTTGGGTCGTGAGGAGTTTGGGAGAAACAATGTACTGGTTCAACCAACAGTTCTCTACTTTAAATCGAAATCCAATTGAAAGCTTGCCTTTCAAATCATTTTTCCATAACGACTCAATCTGGTTTGTCCATCAGATTTTTTGGCAGTGCGTCATGGTTTTGTCACTTACCTCTTCGATTTATTTTTCCTGGATGTGGTTGAAGTAGGGTTTCCAACTACTGGCTTTTGCGCCACTTCATAAAGTAGCCTGCTTCGATAAAATGAATGCTTCTGGTCCCTGCAACTATTCCTTATTTGTTGCTTGACTTTTTTTTATACTCAGCGCATCCTACGGCTGATTGGTCTGTAGATAATTCTATGGCATAGATCGTTTTAAAAAAAGGATTGTATGAAAGATGTTTTTGAACTAGAAGCAACAGCTCGCCATTTTAGCACTAGAATTAACTCAATTCCTGCTTCAAAAACAAGCATTGAAAGATTGCAAATGGTGGCTGATGATACTGATATTCAGTACATCCTTGCTTTTGGTGGCGGATATGAGCTTACTCTGACTTGTATCACTGTGGGTGAAATCTCACATTCGTTAACAATCAACCTGCTCGCTCCAGGAGATCCTGTACAGATTCGATCAACTGCCGAGCTACTGTGTGATGATCAGACGGATACAGCAAAATTGGACGTGCATAAGGTAAGAACAATCAACCAAGTTTATCGATTTCTTGAGGCATATGTTTCCAGCGAAACCAGTTTTACAGCTACCATTGCAAAACCTGTCATTGGCCTAGTCGCCTCAGATACTGTTTAAAACAATCTTTAATTTCTACGACGCATGCTCGATATATGCGGTTGAAGGAGTGTATCTAGCTCCTGCTGAGGTAGGTGCAGTTTTCGTTTGACAGTAAATAGTGCAATCACAGAAAAGATTACAATGATCCAACCCCACAGGCCAAATACAGCTTGTGTCCCTACTTTTTCTGCCAAAAATCCATTCACAATCGGTCCAATAATATAGGAAATACTCGCGACAACTGCAGTGAGACCGACAATGTCATTTCCTGCTTTTTTACCTCGAGCCACAAAGTCTTCAAAGACCGCAGACAGTTCCGGGTAGATGATAGCCATACCCATAGAGGCAAAAAAAGTAGTAGCTAGGATCCACTCTACAGAGCCTGCCTGACTCATTGCAATCAATCCAATACCCGCCACGATTCCTGCCAAAAAAGCAGCTCTTTTCTTTCCCCAAGGTCTTGCAAAATAACCAGTAAGTATACCAAAAATAAGACTTGGAACGGTATACATGGCGATGAATAATCCACCTAGGTGAGAGAGTCCTTGTAAATCTTCAGCAAAAACAGGACCAATAGAGAAAAAGGTAGAATCAATAATTTGAAACATAAGCATCAGGAATAAAAGCGGCCAAAAAACTTTGGCGCAAACAAACCAAATTTTAAGTTCTTGGATGAAACCATGACTTTTTCTTTTTTTAATCGAGACAACTTTTATTTGAGGATGATTTTTTTTCTGAAATAAAAATAAAAAGATAGCCACTGAAAAACTGGCAAGAGAAAAAATAATTGGATAGGAGCTATTGTATCCGTCTAAATATCCTGCGAGTAATGGACCGGCAACCCAGCCAATGTTTCGGACTGTGGTGATTGTTCCCCAAGCCCAGACGTGGTCTTTGGCTGGGACGGTTTGATGAACTGTATGATAAATAGAAAAAATCATGGCTTCAAAGTAGACCCCCCAAATAATCATGGCAAAAATAAAAGAAGGAATGCTCTGGTAAACCAAAAATGAGATTGGGAAAAATGCAGCTAGAGCAAGCATGATTTTTATAAAGAAACTCGCTCTTCTGCCACCAAAAATTTTGGCAAATAAAAAGTCGGTAACGGTGCCCGCCATCGATGAAGTAGCTAGAATCAATCCCATGTTGGCTGCCCCTAATCTATGTTCCAAGATGACGGGAGCAATAAAGCTCATGCTGGTGTCTCCAAGTGTGAAAAAAAACAGCATGATTGCGAAAATAAAAAAGCTGTTGTTTGCAAGACGAGAAGGTTGAGAAGAAAAACGTAGCACCTCTTCACTATGAAGAAGAAGAGTATCTCTTGTCAAGTTTTGGAGTTATGATTATCTTTCTGAAAAAGAAAGTACAAAAAATTTTTCACTCTATCGGACCAGGGTTCATTACTGGAGCTTCTGATGATGATCCTTCAGGCATAGCCACATACGCTCAGACGGGTGCATTATTTGGCTATCAGCAGTTATGGACGGCTCTTTTTGCATTCCCGTTTATGACTTTTATTCAAGAGATGTGCGGCAGAATTGGATTAGTTACTGGTCGAGGTCTAGCTCAAGTTATTAGAGAAAACTACTCAAAGAAACTGCTTATTATTCTTGTCGGGCTTTTAGTTGTCGCGAATACTATTAATGTTGGCGCTGATTTGGGCGCGATGTCCTCTGCAACTCAACTGCTACTGGGAGGCCCATTTATTTTCTGGTTGCTTGTGATTACTTTTGTTTCCATCAGTACGCAAATCTTGGTGCCTTATCACTCGTACGCTCGGATTCTGAAGTACCTTGCCATTTCTTTATTTGCCTACGTGATTAGTGCATTTGCAGTGAAGCAAGACTGGCGGCAAGTTGGCATTGCTACGGTCGTTCCATACATCTCTTTTTCAAAGGAGTACTTGATGAATATCGTGGCTATTTTGGGAACCACTATCTCGCCGTATCTCTTCTTCTGGCAGGCTGATGAAGAAGTCGAAGAGGAGGTTGAGCACCACCGTTTGAAAGAAGCTGGATTTGGCAGACCAATTCTCAGAAAAGGTGATATCGCCCAGTTGCGAGCTGATACTCTTATTGGCATGCTTTTCTCACAACTGGTAATGTTTTTTATTATTATTACGACGGCTGCTACTTTACACGTACAAGGAATCACCGATGTGACTACTGCTGATCAAGCTGCGCGGGCGCTTCAACCAATTGCAGGTCAGTTTACTTTTCTCATCTTCGCGCTCGGTATTATTGGAACAGGTTTTTTAGCAGTACCTATTTTGGCAGGATCAGCGGCATATGCGCTAGGTGAAGCGTGCAAAATTAAAGTTGGTTTAGGTAAAACCTTTAAACAAGCTCCTGTTTTTTATGGCATTATTGCAGGACTCGTTTTACTTGGCATGTGTGTCAACTTTTTGCCTATTCCCCCATTTAAACTGTTGTACTACACAGCCATTATCAATGGATTAATCGCTCCCCCATTATTGATGATGATTCTCGTGATCAGCAATAACCGTAAAATCATGGGCAAACACGTCAATAATCTTTGGTCAAATATGGCAGGAGTCATTATTACTGGCGTAATGACCGTGGCTGGATTAGCAGTTGTGATCAGTATATTTATTTAAATTTTACAAAAAAACTCGGAAGCTGCCAGCCAAGTCCTGCCATCTTTCTCTATTAACGTATTTGCTTCTGCCGGCCCCAATGTGCCAGCTTTATATGCCAGAGGTCTGATTTTTGCAGCCACAAAAGGATCAATAAACTGCCACTGTGCTTCCACTTCTTCGGCATCGTTAAAGAAGGTTTGGTTTCCAGACAAGGCGTCATCAATCAGTGTTTCGTAGGGATTCAGCAGTCTTTCAGAAATACTTTTATAGCAAAACTCCATGCTTCCAGATTGTAAAACAGTATTATGACCAGGTTTTTTGGAGAGGAATCGCAGTGCAATCCCCTCATCTGGCTGAATACGGAAGGTAAGTATGTTCTCTGCTTCTTCCGCATCAAATTTTTTAAAGAGTTGGTTGGTTGGTTTTTTAAACACAACTGAAATTTCGGCTACGGTTCTATCCATCATCTTACCTGCTCGAAGATAGATTGGAACTCCTTTAAAACGGTCCGTTGTGACCTCAGTCTTTAAGGCAAAGAATGTGTTTGTTACTGAAAGTGGATTCACGTTCTCTTCCTGCAAGTAGCCTTCGTATTGACCGAGTACTAGTGACGCTAGGTCTGGTTGGAGATGTGTCAGTACCTTCATTCTTTCAAGAGTGATGGCCTCATTCGTCATCGCTTTTGGTGCATCCATTGTCACGAGTGTCAACATTTGAAGTAAATGATTTTGTCCTACGTCTTTCAGTGCCCCGACGTTGTCATAGTACATGCCCCGTTGTCCGATGCCAAAAGATTCTGATGAAGTGATTTGTATGTGATCCACATACTCTTTATTAAAAATGGGTTCAAAAATACTATTTCCAAAGCGGAAGTAGAGAATATTTTGCAACGTTTCTTTCCCGAGATAATGGTCAAGCCGATAGATCTGTTCTTGAGTAAAATATTGACTCATCAATTCATTTAAATCTTTTGCTGAACATAAATCACTTCCAATTGGTTTTTCGATGAGCACTCTTACCCAGCCACGGCTGTTTGTATTTAAACCGGACTGCTTCAGTTGTTTAAAAATTTCTTGATATAAACTTGGATATGTGGCGAGGTAAAAAATGGTGTTGGGATGGGCAGAATCAGCCGATAACATTTCATTGAGTTGCTGATAGAGCTGGGGGTTGCTGACATCACCGCTGATGTATCGTAAATTTTGATGGAGCTTAGACAATGTGGAGGTTTCAAGTACGATCTGATTCTTTTGAGCATACTCAGAGATAACACTATCAATATACTCACAAAATCCTGCATGATCATATGCTTTGCGACCTATGCCAATAATGAGAGAGGTGTCTGAGAGCTTGCCGTGACTAAATAAATCATAGAGTGCGGGAATGATTTTTAGTTTTGCTAAGTTTCCAGTCACGCCGTAGATGATCAAGTTGGAGCTATGTTGCATGACTCCTATAATACACTACTCTTTCTGGATATTGCTGGTCGAGCGCAAGAAGAACTCAGTTCCATCACACTCTAACTGTATGGTGGCAAGATTTTTAATTTTTACTTCTTCTTGTTCCTGTCTATTTAGCCATCCTAGATGAAATAACAGCATTCGAATGATCCCACTATGGGTTACGATTAAGATGTTCTGGGAGGGGTAGGCAAATGCAGTTTGACGCAAAAAAGTAAGTAGTCTTGTGATCACATCTGCTTCACTTTCTACCTCTCCATCAAGACTAAAACTTTTCTTCTCCTCCTCAGCCAATGAAGCAAGCATTTCCTGGAGTCTATTTTTGAAAATATCAACGTGTTGCCCTTCGTACTTACCAAAATCGCGTTCTCGTATCAATTGGGTGGTTTTGACCACTAGATCATGTTCTAAAGAGATGATTTCTGCAGTTCTCTTGGCTCGGAGGAGATCGGAGGAGAAAACTTCTGCAAACTCTATCTTTTGAAAGGCTTGAGCTGATTCACGGGCCTGCTCCATGCCAGTCTCTGTCAAGGGGGAGTCTGATTTTCCCTGAAGTAATCGAAGTTTATTCCACACTGTTTCACCATGACGGACAATATAAAAAGTAGTCATAACGACCCCATTATACCAAGATTTGCCTGAGCTTCAAATTCATTTTTGGTCACAGAAGACTATATTGAGTAATTTTTATGTCAACACAGTTTATTTTTGAGCCGAAATGATATATAATGACGCCTCGCATTTTTTTTATGGATTAATCCGAATATTTCTCTATGATCCTGATCTTAACTGTCCTTTGTTTTATTTTTATTTTCCATGGAGGTTTCAGTTTATTTTGGTTGCTTTACGCTTGGCAAGATAAAGAGCAAATTGAAAAAGTAAAGACTCCCCAAATTTTTGATTCCCCACGGCTTTCATTCTCTGCGCTGATCGCGGCGCGCCACGAAGCTTCGGTGATAGAAGAAACAATCGTTTCCGTTAACTCGATGGACTATCCAGAAGAGTTAAAAGAGATTTTTGTGATTTGTAGGGTTGATGACGCGGAAACAATTCAAGCAGTTCAAGCCATTTTCAAAAAATTAAAGAATGATTCTCTTCATCTCGTTATTTTTAATGATCTTCCCATCAACAAGCCTCACGCCCTAAATATTGGACTTCAAAGTGCAAAAAACGATATTGTTGTGGTATTTGATGCAGAAGATCAACCACATAAAAATCTATACCATATCGCAAATAGCCTGATGGTGAGACAAAAACTACATGTGCTTCAATCCGGCGTTCAGTTGATGAATTACCGATCTCACTGGTTTTCAGCTTTAAATGTACTGGAGTATTATTTTTGGTTCAAATCAACGATGCATTACTTTTCCAAAAAAGGAGTTATTCCATTGGGCGGAAATACCGTTTTTTTTGATCGCTCAGCACTGTTGAAAATGGATGGATGGGATGAAAAATGTTTAACTGAGGATGCAGATATTGGTATTCGTTTGAGTGTTGCTGGAGCTAGAATCGGAGTGACATACGATGAGCATCATGTCACTCAAGAAGAGACTCCTTCAACAGTCGGACAGTTTATAAAGCAGCGATCGAGATGGAATCAAGGGTTTTTGGAAATATTGTTAAAAGGAGATTGGTTAAAGTTGGAGGGATGGTGGCGCAAGTTCTTGGCCATGTATATTTTTATCACACCGTATGCACAGTTACTCTTTTTTGTGTTTTCATTTATTTCCGTATACTTTGTGTTCGTGATTAAGTTACCTATTGCTCTAGTTCTCTTACTCATGATTCCTTTTTTCTTGCTCATACTACAAATCTTAGCGCTGAATATTGGCATGTTCCTCTTTTGCCAAGCATATAAAAAGCCGTACCCTGTCTGGTTACCAGTTAAAATATCGTTGAGTTTTTTCCTTTACCAAATTATGTTGGGAATCAGTTCCTGCAGAGCATTTTTTAGGGCGGTGACTCACAATAATAATTGGGAGAAAACGGATCACGTAAATGCTCACCGAGCCTTTGCCAAAGAGGTGACATGAGATTGGTCTCCGTTTCTAAAAAAATTGCTATCACCTTTTATAAGTTCAGAGATGCTGCTTTTTTGTGTATTCTTATCCCGTTGTCGGGTGTACTTCATGGCACAAACATGCTCCACTACCCTTACTTTGAGAATGATGAATCAACTTACTTTAGTCAAGCGTGGAGCTTTTTAAGTCAAGGAAAATTGGCTCCATTCACATATTGGTACGACCACTCCCCGTTTGGTTGGATTTTTACCGCTGGTTGGCAGGCACTTACGGGAGGTTTGTTTACCTTTGGCTTTTCTTTGAACTCTGCTCGCATTTTTATGCTTGTCATACATCTCATTTCAACCCTCCTTCTGTACCGAGTTACTTTGAAGATTACGCACTCTCGTCTAGCTTCAGTTGTTGCTGTTTTATTTTTCTCGCTATCCCCACTGGCAATTTACTTCCAGCGGCGTCTTCTCTTGGATAACTTAATGACGTTTTGGATTTTGCTGAGCCTTCATTTTCTACTCTATGCAAGACAGCGCCTGTGGCATTTTTTCCTGAGTGCGGTTACTTTTGGTTTGGCAGTGTTAACAAAAGAAAATGGAATTTTCTTTTTACCAATGTTTTTTCTGCTCGTAATCGCAGAGTCTCACCCCAAGCAAAAGCTTTTTGCTGCGTTGCAGTGGATAGCGATCGTGAGCATGGTAATTGGCTTTTATCCTGTCTACGCACTCTTAAAAGGAGAGCTCTTTCAATATGGAAGTTTGTTGGGTGGGACTACAGATCATGTTAGCTTATTAAAAACCTTATCACAGCAGGCATCTCGTGGGAGTGGTCTGCCTATTTGGGATACAAAAAGCGACTTCATGCGCAATTTTCTATTTTGGTTGCCTCAAGATTATCTCTTGGTTGCTGGGGGGACACTCGCTTTCCTAGCTCAAGGATTTCTAAGTATTTGGCATAAGCCCAGTAGAATAATATTTGGCTTAACATTGTGCATGGTTGCTTTTTTAATGAGTGGTAAGTTAGTGATTAACTTTTACATCATTCCAGTGATTCCTTTATTTGGGATGTGTCTTGGATATTCTATCGCCTATCTTGTCAAACAGATTTGGCACCAACATCAAGCTGTTCAAGCCATTATTTTTTTGATTGTCCTGTTATTCATTGGAAGACATTATCAACAAGATCCTCGCCTATTTGTTACCCTCAATAACGATGAAACAACACATCAATTAGAAATGATTAATTGGATTAAAAAAAACTTACCCGCAGACTCAGTTATTTCAATGGATTACTATGGAAACTTAGATTTAACAAACTCTCGTTTTAAGGGTGATCCAGTATTTAAAAATGCTTTTTGGTACTGGAAGGTGGATTTAGACCCAGAATTTCGTACAGATAAATTACAAGCTGATTACAAAAAAATTCAATATGTTATTTTAACTTCTCAACTTGTACAGGATGTCTCTACCATGCCTCCTGATCAATCACTATCCTGGACAATGATTAAAAATAGTACCGAGCATTTATACTTCGGACCAGCTTATAAGAAAATGGAAACTATTAGCAAATTTGTCAAATCTCATCCAAACGGAGACTGGGTTAGTCTTTACAAACAAAACACAGTTGATGAAGTGCTTCAATTAAGCTGGAAGTCATATAAAGAGCAGTTCATTACTTCATCGGGTCAAGTTGTAGATCCAAAAGATAACTCAACAACCAGTCAGATAGTGGGCTACACGTTACTGAGATCAGTCTATGCAGAAGATAAGCAAACTTTTGACTTGGTCTGGAACTGGACCAGATCCAATATGTATTTGAAAAACTCATACCTCTTTTCCTCGACCTATAAAGTTGGAGGCGTACCTATCAAAAGTAAGGATTCTTCAAGTGAAGGAGATGTGACGATTGCAGCCGCTCTCTTGCAAGCAAATAAGCAGTGGTCAGAAAAAAGCTACAAAGATGATGCAAGACCGATCCTCAAGAGTATTTGGGAGTCTGAAACAGTAGGAATCAATAATCAACGGTACCTTGTAGCTGGAACCTGGACTGCACAACCAAATCGAGAGAAGTACACTGTAAATGTTGGCGGATTTACTCCTCTTTTTTATAGTCTTTTTGCAGAAGCCGACCGTTCTAGACCATGGTTGCAGCTAAAGACTTCAATGTATCAGTTGATTGACACATGTTCTAGCAGTTCACTTACCAGCAACGGAGGTGCAAGCGAAGTGTACTTGCCACCCAACTGGTGCAACGTCACATCAAAAGGCCAGATCGTAGCAGCTGTCGAGATTGATTCTTCTGCAAGTGACTATTCCTATGAAGCATTTAGATCAATTTGGCAAATAAGCCAAGATGCGGTAGTGACAAAAGATCCAAGAGCAATTACGTATCTTCAAAAACTGACATTGTTTTCTGATTCTTGGAAAAAAGACAAAAAAATATTTTCTCATTACACTCACCAAGGAAAAGCAGTCAAGAATGAAGAATCGCTGGAACAGTATGCTTCTTCACTGGGTTACTTCTTAGTTCGGAATGAACCTCAAAATTCGGTGGCTGTCTATGACAGTCAAATTAGCCCTTCCTTTCATAAGTTTGGAACTCAATACGGCTGGGGTGATCTGAACAGTGTCTTTACACAAAATTGGTTGTGGCTAAACGTTTGGCTGATGAACACTCAAAAACAGTGAGCTTTTAGAATCGCCATTTGGGGTCTGTCTTTGCCATTGACTGGTTGGACACTCAGCTGATATGGACCCCACCAAGGACCTGCACTCCAGTAAATTAAACCCACCACTCGATCATTAATTAAGGCATTGTGCATGAATGAGTCCATAATTGATAGCCAGCGGGTATCATTTCCTGGCACGCCATACTCAGTAAAAATTCCACGTTTGTTATTCTTTTCCAACCAGTTAATGAAGACATTTGATTCATTATTCGAATTCTGTGCGGTGTTCACCTTCGGATCAAACGGTTTACTATAGGTGCCGGTGTGGTCAGTGTCAAAGTATTGATGAGCTGCATACAGAATGTTGTTACTTGGATCGGAGATGTTTAAATTCGGATTTTCTTTTGTCCAAGATTTTGCAGATTGCCAACCATAGCCGGGAATCAGAATTGTTGTTTTTTTATCTACAGTTCGAATTGCATCGACGGTTATCTGGCTGATTTTTGCCCACCCATCACCACCTTCTGGAAGGTCGTGCGGCTCGTTCATTAATTCATAGCCAAAAATAGCTGGCTCATTTTTAAATTGCTCTGCCAACTTCTTCCATACATCTGCGAGCTGGTTGGCTTGACTGACGGTAAGTGGTTTACCGTAGTAGTAGCCAAAGTTGTGGAGGTCTAAAATGACTTTTTGATTATTTTTCTTGGCAGCTGCAACCATATTTTTCAGACCTTGGAGATCATCTTTCGACAAGCTTCCTAAGGATTGTCTTTGGATTCTTTCCCACCTGAAGGGTATTCTGACGATTTTCTGGCCTCTTTTTGCAAAATAGGAGTAGTCACCAGCATTCGAGTGGTAGAGGTAATCTGTGTTTAGTTTACCTGGCAATGATTTCTCTCCAAACTCCGCTCCACTGATGTTTACACCACAATTACGAACTATTTTTGACCATTGCGAAGGAGGAATTAAGGCTCCTAATGGATTAATATTTGAGTTTGGGGAACTATTTTGTAGCGGTGAGGCAAGAGAAGAAAGAAGGTTTTGTGCCGTAGCTACAAAGAAAATCGCAAAACCAAACACGCCTATCACTAAAAGATATTTTTTTGAGATCATAGGGTACGCGTTTAAAATCAATGAGATCATCAGTTCTCTAGATTTTGGCAGAATATGTAGAAATATCAACCCCTGATCTTAAAAAAAATGTGAAATTAATTGACCAACGGAGTTGTTTTTATTTTGAAAATAACTATGCCGTCTTTGGAATATACTTGAGTATAATAAATGTTAAGAACATTTAATTTACTCACAAACTTTGTGACTCGGTCTTCTTTTTCATATGCGTCAAAAATAATCCAAGTTGCATATTTTTGTGGATTGATCATTGATTCCTTCCAATACTTACCAGCTCCTTCGTGGATATATGTTTTATAGTCATAGCCCAACTCCAACATTTGGGGATCATGCCTGAGCGCGCTGATTAAAATCAATCCTCCCGTATAGTTCTTTCTTAGCCATTTCACCATTTCCTTTTCTTCGGGAGTGCTTTGTGTGATGGTGTGAGTAATGCTGACAGGGATTTGATAAATAAACGTATGATATGGCTGTATGCAAGAATAAATTTGAATTGAAAATAGGCCTACTAACATAAATTTTACAATTATATGTTTCAAGTTGAAAAGATATGCTGAAAGAAGCGTGATCATCGGTAGCATCAATATTCCATATCGGATATTAAATTCAGAAAAGTTATTAGTATGTTGTGAAAGAAGAGCTTGAATTGTAAGTGCTGGTTGATCGATTGGTGTATTTCTTTGTAAAGTTAAAACCATAAACAAAAAAATGGCTGTAGAGAGTAGGACGGGTAAAAAGTAGAAGCTTCTGTCTTTGAAAGATTTATATAGTAAAACTGGAATACCTAAGAGTGCAAAAATTGAAGGAATAAGACCGTTCATCCAAATAGTCGCCGTGATGTACTTCCAAGTTGCTTCAAAGAAATTGAGTTGATGTCTAAATACTTGTGTTTGATTGCTGGCATCCACGGCAGAATGTGTGCCAGCGTAATAGTTTTTCCAAAAGAATGGGTCTCCAAAAATAGCGGCCAAATAAAGCGTCCAAAGCAGGAAACCAAAGCAAGCAAGTGTTGCATAAATAATTGTATTTCCTTCAGCGGAACTATATTTCTTTTCTTTTATCAAAATATACACAAACACCATTGGTATTGAAGCTAACAAAATCGCTAATGCTTCATATCGAATTAAACACATTGCGCTGACTGCTGTAGCAGCAGGCATCAGTTTTAAGTTGTCGCTTGTCTGAATCCAAGAAGTAAAATAGAAAAGCGCAATACAAAAAAAGCACAGAAAAATAGCTTCAGACATTGCAGTGGTTTGTAAATAAAGGAGGTTGATGTTTAATGCGTAGATACTAAGAGATAACACTGAAGCTACGAGTGAGGAAGTAATAATTTTTAAATTTTTGTAGAGAAAAAATCCACCGATCACATACGATGTCATTGAAATAATTGCGCCGGCTAGACCAGAATGCCACAGATAACGATTTGCAGTTAAGGGGACCATTAATATTTGGGGTAATGGAAGCCAGACGTTACCAAGTTGAGCAAATCCAGGTGTCAAATTATCAATAATTTTTCGAGAAATATTCATTCTAGAAAGTGCATCGCCATAGAGAAGCTGTTTTCCATCTTGAAAATAGTAGCACGCACTACCAACACTTATGATGACTAGGATCAAAAAAATATATCTTTCAGAGTAAAGAGAAAAATGATTTTTAATTTTTTTTAGTAGACTTTTCATAATAGCAGGAACAAGCACTCTAGTATTCTAAAGCTCATGTTTCAAAATAGCTAACATTTCCTGTCTAGATGCTGATATTTTTGTCTGTTCCTTTTCCAAAACATGAATGTACGCATCATAGTTTGGTTGCTCGTTTAACAATTCAAACTTTTGAACTAAATCTTTAAAACTGATCTCTTTCATCGGAATATTCCAACTATCTAATCCAAGCATTTTTAAGAATCCAATTGTTTTATGTGCGTATGAGATCGTAATGAAAGGGGTAAAGACTGTTGCAGAAAATATTGCTGAGTGCAGCCGATTGCACACTGAAAACCTAGCCTTTGAAATAATCAGCTTTGCGTCTTCAGGATTTGTTGGTTTTAAGACGATAAAATAGCTTTTGCCTTCCAAATGTGACTGAATTGCTTTGGCAACAATCAAATCATTCTCTTCAATAGGATTTGAGGCCATTGGAATAAAGACACATGTATATCCATATTTTTCAAAAACATAGGTGATAAACTTTGAGACCTCTTTTTCCAAGCTATTTTGTGTTGAAGGGTTTACATCAAGTGATTCTCTAAATGTTAACACAAAGTAGTTCTCTTTTTTACCATTTGCGTTTTTCTTCCAATCAAGTAGAGCCAAATCAGGGATCTGCGTGACTTTTTTGTTGAATTTTGAAACGATGTTTGTAGAAATCTCTTCTCTACTGAGGAAGATACTATTTTTTACCGCTGATCCGACAATTTGCTCGTCGATTTTATGAGCAAAAGGCCCAAATGACATTGGCAAGAAGATTATTTTCTTTTTATATATCTTTGCAGCATAAATTGGTAATAAATTAAGTAAAATTCCAAAAAAATCAGTAAGAAAAATCGAGGTGATCAGATATCCGCCACCCATTGCAACGACCACATCACTATTCTTAATCCAAAGGATGTATTTATAAAATCCATTTGTAGGCAAAAATTTATATGAGAAAAATCCCAGAATTAGATATAAGAGTGAAATAAAAAAAATTTGAAAGAAACGATAAAACTTGAATGCTTTATTCAGAGGTTTTGCATTCGCTCTTATTGCATAGCCATAGGGAGCAAAAGAAATCTGATACTCTTTTAAATGCGTCTGTATTGGAAAATCTGTATCTGATTCACAAAGCAAAAAAACGTTCTTTTTTGCGATTGCTTCATCTAAAATATCAAGGCCAGAGTTTCTGATAGCATTATCTCCTAAGTTAAATTTTCCATACAAATTTGTTACTACAATATTCTTCATACTACTTCACCTCAAATAAAATACTTGATAATATGGGCAGGACTTTTTCATCAGTAAAGGTCTGTTCAAAGTAGCGCTTTATTTCTTCTTTGTTTAAATCCTTGTTATTTTTTCTCACCTGCAGTTTTTTGAGACAATCGATAAACGGTTGAACTGAATTGAGTGAATAGGAGTAAAGGTAATTCCTGGGCAAATTGATTGCAGCTGCGTCGCTAGAAAGGATAACTAGACCATTGGAAAGCGCTTCTAGAAAAACAAATGGAAAACTTTCTGCTCGAGAAGGTAGAAATAAGCAGTCCATTTTTGAATACACTTGTAACAACTTGTTGTGATCCATATAGCCTAGGTAGTGACAGTTAGAGTGAAGTTTGCACAGATCAATAATTTTTTTTGTAAATGGGCCGTCACCTGCAATGTAAAAATCAATAGTCACTGGAGAATTTTTAATAATTAATATTAACAAGTCAATCCCTTTTCTATAGATAAGTTCTCCAACAAATAGCACCTGCAACTTTCCAGTTTCAGATTTTTTAACTTCTGTCTTTGCGCTAGATTGAACTGAATTAGATATTAATGCGGTATTTGTAATCCCCCATTTTTGTTCTAAAAAGTTCTTGTCCTTTAGATTCAAAACATGAGTTTTTTTTACTCTTGAAAAAACAATTCTAGACAAAAAAGACTCGTAAATAAATTTATGTACCCAATCAAAAAATGAAGAGGGGTACAAATAAATAAATGAACTGTGCAGTCCCAAAATAGTCTTTTTCAGGACTTGTGGACCACCGAAATATAAGCAGATCAGCAACTCCAGTAACTCTCCTTTGGCGTAAATTATCCTAGCTTGAGTAAATTTTTTGAGTAACAGTTTGTGACTTTTTGTGAATGGAACGAGTGTGTGAAAAGAAATGTGAGAAATGGAAATATCAGTCGTTTGCACTCTTTGAGAAAAGTTTCGATGTAGTACCATTTGGCCATATACATTGGCTATTTTTTCTCCAGCACAGATTATCTCACTTTTTTCTTTCTTATTTAGATATACTGCAACCTTGTGCATCCAGCGCTCGGCGCCGCCCATAAATTCAATTGGTGCAAAGTTAATGAAGAGTATCACGATGAAGTGCTTTCTTTGTGTATTTCTAAATGTTTGGTTGTACTTGCAACGTCCCAAATAAATGGATTAATTTTTTTTACTTTAACATCGTACGTCCCTAAAGTCCGTGCGAAGATTTCAATCGCTATCCCTCCAAGCAACCATACATAATGTTTTATTGATGGAGCTCTAAATTTCAAAAGTAGGTTGACACTTGATTTTGTCATGTTGTCAATTTTAATCCCCTCTTCCCGATAGAGTCTTGAGTGACCATTGAAAATTCTTCTCCGTTGTTTTATGAGATCAGAGACTGTCTCAGGACCTTTATTTCTTACGATGGCGTGATCAATATGAACAGCTTTGAAACCTAGTCGGATTAATTTTGCCTGGATAAATGCTTCGTCAACTGCAGTTGTTGCTGAAATTTCTGGAAGAATGTTTCTAAATGCGATGATCTCACCAAATCTTGGTATATGCCGATGAAACCACCACCAGGTGTGAACTAAGTATCCAATAAATGTTTCAGGATCATTGACAGGAATAGGTGCACCTCCGGTCAGTCCAATTTTTTGGTTTTGCAAGAATGGCAAACATAAAAGTTCAATTGTGTTCTCATTTGGCACAGTATCGGCACTTTCAATCACAACCACTGATTCATTGACTTGTTTAATGAATGTATTTATCGCAGCAGCTTTCCCTGATCTGAACGCTTCACGTATGAGTAGGACTCTGACATCCTTTTTACTAAATGAGAGTGTAATCTCATCAGTTTGATCTGTGCTCCCCGAAGAGACCACAATAATTTTTTTGATCCGTATTTGATTTTCTTTTTGTGATATGAGAGCTTGTAAAATAAAACTAATATTTTTTTCTTCGTTATATGCGGGCACGCAGATGGATACTTGGAGTTGATTGCTATGTTGCATGTTGGTGTTCCGTCTGGGCATATTTAATATGTAAACAAAGCACTGTAGTGAGTAAAAGAAAACACGCGAGTGTAACATTTGTAGTTACATCCAGAAGATGTTCGTGACGAACTACCGTTAACAGGGAAAAAAATACGCCTGCTAAGATAGGACAATAACTGAATACATACTCTTGCTTCGCAAGGTGAAATGACACGATCACGTTTGAGACAGAATAAAGTGCAATTCCAAATGTATACATGGGTAAGAGACCGAGTATCTGTACTGACTTTTGACCGAGTAAGATGGGAACAATCAAGTCGCCAATTTCCCCCAGAAAGAACCATCCTGTAAATGTAAGCAGAGTTGTAGCTCCTACCAACTTAATAAATATCAGATTCATTTTTTGGGGATCAGATGTTCTTGCAACAGTTGTGAGCGTAAATATATTAAAAATAGTGCTAAAGAAGAACATCATTTTCCCAATTACAGAGATAAGTGCATATTGGCCCGCAATCATAGGCGGCAAGAAATGTCTGACTAAGAGAAGATCAATGCTGAAAAAAATGGTACTTCCGATACCGACAGTCATGACGTTCAAAAAGAATTTTTTGGGAAAATCAAAGTGAATAGTTATTTTTTTGTTTGGAAGTTGGGTTGACGCGAGTAAAATAAATAACCCTGTGAATGCTGCAATAGATACAGAAATAGGCAAAGAAAGATACGTAATTGCGCCAAAGCCTGACACGGCAAAAAAGACTCCGGCCAAAATCTTTATGATTGGTTCGGTAATCAAGATCAATCCGGTAGAAAAAAACTTCAATCTGCCTTGCAAGAAACCAGTGATGTTGTACTCAATTGTGCTAAATAGAATGATTGGAGCAAAAGCTAAAAATGGAAATGGTGAGCTCACTTGGAAGAACCTCATCAAGAGTGGAATGGAGACAACCCAAAACAAGATGACAGCGAGTGACACGATGACGCTTTTTTTAAAGATTTGGGTGAAAATAAGGGTCGCGTTCTCACTTTGACCATTCCCGATTAGTTTAGAAGTGGAGAAGTTAAGTGTGGATGAAAGTGCGTTGGTGAAAATAGATGTAACATAGTAAAAAGTAACAACCAGTGAGATCAAACCAAAGTTTTCAAATGAAAGCCACCTGCCAAGTAACGCATTAAATAAAAAGTTGAGAAAATTAGCACCAAGTACAGCTCCAAGTAGCGCTCCTCCATTTAGTATTTGTTTTTTTTGCATATCTGTTATTTACTAAGACTGTGTTGTGATCCAATTCTTTCGTTGGTCTGGGCAAGACCCTTTTGATTTGTGAGGTGCAGGCCGTGCGTGGTTTTTGCCCAGTGATGTGGTCGTAAGATGAGTTCTTTGACTGCGATCCAGGCTGCGATGCTCATTGCCAGCCAGTAAAAAGGAACAAGAAAAGCAAATTTAATCAGTTCGTAGTGTTTACGTTTGGTGCTTCCAATCATGTAGTAGTAAAAGTACAAAAAGTTACCAAAAACTAGAGAAATAACTGCCATATATAAAATAACTGAAGGGAAAAAAGACTCTATCGTCGGACCTACCACTGCCCTCAGAGTAAAGTAGGAAATGGTGATTAACCACATGAATGGGTTTATAAACATGGACAAAATTTTGCCACCGACGATCAGTTGGAAAGTGATGGCATGTGGTTCACTCCACTTACTTAAAAATTCTTTCGGATTCCGCATGTGGACTAAATAGGTTTGCATATAGCCTTTAATCCAGCGAGAGCGTTGGCGCAGCCAATTGGGTAAGTCACTATTTGCTTCCTCTAAGGTTGTTGAGTCCAAAACTGCTGTGTACATACCCTTCTTAACCAACCGAATGCCTAAATCGCAGTCCTCTGTTACATTGAAAGCATCCCAGCCATGCAGTTGAACGAGTTGTTGTGTTCTGAAGTGATTTGAAGTTCCTCCAAGTGGAATTGGAGCATTGATCGACTGTAGTCCGGTCAGGATTAAGTCAAACCATAGTGAGTATTCGGCAGTGAAAGCTCTGGTTAACAGATTTTGGTGTGGGTTGTAAAAATTGAGTTGTGCTTGGACGCAAGCTACGTTGGGCTTTAACTTTCTAAAAGCAACAATTGCTTTTTTTAACTGATCTTTGTCCGGCACGTCTTCGGCATCGTAGATAACACAGTACTCTCCTCTAGCTTTCAGGAGGCCATAGTTACATGCTTTTGGTTTGGTTTTGGGTAATGAGTCTGGCACGATCACAATCTCAAAGTAGTCTGGTAAGTCCATCGAAAGAGCTTTCTCCACCGTCACTTTGTCATCAGCTTCTAGAAGTAGCATCACTTGGAGTTTTTCTTTTGGATAATCGAGCTGGCTCATGGCTTTGACAAACTGTGGAATTACCTCATGTTCTTTATAGAGTGGACAGAAGATGGTGTAGGAGGGCCAACCTAGTTTGGCTGAGTTGACAATCTCTTCATCTGAAATGAGAATTTGAGCAGGATTAGAAAAGCTTCTATAGATGAGATATAGATTAAAGAGTAAGTCGATAAAGTAGAGAGTGGTAAGAGCTGCTACAAACACAACAATCGTGGCATGCCAGTTGAGCAGTAAGAAGATATAACTCGCCAGTATTACCAAAAAGATAAACCAACGTTGTGTGTGTGTTAATCGGTAAAGCGCTGTTTCATGAGCAGGAAGCTTACTATGAGAAATGTACTTCTGACCTTTGTAGTGAAACCCTTGTCCTTCATGTTCCATCATTTCTGGTAAGAAAGGAATGATATCTGGTCTCTTTGTTCGTAAGTGTAGTGACGCTCTAGCAATGTCAGAAGCTTTTTGAAGAAATCTGATTGGTGAGTATTTCTTATTAAAGCGTCTTTGCTCCATTGTGATTGGCAAACTATCCACCACATATCCAGATTGCTTGGCTTTGACAAGGAGTTCAATATCAAATGTCCATCGAGTTGGATTTAGAGTAATTCTTTGAATTACTTCTCGTCTAATCACTTTTAACCCTGATTGAGCATCCACCCTTACGCCGTGAAATAGCTCCGCAAAGATCTTCTGAGAGATGAAGCCTGAGAAACGGCGAAAAACTGAGGTGTCTTTTTGAATTCGATTGGCCACGATCACGTCTGCTCGGTCAATCTGAGCCAGCATCTGAGGAATTGCTTCTGGTGGATACTGCAGATCTCCGTCAATCATGACAATCACAGATGTACGCACTTTTTGAAATCCTTCTAACAATGAGAAAGCTTTGCCTCTAGGACGATTTGAAGGCTTGTGGAGAATTGTGACGGGATACTTGGTTTTAAGTTTATGTAGTAGACCTAAAGTGCCATCAGAGGAGTTATCATCAATTGCGATAATTTCATATGGGGCTTGATAGAACGTAAATGTTTCATCCAGCCGTTGAAGAAGAGGTTCAACTGTTTTTTCTTCATTAAAGAACGGGATAACAATTGATACAAGGGGTTGAGTCATATGCCGGATAAAGAAAATAACACTGTAATGGGGTAGTGTTTTAAAACACTTTCAAATTTAGATTGAAAAAAGAACTTTTATTTACAAAAAGTAGTCGTTCTGAGCGATATTATAGCAAATTTTAGCCAGATTCGGAGTGATGAATGAACGATGAAAGATCGCTGAAGAGCTTTACGCTTTTCATTTCTCGAACAACTCTAGCTGGAGTTGCAGCCAGAGTCTCTTCAGCGGCATATACTTTTGTAAGAGCTAGCTTTTTCTCTACTCCACAGACATAGAAGATGGAGAAATCTACCTGCTTTAGGAAAGAAAGTGTCGTCGTCACTCGAATTGGGTAAGGATTTTTACTTCCTGCATCATATGCAATCACCCAGATATCTTTTTGATTAAAAAGGTGTTCAAATTCAGCAAGATCTTCGGGGAATGGCATAATTCCAGCCGTATGACCGTCTATACCCATTCCCTGAGTGATTACGACCTGGCCAGTTGGACAGTGCTTTTTCCAGTTGTGCAGGGCGGTAGCGAAGCGGTCTGCCAATTGGCGTGCGGATTCATTCAACTGATAGCGAGTGTCAATAAAGTGACACCCCGAATGTCGTGCGTTGGAGTACAGCTGAGTTCCCATGAACTGTGTGAAATTATTTATTGAGGAATCGGGAGAGTGCCGTTCATCTAAGACACCAATCGTGAGATTGGAGCTGAGTGCTTGGATTGGTATATTGTCTAGAACGTGTAGAGCTGAACCTCCAGAAACTAAAAGAAGGATAGGAATAGATTGATGTGTTAAAGTAAATAATTTATGTGACAGCTCTTGAGCTGCTCGTGCAGCGACTTCAGTTGCGGTCATTCTTCCCATTCTGTGTGAAACGTTCCTACGCGATCAGTTCTCTCGTAGCTGTGAGCGCCAAAAAAATCACGTTGGGCTTGAATTAAATTAGTCGGAAGTGAGCTATTTCTATACGCATTAAAGTATGCAAGCGCAGAGCTGAATCCTGGAAGAGGCAAGCCAGTTTCAATTCCCACAACAACTGCCTGTTGCCAGAGTGAATATCGCGAAACGAGTTCTTTGGCAAAAAATGGTTCAGTCATTAAATTGACTGTTGCCTGAGATGTGCTAAATGCGTTCATGATTTCATTGAGGAGCTCGGCTCTGATGATACAACCGCCTCGCCAAATGGCAGAGATTTGAGAAAAGTTGAGATGCCAATGATATGTTTCAGCAGCAGTTTTCATGAGGGAAAAACCTTGGGCATACGCTACAATTTTTGACGCATAAAGTGCATTTTCTATAGCTAGTAGAAGTTGTTCAGTACTTCCAGTAAATTGGATTGATGAAACTGATAAAATTGATTCAGCAACTTCTCGTTCTTTCTTGAGACTACTAAGCAAGCGAGCATTCACTGCTCCAATAATCGTTGGGATGGCTACACCCAAATCTAGTGCAGTTTGTGCCGTCCACTTACCAGTGCCTTTTTGCCCGGCTGCATCAGAAATGGAATCAATTAGAAAAGTGCCCGTCTCAGCATCTTTTTTTGTGAAGATCTTTGCAGTAATTTCGATTAAATATGACTTGAGTGGTCCGGTACTCCATCTTGAGAAAGTGGCGGCTATTTCTGGTGGTGTCATTTGTGCAGCATGTTTCATGAGAGCGTAACTTTCAGAAATGAGTTGCATATCTGCATACTCGATTCCGTTGTGGATCATTTTGACGAAGTGACCGGCTCCGCCCGTGCCTATCCATGTGCAACACGGTTCATTTTTTGCGCCAGCTCTTGCTGCAATTGATTCGAATAAAGGTTGAAGTAATGGCCAGGCGGCTTGACTACCTCCAGGCATTAAGGAAGGTCCATGAAGCGCTCCTTCTTCTCCACCAGATACTCCACAGCCGACATATAACTTGCCCGCTGTTTCTACTTGCATGAGTCGGCGATTTGTATCTAGAAAGTGAGAATTTCCACCATCAATTAAAACATCCCCTTTCTCAAGCAACGGAAGAAGCAGATCAATCATCTCGTCTACGGGCGAGCCTGCTTTAACCATCATTAAAATTTTGCGAGGACTCACCAGCGACTGAACAAATTCGGGTAAGGTTTGCGCTGGAACGAAGTTTTTATTTTCTTGTGCTTTTGCAAAGGCTGTCGTTTTTTCAACAGTGCGATTGAAAACTGCTACTGTGTATCCACGACTTTCAAAATTTCTGGCTAAATTTGCTCCCATGACTGAAAGACCAATGACTCCAATGTCGGCGTGTTGCATGAGGGCAGTCTAGCGCAATCTTGGTGGTGGATCAAGCAAGAAGTTTTTTGTTCTACGAGGTCACCCACTTGGTGCGGTATGTTTGAAAAGGTGCGCTCGCAGAATGCCTGTCAAACACTCTCAGGCTGTAAAAACAGCCCATGAGAGGGCTGTTTCTGTTATTTCTTCAGGAAATGAATACACTGGTTTAAAACCCAAGCCACTCAAGATGCCGCAAAATAACTTGATGCATGTTTTCCAATTCTTCACGTCGTTGGCGCACCCATGGAGATGTGATCTGTGTTCCATGCAGATACGGACCACTATACAAATGCAGTGCTGATGTCCATGCTTGATCAGCATGCAAATTTTCAGTATACCGAGCTATTCTGTATGCGTCTTCAAATGCTTTGACGTCATAGATGACCTCAACTCCAGTACCAAGGAAAAATCGGTGGTCCACGTCGATTATCAATCTAGGATCTTGAGATCGAGATTGCGGGTTTTTCCAGGCTGCTTCGTTGCCAATCTTCCAAGCAACTCTCACTCTCACACGTTCCAAATTAGTCTCAGCTTCCTGGATTGGGGTATTGCCCCAGATGCTTGCCGCAAAATCGTCGAGAGTCCGAAAGCCAGTATTTCGAGCAGACTCATATTCTTGTAAACATCCATCCACTATGAAATAGAAGACGTTTTCAATCGTGATACCGTCCCAGGCATTCACTACTTTACCTTCAATCATTACAGATGGTGCCCCAAGCGCTTGTACACGTATCTGAATTGCCACGATATTCCTCCAACTGAATGTATCAAATCATCGGCCAATCAGCCGCTGAGAAAGGAGACAATATATCTTCTTTCTGCGCAGCTGATACTTATATTCATTTCTTGTTAATGAGCATCTTTATTTTGAAAGACTTCTGGAAATCAGAGATATTCAAAAAAAAATTATCTGTCTGTAACAGAGATGCAAATTTTATCAGAAGTGCGTCCGATACGCTAGATCGCTTTGAGCCCTGGTAGTATCGTACTCACGGGAGAATGTAAGAATTCTGGGTATTAGAATGCAGATTCTCTTTTAATTCCTGGTCGCATGACTCGAAACGATAAGAAAAAGCAGAGTAGCACGAGGATACTGCCAACTAAGAATGGCAAAGGAATCAGAATAGTGGCCACAAGACCACCAACGAGAGGACCAAAGATCATGCCAATGCTTTGATAGGAAGCATTTAATCCCATGATTGTACCTTGCGATTTAGCATCAGTTTCTTGAGATAATATGGTAGGAATTAATGTTTGGACAATACTATTAAACAGTGCCAAAATAATTGAGGCAAAAATGAAAATCGGCAAGCTCCTGGAAAAGAACATGATTAAAAACGAGAAGGCGGTGAAAATTAATCCAACCTTAAACGCTTTCTTCATGCCAATTGCTTTTGAAATAGTACCAACGATGAATGTTTGAGAGATCAATCCGACTACCCCAAACATGGTAAAGAGTAAGGCATTTTGCGATTGAGAAATTTTCAATAAATTCAACGTGAAGGGTTGGAAACCATATAGAATTGCACAAGAAAAGGCTAAATAGAAGATAAGAGAAATGACAAAAGTTACTCCTACATTTGGATCAGAGAGAGTTTTCCACATTTTAGGAAAGTCAAACATCTTGCCCTTTTGAACCTCACCCTTGTGAACATTTGTTTCCGGCAAGTATGACGCTGTGAGCAGTGCTGCAATGATAGTGATAACTCCGGCTATTAAGAATGGAACTGCTTGGCCCCAACCCAAAGTCAGAGCGGCTATTGCCGGTCCAAAAATGAAGCCAAAGCTAAAAGCAGAGCCAACAAAACCAAATGCTTTGGCTCGATCTTCTGGTTTAGTAGTATCTGAAATGACAGCAAAAATAACTGGCACATTTCCAGCAGTCAAACCATCCAGAGCTCGAGCTAAGAATAAGAAAATAGCGCTCGGTGCAAATGCCATTACAAAAAATGACACCGCTGTGCCGATGATAGAAACTAATAGCATCGGTCTTCTGCCAAATTTATCAGATAAACGGCCAATAATTGGTGTAGATATGAATTGACAGATAGAAAAAAGAGCAAAGAGCAGACCGTTTTGAAAGTCGGACAAACCAAACTTTTTGGAGTATGCGTATAGAATTGGAAATACAATTCCGTAGCCCAACATGTTTACTACAGCAATCAAACACACGATCAAAAGGCTTCTATTGTTCTTTAGCATAAGCCAGATATTGTATCAGAGAGGAATGTACAATTCACTTGATTCAGATTACACTAAAAACGAGTATGCAGAGAAGGAAAGAAATTCATGAATACAACTATTATTCTGGTGAATGATAAAATGCAGCGGAATTACCGCTATGTTTTGGAAGCGCCACTGGGTAAAAATTTCGACCCTGAATTTAATCCAGAACTCACACCAAAAGAACTGCTCGAAATGGGTATTTTTGGTGGACGGTATATGCGAGACTGCCGGCAAGAATTCCCGGCACACTGGTTTACTCAAGCAAAACTTCATGAGAAGCATGTAGCTGGCCATAATGGAAAATTAAATTATTTTGGCGTTGATGCATCCCAGTCACTTGCGGTCTGGCAAGAAAAAGGATGGATTCATCAAAATGATCCTCGAGGTTGGTTTCAATGGTACTGTCGGTATTTTATCGGTCGAAGAAGTGATGACGACATGAGACAAATCAAGAGGTGGAAGGCAATGAAGAGGCATGTTGCCCAAATATCATATAATTGCCATCCAGATGATCTTGAATGCAGAAAAAAACAGCGTCAAGCGCTTCTGCATTGGGCGTATGATAGTAGGAAGATAGGTCTATGACAAATGCTACTCAAAATAATCTAGAAAAAATCATCGTGATTGGCGGTGGCATTTCTGGTTTAGCAGCAGCTGCACTTTTAGCCAAAGCTGGGTGGAATGTTACTCTTCTTGAAAAAAACTCAACTCTTGGCGGTCGTGCTCGGACTCTTGACATCAGTGGTTTTCATTTCGACATGGGTCCTTCATGGTACTTAATGCCAGAGGTGTTCGAGCGTTTTTTTGAAATTTTTAACAAGAAGACAAGCGACTATTACCATCTGCAAAAACTTGATCCCCGTTATCAAGTTTTTTTTGACGATGATTCAAAATATATTTTTACTGATAACTTGACTCAAAATAATGCTCTTTTTGAAGATATTGAAAAGGGCGCTGGAATAAAACTAGGTGAATACTTAGCTGAAACAAAAGAGGTGTATCAGGATTTTACTAAAAGATTGATGTTTGAAGACCCCTGGAATTTTAAGATACTTTTAAATCCTAGCAATCTCCTCACGTTATTAACCCTTATTCCTCGGTTTAGACTTTTTTTTAGTTGGCACAGATATGTTACCTCCTTCTTCCACGATCATCGTCTACAGAAAATTCTGACGTTCCCAGCCGTTTTTCTTGGTGGATCTCCATATAACACGCCTGCGTTGTACAGTATTCTAAACTGGGCTGATTTTGGCCGAGGTGTTTGGTACCCAATCGGTGGTCTAGGCAAGGTTGTTTCGGCACTGGAAAACCTGGCAAAAGAAAAAGGAGTCAAGATAGTCACCTCTGCAGATGTTTCCTCAATTCAAGTAAGTAATGGCGAAGTCATCGGGGTGATGGTGAAGGAGCATTTTTATCCAGCCTCAAAAGTAGTAGCCGCTACTGATATCCCGTATGTCCAGACAAAGCTTCTGCCAAAGTCATATAGCCGCAGATTCGAAAAGTCATGGCAAAAAAAATCTTTAGGAATTTCTGCTGTTTTGATATATCTTGGAGTTAATAAAAAGATTCGACATAAAGTCCATCACAGTCTTTACTTTGGTCAAGATTGGGAAAAAAGCTTTGATCAGATCATCAAGAAAAAAGTGTTGCCTGAAGATCCTTCATTTTATATCTCCATTCGCACTGCCACTGATCCGTCAATTGCTCCTCAAGGTTGTGAAGAGATTTTCGTTCTCGTACCGATTGGTGCAAGAACAGATTATGACTCTCAGAAGCTATCTCTATTTACCGATCAAGTAATAGATAAAATGGAAAAACTGTTAAAAATATCTATAAAAGATAGCATCGTCGTGAAACAACTTTACACTCCAACCAACTTTGAGTCAGATTATCACGCCTACCAGGGTGCTGCGCTCGGCTTAGCACACACGCTCAAACAGTCGCTCTGGTTCCGCCCTCGTAATGTTGATGATCAGATAAGAGGACTGTATTATGCTGGCCAGTACACCAATCCTGGAGTTGGAGTACCAATGGCTTTGATTTCTGCTCAAATAGTTGCCAAAGCCATCGGTATGACCCCCAATCAAAATGCTTCTATCTTTAAGAAAGGCAGTGTCACCTACTACTATTCCAGTTTATTTTTTACAGGGCAAATTAAGCAAGACGTTTTTACTTTTTATGCGTATGTTCGGGTGATAGATGATTTTGTAGATGCGGTAGTCCCTGAGCTTGGCCCTTTTGAGTCCATGTGGGAGGATACTCTCACCTGTTGGGCTGGGAAGAGTGTTCAAAACAAAATTGTGAATAATTTTATAGAACTAGCCAAACGGAAGCGGTTCGAATGGAAATGGATTGAAGCCTTCTGGATTGCCATGCGCAGTGATCTCACAAAAAAGAAGTATCTCAATATGACTGAATTATACACGTACACGTATGGTTCTGCGGAGGTCATCGGACTGATGATGGCTCGTATTTTAGGTCTTTCTGAGCAATCATTTGAGACCGCCGCTTTGATGGGACGATCCATGCAGTATTTGAACTTCATTCGCGACGTCAAAGAGGATGACGACTTGGGGAGAAATTATCTAGGATATGAGCCAGAAGATGTAAAAAGTCCAGTCAAGTGGAATTTTTTTATTCGCGAACATCTAGATAGATTAGCTCTTTTACAGCAACAGGCTGAGAAAGGGTATCATTTTATTCCCAAAAAAAACCTGATTCCGATTAAAACTGCAGTAGATCTATATCTTTGGACAGCCAAACGCATTTATGAGGATCCAAGCGTCGTTTGGAAGAAAAAGATAAAACCTTCAGTTTTTCGCGTTTTATATTACATCATCAAAAATACGGTCATACTCAGATGAAATTAGAATATTTGCTTTTCAATATCGTGATCCTTCTTACCTCAACTCTGGGCATTCGTTTTTATAATAAAAAAACGTTTCCTCATGGTAAAAGTGCGTTGTTGGCGATACTGCTTGTTTGCACTCCGTATCTGATTTGGGATCAGTTTGTCACCGATCATTGGTGGTCATTCAATAGGCAGTATATTTTGGGCGTGTACATTGGTAAGTTGCCGATTGAAGAGATTTTCTTTTTCCTGTCGGTGCCATGGAGTTGTCTGGTGATTTGGGAAAATCTGAAGCATTTTTCAAAAAAAAAGTTGAATTTCAATTTGGAAATGATTCTTGTTGTTTGTAGTTTGATTTCAATAATTTGGGCATTTTTTCATAGTTTGCCATATACCTTAGCGGTAAGCGGAGTGATGACTACCATCTTGTGCCTGAGTATGTTGACGAATCATTGGTTTCAGAAAAAAATGAGTTGTATTTATTTAGTCATCATTCTTGCCTTAACACTTATTTTCAATGGGTATCTCACTTCTCGTCCAGTTGTTTTATACAATTCAATTTATAATAGTCAAATCAAAGTAGGTACTATTCCAGTTGAAGATATTTTTTACGGCTTGGCTTTAATCAGTGGTGTCACGATCATTTATGAGTTAGCACTTGCTAAAAAACGTTCTAACGGTCAAGTTCCTTAAAAAAGTAGTTATTGAAAATGATGTGTGGATTGGTTTGAGAGCAATCATCCTTCCCGGTGTCACAATTCACACTGGGTCAATTATAGGTGCTGGAGCAGTCGTCACAAAAGATGTTCCCCCGTTTACAGTCGTATGCGGAGTTCCAGCAAAAGTCTTAAGATCTAGGTAGAAACTACGATCTTGTTCAAATGAAAAAAAGGTGGACCTAAATACGGCTGGACTGCTTTACTGTTTTAAGTTAAATCGACAGTAAAAAAGCCTCTCATTCAGAGAGGCTTTTGTTTATACTTGCGGTTGTTCATCGACAATATATTGATTGTCAGAGTGAAGCCAGATGAAATCTCTCTCCACTTCACTAACAGGGTATTCGCTCCATTCTTGCTCAGTGATTGCTTGTGCAATCTTTTTGAGCAATGATTCAAGTGAATAAAAAACATTGAATTTCAAGAGCTTTTCTCGCGTCTGAGCTTGTGGAAGTATATATCTGGGTAGGTTGTCTGGACCTAGCCAAAATCCCACTGAGAAATAATGGGCTATGTTCGTGTGCCCAATGATCTTATTTAGGTGGAGGTCCACGATGGTTCCTATCATCGCCTGGCCAAAATAGTTGTTCGTGCTGCTTGGGTTGAGACTAAGAGGCCGCTCAATCTCCCTAACTGATTTTCTGAAAGGCATCTGACGGGTTTCCCACCCAACCTTTTTAAAAATAAGAGAGTGGCGATGGGTCTTCTGATACGTTTGCTGGGGGTTGGCGATTCTGTGCAGTTCTCTAAGCGCCTCATCCAATACCGACGAATTCGCATCTTGATCGATGCTACTAAAACCTGATAAGCTGCGAATTCTATGGATTTCAAATTTCTTATCCAATTCAGCCTTTTCCATTTCATTTAACCGGACAAATTCTTCTTGGGCAATGGCCGCAAGTTCCAGCCCCATTTTTTCTTGTGCTTCGCGAACCAGACCAGCAAAACTTTGTGAGGACACATTTCTCTCCTGATTTATCTGAACGAGTTTACGCAAGTTGTTAAAGTGAAGTCCCGCCATCACTGCCGAATTGCAATGGAAGCAAGACTTCCTAACCGAATAGCTGGTATTTTACCATTTATTATGGGAAATTACTAGAATTGATGGAAATACTAGACGTATGAAAACGATTGAAAAATCGAAGCTTGATTCTCGGTCAATTTAACGGGTCATCACTTGCGGAACTCTATCTATTTGTTCTTCTATTTCGTTCTTAGACTCGGTCCCAAATGTAACCAACAGCTTGTCACCATCCTTGATTTCTTGATCCAAGACGTTACTCTTTTTTAGTCCATTGAGGTAAAACTGCAAAATCCCCCTGTTGCCAGTACAAAAACGTTCTTTTGATCCAGTCGTGAGACATTCAGGAGTTAATTTAAACGGAAGTGTTGAAAAAAAATCGTTCCACGTAGTGCCTGACTTTTTTACCTGAATTATATTTGGATCACTGGCCTCAATATATACATCTTGAGAACGTTGATGATACATGGCTGAAGTAAAAACTCTAAATGTGCGGTTGGTAAAGATGGCGAAGGACGCACTGGTATTCCTCATAGGAGCTGCTAATGACTCAACAGTCTCTACTGACGTGCTCTTTTTCGATAAAGCTGGCGGAGTGTGTGTGTGGTTTTTTGAAAAAAAAATGAATGTAGAAACAGATAGCATGAGGAGTACTACAAAAATAATAAGAATTTTTTTCATTCGCTTGTGCTATCCGAAAGTAAAGGCGTAGAGCACTGCATTACTGTCTTCAAATTCAAGTCTTAACAGATGTTTAGCCGGAGATGAGAGGTTAATCAATTTATAGAGTGAATCTTTATCAACCGTAACCACTCCATTTATATTGTCCTGACCAAAATCTTGCATCTTGTTATCAAGATACACCCTTACTTTTGCTGGCGACCCTTTTGAGCGCATCACCAAAAAGACTTCTTTTGAATCAAAATCAAGCGTGAGCGTCGATCCTTTTTGAGGATTAGCATACTCTTCCATGACATTCCAACTTCCTTCGTAAGCCATTTCGTTGCCTCTGAGATTTTTTGGTGTGGTGTACTCTGCAAGCTCATTTTGCTTAATTGTTTCTGGCGAAGCAAAATGATCTATTCTGCCATAGCCTAAATATATTTCAGGAGTTTTGGCCATTGTTTGATACGTCGGATTATTTATTTCAGATGTGACATCATTTGCTCCAGCTTCTTTCAATAGTTCTTGAATGACTTTTTCGCTCTCGCCATATGCCCCTTCACCAAAGTGGGTATGGCGAATATATCCTTCTTTATCGATGAAGTATTTAGCCGGCCAATAGCGGTTGTTGTATGCTCTCCAGGTCGCAAAATCGTTATCTTGAACGACGGGATAAGTAAGTTTGAAATCTTTGATTGCTTGCGCAACATTTTTTTGGCTTTTTTCAAACTCAAACTCTGGTGCGTGGACTCCAATAATCACTAAACCCTTGTCTTTATATTTTTCATACCAATCTCTTAAGTATGGGAGAGTACGCTGACAGTTAATGCAGGAGTACGTCCAGAAGTCTACAATGACTACTTTACCGCGAAGATCTGCCAGCTTTAAAGGTTGAGAGTTGAACCACACTCCACCAGGAAGTAGATCTGGTGCGACAGGCCCTTTTTTATCGAGCAGATCTGAAGTTGGCTTACCAAGATCTTCTTTTTTAGTGCTAGTACCTGTTTTTTTATCAAGTTGATTGCGAATTAACTCGTTGTCTTCAAGTTTTGTCAAACCTACTCCATATTGTGGAAAAGTAGTTAAAACAAATGTTTGAAATTTCCGGTCTATATTGAAAAATATTCCAATCGCAGTGAGGATCATGATCACCCCAAAAAGCTTTTGGATCCGTGCAAGATTGGAGAGAAGCCAGGGAACGCGCCCAAGTGCATTTTGTCCGCCAATCATAATTAAAAACATTGGAATTGCGGTGCCTAACGCATATGCAAGAGTAATTAAGAATGCATCAAACGTAACAGTGCCAGTGATCGCTAGAGATATGACAGAAGCAAGGATTGGCCCAACGCATGGAGTCCATAGAAGTCCTACTGAAAAACCGATCAGTAATCCTCCACTAAATCCAGTTTTCCCTTGACTGTTTGGCATGAATCCTGCAAGTTTTGAAAACAGTTTCTCAACCAAAACTTGGAACTGAGGGACGAGGAGAGACAGTCCAAATCCCGCGATAACAAACACAGAAACGAGTCGCATTGTTTCAGCAGGAATTCCGCTCAGACGAACAATTGTTGACAGAAAAAGCGTGAAGAACGTGAAGCTTAATATGAATCCCGTTACAACCCCAATCGGACGAGACTTTCCTGTGTTTACCCCTCCAATACTTGAAGTAAGGATGATAGGCAAGATCGGCAAGATGCAGGGTGAGAGTACTGTGATAACCCCAGCTAAAAAAGCAAATGTAATGAGTAAAATCATATAATTACTTTATGTTGTTCAATAACTCATCAATCTTCCCACCATTCCATTTGGCAATTTCCTTACCGGCTGTATCAATTTGAACATAGGTGTGTTGATAAGTAACACCGTATTTTTTGGCCAGGTCCTTCTCTTCTTGATCTGTCTCAGGGTCGTTGTAATTCACCCGGATAAGGGTGAGATCTTGAGGAATTTTGCTTTCATTTTCTTTGAAACTAGCATCTGCAGGTCTACAAGTTGGACACCACGATGCATAGAAAAATAGAACTTTGCGAGTAGTAGATGCTTCGTCTAAAGCCAGTTTTGAATACTCGACATACCTAGAATCTATTTTTTTATCCCCCATCATCTTGCTCTCTGTTTTCTCCATAGCGACTTCATCTTTTTTCATCATTGATTCTGTGGGTTTTATAGAAATCTCTTCTTTGGGCTTTAACGTATCATCTTTTTTCATCATGCTATCAGGTTGAGAAGAGCTCTGTGAAAACGTGTATGCGCCGATGCCCAGAACAGCTACAACTGCAATAATGGAAACTAGTATGATCGGATTTTTCATAACTGTGTACTTTCCCGTAATGTATATCTCATTCATAGTAGTGAATTGAAACATAAATGTCAAGGATACTTTACATTCTGAAGTGAGAATAAATACGTGAAAGTAGTTTAGAGAAGACCATTGCGCAAAGCGCAATCACGAGCCATGGGTCAATCTCATGCTTGAGAGCTTGAAGAACGATACCAAGGATCAGGGTACCAACTCCGACCAAATAGGAGATTCTTCCGGCAGTCAAAATATGCATGGTCTCCCGTTCATCAGATGAGTTTTCGCGAAAAAGATATGCAGCAAAAGTAAGGAAAGAAATAATAAGACCTATAATAAGCATCGACTGTGTGCTATCTGGCATGGTTAAGTGTCCAGGATTTAAAAAAAGTATGGCAATTCCGAGTATTGTGATTGCGCTGATCGTTTCAATAATCATATGTCCTCCTCTATTGTAAACAGTTTCTCAACCGTTGTGTTGAAATACGATGCAATTTTGAGTGCAAGCAATACTGATGGTGTGTAATTTCCTTTTTCAATCGCAATAATCGTCTGTCGGGTAACTCCGATCGCCTTTGCAAAATCCTCTTGGGTGACCTTGTTTTTATTGCGGTGCTCTAGAACTGTATTGCGTACATTTTGAATCATGAGTGGTATTTTACATGATTTTGCTGAAGAAGTTTTGTTTCACTCAAGAAATTGCATAAATACTTCAGAGAAACTATGGCTGTACTTTTGATATACTCTCACCATGTCAGAGAAAAATAGTGAAGTACCTCGTTCCCAAAAACTAGACTCACTAGAAATACCAGATGAAGAATATGAAAGAATCGTCATCAAACTGAAAGAAGAGGCAGTCGATTTCGCTCTAAAAAATGGTGCCGAGAACTGGCTATCCAATGCTTTGGAGTCCCAAAGATTTCTGGATGGAGTTGTGAGCGACATGCGTCACCTAGTCAATGGACAGATTTATATCCTAGAAAAACTTCAAGAACTCAAACCTGATTTATATTGGTATCGGGGAGGAACGATTGCAACTTGGAAAGAATTACGTGGACATGAACGTGGTGCCACAGTTGATGAGCTTGAAACCTTAACCATCGATGGCGGCGCCAACGGAGTTTTGGGGAGACCAGAGATGGCAATTAACTATGCAGCAGTATCTCCTCGAAAAGAACCAGTTATATACACTATTTCAATTGATTCACTTATTGAGGGATTAAAATTAGATGCCATTCTTCTAGTGTCTGAGCATGGATACGATCTGAGAGTGCTTCCTGGAAAGAATACTCAAGAGTATCTTCGTTTCTGCCGCACACATTTAAATATCAATGATGCAACGACAAGTGATGCAATCTAAATTCGATATTTTTCCTCTATTCATAGATAAACTATACAAAACAGTCCGATCTTTTTAAAGTTTAATTACTAGTTAGATGACTGAAGGTGAAATAGTAAGTATGAAAAGAGTTCAATTCTTTCACTCCTCTTTTAATATCTTTGAGGGCCGCTGCCATGAGTTCTGTTGTCCAACGTTTAGAATGTTGAAAGAAGCGAAATGTGTTGCTAGTCAATAATTTATATTGTTTTACTTACTTCTGCCAGAATTCGAAGAAATTTTGCCACCTTCGTTTCTAATTCAAAGAAAATTTTTGTTTTTATCACTTCGGTTTTGCGAAACATCTCTTTTTTTTATGTAGTGACCTTATGGAACTTCACTCTTGAAGGTAATTTGAGTAGGCTTGTGAGTGAGCTCAATATTTTTGCTTTTCTCATCCAACGATCGATCAAAATAAAAAAAACTACCAAGCGGTAATTTTTATTTTGATGCCCGTACAGGTCACTACTCGAACCAGGAAGTGGCTCAAGAACTATTTATTTGCCGTCAATTTGGTTAAAGACTCAGGTCATTACTCATATTTATAAGTTAAAAGAATATGTCGGTTTTTTTTATAGTATCTTAGTGCTTCTCGAAAAGGCCAGTCATAGGGGTAATCGTCATCTGTGAGCTCGGTTTTTTCGACGAGTTCTAGTGTCGGTTGATGTGCCAAAATTTCTTTTTCGGAGGATTGCTCAGAAAGAAATTCAATGATTTCCTCTAACGTAAAAAAGTTAGCAACGGTTGATTTTGCTCGAACAATTCTGTTATCTGAAGGGATTCGAGGATCAATTTCAGTAATAAGCAGTTCATCTGGATTTTCTTCATGTGGCCTAAAATCTAAAGTCGACAAATACTGAAAAAAATCTCCAATTCTCAACCTATTATGAAGAAAATCATCCATGATTTTTAAAAAAAGGAATTGAAACTGTGCATGAGTGAGTGGCTTTTCGATATCAATATTAAATTGATCGGCATAGGTTTGAAAAAACCGAAAAGGGTTTAATAATGGAGCATCAAGGTTCAAAAATCTATTGTAGTTGTCCTTAAAAACACTGATGTATTTCTTGTAATATTTGAGTGCGTTACCCATAGCCTCGTCATCTGGGTAACTTTCGGTAGTAAAAGGTGATTTTTTAATAAGTTCCAGATCCGGTTCATGTTTAAGAACATTAAGATAGTCAGATTTTTCAACGAGAGCCTTAATAAGTTCATCTGGCTGAGGTTCAGCACCAGGTTTAGCGGGCTTACGAACATGATCTAAATCTTGAAGTTCTTTGATCAATTGATAAAACTCCTTAAGAGGGACTGTCTTATGTAAATAATCATCAAGTGTTTTTAAAAATAAAAATCGGAACTGATCAAATGTGAGGTCATTATTTATGTCAATGTTTATCTGAGAAGCGTACTTCTTTATGAGTAAGGGTGATTTTTGATTTTTTATCATTTCATTTATTTCAATAGATGCGAACAATTGTAACTTTCTTTTGTAAGTATACCCCCCAGAAATGAATCTGGAGTGTATTTTTTATACTACATATTAGCCGTTAAACCACCTGTTCTCGTCTGAGAACTTTCCTCGGACGAGAGAAGAACCATTGTCAGTGAAGTGAGCCGATCCGCGTTGATATCTGCCTGAGCTATCAACGTTCCAGCTATATCGCCAGTTTTCTGGCTCACCCTTTCTTTTATACGAGACGGTGACATGCTTGTGACCATCGGGGAAGCCCAAAATAGAGACATGGTCTCCACCCATCGAAGCTGTGCCGTTTTTCCGCTGCCTGGCAGAATCGCGTTAACAGACGGATATTCTTTTGAGCTTGCTTCATCGTACTTGGGATGTTGCCTCTGCTGCATCTCTTTCAGATGTCCTGGGCAGTAGGAGGGAATATTGTTCCATGACGCTTTATAACGGATGACGATGTGGCAAGTCGCAACTGCACATTCTTTTTCCAGCCAAGAATCTTGCGTTCGTTCAGGACGCTGGGTTTGAGCGTGAGCTGTCTGCTGATTGCGTTGGCGCTCTTCTCTCTCCCGATTCTGTTGCTGGCGCTGAGCGTTCTGCCATTGACGCTGCCTTTCACGCTCCGCCTCCTTCTCTGCTTTCATTCGGGTGCGACAATCAGGGCAGTATTCGGGGACTTTTTCGGAGGGAGTCTTAGCACTGTACTCGATGGTTCTCCAGCAATCGCGACATGACTTAGAGCGATAGTCGGGATTTACGCCACTTCCGTGGCATGTGTCACATTTCTTCCACTCTTTCAATTGCCCACCAAAGAACCCTCTACCTTTCAGAATTATTTCTCTTCCACCTTTACCATGACATCG
>Ga0105048_10001465_pt1 | contig 38322 bp, 31 predicted proteins | sample MAT05_FD_78382 | JGI IMG/M metagenome (GOLD analysis project Ga0105048, IMG submission 78382) | Freshwater microbial communities from Lake Fryxell liftoff mats and glacier meltwater in Antarctica - MAT-05 | ecosystem: Environmental > Aquatic > Freshwater > Ice > Liftoff microbial mat | place... | reverse complement strand
TTTGTGGTGGAAGTACTCACGGCCAATTCCAACGCGGATTTACTGATTGAACAGGCCGCACTCGTTCGGCCCAACGTGGTGGTAATCTGCGACGAACGCCAATACGACCGGGTTTTGGCGGCTCTCGATCCACTGGGCATAAAAGTATACGCTGGGGCCGCTGCCGTGGCTTCGGTGGTGCAGATGGACAGCATCGAGATGGTGCTGACCGCAATGGTTGGCTATGCGGGCTTGTTGCCCACCATAAAAGCCATCGAAGCGGGCAAAGCCATTGCGCTAGCCAACAAAGAAACGCTCGTGGTGGCCGGTGAACTGATTACTCGATTGGCAGCCGAAAAAGGCGTGAATATCTACCCCGTCGATTCGGAGCATTCGGCCATTTTTCAGTGTTTGGCGGGCGAGTTCCATAACCCCATCGAAAAAATTATCCTGACAGCATCTGGGGGGCCATTTCGGGGTAAAGACCGTGATTTTCTGTCGACAGTAACCAAAGCGCAGGCGCTGAAACATCCCAACTGGACCATGGGTGCCAAAATCACCATCGACTCGGCAACGCTAATGAATAAGGGATTAGAGGTTATTGAAGCCAAATGGCTATTTGGCCTTACCCCAGAACAGATTGAGGTGGTGGTACATCCGCAAAGTATTATTCATTCCTTGGTGCAGTTTGAGGATGGGAGTATGAAGGCTCAAATGGGACTCCCCGATATGCGCCTTCCCATTCAATATGCACTCGGTTACCCCAATCGACTAAAATCGGACTTTCCACGTTTTGATTTCAGGCATTTTTCATCGCTCACATTCGAACAACCAGATCTCGAAACGTTTCGCAATTTAAAGGTAGCGTTCGATGTGATGGCACGGGGCGGAAACGCCCCCTGTATCATCAACGCAGCCAACGAAGTGGCGGTTGATGCTTTCTTGCACGACCGGGTGAGTTTTCTTGGTATTTCCGATGTGATTGAGGAATGTCTGGAACGGGTGGCTTTCGTAAACAAACCTACTTACGGTGACTATGTTAGCACTGACGAAGAGACCCGCCGGGTAGCTTCGGAGCGAATTAAAAGCCTCGTTTAATTGTTTGAGTTATGGTATCGTTCCAAACTAGATGACAGTTCTCAACTCCGTTTCTCACAAATTGACTTGTAGCGATTTTTACTTTACTATTTTTGCGGGCGATTAACCAACTCTAATAACTAGCAGTATGAACGAACTCGTTTTTCAGGTCGAATCAGACATCGATGGAGGTTATGTTGCTAATGCAAAGCTGGTTGGCGGTTCGATCATCACGCAGGGTGATACCCTGGATGAACTAAAAGAAATGATTTGGGATGCCGTATCTGGGTATTTTTTCGATAAGTCCGAAGCCATTCCACAACTGATTCGTCTGCAAATTAATGAGGTGTTTGCCTTATCATAGTCTCCTCAATGAAAATTCCCAGAGATTTAAATGGTAATGAATTTGCCAAACGACTACAACGTTATGTGCATGTACCGCACCACCAAGACTGGCAGTCACATTATTTTGAAGACATTACAAAACGGCATTCTCTTAGTGTTCCAAATCATAAACCTTTAAAGCTAGGCACGTTGAATGCTCTTTTCAACGCCACTGCTGACCATTTAGAACTTGACAAACAAAAGGTGATTGAGCACCTGCTCAGTCGCCGATAGATTACAAAAAACCACATGGAAGTATTAATAATGGCCGGACAGCTCATTTTGGGCTTGTCGCTTTTAGTTGGATTGCATGAATTAGGCCACCTGTTGGCGGCCCGGATGTTTGGGATGCGCGTGGAGCAGTACTTCATTGGCTTCCCACCCCGCGTCTTTAGTTTCAAGAAGGGTGATACTGAATATGGTCTTGGCGCTATCCCACTGGGAGGTTATGTCAAGATTTCGGGAATGATCGACGAGTCGCTCGACACGGCTCAGATGAAAGCAGAACCTCAACCCTACGAGTTCAGAGCAAAACCAGCCTGGCAACGCCTAATCGTGATGCTGGGAGGTATTATTGTCAACGTAATTGTTGGCATAATCATCTTTGTGGTGCTCACGTACAAGAATGGCAATACGTATTTGCCCGCCAGCGAAGCAAAATACGGTATTGTGGCCTACGATCTGGCCAAGCAAATTGGCCTTCGCACGGGCGACAAAATCGTCAAGATCAATGGCAAGTCGTACAAAGATTTCAATGATATCCGCAGTACCGACGTATTTCTGAGCGACAATAGCTCCTACACTGTCGACCGCAACGGCGAGCTACTGACCATTGATGTACCCAATGATTTTATTGATAAGTTAGCCGACAAAAAGAACGCGGGTTCGTTTGTGGAACCTATTCAACCGTTCAAAGTGGGCGAACTCGAACCCAACAAGCCTGCCATTAAAGCGGGTCTGAAAACAGGTGACGTTATCACAAGCGTCAATGGCAAGCCCATCCGGTTCTACCACGAATTTGGCGAGATCACCAGCAAGTCTAAAAACCAGGTTATTGCCCTAAGTATCAACCGAAGTGGTCAGCCGATCAATTTGAACGTAAAAACTACGCCCGAGGGTAAACTAGGTTTTTATGCAGTTAACATGCTCAAAACAATAACGGAAGAATACACCTTCGGCCAGGCCATAAACGTAGGTACTCAACGGGCTTTCCAGGTTGTTTTCGATAACATCAAGGGTTTTGGCAAGATTTTCCGGGGCGATGTATCACCTTCTAAAGCGTTGAGCGGCCCGATTGGTATTGCTCAGAATTTGTTTGGCGGTGTGTGGATCTGGGATCGCTTCTGGACGGTAACGGGTCTGTTGTCGATGGCCCTCGCATTCATGAATGCCTTGCCTATTCCGGCACTCGACGGAGGCCACTCTACAATTTTACTTTACGAAATTGTATCAGGCCGTAAGCCATCCGATAGGTTCCTCGAAGCGGCTCAAAAGGTGGGCATGGTCCTTCTGCTGGGTTTGATGGCTTTTGCTATTTTCAACGATGTATTTAAAGCTATTTTCTAAAGTGGTTTTTTACCGCAAAGCCGCGAAGGATACGCCAAGCGCTCGAAGAAATATAGTTTATTCTTCGCGCGCTTGGCGTATCCTCTTTCAGTCCGCTGTCACAGTCTTTGCCTTTTGTCTACTTTCGCTTTCGGCGCATGAGTACCACGCCAGTGTTACTAATATGCAGTATGACCCCAAAGAGCGGGTATTTGAGGTGAGTGTCAGGATGTTTACCGACGACCTGGAGAAGACATTGACGAAAGAAAATGACGGTCAGCGGGTAATTTTTGAGAAAAAGTATGAAAAAAATAACGACTTACTCTTAGAAAAATACGTGCGAAAACATTTTGCTATTCAGAATTCTCAGAAGCAACGTAAACCATTTAACTACGTTGGTCACGAAACCGAAGCCGAGGCCCAATGGATTTATCTTGAACTACCTTACCCCGAACCATTTCGAGGGGTAACCTTGCAACAAAGTGTGTTGTTGGATATGTTCGACGATCAGGTTAACCTATTGACAGTCAATTATAACGAACAGAAAAAAACTTTTTTGTTCAAGAAAAATCAAACCGTACAAGAGATTAGTTTCTGAAAATAAGTTTTGGTTAGCGATTCGCTAATGACAACCGTACTTTTGTACGAGTTACCCAACCGTAAGCATAGCGTCAAAATTCAATTGACCTTGGCACGTAGGTTGCACCTGTATAGTTTCTCTACTAATCTACCGTAGTTTACCCACAAGCGTCCCGAAATACTGTCAGTTTGACAGATTCCCTTATGTTACAAACCGATTTTGCCACTCGATTACTACTGTCTGACTTTGACTCTGACAATCTGGAGATTGTCCCGTTGGGTTCGCCAGAAGGAATCGATGATGATTACGAATTACCTCAAAATCTACCAATACTTCCCGTCCGTAACACGGTATTGTTCCCCGGAATGGTAATCCCCGTCACGGTGGGTCGCCAAAAGTCTATTCGCCTTGTCAAAAAAGCGTACAAAGGCAACCGGATTATTGGCGTTGTATCACAGCTTAATCAGAACAAAGACGAACCAACTGCCGATGATCTGTACCGGCTTGGTACGATTGCCTATATCATCAAAATGATTACCCTGCCCGATGGTAATATCACCATCATCATTCAGGGCAAAAAACGATTTGAAATTCAGCAGATTACTCAGGATGAGCCATTTTTGACGGCCTCGGTTCGTCAGATCGTCGATAACTTTCCTAATGCTACCAAGAAAGAAGGCAAGGCGCTGTTACAGTCGGTAAAGGATGCGGCTTACAAGATTTTGAGGCTAAACCCGGAAATTCCTCAGGAAGCCCGTATTGCACTAGACAACATCGAAAGTCCGATGTTTCTGCTACACTTTTTATCCTCAAATATAAACGCTGAAGTAGTCGACAAACAACGACTTCTTGAAACGCTCGAAGGTGTTCCTCAGGCCCAATTGTTACTGGAATATATGCTTCGGGAAGTGCAGTTGCTTGAGCTTAAGCGAGAAATTCAATCGAAAGCCAGTTCTGACCTCGATCAGCAACAGCGCGATTTTTTCCTTCGCCAGCAAATAAAGGTGTTGCAGGATGAATTGGGGATGGATAACCCTGACCGCGACCTTGAAGAAATTCGAATAAAAGCCGACCAGAAACGGTGGCCTGCTGAGGTTAGGGGGCATTTCAATAAAGAACTAACTAAGTTACAGCGCATTAACCCGATGGCGCCAGAATACCCAATGACGCTCAACTATATTGAGCTGATGGTTGATTTGCCCTGGAGCCAATACACTAAAGATAATTACGACCTCAAACGCGCTCAGAAAATTCTTGATGCCGATCACTTTGGTTTGGAGAAAGTAAAGGAGCGGATTATAGAATACCTGGCTGTTCTAAAGCTTCAGAACGACCGTAAAAATGATGAGCCAAAGTCCGAAGCAACTGAACCTACGCCAAATACCCGTCGGTCGGCCGCCAATGGATCACGGTCAACCAATCCAAATCAGCCTGAAGGTTTAAAAGCACCTATTTTGTGTTTGTATGGCCCTCCGGGAGTTGGAAAAACGTCACTGGGCCGCTCTATTGCGAAAGCACTAGGCCGCAAATACAGCCGGATGGCCCTGGGTGGTGTACACGATGAAGCCGAAATTCGCGGACATCGCAAGACCTACATTGGAGCCATGCCCGGCAAAATTGTCCAAAACATCAGGAAATGCAATTCGTCGAACCCTGTGTTCATTCTTGACGAAATAGACAAGGTTAGTTCAGACTTCCGGGGTGATCCTTCGTCGGCACTGCTCGAAGTACTGGATCCAGAGCAGAATTCAACCTTCATGGACAACTATCTGGAGGTAGAGTACGACCTTTCGAAGTGTCTGTTCATTGCTACGGCCAATACCTTAGATACTATTCACCCCGCCCTTCGCGACCGGATGGAAATCATCGACATTGCAGGCTACACAGTGGAAGAGAAAGTACAGATTGCCAAGAAATACCTGATTCCGAAACAACGCAAAGAACACGGCTTGAAGCCTAAAGATCTTCAGATTGAAGACAAGGCTATTGTGCGCATTATAGAGGGCTATACCCGCGAGTCGGGTGTGCGAAATCTGGAGCAGAAAATTGGTGCCCTGGTGCGTAAAATCGCTAAGTCGATAGCGATGGAGGAAGAGTACCCGCATACAATCAAACTGGCAGACGTACGGAAAATGCTAGGCGCCGAAATATTCGACAAGGATCTCTACTCCGACGACGATATTGCGGGTATCGTAACGGGTCTTGCCTGGACGCAGGTTGGGGGCGAAATACTGCTTATAGAGTCAAGTTTGAGCCGTGGGCGTGGCACATTGACCCTCTCGGGGCAGTTAGGTGACGTAATGAAAGAGTCAGCCGTAACGGCTCTCTCCTACCTCAAAGCACACGCCGACGACCTGAATATCGACTATCGTATGTTTAATCATTACGATTTACACGTACACGTTCCGGCTGGTGCTGTACCAAAAGATGGTCCCTCTGCGGGTATCACAATGGTTACGTCTATGGCCTCTATATATACCCAACGCAAGGTTAAGCCATTTTTGGCGATGACCGGCGAAGTCACATTACGTGGTAAAGTATTGCCCGTTGGTGGTATAAAGGAAAAAATATTAGCGGCCAACCGCGCCGGCGTTAAAGAGCTGATTCTCTGCACGAAGAACCGTAAAGACATCGAAGAAATTAACGCCAGTTATCTTAAAGACCTGACATTCCATTACGCTGATACCGTCGATCAAGTACTGGAAATTGCCTTGTTACCCAACCAGGTGGGCAAGCCCATGAAGTTTGTTTTCCCTCACGAAGACACCACCCGTCGCGAGCAAGAACCAAGCGTTGTGACGTATTAAATTTGTTTCGGGTTTCATGGCCCGGCCATGAAACCCGAAACAGTTTAACCATGCTTGACTTCCCAAAATTGTCTGCTGCCTATCAGGAGGCTCTGCTGGGTAGCGTGGTGCCTTTTTACTTAAAAAACAGTCACGATCCCTTAGGTGGCTACTTCAATGGTTTGTCGGCAAAAGGAGAGCCTTATGATACCGATAAGTTTATTGACCAGCAGGCCCGGCAAACATGGGCTTTTGCAAAACTCTACGGCACATCAGGAGCAGATGATACCTGGCTAAACCATGCCCGACACGGAGCTCGTTTTCTCTATAATTTTGCCCACAATGATAGCCTTCGCTGCTACGCGAGTGTTGATCGGCTCGGACGCGCGGTAGCCCCTACGACGGATGTTTGTACCGACGCGGCTGTTGTGATGGCGTATTGCCAGATGCACCGCATTACAGGAGCCGACGAATGGGCTATGCTAGCCAAACAAACGCTGGCAGGCCTGCTCGACCGTCGTGATACGCAACGTATCGAACAGGCCCAAACAGTGGATGGGTTCAGGGTACTACGCCATTTGAGCGAGCCTATTGCCGTAATGCAGGCGTTAGTTGAAGCCCAGCCTCTACTGAGCGAGGAGGATTGGAAAGAGTCCATGCAGTCGGTGTCTAATGAACTTTTGAACGAGTTCTTAGATAAAAGACATGACATTCTACGGGAATATGTTCAACCTGAGGGCGCTTTTCTGAATACGCCGGAAGGTCGGCGACTCAGTGCTGGGCTTACCTTTCAGGCGGCCAACGTAGCCCACGATCTGGCCAATGAAACCGGGAATAGAAAACTGGCCGTACAGGCGGCTGCCTGGACTATTCAGCTTTGCGAGTGGGCGTGGGACGAAGACACTGGCGGGCTCGATCAATGGGTAGACCTGAAAAACCAAACCTTACCCTACCCCGATGGCAAACAACGCTGGGCCTGGGTGCATTTAGAATGTTTAAGCGCTCTGACAAAAGCCTATTTCTACACGCGTGATCCCAATACCCCCAAGTGGTTGCAACGTGTTCATGATTTCACGTTTCAACACTTTCCTGACGTTGACAATGGGGGCTGGCATCTGGCGCTGAACCGGCAGGCAAAACCACTTTTTGAGGCTAAAGCGACGCCCATCTGTGGGGGTTCTGAGTTGATTAAACCCCTGCTCGAAAGCTGGCAAATAGCCGATCAGTGTGCCAAACTAAATCCAGCAATGGTTTCAAATCGGCACGGCGCAGCGGGTCGACGAATACTATAGCATCTCCCAAAGTGAAGCGGTCACTTTTTGTATTTCCCCCTGATACTCTCTGTTATTTGCTCATACATCTCCATTAATTGAGGTTGCTGGTTGAGCATAGCCAGGTGAGTACGAATCGTTTTGTTGTCACCCCGCCGAGCAGGTCCCGTTTGAACGTCGGCCGGGTTAGGGGCAGCAAGGGCTTTACGAAACGTTTCACGAATGAGCGGGCGGAGCAAATCAAACTCCAGGTCATGCGCTTCGGTGAGGTCATTCGCAATAGCTAGCAGGTGATTGGTGAAATTACAGGCGAATACCGCAGAAAGGTGCAGAACACGTCGTTCGGCCGAGCTAACCAAATACACAATCGAACTAATTTCCTGCCCCATTGCTACCAAAGAAGCTTCTGTTTCAGGATTGCTAGCCTCAATACAAAGCGGAATCTCTTCAAAATCAAGCGGATTCTGGCCTCGGCTGAAGGTTTGAAGCGGATAAAATACACCTGTCTGAACGGGAAGATCGCTGTACAGTTGCATTAACTGGTTGAGGTCTTCCAGCGAATAACTACCCGATGTATGGACTACAATGGCATTTTCGGGCAACACCAGGCGTGAGCAAACATCGGGCAGGGCATCATCGGGAACGGTAAGCAGAAATAATCGCGATGAACTATTTGCTACGTTCAGGTCGGAGCGCGGGCGGGCATCGTATAGCAAGCTTACCAACTGGCGGGCATGGCTGAGCTGGCGGCTAACAACCTCGTTTACGTGATGGCCGGCGTTTTCTAGGGCTGGAGCCAAATGCCAGGCGACATTCCCAGCCCCAATAAAAGTTATTTCCATTTTTACGATGACAATCCGACAGTCCGGTAACAAGCAACCAACAGTAAATAATTGCCTAGAAGTTTCTCATCACGGCGGATGTTATGGCCATGACTACCTCCTGCAGCGTAATCATCGTACCGATCGGGAGGATTTCAACTACGTCATCGTCAGCACAACATTGCCTGTTTTCTGTCCGGTCTCCACGTATCGATAAGCGTCAACAATCTGGCCCAGCGAAAAACGTCGGTCGATCACCGGTTTAAACTTGCCCTGACTGACTAGCTCTTTCAGAAAAACAATGTCGTCCTTACTGGTTATAGGAATGGGAAACAGCACCTTTTTGCCTCCCAACAGAGGGGTGGTAAGGGCCAGGAAAATATTCTCTGAATTTTTGCCGAGTTCGGTGGATATATAAATGCCCTTTTCGGTGAGCACAGGTTTGCATGTCCCGAATGAGCTTTTGCCAACAGCATCGAAAATAAAGTCGAATGTTTGCCCGGTTTGGGTAAAGTCTTCTTTCGTATAATCAATGACCCGGTCGGCTCCCAATGAGTGTACGAAGGCTACATGCCTGGTAGCGCATACGGCCGTAACCTGCGCTCCAACCTCTTTGAGCAGTTGCACCGCTGCCGACCCAATAGCCCCTGTAGCGCCGTAGACGAGGGTATTTTGTCCGGTTGTAACCTTGGCTGCCCGAATATTGCCCAGCGCATAATGAGCGCCTTCGGTAATTGGAGCCGCTTCTTCGTAGGAAAGTCCGGCGGGTATGGTAGCAATCGGGGCATCCTCTGCCTGGGTCAAGTATTCGGCATGGCCACCGAAGGTACTGTCGTTGTAGCCAAATACCCTGTCGCCTACCTTGAATAAAGTCACGGCCTTGCCAATAGCCTCAATCTGTCCGGCAAATTCGCAGCCCAGGGTTTTAAGTTTAGGGCGAAACAGGCCGCTAAAAAAGCGGGAGACGAAATACTCCGCGCTGCGAAAGCCAGAGTCGGTGCGGTTTACTGTGGATGCGTACACCCTGATTAGGACCTGGTTGGCGCTGGGTGTTGGCTTTTCGACTTCCCGAACATGTACTACTTCGGGAGGTCCATACTGGGTATTTATAGCTGCTTTCATACAGTTGGGATGGGGCTACGTGAATAATCGACCTTGTTTGCCATCACCCCAAATGTATTAACCGCCTGTTGATCAGTACACTCGTTATGTGTTAGGTGGACAAATAGCAGGATAAAAATGCGACTTAGCTGATAGGCTAAATTTGGACAAATTTGCAATTCAATTGCAAATTTGTCCAAATTTACTCAGTAATTTTAGCGTATGATTGAACGTCAACTCACGGATAAACTAAAACAACTGGCCAGCCAATACCCGGTTGTCACGTTGACTGGCCCACGCCAATCGGGCAAGTCAACGCTCGTTCAGACGGTCTTCCCCGAATTGCCTTATGTCTTGCTAGAAGATCCTGACATGCGCGCATTAGCCCAAACTGACCCCAGGGGCTTCCTGGCTAACTATGCCAACGGGGCTATCTTCGACGAGGTGCAGCGTGTTCCCGACCTATTTTCGTATTTACAGGGGGTTGTTGATACACAAACTGCTAACCACCCGTTTATCCTGACAGGTTCGCAAAACTTTCTACTCTTAGACCAGATTAGTCAAAGCCTGGCCGGGCGTACCGCTGTATTACGACTGCTTCCACTGAGCTATCCCGAGCGAAAGGCTGGCAACGTATTGCCAACAACGGTAAATGAGCTACTAATTGAAGGGAGCTACCCGCGTTTGGTAACCCAGAGCCTGGACCCAACCGATTTTTACCCCAGCTACATACAGACCTACCTCGAACGGGATGTACGTACGCTGAAAAACATTACCGACCTAAGCACGTTTACCCGCTTTCTGAGGCTGTGTGCAGGCCGGGTTGGCTCTGCGCTGAATCTTTCTTCGCTGGCTAACGACGTAGGCGTGTCCGTCAATACAGCGAAGTCCTGGTTATCGGTGCTGGAAGCCAGTTATGTAGTTTACCTGTTGCCGCCTTACTACGATAACTTCAGCAAACGGCTGATTAAATCGCCAAAATTGTATTTCTACGACACAGGCCTGGTTTGCTCACTATTGGGACTGCGACGGGCCGATCTGGTTGAGACGTTTTATATGCGTGGAAATCTGTTTGAGAATCTGGTGCTGAGTGAGGTGCTAAAACACTACTACAATCGTGGGCAGCAGGCGCCATGCTATTACTGGCAAGACAAAACAGGCCGTGAAGTCGATTTGCTGATTGATACCGATACGGGGCTGCTCCCACTGGAAATAAAAGCGGGTATGACCCTAAGCAACGATTATTTCGATCAGCTTACCTACTGGAATAAACTCAGTGGAAACAGCGCGGCTAACAGCTACGTAGTGTATGGTGGGGCTATCCAGCAAACTACTTCACAGGGTACGTTTGTACCGCTTTCGGGGCTGGACAGGTTGCTGGAACAGGGTGGAAAACTATAGGGGGAACGTGTATGGATTATCGTCCGTGCACGATTAGGTGCAGTAGCGGTTTATTGTCTCAATCAGGTCAGCAAATTGTTTTTTGGGCTGCTGTCTGACTTTCTCAATGGCTAAAGTTCCGCCCAGTAAACGCATTTTTTGCTTGGATGGAAATAGACAATAAAAATATTCATGTCAACTAGTTATGATGTGCTGGGAAAGCAAGGTACGAACTACCCTTTAAAACATCCAAAACTATCCAAGTCAACTATATCTAAAAAATCCGAGAGTTTTTCTACTTTAGGACTGGGTATATACAGGTTCCATTTTAAATTAGCTCTCAACCAATATATTTTCCAGACATTATTTTTCCTGTCATAAGTAGTCTTGGCAAAATCGTGCGTTAAATAGGTAGTTTTATCATTCCAAGCAGGCCTTATTTCAAAAAGTATTACGGATTGATTTTCTATTCGATAATTAATATCCAATTGATCTCTTATCTCTTCGGGAGGTCGAACTTTGGCAATATAATTTTCCATTATTTCGATTATCTCCACAGTATTCATTAAGTCTAATGCCATGATTTTAATGTTTAGGATTTATTCGGTTAGCTTGCGCTCAACGTCAGGGTATTTATGAAGAAGGGGCAATAGGATTCCGTTTGCTCGATGCTTGCCCTAAAACCAAATCGAAAAAATACTGTTCAGCTTTTATTCGTTAGCCCCGCTTGCGCCAAACCCATGTTGGGCGCCGTCAATCGGGGGTATCAGAGTTTCAGCAATTGTTTGTCCAAGTTTAACTGGTACAGCGTTGACGAATTGCAGAAATAGCATAAGGAAACAAATCCCTTTCATCATCAAAACCTTTCGCTTTACCACCTAATGAAAAAGGCTGGCAAGGTGGTCCTCCTACAATAAGATCAATGCCTGAAAACTTTTTGAAGTCAAAATGTCTAACGTCGGTTTCATGGACGATTTCAGAACTATAGTTATATCGCAATGTCTTACAAGCGTCAGAATTCCACTCTACAAACGCAGTATAATTTGCACCGGTAATTTCAATGCCTTTTGCAAGTCCGCCAGCACCGGAAAAAAGTTCAAGACTATTCAATATCTTTCTTGTTTTTGAGTGTAAACTATTCTGCTGCCTTTTCTTCAACCTCGTCAATAGTTGATGACTGTCCAACGCATTTGTCTGCCCACGGTCTGCCGGGGTGAATTATGTCCCACTCCGACTTTGCTTGATTGTACCTACCCGAATCTGGGTCGTAATTGCCAAATCTGTCAATCTTTGTATTCCAAATAGGTTTGTAGTAGCGTATTAGGGCGGCTTCAACTGTCCCTATCAAATGATTTGCACCATCTTCCAAAATCATAAAACAGCAAGAAAAGTCTGCTTGGTCAAGGTTCTTGGCTTGATTGACGCTTTTACCATGTTCCCGAAGCCGACCGAACAATTCATAGGTAGTTGAGCCAATTTTAGTGTCTCGTGCTTGTCGCCAACCGCCCGGAACTGCCTTACCTACATAAATCGGCTGATGAAATTCAAGTCTGTTCTGTTCGTAAATTTCTTTGTAGTACTCGTTCTTGCCGATGTAATAGATTGCGTAAACACCTGTCCCATGGAATCTAACTGATGGCGGCAATGTGTGAACGGGTGTTCCATTGAAAAAGCGAATGGTATCTTTGATTATTTCCTCAAAGGCTTCTGATTTATAAATATGTTTCTCTCGGTCAAAGGCTGTTTCCATGCGTCAAAAATAATCTTTTCTGTCAAGTTCAGAACGGTTCACGATTGCGCTCAATTGTTTGTAGCTACAAGAAGTTGGCGATTTCGAAGCACAAAACTATCTGCCACCACAAAACTTGATACGGAGAACAAAACTTCATTTAAGCACTGAACCTCCAATTTCTTGTAGGTGCTACTAGGTTCTGGCCTTCTTGTCCACTATGCTTATGAACCATTGTCGTTGTTGAGTTGTCGTGCCATTGAGTATCGGCTGTGTGTTGCGTATTTTTTTAAGCGTTAGCTTATTTAATTCAATTTTTCTTTTGGGTCGGAAAGGTGAAAACTCTTTTGCAATTTTTGGTCTTGGCGTTGGCTTTTGCGAATTGCAAATGTGCTTACACCGGTGCGATGGCTGCTTCCATTTCCACTTCAATTATTTTTTTCAACCGAGATGAAATATTTTTCCAGTTTGAATTTAAGTTAATTGTTCGTATTTGGATTTTATGCCCATTGTATTTAAAGTTCAAATTATAATCCGTTTCAATTGTCGGATAAAGTAAAATTCCTGTTGTACTTTGTGTTTTTAAATCTGTACCTTGTTGGTTCAAAAGATAACTGAAAAGCTGATATAGATTAGCTGACTTAATTTTTTTCTTATCGTAATTTAAAGCCATAGTTTCCCGATAAAACTTTGCATCAATTATTATTTTCTCGTTATCATTTTCTAAAGTTATATCTGTTTCCATTTGTGGTAAATATTGATAATTATCATTGTCAGAGTTTTCAAATTGCCAATTAATAGTTTCTTTTTTTACTGTCTTATATTTTTGTTGTTCTATTTTGTAGAAGTTCCTAATAAAGGATTCAAATAATTGATTCATTTTATTATCGTCCCTAGTGAAGTCTGAAAATTTATATTTTCCTTGTTCCTCGGAAGGGAAAGTGCTTTCATAAATAATTTGACAAACATTCATTACAAAGCCATAGAAACGGTTGTTTCTATTTAGTTTCACTTGCTTAAAAATCGAATTAGTAATTTCAATTTGCTCAATCTCGGACAACATTCTTTGTAAACTAACTAATTCATTTCTTAACTGCTTGTCAAGTGCTTTAGTTCTTGTGAGCCGATAAATGGTTGAAACTAAAATACGGTTTGAAATTATGTTGACTGAAAAATCGTCAAATGTGCAAACTGTTCTTTGTCTAAAAAGCAAATTGCTTTTCAATGTCTGACTAATTTGAATTTTACCTTTTACTCCTGGTAGCTCTTCAGTGTGGTCAACATAATTTTTATCAATGCCTCTTTTCAAAAGCATTTTTGTAGTATTAATTAAAACCTTTGCAAAAAGATCAAGAAGTTCTGTTTTGTCGTCAACAGAAACATTTACTCTTTCCTTCTCATCTAGCTTGTTCCATGCATAGCAAAGTAAGTAGTAAATATTTTCTATGGGTATTTGCATTACTTATCTTGATAGTTGTTTTAACATATCTACAACTTTTGCAGAATCATCAAACCATATTTCTTCTAAAAGTGGTTTTAACTCAAAACTTAAAATTTCATTCCACCATTTATTTTCATCTTCATCAGTTACAAAAGTGCAGAAATAACTGTGTCCAATTTGAAAACCTTCACCAAGATTAATGTCTTCTTTTATTTTGCCATTTACTTTTATAACTGATGAACATATATGTTCAACCATTGCAGCTGTCAAACCTTTTGCAGCAAGAAATGAACGGAAATTATCGCCATAATCTGGTTGAAGCGTAATAAAAGCAAATCGTCTTCTTAAAGCGTAGTCAACAATGGCTAATGAACGGTCTGCCGTGTTCATTGTCCCTATGATGTATAAATTTGAAGGAACATAAAAGCGGTCTTCTTCGTCTTCTGCGTAAGTTAGTTTTAGTGCAAATTTTTCCTCTCTTTTATCTGCTTCAATTAGCATCATCAATTCTCCAAATATTTTGCTCAGATTACCTCTGTTTATTTCATCGATAATAAAAAAGAAAGGCCTGTCAAGATGTGCTAATGCTCTTTGGCAGAATGAATAGAAAATTCCGTCTCTTAAATCAAAACCACCTTTTTCTGTCGGCCTTAAACCTTGAATAAAATCTTCGTAGCTATATGATTGGTGAAATTGAACCATCTCAACATTTGCATCTTTAACTTCTTGCATTATTTCATAGGCCAATTTTCTGGCAATAAAAGTCTTTCCAACTCCCGGAGGTCCTTGTAAAATAATATTCTTCTTTCTTTTTAATAAAGCAACTGTTTGTAAAAAATCGGCTTCGCTTATAAAAGGCTTGTCATTGTCATCAGAAAATTTATATTTTTTAATGTTACTACTTTGCAGCAGTATTTCTGTAATGATGTTTTTATTATCAATTATCTCACGAATAATATCGTATTCCTCTTCTGTAAGTTTGAATAAACTTCCTTGATTATTAATGAATACTTCACAATGTTGCAAAGCAGCATTGTTTTTCAGGTCGTTCCACTGAACAGGAATTTCCAACTTTTCAACCATTTCAAATTCTATTTCTTCTCCGTTCGCTGTGTTGTGAATTCCTTTTGTTACTTCATAGATTGCTTTAATTTGTTTGGTTGGGGTACTTTCGTAGCCAATAATTAAATCACCTTTTTTAGCGGATTCAAAGTATTTATAAATCCTTCTTTTGTTACCTTTTTCGTTGTGTGTTGTATAGGTTTGTCTTTGCCCTTCTGTGTGATTACTAATGCTCCAAATTTTAGGATTAGCATTCAGCCACCAAAAATTTAAAGGCTCTGTTTCTTCATTAGGTTCTCCTTCTATTTCAATAATTTCTTCTTCTTGTTTTTTAAATTTTCTTTGTATTGATTTGAATAATTCAAAAGTTTCTTTATCGGTCAAAGATTTATTTTTACCATAATCAGTTAATGCCCATATTCCTCTTTTTTCATTTGAAATATAGCCCCCATCTTTGAGATAGTTTCGTGCCCAAGCGACTTGATTGTACAATATTGGCACTCCTGTTTTTGATTTCTCATTTAGTTCTTCCTCAGAAAAATTGAATTTTCCTAAAACAAGTAATGTAATTTCACTAGGTTTCCCTTCCCCATTTTTATTTAATACTTTTAGTAAAGGGTTGAAAAACTTCAAAAATGCAGGTCCTTGTTTTGGATTTCCTATTTCATTATCATCAATTTCTATATTTTGAAATGATATATCATTTTCCAAAAATGTCGTTGCTAATTCAGGGTACAAACGCATATATTCCTTAATTAAAAACTCCCATACTTTGGTTGGGCTGAAAGTATCAGGCCTAAAAAATGTTTTATACTTTCCTCCTGATGGATAATCGACAGAACCTGGCTTGTATTGATATATTTTATTTGTAAGCCATTTTACTTTTCTTTTATGGTTATATCTTAACAAATCTTCCTCATAATAGTAATCGCTGGTAATTACCCCAATTCCTAAGCAAGTATTTACGCCTTTATTTACAAAAATAACATCACCAATATTTGCATTTTTAAATAGCCATAAATTCCAAGTTTGATTTGATTGGCTTTCAGCAGGTAAGCCGATAATTTCGTTAATTTCTTCTCTGGAGCTGTATTTGGAAATATCCCCCAACTCAAGATCTTTGTAGCTGATTGCAATTTCTTCTTCTTTATAAAACCTTTCCCATTCGGATGCCTGACTTCCTGGAGCAAACTTGAAGTAATTGCGACTTTCCTTATTTATTTTTGTTATTTCAGGTTTTAACTCTTGGAAGTAGCTTAATGCCTCCGAATAAGAATTTGTCTCCTTCAGTCTGTTTGGCATTGGATTCTTTATGGACCAACCAGCCAAAAGACCACTTTTTGATGGGAATCCTATTTGAATAAAAAACTGATAGCTGTCTTTATGAGAGTCTTTGGTAATAGGATATAATGCTAACCAACAATATGTTGAACCAAAATTTGCAGGGCCATTAAAGCCTACAAAATGTAATTCGTAATCATTTAAAATGATTTCTTCTTTTAGATTATTTCCAATTTGTTCTAAATATAATCTTGTAGTTTCCTTTATTATTCCTCTGTAAAAAAATACATAAACTACTCTCCATTGAACATTCCATGCAGTAAAATAATCTCCCTTTCCTTTAGTTTCCTTATAAGTTGCCAGCCCATTAATCAATTTAGCAGAATAATTATTAAAATAATCAACGTTTTTTGTTCTGATATTATCTTTTATATTATTCACAAGTGTTTCACTTACTGTTTCCCCTTGCAAAAGTCTTCGGGCAATTTCTGCACGCAATAAATTCACGGGTTTAAAATCATGGCCAGGGTCACCATATTCTTTATAAATTTCTTCAACAATATTTTCAGGCAAACTATTAATTGCTGCATATAACGAAATTGGATTTTCGGCATATCCTTGATACTGCTTTGCCAAGTCAGTTATATATTGAAATTGTGTTTGCATATTTTCGAGGTCAGGTTGCTAAGATAATTATTTAAAAGCCTAATATCATTCTGTACGGTGGCAAAAAAATGACTCTTTTGGTTTTCCGAAGGGTCGGCACATGTGTAGGGCAAAACCAAAAGTGCCATTTGTGCGGTTGGCTAAAATTGAATTAAAAAGACTTGGGTGGAAAAAATATACCAAATACCGAAGGGTCGGCAAGGAGTGTCGGCTAAATTGCTATCTAGTTTCAATATGGTCTGTATGTATTTGGTCACTTGTCAAAATGGTTTACTTTTTCCGCTTAGTTGTCTTCCTTTTAATGGTTGTTTTGTCGTCCGCTGCGCTTGCCCACCAACACCCAAATATACGAACTTTTTGTTCGTCAATATGTCCTTTGTAGTTGGCCGATCGGGCTGTCAAGGCCATGTACGCTAGCGATGGGTTCACACACGATGAAGAGTCAGCAGAGTAAGGCAAGTGCCTCCTACTGGAATAACTAAAATGGCCACCTGCGTCAAATGGATGGCCACTTTCGTTATTCCAGACGTATTTCTTACGCGCTCACCGTTTTGGCCGGAACCATCAGGATGTCTTCTCCCAAAGCTTCCTCAATACGGATAATCGTTTTCAGTTCCAGATTATGCGTACCGCTTAACCACTTGCTGATTTCTGATTCGGATTTATGCAAGGCCACCGCCAGATCTTTCTGGCTCATCCCACGCTGTCGAAGCAAATCATGGATACGGTCTGCTACGTCCAGCATCTTGCTAACCGAGCGTCGGGTCTGAGCAGGTGTACGAACTACAATACGGTCAAATGCATCCATCGTTAGTCGTGTTTAGGCTAAGAGTTCAATGACTTCTATGTTCACAATATCTTTACCGATAATCTCTAATTCTCTAGCAGCTATCAGATCCGTTAACTGATTAGCTAGCTTTGTTGGCGAACCTAAACTTAGCCAATAAGGCAGGGCTATCCTGCACGGCACCACCCGTTTTCAACCCACCATTGACTAGTATAACCACACTATTGCTCAACCGGATACAGTAGAGTCGCAGTCGGCAATAGTGATCGCCCAACTCGGCCATGATTCGAGCGGGAGGTGGTAACGCACTGGCATCAAAAAGTCATCGGTTTCAGACTGTGATTTTCCTTCTACCCAGAGTGTGTAGTAGTTCACTAAGTCAAACGCTTTGAACAGATGAATCGTTACGGAATTCTTCACTTTTAAGTTAAGTATCTGTCAAAAGTAATCGGAATACTTTACATTTTTTCTGTTAAGCTCAATGAGGTTGTTCAAGGTTCAACGCAAACCCGCTCGGGGCTTGTTGGCCACGCTCTCAGTGGCTCATAGCCAGCAGAATGGAGCGCAGAGGGTGCTACCCAACAGCAGGGAAATGTTGGCCAAGGCTTTTCTACGATTCATGAGGTATAAGTGGGGTGAATGTCATTGATTTCTTGTGTAACTGACTGTTCATACGAAGCACAAATGTCCGTCTATACGCCTACTGTGGGTTTTGTGTTCTCTCCGGCTCGACCGAAAACTAGTAACTTACCCCTTTCAGTCGTTTAATTGCGTTCTTTTGGCAAACTTTGGGATTCGAACTGTCTTTGCTGTTCTTCACTGATGAAAATTAGAAAAGCCGTTATTACCGCTGCTGCCCGTGGCGAACGATTATATCCGGTAGCCGATACTATCCAGAAGGCTATGCTGCCCGTTATCGACATCGATGGCCTCCATAAACCCGTTATTCAGGCTATTGCCGAGGAGGCTTTCCTGAGTGGTATTGAGGAAATCTGCGTGGTGGGGGCTCCCGGCGATGGTGAACGCTACATTAACGCCTTCACCTCCCTGCGCGATAACCTGGTTAAATCGTTCAAAAACGTCGATTGGGCGCGACAGGAGGCCGAAAAGATTGACCACCTTCTTAGTCGGGTGCAGTTTGCCGAGCAGGCCGAACCCCTTGGCTATGGGCATGCCGTTTACTGTGCCAAAGAGTTTGTGAATAATGAGCCTTTTCTGTTGCTGTTAGGCGATTACCTGTACGTGTCGAACCTGATCAGTAAACGCTGTGCTACTCAACTGATCGAACTGGCTGTGGAGGAAAACTGCTCGGTATCGGCCGTTAATCCGACGATTGAACACCAGATTGGCCGGTACGGCACTTTGACGGGTAAACACGTAGCTAACAAGAGCGGGGTGTACCAGATCGAAAAGCTCATCGAAAAACCGTCGCTGAGCGTGGCCGAACTGGAGCTGCAAACGCCCGGTCTGCGGGTGGGCTATTACCTCTGTTTTTTTGGGATGCACGTTCTTACCCCGACGGTTTTCGATATTCTGGAGAAAAACCTCGCCAAGGCAGCAACAAACACGCCACTAACGCCCTCACTTCAGGAGCTAGCCGAAACAGAAACGTACCTGGCCCTAGAAATGAAAGGGAATCGGTATGATTTGAGCGGTCGGAGTGGCCTCTTGCGGGCACAAATGGCCCTTGGACTGGCGGGCGACGCGCACGACGAAACGCTGACTTCGATGGTGGAGGTACTGGCAGAGGCAAATACACGAAAGTCGCAACTGGTTTAAACCAGGCATCCATAACAACACAACATGAATGTTTTTATAGATACCATTACGTCGGCGGATCCCGCTATTCGTAATCGATCCTTCTTTGACCTTAGCCGTACGCTCTCCGCCAGCAATCTGTTAAAAGCCCTGCGCGAACTGGATGATTTTCGAAAGTCCACGCCGAACTTATACGATAAAGTAAGGGCCATTTTATTCCTGTCAGCGGGTTTTCGTTTTTCCCTGACCGATGCGCCTGAAACACCGGCTATTGGTAAAATACCCTACGCTGGTTTTGAGGATTTACTGGCTCGCCGGTTCGAACAGGCAATTGCCCGGTTTTTACAAGATCTGGACAAGCAGGGCCCCAGTGCTACTTTGTTCAGCGCGTTGGCCGACAGTTACCATCAGTTGTCGTTTCAGATTCTGGCCGATCAGGTGCGGAAAAGTGTTCGCTCCAGTAAAGGCAACCAGTGGATGTTTCGGGTTGGGCATCAGACCGAACACCCGATTCGTATCCAGCCTAAACTGCTGCAACGGCCCGATAATTCGCTATTTTACCCCATTCTGCACGAGCAAACATCGGTGCGGATGGACTTGACCCACAGCGGCTGGTCTGACATTTTCTTTCTGGGAATGGATTATCCCGAAGGAGCCCGCGTCATCAACATCTCCATTGACTTGGGCGTTTTCGGCCGCGACAAAGACATTCGCCCGCCCCTCGAATGCTTTGTACGGGTTATTTCAGAACCAGTCCTGCGCCTGACCAGCGTCGACCTGAATACCACAAAGGATATTCATGACCTGGCCGATCTGTTCAACTTTGGCAACGATTACCTGAGTCTGGTGAAGGCCGGGGTAATAGCCTCGGGCCTGATTCCACCGTCATTTGAAGGGACTAACCAGTCGTTAGCCGAGATTCTGACTCGTATTGTGGCCCCCGGCATGGGTATCGAGTTGGTCACAAAAGTGAACGACATTCCCAAAGGCTCCCGCTTTGCCGTGTCGACCAACTTGCTGGGGTCTATTATCAGCCTGCTGATGCGGGCAACAGGCCAAACCCGGAACCTGGAAGGTGGGCTAGAAGAAAGCGAACGCCGATTGGTGGCTTCCCGTGCTATTCTGGGCGAGTGGATTGGTGGCTCAGGCGGGGGCTGGCAGGATTCAGGTGGGGTTTGGCCGGGTATCAAAGCCATTCAGGGTACGTTTGCGCAGGAAGGCGACCCCGAATACGGCATTAGCCGGGGTACATTGCTGCCCCGTCACCGGGTACTACAGGGCGACGACGTACATCCCAACATTCAGGAAAAAATCATGAACTCGCTCGTGCTCATGCACGGTGGTATGGCGTCGAACGTCGGCCCGATTCTGGAGATGGTGACTGAAAAGTACCTACTTCGGGGCGATAAGGAATGGGTAGCCCGCCAGCAAACGAACCAGATTTTCGACAATATTCTCGGAGCCATCAAGGAAGGGGATATTAAAAAACTGGGCGAAAATACGGCCCGTAACTGGGAAGGACCCATCAAGACAATCATTCCCTGGGCGTCGACCTACTTCACCGAGCAGATCATTGCGAAGGCCAAAAAGCAGTTCGGCAACGATTACTACGGTTTTCTGATGCTCGGAGGTATGTCGGGTGGGGGCATGGGTATGTTCGTGAATCCAGCACACTATGAGGACTATAAAATGCAGGTGCTGGAGATTCTTCGAAAAACGAAAAACGAACTGTCCGACTCGCTGCCGTTTGCCATGGAGCCGGTAGTGTACAACTGGAGCATCAACCCCCGAGGTACGTGGGCAAGCCTGCACGAAGGCAACGACGCCCTGATGCCAGAACCTTATTACGGCATTCACGTGTCGGAGCTGGTGCGGAAAGAACCGGCGTCAATCCCGTATGGTCGCCGGGCCGAGATCGACTTTTTTACGACTCACTGCGGACAGAACAACCAGGCGTATCCGTTGCTGCGGACCATCATCAGCAATCTCTTCAAGGTATCGGACCCCACCTCGCAGGGAAACCGGAGTGTCGAAAACGAAAAAGCCGACCGGATCAAGAAAGACAACGGCTTCGACTTCATTCAGCACGAAGAAATTCGGGAAGAAATACAGAAAGGCCGAATCGGTTTATCCCGGAACCGGCTACCCGTCGACACTACGATTGACGATGTACACCCCGGCGATATTGTCCAGCTCGAAACGGTATCTTCGTCGGCTCAACTTGGCGAGTTAGCTATTCGAGCTGCTAAAATCGCGGTTCTGAGTCTGGGTGCCGGTGTCGGTAGTCGCTGGACCAAAGGGGCGGGTGTCATCAAAACCCTCAATCCATTTGTCGAACTGGATGGTTCGCACCGGAGCTTTCTGGAAATTCACCTGGCTAAAACGAGGAAACTGGCCGAGAAATACGGTACTACCATTCCGCACATAGTCGCCACCAGCTACATGACGCACGAGCCTATTCGGAAGAAACTGGTGCAGACGGGTAACTTCGGGTACCCAGGGCCAACCTACCTATCGCCGGGCCGCTCCATTGGCCAGCGATTTGTACCGATGGAGCGCGACTTACGGTTCATGTGGGAAGAAATGCCGCAGGAAACGCTCGATGAGAACAAGCAAAAAGTACGCGATGCCGTGCGTCAGTCGATGATTAGTTGGGCCAAATCGAAAGGCGAAGGCACCGACTATGTCGATAACATTGCGGCTCAACGGTTTTCGCCCCTGGGGCACTGGTACGAGGTGTCGAACCTGCTACGGAACGGCACCCTGGCAAAGTTGCTTGCCGAGCATCCTGAGGTAGAAACGCTGATGTTGCACAATATCGACACCCTCGGCGCCGACGTTGATCCGGCCGCACTGGGCCACCACCTTGCGTCGGGCAATACGCTCACGTTTGAAGTTGTGCCGCGTCGGATTGAGGATCGCGGGGGTGGACTGGCGCGTGTGAATGGCCATATTCGGCTGTTGGAAGGCCTGGCTCAACCCCGCGAAGAAGACGAGCTGAATCTGAGCTATTACAACTCCAACACGACCTGGATTCAAATCGACCCGCTGCTGCAACTCTTTGGTTTAACCCGGGCCGACCTGCAAACCGGCGACGATGCGCAACTGGCTAAAGCGGTACGCAGCGTGGCACACCGGATTCCTACCTATGTGACGCTCAAAGATGTGAAATACCGGTGGGGGCATGGTCAGGAAGATATCTACCCGGTGGCACAGATCGAAAAATTGTGGAGCGATATGTCGGCGCTGACCGATGTGCTCTGTGGCTATATGGTGGTGCCCCGATTACGTGGACAGCAGCTAAAAGACCCGGCTCAACTGGATGCCTGGGCCACCGACGGTAGCAAAGACTACGTGGCTACCTTGTGTATGTTTGCCTGAACACAAGTTGTTGTTTCCCTAACGGCTAAACCGAGGAAGGGCAAAAGCCGCTAGGGAACATAGGGCGTAATTGGCTAAACAGACTTTAGTTTACTTTCAGGGGGGGGCCAACTACCTTCATCTGATTGTCGCCGAAGATGGTGGCCACTTCCTCCTGGCTTGGCTGATGATCCAGTCCGGCCATGGTAACAAAGAAGTTTTCCAGTTTACCGGCCGGTTGAAGAATCACGATCATTTTACCGGTTTCGGCAAGTTGTGTCCAGGCGTGGGGTACGTTGCGGGGCAGAAAGATAGTTTCCCCTTTCTCCAGGCGAAACGTTTCATCGCCGACCTGAAATTGATAAGACCCATCGATCACATAAAAGATTTCGTCCTGGGCCGGATGCACGTGTAACGGCGTCCCACGGCCTTGTGAGAGCGACGTTTGTTCGAAAATGGCCAGATCGCCGTCGGTATCGCTACCCGAAATTTTAACGTCGAGCCTATTCCCGTTGACGCCTTTGAGCGTAAGGTGACCGTGTTTTCGGCCTTCATCGGCCTTGGTCTTAAAGCCACTGGTTGACCGTAAGGCATGTCTGACGTTTGCCAGAGCGGGGCTTGCCATCAAACTCATAATGGCCATCATAAACCGGTTTCTTTTCATACTTTCCAACAGATTAAGCGTTCGTTCACTGAACAAAATGGATGTAACCAATGAAGTCAGACTAAGTTATTCAAATTAGTCCATCAGTCGGTTATAGGTTTAGTTACCGGTTTAATTATTTCACCTGCGGAGAACCGCTGCCGGTTTGGAACAGTGTTCGGATGCACTAAGGCCGTCGTTCTCCCAAATAAGTTGACCTACATGTTCCCGGACCTGATCGACTGGCATGTTCGAATAGCCGGGCGGATGTGGACCTTGCTCTTGCTATGCTAACAAGCGAGGGAGAACCGCGCCGGGAGCTGTACGGCATGAACATGAACCAGCATTTTAGTTGAATTCCCCCAACGTAAAGGGCTGCTAGGCCCAATCAGTAGCATATAGGTCGACAATACTTTACAGAACGGTAACCCTGTCTTTCCTGATGAACCGTACTGATTTTCTGAAAACCTCTGCACTCGCCGGAGCCTCACTCATAACCGACCCGCTGGAGGTTCGGGCATTTATCACTCGTAAAGCCGCCGAAAAATACCGCACCGCCGTAGTAGGTTCTGGCTGGTGGGGCGGCAACATTCTGCGCTGCGCCGTGCAGGCAGGTGAATCGAAAATTGTGGCTCTTTGCGATGTCGATACGCGCCAGCTCAAAAAAACCAGCGAAGAACTGAGTAAGCTAACCACCGATCAGCCGAAGCTATACCAGGACTACCGGGAAATGCTCGCGGCCGAAAAACCCGAAATCGTTATTGTTGCCACGCCCGACCACTGGCATCCCCTCATTGCCATTGCTGCCATGAAGGCGGGGGCTCACGTGTATGTAGAAAAACCCATTAGCCATACCATCAACGAAGGAAAAGCAATGGTGAAAACCGCGCGGCAAACGGGGCGAATCTGTCAGGTAGGTATGCACCGGCGCATATCGCCCCACAACGTGTCGGGGATGGAGTTTCTGAAGTCGGGCAAGGTGGGCAAAATCGGTATGGCGCGGGCCTTTGTGCATTATGCCGGTGGTGCTGGCCAGCCAACAGCCGATGTTGAAGCACCCAAAGAAATGGATTGGAACATGTGGTGCGGCCCCGCTCCCCTGCGTGACTACAATTCGGCGATGCACCCCAGGGGCTGGCGTAATTTTCTGAACTATGCCAATGGTACACTGGGCGACTGGGGCATTCACTGGCTGGATCAGATTTTGTGGTGGACCGACGAAAAACACCCCCGCAAGGTGTATTCGACAGGTGGCCGGTCAATTAAACAGGACAGCTCCGATGCGCCTGACCACCAGGTTTCTACGTTTGAATTTGAAGATTTTACCGCCGTTTGGGAACACCGAACATTTGGCGGTAATATGGCCGAAAAAACGCACCCGCAGCAAGCGGTAGGCGTGTATTTTTACGGCACTGAGGGCACCTTTCACATGGGGTGGCTCGACGGGTGGACGTTCTATCCGGCCGACTCGAAAAAGCCGGTCATTCATCAGGATGCGCAACTCAACAAGCCCGATGATCAGAATATTGCCCAACTCTGGGCCAATTTCCTGGAGAGTATCAAAACGAACAAACTCCCTATCTGCGACATCGAAATCGGTCACCGTTCCACCAATATGGCCTTGCTGGGCATGTTGTCGATGAAACTGGGGCGCAGCGTTGCCTGGGATGGTAGCCAGATTCCGGGCGATGCCGAAGCCAACAAGCTCCTGAGCCGCGCTTATCGTGGCGAGTGGCAATATCCGGTGTAAGCCCGATGTTTCCTGTGAAAATCTTGCACTTTACAGGCCTCTGAAAACGCTGCTTATCGCCCTGCGGAAAACCTGGGAAGGTGGAGAAACGAGCAACTAATGCCGCCTGCTGTGGGCAAACTTAACAATAGCCACCAAAAACACGCCACCGATAATATTACCTAGTGTAGCCAGTAACTGAAACTTTAGAAACTGAACCCAGCTCATTTGATTAGCTTCTGCAAAAAAAGCCATAAACACCTCTATGGAACCCACTATGCAATGGTGCAGGCCGGCGATACTTATTAAAAAGGTTACCAAAAATATCATCACCACCCGGCTAAAAGTATCTTGTGCCGAACTCAGCAGCCACGAAAGCATTCCCATCAGCCAGCCTGCCATAATGCTGCTGATCAGGGTGGCACCTACGCTATATTTCAGCATCTTTTCCGATACAAAATAAAAAAAATCTTTTCCGATTAGGTGCATTTCCGCGTTAAAAACCAGCGAAATACTTCCGAAAATATATCCCCCTGCCAGGTTTCCCACATAAACAATAAGCCAGAGTTTGGCTAAACTACGCAAGGTGGCCTGGCCGTTCATCACGGGTAAGGTGGCCAGCGTGGTATGCTCGGTAAACAACTCAGACCTGCCGATAATGACAAAAATATAACCAATCGGATATACCAATGCCATCATCACGGCTAATTGACCGTTAGTTGACTCACTTTTGAAAAGCGTATGGATGACCCCGATTATTAAAATGCTGAATCCCACTTCCAAACCTGCTGACAAAGAAGACAAAAACAGCCCTAAATCGGACCGGTTGTATTCTTTCAAACCGGTTTCGATTTGTTCATTCATGATTTCATAGGCCTCTTTGGGCTTTTCTTCGGGAGTGGTTTTAGATGAGCTAGCCATAGATAGTTGTTGATGAACTGGATGCTAACGATAGAATTTGCCGGTTAGATTTTGTCAGAAAAGAAGATGATATAGCTGTTGCACAAGTGCGACTATGTTGACCTAAGAGCCTAAATATAGGGTTTTGGTAGAACTTTACTCTAACAAAAAACGCCCCGGCTTGCCGAAGCAGACCGGGGCGCGGTTAAAGAGAAAGGGTGAACTGAGTGGTTTTATTGTAGGCTGAGGGTGCGACCTGATTCCTGTACGGCTGGTGTTTTCAACGTGAACGAATACTGACCAACTGTTTCTTTACCGACAATTCGAACGCCGTAAACACCATCGGGCAGTTGCTCTATATTGAACTTCACGCTGTACGTTCCTGACTGCTTGCTCACAAATTGTTCGCCCAATACATTGCCCTTGCTCCCGATAAACTCGACACGCAATGCTTCGCCCGCTGGTTTCTCAACGGTTACGTTAATAGCTCGTCCTGAGGCTGTTGCGAAGGCAACATGGCGCAGGGCAGTAATCACTTTTTTGTCGTTGCTCATTGGGCGGGCGTCAACCGCAGAAGCCGTAACGACGAGGAGGGCACAGAAGGCTGCGAACAGCGATAGACCCAATAACACAGATTTTACTACAGTTTTCATGGCAGTCCGCCGAAGCGGGATTCAAAAGTTGTTGTTGTTGTTAGTTGTTCTTGTTGAACGGGACAAAGTTGTGACACCTACGTGGATTGCTAAAAATCATACTACATCAAGCGTCAAAACAACCGGCCGAACGGTGTAAATAGAGTGTTGAGTTGTATTCGGGCACTGGGTAATTGTTAGTTCAGGGTTACTGAGCGTGCGGGCAACTGCTCTTGCAAGCCCGGCGATGAGAGTTTGAAAACTCGCTCCTGAACGGTGTGTCCATCAGAAATACGCACGGTGTAGCGTCCATCGGGCATATCGCTCAAATCGAAACGCTGACGAACTTTGTTTTGATGACGGCCCAGCGTTTGTTTATGGAGCGTTTGGTTGCTGGCATTCAGCAGTTCAATTTTTACGAAGGCCGTGGGGTCTTCTTTTTCGATTAACACCCAGAGTTTCATTGGGTCAGCGGCCGGAAAAACAGCCGCTTCCAAAAGAGGTTTTTCTTCAAAGTAGGCTTCGTTGGATGGCTTTGTCTGGGCCATCAAGGGCGTTGAGAGGGCCGCTGCACCAAGTAGCAGGGCTATGGATAAGGTTGTGAACGTTTTCATTGAACAGGGTGAATTTGTTGTTTTCACCTCAATGATGCCGTTGGGTTAGGCCGAGCGCAGGATTTCTGGATGAATGGTAAAAAAAAAGGAGGAAAGGCTGGAGGTGTCATCTCGTTTGGAAAGATGACACCGTTGCACTGTACTTTTGCAGTATGATACAAGCAACCTTATTCTCACTGATAGAACAGCAAGGTTCGGCGCTCCAGCCCGACTCCGCAAGGGCGGTAACCTGGCTTCGGGAGCAAGCGGCCCTTTATGCACAAAAACCAACCAACGCGGTGTTTTATCGGGTATTTACGGCCATACCCCGTTTTACGGGCAAGGCTCCCGTGGTAGTTTCTGAGGAAAAGAAAAAAGAACTCGACGAGCTGCACCCCGGATTTCAGATCGCCGACTGGACCCTCGACCGGCTGGCTCGTGTTTGGTGGTTGCTCCAGTATCCTACCGACGATCGGGCGGCCTACGTCCGAAGTATTAGCGAGCTGTTCCGGTCTGCCGAGATGAACGAATTGGTGGCACTGTATTCGGCTCTACCCGTGCTGGCGTTTCCCGAAGACTGGCGTTTTCAGGCCACTGAGGGCATACGGAACAATATTGCCGATGTGCAAACGGCCATTATGGTACATAATCCCTATCCCGCCGAGCAACTCGATGAGGCCGCCTGGAATCAGCTGGTCATGAAAGCGTTCTTTACCGACAAAGACGTAACCCAGATAACCGGCCTGCATGCTCGCCACAACCCTCGCCTGGTTGCCATACTCCGCGACTATGCCGACGAACGTCGTGCCGCCGGGCGGACTATTTCAGAACAGCTGGTGGCCTTGATTGGAGACTAACCGATTTAGCGTCAGCCGGTATAACGTGCTGCTACCGCATCGACTAAGCGGTTATGGCCCACTTTCAGCATCACCAACTCATACCGATTTAAGTGCCTGAGCAGCGGTTGTACCGCTTTTTGAGGCAACACCCGATCGAAGGCCCCCAGAAAAACCCGCACTCGAATCGGGTGTTCATTTAGCGTCTGTACCAGCGTAGGTATATAGGGACGGAGAGGACGGAACCCAATCCAGGACCGATAAACGCGCTCCCGTTGGTCGGGGGTGGCCAATGTACTTTGGGCGAACCGTACCAGGCTCCGGTCGAGCCAGCCTAGCCGCACCAGAGAGTCGCTCAGGTTACGCAACAGCGGCAGATGATTCAGAAAATACCGAAACACGCCCCGCCCCAATCCCGACCCCGTTGCAACAGCATACCAGGGGCTGGTTACGATACCATCGGGGGCCAGCAGCCAAAGCTGGTCTATTCGGGTTGTAAATAATTGAGCCGTAGTCAACGCAAATACGCCCCCCATGCTAAACCCGGCAACCGAGAACCTGTCAATGTTTTTTTCGTGCAAAAAAGCCGCTACTATTGCCTGCCAATGATCGGGTTTCAGGCTTTCGTTTTGTTGGTACTGCGCCCCGTTCAGGCACGAACTTTGTCCATGATAAAACAAATCGAAGCTATAGATAGTACAAGTTGATATCATGGCAGTACCAAACGGCTCAAACGCACGCCCGTCTTGCCCAATGCCATGAAAACACAGTATCACTGTCGGGCCGCTGCCCCACTGGTGGTAGGTTAACCGAAGGTTATCAAACGAAAAAGTCCTAATCATAGCTACTAAGTACACCCCAAACAGCCCAACTATGCAAATATTCGCCACGCTCGCCGACTTTTCGGCTCATGTCGGCCAATCGCTCGGCGAGTCAGAATACATGACCGTCACCCAGGAAATGGTCAACAAATTTGCCGAAGCCACCGGCGACTACCAATGGATTCACCTCGATGCGGAGCGGGCCAAACGCGAATCTCCCTACGGCACACCCATTGCACATGGTTTCCTGACCTTGTCGCTGGCTCCCAAACTCATGGCCGAAATCTACAAAATCGAGTCCGTGAAAATGGGCATCAACTACGGAGCCAACAAAGTTCGGTTCACCGGAGCCGTACCCGTTGGAAGCCGCGTACGCATGAAAGCCTGGCTCCACCATGCTGAAGCCACCAATGGTACTGGAGGAGCCACGGGCATCCGAGCCGTTGTCGAGTGTGTTTTTGAGGTTGAAGGGCAAACAAAACCTGCCTGCATCGCCGAACTAATTTCCTTATTTTTTGAATAACCCCATCATGCGTCTTTCTAACAAAATCGCCATCATCACCGGAGCCGCCAGAGGAATTGGCCGCTCTGCCGCCGAAATTTTTGCCCGCGAGGGTGCCGCCGTCATTATCTGGGATATGCTCGACGATGGTGAACAAACCGCGCAAGCCATCCGCGATACCGGAGCGCAGGCTGAATTTATGAAAATCAGCGTCACCGACGTGCTAGGTATCGAAGAAGCGGTTCGCACGATTATTGACAAATACGGCCGCATCGACATTCTGGTGAACAATGCAGGCATCACCCGCGACCGGACGTTACTCAAAATGTCGCATCTGGAGTGGCAGCAGGTAATTGATGTAAACCTGACGGGCGTTTTCAATTGCACCAAAGCGGTAGTGCCCTACATGGTCGAGAAAGGGTTTGGACGGATCATCTGCACCTCATCGGTGGTGGGTATTCATGGCAACTTTGGCCAGACAAACTATTCGGCGGCTAAAGCAGGCGTTATTGCTATGTGCCGGACGTGGGCCAAAGAGCTTGGCCCAAAAGGGATCACGGCCAATGCCGTAGCGCCCGGTTTCATCCGTACCGATATGACCGATGCCATGCCCGAAGAAGCCCGCCAAGCCACCATTGCCACCATTCCGGTGAAACGGATGGGCAACCCCGAAGACATTGCCTACGCGTATCTGTACCTCGCTTCCGACGAATCCTCGTTTGTGAATGGACAGGTGCTTGGAGTGAATGGGGGGCAGCAGAGTTAGGAGTAGCAGTTAGCAGTGGCAGTTGGCGGTATTTATGCGTCAGCCACTGCCCACTGCCACTACTAACTGCCAACTACCACTACTTTTTTGTATCTTTGCTACTACGTCAACATATCTAAAAAACACGATCCTCACAAATGACAACAGCAACGCTGGACTTGCAGGGACTCAATTTTAATCTTACCGAAGAACACCAGGCGGTGCAGGAAGCCGCCCGCGATTTTGCCCAAACCGAATTACTTCCGGGTATCGTAGAGCGCGATAACGAAGCCAAATTCCCCGCCGAACAGGTCCGAAAAATGGGTGAACTCGGTTTTCTGGGCATGATGGTTTCGCCCGACTACGGCGGGGGCGGCATGGACACGGTTTCGTATGTGATCGCCATGGAGGAAATCTCTAAAGTCGATGCGTCGGCGTCGGTGATCATGTCGGTCAATAATTCGCTTGTTTGCTGGGGCCTGGAAGCCTATGGCACCGAAGAACAAAAGCAGAAATACCTGACCCAGTTGTCGACTGGCGAAAAGATCGGGGCCTTTTGCCTGTCAGAGCCAGAAGCCGGGTCCGATGCGACATCACAAGCCACTACCGCCGAGGATAAAGGCGATTATTATTTGGTAAATGGGACTAAAAACTGGATCACCAACGGAAACTCGTCGGGTATCTGCCTGGTGATTGCCCAAACTAACCGTGAAAAAAAACACCGGGGCATCAACGTCCTGATTGTAGAGAAAGGCACTCCTGGCTTTTCGGTGGGTAAAAAAGAAGACAAAATGGGCATTCGGGCCTCCGATACGCATTCGCTGCTTTTTACTGACGCGGAAGTACCCAAAGAGAACCGCATTGGCGACGACGGCTTTGGCTTTAAATTCGCCATGTCGACGCTCAACGGTGGGCGCATTGGCATTGCCGCTCAGGCATTGGGTATTGCTGCCGGGGCCTACGAACTCTCTTTGAAATACAGCCAGGAGCGAAAAGCTTTTGGCCGACAAATTTTTGATCATCAGGCCATTCAATTCAAGCTGGCCGAAATGGCCACCAAGATCGAAGCAGCCCGTTTGCTGGTTTATAAGGCAGCCCGACTCAAAGACGAAGGCAAAGATTACGTGCAGGCAGCGGCAATGGCCAAGCTTTTCGCTTCGGATGTAGCCATGTGGGCTACCACCGAAGCCGTTCAGATTCATGGTGGGTATGGCTATGTGAAGGAGTACCACGTTGAGCGGATGATGCGCGATGCCAAGATCACCCAGATTTACGAAGGAACCTCCGAAATACAAAAATTAGTAATTGCCCGAGAGCTCATTCGATAAGGTTTTTTGCCCGAAAACTAAATTTTTCTAAGACCGAAGTGCGTGTTCTAAGCGAATACGCACTTTTTTTATACCAAATGGAAACTTTTCTATGTATATTGGATTTGTACAATTTATTAGTTTTGTGCAACTTTACAGCACACATTATGTAACACACACTCTTTCACGATATGGAAGATTACAATAAAATCATAGAATCGCTGGGCGTTAAATTTATCAAAGCGCGGAACATTCGCATTTTGCAGCCTATCGCGATCAAGAATTTTTACGATGTCGAGAACTCCATCACCATCCTTTACGATGGGCAGGTGACGTTTGGCGACGATGGACAGAAAGTAGACGTTGGCGATATGTTGTTCATTCCGGGAGGCAAGCATTTGACGGTCACCTATGGTGATGGTCCAAGCAAAACGGTGAACAACGAGGAGTTTATGACCCACCGTGAGAACTATTTCGAAGCCAACCGCAACCCGGCCAAAATTGGTACGCTGCCCAACTCGTTTGGCTACGTATCGTTTGAAGCCAAGGTATTCGACTCGGTCAACTTCTTCAACTCGCTCGATGTGCCGCCGTTTGTGATTAAGGCCGACACCCAACTCGCCCAAACGATCAATATGATCCTGGCCGAGGAGATGAGCGATATTGCAGGAAAAGGACGGGTAATCAAAATCAAAACCGAAGAGATCGTTATCGAAATCATTCGCTACATTTTGAAGAACCGGCTCTTTGTGGAGCAATTGGTAACTAACAGCACCTATTTCAAAGATCCGCGACTGATTGATATTTTTGCTTACATCAAAGACAACCTCGGTGGTGACCTGTCGAACAAAGTACTGGCTAACGTCGCTAATGTGTCGGAAGATTACGTAGGACAGTATTTCAAGATGCTTACCGGCATTAACCCACAGGATTACATCGAATACCAGCGGATGGAAGCTGCCGTTGGGCTGCTCCGTACGTCTAAAAAGAGTATCCGGGCAATCGGTGCCGAAGTTGGTTACAAAGACACCGCTTATTTCTGCCGTCGTTTCAAAATGATGTTCGGTATTCCGGCGGGTAAAATGCGCCGTCGGGAGTCGCTGATGAATGTGTAATCATTGAGCAGGATATTCGCGATAGAGTCTGTCGTAACGTCATTTCGGCCCTGCGGGTGTTGTCAAATACGACGACCGATCCTTACCTAAAAAGCTACTACTTGGGCAAACCCAAACTGGTGCTGGTTTGTATCGACCAGTTGCTCAGCGCCTGGCAAATCATGCACCACACTTATCCCGAAAAAATCGACGAAGCTGTCGACTCACCGGCTCTTCTGTCAAGGATGCGTTGTGAACTGGAAGAATTGTTTCCCAACGCGCGGACTTTCAGACGGCCGGGGCTAGATTAATTATTGAGCACGCCAAAACCCGTAATCCAAAGGAGCGATTGCCGTTTTTTGGGCCAACCAGAGTATTGCCCGGCCAGGCGTTCGGCTTCAGCGCGAACCTCGGAAGTGGGAACATAGCTACGGGTGGCTCGTTTCTGACCCGGTTCCTGAATTCGAATGCCATTCTGCACCCTCACCTTTCTGACCGACCCATCAGCCTCGGTATAGACTCTGACACTAAGCGGTCCCTGGAAATAGGGGCCCGCTTCTTTTTTTAGGTAATCCCGAAACGACTGAACCTCCGTTTCTTTTAGTTCGGTCACAAATACAGTTGCTTTCACGTTCAGCGAATCCACAGGCAGCTTTCCGGGAGTTGGTATCATGGCCGCTTGTGCCTTTACAGGCTGAGAAGAGCCAGATTTTTGGGTTTTAGCCCCTCCGTAGCCTGTCACAACTACCTCGTTTAATACCTGGGTATCTTCGGTTAGCTGAATCGACCCATTTCTCAACGCTAACGAATTGAATTCCTGCGCTTTAAACCCAACATAAGCTACCTGTAAAAGTTGCCCGGCAACGAGAATACTATCCAGGAAAAACTGCCCTGTTGCGTTAGTTGTAGTACCCTGGTTGGTTCCCTTCACCATCACCTGAACTCCCGGCAAGGGTGTACCCTGTTGGTCAGTGACGGTGCCAACAACCTTTTTTTCTGCCAGCTTGCCAGGAGCAGACACAGTAAAAGCTGCTCCAGCCACATCAGTTCTGTTCAGCGACGAATAGTCGGCCACTGTTATCGAAGACCGCCGTGCGGCATCGGGTGTCTGAGCGGTTTGGCCTTCGGCGTATGCTTTTGCCTGTGAGGACACCAGACCACGCTTAACAGGCCTAGAATAACCAACTATACTATTTTCTGTACGCAACCGGGCCGTATGAGCTTCCAGAACCGCAACAGTCTCCACTGTTTTATTAATCGCCGAGTCTTTAGAACCCATTTCAACTACAATTGGCTCAGAATGAATTGATATAGTCGATTTTGTTACGGCGGTTGTAATTGGTTTGGTCGTATAAATAAAATACAGGGCAACACCCATTACCAGCACGATTGACGCAGCCATTGTGGTAACCCATAGCGGGAAAAGCCGCCGTTCGGTGGCCGATTCGTTGATACGTTCGTGTAGCGCCCGGCGGAGTTGAGCGGTTTGTCTGGGCAACGACGCACCGGTACGCTGCAAAGCCTCCAGACCTTCCAGCGCATCGGCATAGAAAGGGTCTTCGAGCAGCAAACGCTCCACACGGTGCCGGGCCGGACCGTCTAACTGGCCGGCCTGATAAGCGCGTAGTTCGTGGATAGTCAGTTGATTGTTCACTTCATCATGCAGTTTTTCAGATTCCGGCGGCCGTTTTGAAGGTAGCTTTTCACCTGTTTCAAGTCGAAACCCGTTAATTCGGACACTTCGACGTACGATTTTTCCTGTAAATAAAATAGATCAACGCATTGCCGCTGTTCGGCGGGTAGCGCTTGCAGGCACCCGTTCATACGACTCAGATTTTCTTCCAGATCAAAGTCATCTTTGTCGTCGGCGAGTTGCCTCAGTGAGTGTTCCAGTGGTTGGTGTACCTCACCATTGTGGTCGTCGGTCAGCACGAAACCATCTGCGCTTTCGATCACGAATGTTTTCCGACTCCGCAAAATCATCAGGCAGTGGTTGCGCGCTACACTGTGCAGCCAACTTTTGAAGTTCATTACCTCATGCCGACGCAAGTCTGTTATCAATTGCTCAAATAACTGCATTACAGCATCACGGCTCTCTTCTTCGTCGCGCAAATACTTGAAACAGACCGCGTAAACCAAATCCATGTGCAGTTCGTAGAGCTCGCCAAGGAGATCAAGATCGCCGGTTTCACGGTAGGCCGCAACGAATTCTGCATCCGTTTGTGGGCGGGCGACAGGGGATCGGAAAGGGCGAAACCGCTTTAAAAACATCCGGTTCAGAATTTATTCGGACTCATTTGTGCAATGGTGTGGCGGCTTGCATCCACTTCACAATAAAGATGCAAAACCATAACTGATTCCATACGCCATGCTCTACAAAGCAACACTTTTTCTGGGGGAAAGGCTACGTATGGCAACATGGCCGCACTGGCCCGCAATGCCTTTGGGGCTGACCCTGAGGGTTATCGGCGCGAGCGACTACGGCTAGTAGAGATGGCTGGCGGTTTACCCAACAAATAACTACCCAATGGAAAGAGTTTCGAAGAAGAAACGGCTAGTTTTGTGCATAGATGCAACTATTTATGCAACCTAGAAGCGCGCAACAGATTGGAAACATAGGGTTGATGGTGGTACTCGCGATCTGGCTGGCCGGTTGTGGCGATAACATCGAGACTGTTTTTCCCGCCCCTGTGTTGCCTGGTGGAGGCTTTGTGCAACCCCCACCGATTCCGCCCCCACGGCGTATTTTTCTGGAAAGCGGTCTAATCAAACTCGGTATTGACCTCAACGCGGGTGGGGCTATTACTTATCTGGCAGATGGCCCTACCAGCGAAAACATGATTAATAATTTCGACCTGGGGCGGCAACTGCAAACGGCGCTCTACTCCGGGCCGATTCCTTACAGCCAGAACGGGAAACAACCAGTAGCGTTCTGGTCGGGCTTAGGCTGGAATCCGGTGCAAACGGGCGATATTCATAATAACCCTTCGAAGGTAATCTCCTATCGAAAGGACAGTACAAACCGCTTGTATGTAAAAACAGCCCCACTGATATGGCCGCTGCTCAATGAACCCGCCGAGTGCAGCATGGAACACTGGCTCGAACTACGGGGCAATGTTATTCATGTCAGGAGCCGCAGCCAGGTAACCCGGCGCGACACGACGCAGTACGAGGCACGCACGCAGGAGGCACCCTGTATGTATCTGAACGGGCCGTATTACCGGATGGTGACCTACTCTGGCAACCAGCCCTTTACTAATGACGCGCTCTTTGAGGTGAACACCGCCCACGGTATCGCCGACCGATATACCACCGAGAACTGGGCCGCTTATGTGAATAAAGCGGGCCGGGGCGTGGGCATTTACCGACCCAACGAATTTCGGTTTATATCGGGATTTTTTGGGGCAACCGGTTCTGGTGGCGAACGCGACGATGCTACGGCGTATCTGACGGCGGTGCCGTTTCAGGTCATGGATTATAATGCCGTCTATGAGTTTGAATACGATATTATTGTGGGTTCGCTGGAGCAAATTCGGCAGTTTGCCTACAGCCAGCCCCGCCCAGCCACTGGCCCCAATTACCGGTTTACCAACAACCGGCAAGGGTGGCATTACAACAACACCCGCGACACCGGCTGGCCCATCCGCAACGAACTATCGGTGCAGTGGGGCCGCACCGATACCACCCGAGCGGGTTTTCATATTAAATCGCCCAAGGTTTTCTGGCGGGCTTCCGAGGTGCCCCGCCTAGTGATCGAAGCGGCTTTCACTACTTCCGCTCCCACTGCCCGGCTTAACTGGCGTAAACCCGGCGACGTTGAATTTAAGGAGTTATCCGGTGGGGTCGACTTTCCAATTGTCGGCGACGGGCAATTTCGGACGTACACGATTGACATGAGCCGCGTGCCTGAATGGCAGGGAATTGTCACGCAAATTCAGTTGGAAGCTACCCCCGGCACCATTCGGCCCACCAGTGAACGGGCAGGGCGAATTCGGTTGCGAAGTGTGAGCCGGTAAAACAGTATATTTACCCCACTTTATCTCATTTCCTGACTTACTGAATGGACGCTACGGCAACGAAATCCGCCCCCACCGGCACCATATTTGGCCACCCAACCGGTCTCTTTGTTTTGTTTTTCACCGAAATGTGGGAGCGATTTAGCTACTACGGGATGCGGGCCATCCTGTTGCTGTTCCTGATCGACAATGTACGGGGCGGCATGGGTCTCAACGAAGCCGAAGGCGGGGCCATTTACGGAATTTACACCGCTTCTGTTTACCTCCTCTCGCTGCCCGGCGGCTGGATCGCCGACAATATCCTTGGGCAGCGCAAGTCGATTTTATACGGCGGTATGGTTATCATGCTTGGCCACATAATCCTGGCCTTTCCGGCGGGAACCGCCCTTTTTTACCTCGGTTTGTGCGTGGTAGCCCTTGGCACCGGCCTGCTTAAGCCCAACATCAGCACCCTCGTTGGCGAATTGTACCCCGAAGGCGGTGCCCGGAAAGATGCCGCGTTTTCCATTTTTTACATGGGTATCAACCTGGGTTCGTTGCTAGGCATTTTTGTTGTAGGCTACCTGGGGCAAAAAGTTGGCTGGCATTATGGCTTCGGGGCCGCTGCCGTGGCAATGGCTCTGGGTATCGTCACCTTTCGAACGTTTGCCCAACGTTATCTGGGAGATTCAGGTCATTTTGTAGCCCAGCCAGTTAAAGCCGAAGGGGAGTCGTCGAACGGAAACCGGTCTATGCTGCTTTTTCTGGCCGTAATGGTGGTTGTGTTATCCACGTTGCAGCTTTCGGGGATTCTGGACATGACCACTGCGGTGGGGCTAGCCCGCGCTATGGGTACTATCATTTCGATGATTGCTTTGGGTTACTTTGCCTATATCCTGATTGGGGGTGGACTTACTACCGTTGAGAAAAAACGGGTAGCCGTACTGTTTGTCTTTTTCATGGCATCGGCTATGTACTGGGCAGGAAATGAGCAGCAGGGCTCCTCACTACAAATTTTTGCTGACCGCTATACCGAGTTAAGCATCTTTGGCTGGCAGATACCGTCGAGCTGGTTTCAGAACCTGAACCCGGCATTCATTCTGATGTTCTCGCCTGTTCTGGCTGCTTTGTGGGTGTTCTTGGCCAACCGGAAGATCAATTATCCGGTGCCAGCCAAAATGGCTACCAGCCTCTTGCTCATTGGCTTGGCCTATCTGATCATGATTGTTGCAGCCAAAGTGGCCCTAACGGGTGTGCGCACATCGGCCCTGTACTTAACGTTTACCTACCTATTTTTCACACTAGGCGAACTGTTCATAAGCCCGGTTGGGCTGAGTTCATTCTCTAAATTGGCTCCTAAACGGTACGCCAGTCAGTTGATGGGCCTTTGGTTTGTAGGAACGTCGCTGGGTAACCTGATGGCGGGCCTGTTTGCGGGCGGCTTCGACGAAGAGAACGTACAGCAAATGCCCAGTATGTTCCAGAGTGTTGCTGTGTTCTCAATGGTGTCGGGCCTG
>Ga0105048_10001464_pt1 | contig 38331 bp, 30 predicted proteins | sample MAT05_FD_78382 | JGI IMG/M metagenome (GOLD analysis project Ga0105048, IMG submission 78382) | Freshwater microbial communities from Lake Fryxell liftoff mats and glacier meltwater in Antarctica - MAT-05 | ecosystem: Environmental > Aquatic > Freshwater > Ice > Liftoff microbial mat | place... | reverse complement strand
GGCCTACGGCAAAGCGAACCGCTGGGAAGAAGCCGTAGCCGCGGGCCGGGAAGCGACGCGACTCGACCCAAAGGCGGCAGGCGGCTGGGCCAACCTCGGCAACGCCCTGCGCGACTTGGGCCGCTTGGCCGAGGCGGAAATCGCGCTGCGGGAAGCGATCGAGCTCGATCCTAAAGCTCCCGAATCACCGGGCAATCTCGCTCTGACCTTGGCGATGAACGGCCGCGGCCGCGATGCCCTGCCCTGGTACGACGAGGCCATCCGCCGCAAACCGGACTCGGCCGAGACGCGCTTCAACCGCGCCGTATGTCTGCTCGCCTTGGGCGATTACGAAGCCGGCTGGCGCGAGTACGAATGGCGCTGGGGCACCGAGCAGATGCGGACGCAGAAGCAGGCCCGAAGTCTTCCGATGCCCCAGTGGCGCGGCGAAAACCTCGCCGGCAAAACCCTGCTGATCCATGCCGAACAGGGACACGGGGACACTATTCAATTCCTGAAGCTGGCGGCACCCCTGGCGCGTAGCGGTGCCAAGATCGTCGCGGTCGTTTCCACCGCCCTTGCCGCCTTGGCCAAGACGGTACCCGGCATCGATTCGGTCGTCGTCCACGGTCAGTCCGCCCCGAAGTACGACTTCCACAGCCCACTGCTCAGCCTGCCGTTGCTGATGTCGCTCCGCGTGGAGACGATCCCCACGGGTGCGCCGTACATCACGGCACCGGCGGATCGGATCGAGCACTGGAGGCAACGCTTGGCCGGGATCGAAGGCCGAAAAATCGGCATCGCCTGGCAAGGCAACCCGAACCACATCGGCGATCGCTGGCGCTCGGTCAGGTTGGATCGCTTCGCGGAGATCGCGCGGATGGCCGGTGTGACATTGATCGCCGTGCAGAAAGGCTTCGGCCGGGATCAGCTCGACTCGTGGACGGGACCGCCGATTCTCGACCTCGGTGCGGAACTCGCGGACGACTTCGCCGATACGGCAGGGTTATTGAAGTCTCTCGACGCCGTCATCACCGTCGATTCCGCACTCGCGCACCTGGCAGGCGCCTTGGCGGTTCCCGTGTCGATCCTGCTGCCCTCGAATGCGGACTGGCGCTGGCTGCAGGATCGCACGGACTCGCCTTGGTACCCGTCCGCCGTGCTGCACCGGCAAGCCCGCTTCGGCGACTGGGATTCCGCCTTCCACTCCTTGGCCCGCGAACTGTCGGGATCATAATCTGACTTTCCGTTGTTCAGTGAACCTTCCGGAATGCGACATATGACAGATTCCGCCGGCCATCCCGCGTTGCGCTCCCGTTGGGCCAATGCGGAGACGCTTCGCGTGGCCTCGAATTGGGTCATCATCCTGGCGGGCAGTTGGTGGATCCTCGGCCAACTCGCCTCGGTGATGCGGCCGCTGCTCTTGGCCGTGTTCCTCGGTTACGTGCTGATGCCTTACTATTCGCGGTTGCGCGGCAAGGTGGCCGCACCCGTGGCACTCTCGGTGCTCGCCGGGCTGACGACGGTTGTCCTCATCGGCGTGGCGGTGGCCATGTATGCGAGTTTATTGGGGTTGAAGGATGACCTGCCGGAATTGAAGAGGAGTGCCTCAACCACGGCCAAACTGGCGACCGACTTCGTCACGGCCTACCTGCCGAGCTACGCGGCGGAACGCGGGCCGGACAGCCGACCGATCGGCAATCAGGTCGGCGAGTTCATGACCACCGCCATTCTGCAGGGCGTCAACGTCGCCGCGGGCGGGCTGCTGGAAGCGGCCACAGCCGGGTTGTACCTGCTCTTCATCATGCTCGAGTCGGCACGGTTTCCGAAGCGCGTCCGCACGGCCTATCCCTTCGAGCGGGCCGAGGAAATCCTGGATATCGCCGGGGCCATCAACTCGGCCATCATCAGCTTCATCCGCGCCAAGGTCTTCTCGGGGCTGATTCTCGCCGCGATTGTCTGGTTCATCCTCGGCCTAGGCGGCGTCAAATTTTCCTTCTTATGGGCGATGCTGACCTTTCTCTGCAACTTCATCCCCTACATCGGAAGCGTCATTTCCTACGGCTTACCGACGGGTTTTGCTCTCCTGCAATTTCAGTTCGGCTGGAACTTCGGCATCGTTGCGGTCGTACTGCTCGCCGCCCATGTCATCTGCGCAACAACACTCGAACCCATGCTGATCGGCCGGGCCGTTGGGCTGAGTCCGCTCGTGGTGCTGGCGGCACTGTCGGTCTGGGGTTTAGTCTGGGGCCTGCCGGGAATGTTTCTCGCCGTACCGCTGACGGTCGTCGCCAAGATCGTCTTCGAACACATCGAAGTCACCCGCCCCATCGGCAGGCTGCTCAGCGGTGACTGATTTCACTCGCCCCATCGAATTCAGGCCGCGTCGGCCACACGGGTGAGGACTTCGTCGATCCTGCCGGCCTTCAGCATCACCTGCACGCCGGGTGTGAGCTTGAGATTCTCCTCGGTCGCCGGACGATAAACGGCGACCGCTTCGGCGTTCACCAGTTCCGCCGGCAATCGGCCCACGGCATTCAGGCGTTCGGTCTCGGTCGCTTCCGGCGATGCGGCAACGATGTCCACCGCAAGCCAGCCCGACAGAACGTCTAAGGTGACGCCGTGGAGGGCCGAGCGCGGAATCAGGCACTGATCGGGGTGTTATGGGAACTTCCGGGCCGACCAGCGGACATTGAATTCCCAGCCTTCGAGTTCGTGAAACGCATCAACCACGTTTTGCCTGAAGGCCGACTCGGCGGCATGCTGAAGCTGATCCGAAGTCGGTTCCTGCGGCGATGCGAGAAGCAGGACCAAGGTATCATCGAAGGAATTCCCTTCCATGCTGGGTGATGCACGAAAGTTGGTCGCAGTTGATTCGATCGACGTTCGCGGCGACACTGGATTTTCGGCTCGACTTCAGCTCAACTCGACCTCCGCCGGCTGCAGAATGGTCGGGTCCTGACCTTCCGGAATGGCGGGAATCTTGGCCTCCTTCACCCGCCAGCCGGGATGCAGAAGTGTGCCGGTATAAGGCGGCTTGCCGGTCACGTTGCCGACGAGGCGAATATGGGACGGATCGAAGCCCGCCGGCACGGTGACGCTGTCGCCGTCCGCCCCGGCCAGCACGACACCGAGGGTCAGGTGATCCTTGAGCACTTGGGCCGACTTGCGATGGATTTCCTTGACGGCCTGGCCGATCTGCAGGTCGGGTGCGGCACTGATGTCTTCGAGGAGGAAGTCGAGCAGCCTGGCTTCGGTCTGCAACATTGACAGCAATCTATAAGCTTCGCCGCGCGGCGGCTGGGGCTTGACGGGTGCGGGTGGTGCTGTCGGCACTGCCTTCGTCGACGTCGATGTCGGAACAGGAATCAGCGCCGACGGAGGAGGCAACGGCATCGGCGAGCCCGCAACCAAAGCGGCAAGTCGTTCGCCGAAACTCGGATCGGCCTTGGCCCGACCCGCGAGCGTCAGCCCGAAAAAGGCCCGATCCAAACTTCCCGCGCGGGCAATCAGTGCCGTGAGGACAACGAACGATGTCGCCACGACGCCCAAGACCACGCCGACCCAAAGCATATCCATGAATCCGAGCCTCGAAGTTTGCTTGTTACGCCATTGTTGTAGCCGGAACGTGCCGATCGACTTGCACCATGGCGGCTTTCTTCCGGTTCGGCTTGAGCGTCTGGAAGCCGACGTAGATCGAGTAGAAAAGTACCGTTAAGGCGAGTGCTGCCGCCAAGGCCATCAGAAAGATGACGAAGAGCGACAGGAAGACCTTCGGCCGCGGAGGCTCCAAGTCGATCGCCGGTTTCATCGTCGTCGGCTTGTCGGCCGCGCGAACGACGGTCGGCTTGCGGCTCGGCAGGGCTTCCGCCGAGGGAAGAGCTTCGGGAAGATTGTCCGGCGGCAATGGGCGGCTTCGGACCACGGCCACGGGAATCGTTGGGATTTCTTCCTCGATCGGCACGGCTTTCAGCAGTGCGGGCACGTCGAAGGGGTCGATGAGTTCGACCGCTGAAGGCAGTGGGGGCGGAACAGCGGGATCGTCGTTCGGCTTGGGTTCGTCCGTCATGGTGCGAAGCGATTCCAGGGTTCGCGGTTTGGTCTGCCTTTAGTCTAGCGACGATTCGGCTGCCATTGCCCTGTGAATTTGCCGAGTTGGAAACTTCCGGCCGAAGCGATCTGTCGACGCACGAAATCCCCGGTCTTATCCGACGGGATCGCAAAGTTGATCTGCGTCCCCTTGATGACCGCGACACTCACGCCGATCACGTCGCCGCGGGTGTTCGTCACCGGGCCGCCCGAATTGCCGCTGGTCATGCCGCCGGCGACCTGTACGACTTCGACAATGCCCTTCTCTTTGCGGAGACTGGAGATGGTCGATTTGTTCACGGAGATGTTGAGGCCGAGCTGCTCGCCGAGGGGGAAGCCGAAGATCAGCACCTCCTGCGTTTCGACGAGGTCGTTGGTCTTGCCGAAAGGCAGCGGCTTGGGCAACGGCTTGCGGTGATCCTTCTCGTTGATCCAGAGGATCGCCAAGTCCTCCTCGACGTCCAAGCCGACAATGCGGGCGTTGTAGACGAGTTGATCGCTCTCGCCCGAGTGGACGACCACCTCAACCTTTTGAGGAATCCGGAGCGTGTCCGGCCCGAAGCCGATGACGTGGGAATTCGTGACGATATAGCCGGGGTCGCCTGCGAAAAAGCCGCTGCCCATGCCGAGAGTCCGGCCCGAGATGACGCGGATGTAGACTGTGGAACTTTTCACGCTTTGGATCGCATCCGCCGGATTGCCGGCCGCGGCAGGCTGTTCGGCAGGCTTAGCGGCGCCCGGGGGGACGAAGACCGTCGGCGGGGCGGCGGCGGCGGCGGTTGTCGGCACGGTCTTAAACGGCTCGGTCGGTGCTGTTGCCACATCAGTCGAAGTCTTGCGGCTGACGGCATAAATCACGCCGCCGAAGACGACGATCAATAACAAGGCCGCTACACCGGCTCCAAGGCCGATGAGCAGTTTCTTGTTGTCCGTTGCCGGCGGCGGGGAGCTTCGCCGACGCGGTGCAACGTCCTCGTCCTCGTCGTCCTCGTAGGTACGTTTGGTACGTGTGGGCGGGATGACTTTCGCGGCAGGCTTCGGCATCTCCACGGCCCGAAGAACCGGTCTGGCGGCGACCGGCTTGGCCGGCAAAGCCTCGGCCGTGGGAAGCGGCGCGGTGAACACAATGCTGCACGCACCGCACCGCACCGGCTTGCCGAAGCGTTCCGCAGGGCAGGCAAAGCGCGCTCGGCACGAAGGGCAGGCAACATCCCGACTGTTCATGGTCGCATCTCGGGAGGGTCAGCCTTAAATCGTCGTTCGATCTATGTAACCGTGCATGCATGCGTTCTGCAAGAGTTCGTCGTTCGGAATCGCCGGATTGCGGTGAAGCGGCGAAAGGTGTAACATCGTCGTTCGTATTTTGTCGGAGAGAAAAGCATGAGTATCGGCGACGCAGCGGGGATCGATTTTGCAACAGCTCGCGGCCGAAGCTGGCCCAGCGTCCGGCAGTTCAACGTCTTCCTCGCCAATCGCATGGGAGCGCTGCTGGACCTGGTCCGGAGTTTCGAATCGACGCAGGTACCGATCGTCTCCCTGATGGTGATCGAAACCTCGGATTGCGCGATCATCCGGCTCGTGCTCGGCGACTACGAACGCGGCTACGAAGTGCTGATGGCCGCGAAGTACCCGTTCACGGAAAGCGACCTGCTCGTCGTTAAACTACCGGATAACAACAAGCCGCTGCTGACGATCACCAAGGCCTTGCTCAGCGGCGAAGTAGATCTGAACTACATCTATCCGCTGATGATCGGCATCGGCCCGATGGGTAACACCGCTCTGGCCATACACGTCAACGATGCGGAAGTCGCCGCAAATGTCCTGCAATCCCGAGGCTTAACACTCTTTGGCGAGGACGACCTGAAGGACGATTTGAACTGAGTGGACGGTCTGCTGACGAGTCTCCGGGTTCACACCGGAGTCAACGGCATCCCTTCACTTTCACGAAGGTTTTCAGCCTGCGAATCGGGACTCGGTTTCGGACCTCCGGGATGAACCCGGAGGCTCGTGGCCGCGTGGTTATGATCATGGGCCGATGGCTTCGGAACCACGTTCGCCGGTGCGGATGCGGACCGCGTCTTCGAGCGAGAGCACGAAGATTTTGCCGTCGCCGATGTTGCCCGTGTCGCCGGTGCGGGCGGCATGAACGATCGCTTCGACGGTGGCTTCCACGAAGGCTTCGTTGACGGCGATTTCCAGTTTGAGCTTGGGAATCAGGCGGATCTGCACTTCGGTGCCGCGGTACACTTCCGTGTAGCCGCGTTGGCGGCCGCAGCCGCGAACGTCGCTGACGGTCATGAGGTAGACGTCGCGTTCGTTCAGGGCTTGTTGAACCGCTTCCAGGCGTTCCGGGCGGATGATGGCAACGATCAGTTTCACGGCGTCCTCGATGGGGGAATGGATCAGTGTTTCGAAGCGGCAAAGCTGCAGCGACGGTGGTTTGAAGTCCGTCGCTGAAGATTTGGACTCGGGTGGTTCTTCGACCTAAAGCTTCACGACCTTGACCGGCTTGCCGGGCAGGAGTTTCTTGAACAGCGACTCCAACCGCGTCGCGATGACGGTCGAGTCCGAACCCCGACAACGGAACTTGTTGCCGCTGAAGGTGGTCACCGCCGGATACACGACCAGGAAGTCCGGCGACACCGGCTTCTCGCTCGGCTGACACAGACCGGTCCAGAGACGAACGACGTCGTCGGCAGGCACCCCTTCGACGACCAGCTCGAAGCGGTTGATCTTGGTCTTGGGCATCGTTGCCGACTTGGGTTCCATCAAGTGCGTCGGTGCCGCTTCGGTGGCCAAGCCGAAGTCGAAGCCCGCTTCGCCGTGTTCGGTTTGATCCAGGCCCGTGGTTTCATCTCGCACAGTCGTTGTGAAGTTGCCGAGCGTCAATACCTGAACCAACAGCACGAGAAGCGCACTGACAACGAACGCGAAGACCGCGGAAATGGTTGAGGCCTTCAACTGAATCATCGTCTGTGTGAACGGGGTCTTTTCGTCCTTGACCTGTTTGGAGACGGTCTCCTTCAGTGTGGTCAATTCCTTCTTCAACGTCTCGATGCCGTCGGTCTTGGACTTGGCGGTCGCTTCGAGATACTTGAACTCGACGAGCGAAGCTTTCTCCTTGTCGTCGAGCTTGTCTTCACCTTTGGCGACCAAGGCGTCGTATTCGGCCTTGATCTTCTCGAAGTTCGCGGTCGCGGTCTTGGCTTCCTTCTCGGCATCGGCGATACCGGTCTTTTCCAGCATCTCGATGCGGGCCTTTTGGCCGGTCATGGCGAAGTAGCCATCGGTGCCGACCGAGTTCACGGCGGTGTAGCAGAAGATGCCCGTGAGAACGGCACCCAGGAACCCGCCGACGCCGTGGACGCCGAAGGCATCGAGCGAGTCGTCGTAGCCGAGCATGTTCTTGAAGGCGACGGCGAAGTAACATACGATGCCGGCGACCGCCCCGATCGCGGCGCCGCCCCAAATGTACACGAAGCCCGATGCCGGCGTCACGGCGACCAAGCCCGCGACGATGCCGGACGCAAGTCCCAGTGCCGTCGGTTTGCCCTTCATCACCCACTCGACCACGATCCACGACAAGCCGGCCGCGGCGGCGGCCGCCTGGGTGGCGGCGAAGGCGGAGACGGCGAGGCCGTTGCTCATGAGGCTGCTGCCGCCGTTGAAGCCGAACCAGCCGAACCAAAGGAGACCGGCACCGAGCAGCGTGATGACCATCGAGTTCGGATGTACGACCGTCTTCGGGTAGCCCGTGCGGCGTCGCATGAACAGACAGGCCGCCAATCCCGCGAAGCCCGCAGCAATGTGAACGACCGTACCGCCGGCGAAGTCCAACGCACCCATCTTGCCGAGGAAGCCCGCGGCACTCATGCCGAGACCTTTGGCCTTATCCAGCGGAACATCGTTGAACCAGTCGAAGGCCCAAACCATGTGGGCCAGCGGACAATAAACGACCGTAATCCAGAGAATGCAGAAGATGCAGAACGGCCAGAAGCGGATTCGCTCGGCCACGGCGCCCGAGATCAGGGCGGGCGTGATGATCGCGAACATGCCTTGGAACAGGACGTGCAGGTAAACAGGGATGTTGTAGCCGAGCAAAGTTTCATTCACGCCGACATCCTGCAGGAAGAACAGCTTCCAACTCCAGCCGATGATGCCGCCGTCTTCGACGCCCAGGGCACTGACGGTGTAGACCGACGGGCCGAATGCGAGGCCGTAGCCGAAGGCGACCCAATAAAGGCCCACGATCGACAGACAGGCCAGGCTCTGCATCATCGTCGCGAGGACGTTCTTGCGGCGGACCATGCCGCCGTAGAAAAGAGCCAAGCCGGGGATCATGAGCATGACCAACGCAGTGGCGATCAGCATCCAAGCGGTGTCGCCGCGGGCGATGCCGTCCTTCGCCAAGGTCGCGGCAGTGCCTGCCTCGGTCTTGACCGTTTCCAGGCCTTTGAGGGATTCCTCCATCCCCTTCTTGCCGTCGCCCAGGGTCTTCTCCATGTCCGCGATCGACTTGGCGGCCGCGTCGACCTTGGCGACGCCGGTGGTTACCGCGGCCTTCGCTTCGGTGGCGCTTTCGCCGACTTTGCTCACCTTCGCGCCGAGATCGCCGATGTCCTTTTTCGTCGCGTCCAAAGCCTTCTTGGCCGCACCGAGTTCGGCCTTCAGGGATTCGACGGTTTTCGTGAGGGCTTCGAGATCCTTCGCATCCTTGGTCGCTTCGGTTTTCTCGGTCTTGGGGGTTTTGGTGTCCTTATCCGGCACTTGGGCCCGTGCGGAGAGGGACATACCGAGACAAGCCGCCGCAAGAACTGCGACGGACAATGCATGGTGCAAACGCATGATTCTCCTCAGAATAAACCGGGAACGAGCGAAGTGGACTCGGGAGGGAGAGAACCCAGTCGCGATTGTCTGAGGGAAAGTAAACGAATTGAAGTTCGCGAAGCAAGAAGTTTCGAGGAAAAAACGCGGATTCCGCCGCAAGGATTGGACTCGGTTAAAGAATCGCGGTGAAGCGTATACTTCGCTGCAAAAGCTCGATAAGATGATTTATCCTACCGCGACGGTGTCGCATTCGATTGTTGCCTGACTGCGGGAAACTCATGGTCCGCTTCGCGTCTCTTTTGGTCGTCGCGGTGTTCACGCCCGTTGTCGGCTTCGCCCAAGTATCCGGCGACAAGCTGTATGCCGCGAAGTGTGCCAAGTGCCACGGCACTGAAGGGCAAGGCGTGGCAACGCAGTACGATCAGCCGTTGACCGGCGAGCGTTCGGTGCCGCAACTCGCCAAGTACATCGCCAAGTCGATGCCGCCGGAAGATCCCGGCTCGGTCAAGGCCCCTGAAGCTGAAGCCATTGCGGGCTTCCTGCACGGTGCCTTTTACTCCAAGGAAGCCCGCGAACGCAACAAACCGCCACGGGTCGAACTGAGCCGCCTGACGGTGAATCAGTACCGCCAAACGCTCGGTGACCTGGTGGGGAGTTTCCGTTGGAAGAATCATCCCGAGGGCAAGACCGGGCTGAAGGGCGAGTACTTCACCGGTCGCAATTTCACCAACGACAAACGCAGCTTGGAGCGAAACGACGGCCAAGTCGACTTCGACTTCGGAACCGAAGTGCCCAAGGACTCGAAGATTTCGGCGCCGGACTTTTCGATCCGCTGGAGCGGCATGGTTGCGGCACCCACAACCGGCGACTACGACTTCGTGATCCGCACCGACCACGCCTGCCGATTGTGGGTGAACGACGACCGCAAACCCTTGATCGACGCTTGGGTGAAATCCGGTACCGACACGGAATTTCAAGGCTCGATCTTCCTCGTTGCCGGGCGGCACTATCTGCTTCGTTTGGAGTTCAGCAAAGCCAAGCAGGGCGTCAACGACAACAATAAAGGCAAACCGATCCCGGTGAAGCCGGCCCGAATCTCTTTGGCCTGGAAACCTCCGGGCCAAGCCGCGACGGTCATCCCGGCCCGGCATCTCGCACCGGTAACCACGGCCGAGCAGTTCATTTCCAGCGTCCCCTTCCCGCCGGACGATCGCAGCCTCGGCTGGGAGCGCGGCACCACGGTCTCCCGCGAATGGGACGAGGCCGTAACCGAAGGAACGCTGCAGGCGACCGCGTACATCCTCAAGAATCTCGACGACCTGGCCAAGGTCAAGCCGGGCCAAGCCGATCGTGCCGCGAAGATCAAGGCGTTTGTGTTAACGCTGACGGAACGGGCCTTCCGCCGGCCGCTGAGCGATGCGGAGAAGCGGATCTTTGTGGAACGCCACTTCGACGCGGTCAAGGACGAGCCGGAAGCCGCGGTCAAGCGGGCGTTGCTGTTGGTGCTGAAGTCGCCGCGATTCCTATATCGCGAACCGGCCGGGACGCCGAGCGGCCACGCGGTTGCCTCCCGACTTTCCTACATGCTCCTCGACTCGATGCCCGATGAAGGCTTGCTGCGGGCAGCGGCGGAAGGTCGACTGGCCAAGCCCGAACAGGTGCGTGCGGAAGCCGAGCGAATGCTGAAGGATCCGCGGGCCGAGGCGAAGTTGATGGGCTTCCTGAATCATTGGCTCGGGATGGAGCATCACGGTGAACTGTCCAAGAATCCCGAACGCTTCCCCGGCTTCGATCCGGCACTGGTCTCCGACCTGCAATCGTCGTTGGACATCCAACTGCGGACGCTGCTCCGCTCGCCCACGGCTGACTACCGCAGGCTGTTCACCAGCGATGAGTTTTACCTGAACGCCAAACTCGCCAAGTTCTACGGCGCGGAAGTCAACGGCCCGGAGTTCGTGCCCACGAAGCTGGACCCCGGCATACGGGCGGGCGTCATCACCCACCCGTATGTACTGGCGATGTTCGCCTACAACGCCGAAAGCTCGCCCATCCATCGCGGCGTCTTCCTGACCCGCGGCATCCTCGGCCAGACGCTCAAGCCGCCTTCCGAGGCCTTCACGCCCTTGCCCGCCGCGCTGCATCCGAAGTTGACCACCCGCGAGCGGACCGACTTGCAGACTTCGCCTCGGAATTGTCAATCGTGCCACGCGATCATCAACCCGCTCGGTTTCACCTTGGAACAATTCGATGCCGTCGGTAAGTTTCGGGAGCAGGAACGCGACAAGCCGGTCAATGCAACCGGTAGTTACGTGACCCGCACCGGCGACACGGCAACGTTCCGAGGGCCGGTGGAGTTCTCGAAGTTCCTCGTCGACTCGCCGGAAGCGGTCGATTCCTTCACGCAGAAATTGTTCCATCATTTGGTGCAGCAACCGCTGCGGGCTTATGGAACTTCGACCCAAGCGGATTTGAGCCTTGCATTCAAAAATGCCGACTATAATATCCGTAAGCTCGCCGTCGAATGCCTACTGAAGACCGTGACCATCCCACCTACCGCCGGCGTTCAAGCCGCTTCCCGCAAGAACGAGGGTTCCTGAGATGCCGTTCAACGACCGTCGCGAATTCTTCCGCTCCCTCGGCCTGAGCGCCGCCGCCCTTCCGTTCGTGGCGAATCTGCCGAGCCTTGCCTTCGCCAATCAGACAAAGCGGAAGCAGCGTCTGGTGATCATGTTCAGCCCCAACGGCATCAACCCGAAAAACTTCTGGCCCACCGAAATCGGCGACAAGTTCACGCTGCCGACGATCCTGAAGCCGCTCGAAGCCCATCAATCGAAACTGCTTGTACTCAACGGCGTGTCCGACCGAATCAAAGGTGACGGCGACAGTCACATGCGTGGCATCGGTTGTCTGCTGACCGGTACCGAACTCTTCCCCGGCAATATCCAAGGCGGTTCGGACACGCCGGCCGGTTGGGCCAAGGGCCATTCGATCGATCAGGAAATCCGGACCTTCCTGCAAAAGGATGAAGCCACACGGACCCGCTTCGGCAGTTTGGAATTCGGAGTGATGGTCCCCGAAAAGGCCGATACGTGGACGCGGATGGTCTACGCGGCCGCCAACAAGCCGATCGCCCCGATCGACGATCCGTACCAGATGTTCCAGAAGCTCTACGGCCGGACCAAGGACCGCGAGGCGCTCGCGGGCATCATGGACGACCTGACCGACGACCTGAAAAAGATCGCCGGGGCCGTCGGTGTCGAGGATCGCCGGTTGTTGGAGGAGCATGCCGCGGTGGTTCGCGAGATGGAACAGGAACTCAAGGCGACCAAGAACGACACGCTCGATCACCCGGTGCCGGAGTTGGAACCCGGCGTGAAGCAGGACAATGACCGCATCCCGCAGATCAGCAAAATGCAGATCGATCTGATGGTGAACTCGTTCAAGGCCGACCTCACCCGCATCGCGACGCTGCAGTACACGAACTCGGTCGGTCAGGCCCGCATGAAGTGGCTCGGCATCGACGAGACGCACCACGAACTGAGCCACGAGCCGAACTCGAACGAAAAGGCCCACGAAAAGCTGACCAAAATCGACACCTGGTTCTGTTCCCAACTCGCATATCTGGCCAAGCGGCTCGATGAGACTCCGGAGCCGGGCGGCACGGGAAGTATGCTCGACCACACCACGATTCTCTGGACCAACGAACTCGGCCAAGGTAACTCGCACACGTTGGACAACGTACCGTTCGTCCTCGTCGGCGGTGGATTGGGCTTCAAAACCGGCCGCAGCCTGAAGTTCAAGCGCGAAGCCCACAACCGCCTGTTGATTTCGCTCGCCCACGGCTTCGGCAACACCATCAAAACGTTCGGCAGCCCGGACTTCTGCAAGGACGGCCCGCTCACGGGGATGGTTTAAGAAGGTGATTCACCAGTAAGACCGCACAGACCGCAAAGTAAGGCTCTGCAACTTTTACCTCGGGTTGTCGCCATGAGCTGGTTTTGTTCAGCTTGGCGAACTTTGAGATCTTTGCGGTGAAACTCTTCTCTTGCCATCGAGCACGGTATGAAGCCCTGATTCGCGGCGACTCCTCCGGCCCGGTGGACCGCTTGTCTCGGGCTGGGCTTTGGCTCGGTCAGGTTCCGTATGCCGCGGCGATGCGGCTTCGTAATGCCGCATACGATGCGGGTCTCTTCAAATCGATCCGCGTCCCGGTTCCGGTGGTGTGCATCGGCAACCTCAGCACCGGCGGTACGGGCAAGACCCCGACCGTCGAGTGGGCCGCGGGTATCCTGCGGGCCGATGACCGCCGGCCGGCGATCCTAAGCCGGGGTTACGGTGTCGAACATGGGCCGAATGACGAAGCGATGATGCTGGAGGAGAACCTGCCGGACGTACCGCACCTGCAGGGGCGAGACCGGGTCGCGATCGCCATGACCGCGATTCAGGAACTCGAAAGCGACGTACTGATTCTCGATGACGGCTTTCAACATCGCCGCTTGGCCCGCGATCTGGACTTGATCACCATCGACGCAGCCAGACCGCCGCATCTCGATCATCTTCTGCCGAGGGGCACACTTCGGGAGCAAATGTCTTCATTGCGACGTGCCGATGCACTCGTGCTGACGCGCTGCGATCAAACTTCCGCCGAAGCGGTCGCCGAGTTGCGACGGCGACTCGGTAATCTCGTCCCAACTCTACCGATCGCGGAGACGAGCCATAAACCGCAGGAACTTCAAGGCGGCGAAACGTTCGAGAGTCTGGAAGAACTCCGGGGTCGTCCGGTGGCGATCTTCTCCGGCATTGCCAGGCCGCAAGCGTTTGAACTCACCGTCGCCGATTTGGGTGCCGCGATCATCGGCATCCGCGTTTTTCCCGATCATCATGCGTACGCGCGGGCCGATGTCGAGAACTTGTCGCGGTGGGCGGAGGCGATGCCCGCGGGTGTGTTGGTGTTGACGACGCAGAAGGACTTCGTGAAACTGCGCATCGTCGAACTCGGCGGCAAGCCCCTGCGGGCCTTGCGGATCGGCTTGGAATTCCGCACCGGGGATGCCGAGTTGCGCAGCCTGTTGACGAATCTGCCCCGGATTGAGGACGCATGACGGAGCCGCGTGCCATCGCCCTGTTTCTGCCGAACTGGATCGGCGATGTCGTCATGGCGACCCCGGCGATCCGCGCGATCCGCGAAGGCTTTCCGGGTGCCAATCTGTTTGCCGTGTGTAAGCCCTACGTGGCCGACACGCTCGCCGGGGCACCGTGGTTTCAAGGCGTCCTATCTTGGAATCGACGCGGCACGAACGAAGAAACGACCTATTCCGTTTGGAAGCGGCTGCGGGCGGAGCAGGTTGACGCGGCCGTGCTGTTCCCGAATTCCCTGCGGCCGGCCTTGTTGGCCAAGTTGGCCGGCTGCCGACGGATCGTGGGCTTCGCCCGCTACTTCCGCCATCTGGTGCTGACGGACCGGCTCTACCCCGTGCGCGGTCCGCGCGGCGAGTTGAAACCGCACCCCGCACTCTTGGATTACAATCGCTTAGCCATGGAACTCGGCGCAACCGACCCCGGCGTGCGGATGGAACTCTTCACGACCGCGAACGACGAAGCAGCCGCCGAAGCCGTACTCGGCGAATTGCCCGTCGGAACATCCATCGTAACCTTAAACGCCGGCGGCGCGTTCGGTTCCTCCAAACACTGGTCGACCGAGTCCTTTGCCCAAGTCGCCCGCTCGCTGATCGATGATCGCGATGCTTGCGTGATCGTGCTGTGTGGACCGAGCGAACGGGAGCAGGCCGCCGCGATCGCGCGGGCAACCCATCGCCCGGGAAAGATCGTCTCCGTCGGTGCCTGCAGCGTCCCGCTGTCGATCGGCTTGACGAAGGCATTGGTCAGGTGCTCGGATCTGCTCGTGACGACCGATTCCGGACCGCGCCACTTTGCAGCGGCATTCGATGTGCCGGTGGTGACGCTCTTCGGCCCGACGCACATCGGTTGGACTGAAACCTGGTTTCCCAAAGCCATGCACCTTCAGGTCGAAGTACCGTGCGGGCCGTGCCAGCAAAGGGTCTGCCCGCTCGGTCATCATCGCTGCATGACGGAACTCACCCCGGCGATGGTGATCGCGGCCTCGGTCGATCTGCTCCGCCGTTTCAAGGACGAACCCCCGGAGGCATCACGCCATGTCCGTCGGCTTATTCCGCTTGCTGGATGATCCCGCGCCCCAGCCCAAGGTCTTCACTGCGCGCCTCGAAGCGGCGCCGGGTCGGATCGCGGCCCACACCGGCGAGCTGATCGAAGTCGCGTCCGCCGAGTCCGGCACGCTGTACCTTCACCCGCGCTATGCGACGTTTCTGCGCCGCTGCGGCTTAAGCACCGCGCAGGCGATCTACGACCTGCCCGGCGAAGTCGTGTCCGGGCACCCGGATCGGCATGTCGTCCGGGTCAAGTTGCAGCACGGCGCCGGCGAGCGAACCGTTTACCTGAAACGGGAACACATCGTCGGACTTCGGGCCAAGTGGAAGAATCGCCGGGCAGGCTTCGGCTGGATGACGCGTTCCGAACGAGAAGCACTGCTGTTGAAGCATCTTGAAGCCAAACGTCTACCCGCGCCGCAATGGCTGGCTCATGGCGTCGATGCCCGCGGCCGCGGCTTCCTGCTCGTCGACGAACTGCCGACGGCCGTCGAAGTCGGCACCTATTACGGCAAACTTACGAGAGTCGAGCAACAGACCCTTGCCCGCAACGTCGGCCGAGTTGTTGCAGGCTATCATGCCGCGGGCATCACCACGCCGGACCTGTGCTGGAAGCATCTCTTTGCCGATCCCACGGGCCTTGCCGTCACGCTCATCGATTGGCAATCCGCCGATAAGGCCGCAACGGATGCGGAAGCAGCGCTGCGGACTTGGGCTTCGCTGAATGCGTCGCTGCCCTCGGAAGTTTCCGAGTCCGTAAGGTTGCGGGCCGTGGTCGCGTACCGGCGCGAGTTGAAGGCACTCGGGATCGCAGTGACGTTTCGTTTGCGCGATCTGCTCTCGCATTCCGCTTCCCTGAAGTCGCGGTCGCGACTGAAGGACCAACGGACCGTCGGCGCGGCCCCGGTCTGGCGCTGGCTGGCGGGGGAAGCAGTCTGCGTGCTTACCGATGTCGCCGCAGCCTGGCCGTCGCCTGCGGACGGAGCGCCGTTTTACGGACCACGCGAAAACGACGAGTTGCTGACGCTCGCCGACGGCCGTCGCTGCCGGATCGAACGCTGCCGCACGTTCGACCCTCTCGGGCGACTGCTCGCGGTGCTGCGGGAGAAGCCGTGGCGCTCCCCGGCAGCGCGGACATGCCGCGTGCTGGTTCACCTCGCCCGGCACAACATTGCCGCACCGCGGGTCGTTGCGTTCGGCCAAAAGTTGACGAATGCCTTTCATGCCGAGTCTTTTGTCCTGACGGATGCCTGCGAACGCTCGCCGGCCCTCGCGGTGATGCTCACGCAAAAAAGAGGTGCCGAACGCCAAGAGTTGTTGACGAACTTGGGCGCATTCCTTGCCGCAATCCACGCCGGCGGCGTTGCCGCGACGGCATGCTGTTCACCCGCGCTCGGTATGAACAGCAATGGTCGGCTTCGCGTCGAATCGTCGTCGTGCTGGGAACTCCGTAAACGAATGAGTAAGCGAGATGCCGTTCGGAATCTTGCGGATGTGTTGGCGACGGCTGTGCCCGGCTTGTCGCCCCGCGATCGACTGCTCGTGATCCGCGGGTATCTGGGACCGACAGGCACGCGCAAACAGAGGCGGGTTTGTTTCCGATGGATCGAGCGGCGAAACGGGAGATCATGGAGCATCTGATGCCCACACAGCCGACGGCCGCGTCGGGGGCGTCGTGGATCGTCCACACAGCCGAGGATTGGGAACGCTTCGCCGGCCCGAACTGGCTGTCGGACATCATGACCCTCTCCGTGACCGACCGCTTCCATGCCAAGCAGGGTCGTTCCATCGGCCGATGGACGCTGCACAACGGCAGTGAAATCAAAACGGTTTACCTCAAGCGTCATTTTGTCCTTCCCAATCATCATGCCCGTGGCGCCAAACTGATGCCGGGGCGTGCCTGGTCCCCCGGGCTGCAGGAGTACGAGCACCTGCACTGGGCGAAGCAGGCGGGCATCCCGGTGCCGAAAGTCGCGGCCGTCGGCGAGCGTCGCGGCGGGCCGGAAGGCTTGCAGAGTTTTCTGGCGGTCGAAGAATTGGCGGGTATGTCCGCCCTGCATGAAGCGATCCCGGCGGCAGCGAGGCTGTTGGATGCGAAGTCCTTCGCGGATTGGAAGCGGACTCTGTTCGCGGAGGTCGCCCGGCTGACGTGGGAACTGCACCGCCGCGGCGCATATCATCAGGACCTGTACCTCTGCCACTTCTACATCCGCGATGCGGACTGCGAACGACCGCCGACGAATTGGTTGAACAACGTCGCGATGATCGACTTTCATCGCATGAAACGAACGCGGCTGCTCGGTGCCTGGTACCAGGCCAAGGACTTGGGCCAGCTTCTGTTCTCAACCGAAGGCGTGGTTGGGCTGGGCGACGACGATCGGCGGATGCTCCTCGATCCGTATCGCGACCATCGCGGCCGCAACGATACGCAGCCGTGGTGCTGGCTGGAAGCTGCGGCGAAGAAACGGGCGGCAACCAACCTCGCGACCCAACGTCGACGAGCCAACGGCGGTGCTAAGTGAAACCGCTCGATATTGCGCTTTGCTATGAATCGGTGTTGCCAAACCGCGGCGGGGCGGAGACTTACATCGGCGATTTGGCCCGTCGTCTCGCCGCCGACGGACATGCGGTTCACTTGTACGCTTCCCGTTGGGATGCCGCCTCGCTGCCCGCGGCTACGAAGTACCATCTGCTGCCCACCCCCGTCGGCCCGCGTTTCCTTCGCCCTTGGCGCTTCGCGGAAGCCTGCGAGCAAGCGCTGAAGACCGGCGGTCACGATGTGTCCGTCGGCTTCGACAAGACTTATGGGCAGGACGTGCTCTATCCCCAAGGTGGCCTGCATGTTGCCGCCAAGCAGCACAATCTCCTTAAGTTCAAAGATCCGATCGTCCGCTTCCTGGCCGCATCCGGGAAGTTCCTCGATCCCGCGGCCCGCTCGTTCACGCGGCTGGAACAACGACAATATTTGGGTCGAAAAAGGCCGACGATCGTCGTGAACAGCCGGATGGTGGCGGGGCACTTCCGCAAGTATTACAACATGCACCCGGAGAATCTGCACGTCGTCCACAGTGCCGTCGACCCAAAGCGGTTCGCCGCCGAGGATCGGGCCAAGTGCCGGGCCGAGGAACGCCTCCGCTGGGCGGCAAGTGAGGGCGAGCCGATCGGCCTGATGATCGCCATGAACTATCGGCTCAAAGGTTTGGCTCAGCTCATTCGAGCGGTCGCCGAGGTGCCGCCGGAGCACAACTTCCGCATCGCCGTGGTCGGTCATCCGAAGTTCCACAAGTACGGCAAACTCGCCTGCAAGCTCGGCGTGCAGGATCGCTTCCTGTTCCTCGGCTTCCGCGTCGACCCCAAGGACTGCTACTTCGCTGCGGACTTTTTGGTGCACCCGACCTTCTACGATCCCTGTTCGCTGGTCGTCCTGGAAGCCTTAGCCTGCGGGCTGCCGGTCATCACCACGAAGTACAACGGTGCTTCCGAACTGCTGAGCGTGCCCAGCGACGGCCTCGTGGTGAACGACCCGCACGATGCATTGGAACTCGCTGCGGCACTCGCCAAGATGCTCAATGCCGACTATCGCCGACACGCCGCCGCGGCGGCGCTTAAGACGGCCCGACAGTGGACGTTCGACATGCATTACGCGAAGATGCTGGAAGTCTTCGACGACGTCCGCGAGGCGAAACTGCTGGAGTCGCAGTCGTGATCGCGTTTCTGCTGATCATCGGTGCGGCCTATCTGATCGGCTCGATTCCTTTCGGAGTCGTCGTCGCCAAGCTCCGCGGCGTCGATCTCCGCACGGTCGGCAGCGGCAACATCGGCGCCACCAACGCAGGCCGCGTACTCGGTCGACCGTTTGCCGTGCTCGTGTTTGCACTCGACTTCGCGAAAGGTGCCATGCCGACGGCACTGGTCGTCCGCTTCGCGGATCGCCTACCGGAGGGCGGCTCGGGCTTCGGCCCTGTCGAAGTGCTCCATGTGGCCACGGCGGCCGCCGCATTCCTGGGGCACATGTTCCCGATTTACCTGAAGTTTCGCGGCGGTAAGGGGGTCGCCATCGGTGCGGGGGTTGCGGCGGCGCTCGCACTCCTGCCCTTCGCGGCTGCCGTCGTCGCGTGGTCGCTTACGGCGTTGCTGACGCGCTACGTTTCCGCAGCGTCGCTCGCGGCTGCAGCCGCATTGGCCATCGTGCGGCTGATCGAACCGACGGCCATAGAACCCGGCCGTGTCATCGTTACCGCATTCATCGTCCTCGGAGCCATGCTGGTTTTCGTCAAACACTACGCCAACATCGGCAGGCTGATTTGTGGAACCGAGAGCCGGATCGGCGACGGGCCGAAGCGACACAGGCTGATTGACGCACTGCACCTGCTCGCGCTAAGCCTCGTGTTCGGCGGCGCGTTCTTTTTCAACTTCGTCGCCGCACCCGCGATCTTCCGCAGCTTCAAGGAGCTCGTCGGCACCGGACCGAGCGACCGTACCGCCCAACTCGCCATCGTCCCGGCCGATGCGGACGACGAGACGAAGAACGCCCTCGCCTCAGCCCTTGCCGGCGCCGCGGTCGGCCCGATCTTTCCGCTTTACTTTCGAATGCTGATCGGTGGACTGTTCGTCGCGCTGGCGACGGCCTTCGCGCGAAGCATCGAGTACCGGAAGCTGCAGCTGTCGCTGCTGGGAATTGCGTTCATGCTCGCCGTCGCGGGGTGGTTTGTGTCGCAGGAAGTGAGCCGACTGCGGTCGGAGCGGTACTCGCACGACGAGACCCTAAAGGCCCAAGCCAAGGCCGACTTCGGCCCCGTGCATCTCGTCTCATTGGCCATGAGTGCTGTGGGCACACTGCTCGCGGGTGCCGCTTTGGCCGTGGCCGGGCGAAGTGAAAACCGCCCGTCTCGCACGCTTCCGGACCGTCAGGTTGAGTGACCTCGCATATCTTGATTCCGCATTCCGAAATCCGCATTCCGAAATGTTCAAATTGGTTCTTGCTGCGTCATGCAGTGCAAAGTTCCCAGGCCCCAGATGAGATCGCCGCAGTGGATGCCGACGACTTCTCGATCCGGGAAGCACTCCGAAAGAATGCCGAGGGCTTCCCGGTCCTTGACGTCGTTGAAGGTCGGCACGATCACCACACCGTTGGCGATCAGGAAGTTGGCATAGCTTGCGGGCAGGCGCGTTTTGCGGAACACGACCGGCGCCGGCATCGGCAACGTCCGAATCGTAAGTTTCCGGCCGTGCTGGTCGGTCGCGGCTGACAGTCGGTCGTAGTTCTCGCGAAGCAGGGTGTAGTTGTCGTCCGCTTCGTCGGTTTCCAGCACCGTCACGATTGTTGTCGAAGTCACGAAGCGGGCGATGTCGTCGATGTGGCCATGGGTGTCGTCGCCGACGATGCCGTGGTGAAGCCAGATGGTTTTCTCGATGCCGAGGTAGGTTTTGAACACGGCTTCGTAATCGGCACGGTTGAAGCCGGGGTTGCGTTCCTGAACGTCACTGAGCAGGCATTCTTCGGTCGTCAGCAGCAGCCCAGCCCCGTTGACGTCGACACTGCCGCCTTCCAGGACGACGCGGTTGCCGTTGTGCATCGGCTGAACCCGCAGCACACCGCGCTCATCGGCGCACGTTGCGGGAATGAGATCGTCCTTAGTCCAGTTCTCGTATTTGGCCCAGGCATTGAAGCGCCAATCGAGTGCGACCTTATTGTCGTCCGTATCGCGAACGAAGATCGGTCCTGCGTCGCGCATCCACGAGCGGTCGGTGTCGCACGCAACGAACCGGACTGCATTCAGGTTCGTCGTCGCCGCCTTGAGAAACCTGCGGGCTTCCTCGGCGTGTGCGGCATCGCGTACGATCAGGAACACCGTCTGATGCCGTGCGAGTGTGCGGACGATCTCGGCGTAGACCCATCGGATCGGCCCAAACTTGCCGGGCCAATCCGTTCGCTCGTGCGGCCACGCCAGCCACGTGCCCGCTTGGGCTTCCCACTCGGCGGGCATGCGGTACGCGGTCATCGTGTTCGACTCGACGTTAGGGTGATCGGGACTGGACCCAGTCCGATTAATCTTCACCTTGGGCCTTGGTGTAGGCGAGTTGACCGTCGAACTCCTGCAGCTTTTCGATGTGCTGCCACATGAACTTGGCGGCGATCTTCGCAAGCACATCCATCAGGACGGCATCGGTCACGCTCCCCGTGGAGTCGCGCTGTACCACACGACATCGCGACTGATCGACGCAGTCGATCAGTGTCCCCTTGTCCGGATAAATCTGCGTGCCGCGGTTCGACATCATCTTCAGCTTCAAGGGCGTGCCTTCGAGAATCGCCTCGATTTGCGGGCCGACCTTCACCGGATGCTCGGCGAGTTCCACGAATACGTCCATACCCACCACGCGGCGGGTCTTCGGCGTCACGGTCATGGTCGGTTCGCGCATGACGATCGGTTTGTGTTCTCGGATCTTGTAGTTCGAAGGCAACTTGCCGAAATTGGCGATGATCGCGTCGGCGAAGGCGGATGTCGTGGTCGCCTTGGGGTTGTCGTAGCCCACGATGTCGCCGGTCGGGTTGGTGCCGGATTCCATCGTGACCATCAAGGCGTTTTCGATCTTGCTCGCGGCTTCGAACTCGCCCATGTAGCGAAGCATCATGATGCCGGAGCACAACACGGCCGTGGGGTTGATGACGTTCTTGCCGGCGTACTTCGGGGCCGAGCCGTGGACCGCTTCAAAGATCGCGACTCCGCTGCCGAGGTTGGCGGACGGGGCGAAGCCCAACCCACCGACGAGTGCGGACGTCAGGTCGCTCATGATGTCCCCGTTCATGTTCGTCGTGACGATCACGTCGAACTGTTCGGGCTTCTTGACGAGTTGATGGCAGGCGTTGTCGATGATGACGTGCCAGCTTTCGATGTCCGGATATTCCTTGGCGATCTCCTCGAAGGTCCGCTTCAAGGTGCCTTCGGTGAATTTCATGATGTTGGACTTGGTCGCGCACGCGACCGACTTGCGGCCTTCGCTGCGCGCGAACTCGAAGGCCATGCGCACGATCTTCTCGCAGCCTTTGACGCTGATGAGCTTCAGACATTGGGCGACGCTCGGCGTCTGCATATGTTCGATGCCGGCGTACAGATCCTCGACATTCTCGCGGACGACGACCAAGTCGATGCCGCGACCGCTGTACGGCGTCTTGACGCCGGGAAGCTCGCGGACCGGGCGGATATTGGCATAGGTCTCGAAGAGCTTGCGGAGCGTGACGTTGGCGGACTTTTCGCCGTAGCCGATCGGGGTACCCAGCGGCCCCTTCAGCACCAGCCGGGTCTTCTTGATGCTGTCGATGGTTTCCTGAGGTACGCCGGAGGAGATGCCCTGCTTGAAGACGGTTTCGCCGGCGTGGCGGATTTCCCATTCGATCTTTACGCCGGACGCGTCGATGATGCGGCGGGTGGCTTCGACGCATTCCGGCCCGATGCCGTCGCCGGGGATCAGGGTGATGACTTTTTTGCCTTCGGCGGTCGTAAGAAACTTGGACACGGCATAACCTTCGGAAAGGGACTTCGGGAGCGGAACTTTCATAAGTCAACTTAGAACTCCGTCGACCCACTCGTCCAGATCGAGATGCCGGCGTAACGCAAGAAAAAAATGGAGGAAGCTCCGATGACTTGGACCGAAGTCGAAATGAAACTGACAACCCTGCCTCGCAGGCGTGCAACGGCAGTCGGAGTCCGGGCCGTCGAGCGGGCGTTGCGCAGGATCGCGGTCGTTGCGGACGACTACGGTCCGGAGGTCTGGGAATGGGTCCGGGCCATGCAGGCGGCGCTCGAAGCGGTGCAGCGGTACGCCGCCGATAAAGCGGTGTCGCGGTTCACCCTCGACCTGGCCGCGGAGATTTGTCGGGGCACGGCGAACTCGGCAGCCGCGACGGCACAACTGGTGGGGCCCTCGCGCGGTCACGAAGTCCTCGAGTCCGTCATCGCGTCGGCCGCTTTCACGGCCGACGCGGCCCGGACCCGCAAGGGCGAGCGTGTTCCGGGGCTGTTGACGAATGCAATGAAGAATGCCCACTTGGGCGGCGAAGCGTCGATCGAATCGGTGGCGGACTTGACCGCGGAAGGAGACTTCGGCCCGCTGTGGCCGCACGGCGAGATGGAGTGGTATCGCTCGGGAACCGAGCGATACCACAAAGCTGGTCTGTCTGCATGGTCGCTGCCGGGATCGGCAGATTAATCCTTGGCGCGGCCGATGTACTTCTTGTCTTCGGTCTGGATGATGATGAGTTCGTTTTCGACGATGAACGACGGCACCTGCACTTGGAGCCCGGTCTCCAGGGTTGCCGGTTTGGTTTGGGCCGCAGCGGTGGCGCCCTTGATGGTCGGCTCGGTTTCGATGACGCGCAGCTTTACGGTCTGCGGCAGTTCCATGCCGAGGGCTTTGCCGTCGTAAAAGGTGATCTTCACGACGTCGTTCTCGCGGAGGAACGGCATCTTGTCGTCCACCATCTCGCCGTTGAGAGTGACCTGCTCGAAGGTTTCCGAATCCATGAAGACGAAGTCGGTGCCGTCCTTGTAGCTGTAGGCGTAGTCCTTGGTTTCGAGATAGACGACGTCGACCTTGTCGTCCGGGTGGACGCGTTCGTCGACGATGCTGCCGGTCTTCAGGTTCTTGAGTTTCAAATAGAGAATCGCGCGCCAGTTGCCGGGCGTGTTCAGGTCGCGGTCGAGGCAATACAGAAGTTGGCCGTTCATGTTCAACACCATCCCGCGACGGACGTCGATCATCTTGGTGGAAGCCATCGTCGGACCCTCGGAGTTGCTGCGGTCGAATACTGTGCCTTACGTTATCAGCGGCAGCGAACCGGGTGAAGGGCTACCCTGGCATCTCGGCCCGCTTCCGCAACTTTTGAGGTTGGCCCATCCTCGCCGCAAGCATACATTTCCGCGAGAAGGATTCCCCGGCCGGAGGCCCATCGCCATGTTCCGCATCGCACTTCCCCTTCTGCTCGCACTCGCCCTCGCCGCCCATGCGGACGGGCCGATGGACAACGTCGCCGAGAAGATCCGCCCAGTCCCCCCGCTGGGAGTCAAGATCGCCGACAGTGCCCGCGCGGAGCTGACGACGGGCCTGAAGGACTTGGCCGCGGCCATCGATAAGGCCGGCGAGATGAACAAGGCCAAGCCTGCGATGCTCGCCTTGCTTCCCGATGTGCAGGTGTACCACAAAGCCGTCCTTTACGCTCTCGAGAACGATGAGGTTTACATCGACGGCAAGTCGAAGCGGGACGACCTCACGGTCGCGCGACGCCTGTTGAACACCGGCTTGGAGCGGGCGAAACTCCTCGAAGAAGGCAAGCCGATTTGGACGACGGCAACGGGTCTCGTGCTTCGAGGCTATCGTTCGAAGATCGACGACTCGGTCCAACCTTACGGCTTGGTGATCCCTGCAAGCTACGCGAATTCGGGCCGTAATCACCGCTGCGATTTTTGGTGGGCCGGCCGAGGCGAAACGCGGACGGAGTTGGACTTCATTCAGGGTCGCGAACGAAATGCCGGCGAGTTCACCCCGGCGGACACGATCGTGGTTCACCCCTACGGCCGCTTCTGCAACGCCAACAAATTCGCAGGCGAGATCGACACGCTCGAAGTGCTGGACCACGTGAAGAAGCATTATCGCATCGACGAAAACCGTCTGGTGGCCCGCGGCTTCAGCATGGGCGGGGCGGCCTGCTGGCAGTTCGCCGTGCACTATCCGTCGCTGTGGTGTGCCGCCGCACCGGGTGCAGGCTTCGCGGAGACGCCCGAGTTCCTCAACGTCTTCCAGAAGGAAAAAGTCGAGCCGACCTGGTACGAACGCCGGCTGTGGAAGCTCTACAACTGCACCGAATCGGTCGGCAACCTGACCGGCCTGCCGACGGTGGCCTACTCGGGTGAGATCGACCCGCAGAAGCAGGCGGCCGACGTGATGGCCCGCGAGTTGAAGAAGATCGGCCGGGAACTGACGCACATCATCGGACCGAAAACCGGGCACAAATACGAGCCGGGCGCCAAGGCGATCGTCAACGCCAAGATCGACGCATTGGCCGCGAAGGGGAAGCAATCCGTGCCGGCGGTCGTGATCTTCGAAACCTACAGTCTGCGGTACAACAAGTCGTCGTGGGTCGAAATTCTCGGCATGGAAAAGCATTGGCGGAAGGCTCGCGTCGTCGCCGTGGTTGCTCCGAGCGGACAGGTCAGCCTGGAGACGGAGAACGTCACGGCCTTGCGGCTGAACTTCAACACCGGCGAGTTCCCGGCCGGCAGCTACAACCTCAGCGCCAAGCCTGCGACGCTGCTGGAACGCTTCGCGGAAGAGGACAAGCCGATCGTCGGCAGCGACCAATCCTTCCGCGTCGAACTCGGCACCCTCGGCGACGGCCTTCGGAAGTCGCCCGGCCTGCAGGGGCCGATCGACGATGCGTTTCTCGATCGCTTCATCATCGTCAAACCGACCGGCACTGCGATGAACAAAGCCATCGGTGACTGGACCGAAGCGGAGATGACCCGCGCCATCCGGCACTGGCGCAAACACTTCCGCGGCGATGCGATCGTCAAGCTGGACACGGAAGTGACGGCGGATGACATCGCCTCGGCAAACCTCATCCTCTGGGGTGACCCCAAGAGCAACGCCTTGCTCGCCAAGATTGCGGACAAGTTGCCCCTGAAGGAATTCAACGATACGACCGTGACCGCGCTCATTTATCCGAATCCTTTGAATCCGAAGAAGTACGTGGTGCTCAACTCGGGCTTCACCTTCCGGGATTACGACTACCTCAACAATGCCCGCCAAGTGCCGAAATTGCCCGATTATGCTCTGATCGACGTGACCGCACCGCCGAACGGGCGTGCGCCCGGTAAGATTATCCGTGCGGGGTTCTTTGGCGAGAAATGGGAACTCCTCGGCAACGACGGGAAGTAGAACGTGACCGGTTTTCGACCGCTGCGGGCCTTGCTGATCCTCTCACCGGTGCTGATGCTGCCTGCGGCCGGCATCCTCTACATCGTGAAGAAGTACAACGAGCCGATTCCGGAGTACGCGCTCCCCACGAATCGCCTCGTGGTGGTGTGCGTCTTCGATCAGCTTCGCGGCGACTACCCGGCCCGCTGGTCGCCGCTGTTCGGTGACGATGGATTCGAACGGATGCGGACCGACGGCGTCTGGTATCGCTCCGCGATGCTTCCCTATGCCGGTACGACCACATCCGCCGGTCATGCGTCGATCAGTACCGGAGCGGCTCCCGCGGTTCACGGGGTGGTCGACAATCAATGGTTCGAGCGGAGCAAGGCCAAGGTCGTCTATGCCGCAACCGGCGACCGGCTTTACGAACGGGTTCCACGCGGCGCCGCCGGGGGACGCATCAAAGATGGCGGTGGTCTGAGCCCGGATCGGCTGCTGATTCCGACCATCGGCGATGAGTTGATCAAAGACAAGTCGAACCGCGTCTACAGCTTGGCCCTGAAGGATCGTGCCGCGATCCTCCTCGGCGGCAAAACACCGAACGGGGCATATTGGTACGACCCGAGCCAAGGCGACTTTCACACCAGCACCTACTACCGCGAACAACTCCCGGCCTGGGTGGAAGCCTTCAACGCTTCCGGCCATCGCGACCGTTGGCTCGGCGGCGAATGGACGCACCTCCGCGATGCGAAGGTTTACCCGGTCCTCAGCGGGCCGGATGACGCAGCCGGCGAGGTGGGACAACGGACCTTCCCCCATCGTCTTCCCGGTGCCGATCGCCGCGAGGATTACCATGCCGCACTCGAGGCGACGCCCTTCGGCAACGAGCTGCTTTGGGAGTTCGGCAAGGCCTGCCTGGAAAGCGAACAACTCGGCAAGCGCGACGGCGTCGATCTGCTGTTCCTCGGCTTCTCGGCGAACGATCCCATCGGCCATGCATACGGGCCGAATTCGCAGGAAGTGATGGACGCCACGCTGCGCACCGATGTACTTTTGGGCGAGATCATCCAACACCTGAACTCGGTCGTCGGCCCCGGGCGCTACACGCTGATCGTCACGGCCGACCATGGCGTGTGCGACCTGCCGGAGACCGAGCGCGTACCCAAGACGGACGGCGTTCGCTTCGATCCGAACGCGGAGTACGGCGCTCTCAACGATGTGCTCGACGAAAAGTTCGGCAAGGCGGACGGCCAAGCCGGCCGCTGGATCGAACGCTTCGATTTCCCGTGGATCACCCTGAATGCGGCTGCCATGAAGGCCGGCAACATTCCGCCGGAAGTCATCGAAGATACTGCCGCCCAGTGGGCCGCGAATCGCCCGGCCGTGGCCGAGGCGGCGTTCACCCGCTCGCAACTGTCCGGTGGGATTCAGAAAGATACCATGCTGCGAAGCGTACAACTCTCCTTCCACCCGGAACGCAGCGGCGATGTCTATCTGCTGCCCAAGCCGTATGCCCTGCCCTTGGGCAAAGCGAGCCTCGGCACGACCCACGGCAGTCCGCACCCTTACGACCGCCACGTGCCGATCTTCGCGTACGGGCTGGATGTGCCGAACCTGGGCGAGCAGAAGGCAGCCGTCAACTCGTTGATCCTTGGGCCGATCCTGTGCCGGGTTTTAGGCATCGCACCGACGCCGGATCTGAGCGAGAAACTGCCGAGCACCTGGAATGAGGATGCAAGCCGACCATGATCAGCCTGTCGATCGCCAACCCGTATGAAGTCGAACTCGACTTCGCGGCCTTGAAACTTGCCGCCCGCACGGTGCTGGAGGGCGAAGGGATCGCCTCGGCCAAGGTGGTGCTCGCCTTCGTGAACAACGAGCATATCCATCGGCTCAACAAACAATTTCTCAACCACGACGAACCGACGGACGTGATGACCTTCCCCTATTCTGTGAAGGGGTCCAAGAAGCTCGAAGGCGAGGTCGTCATCGGCTACGAGATCGCCGCCGAGTATGCCGCCGACCGCGGGCACGAGCGCAATCTGGAGCTTCAACTTTACGTCGTCCACGGCTGCCTGCACCTGTGCGGCTTCACGGATTCCAGCGAGGCCGCGGAGCAGTTCATGCGCCGCAAGGAGCTGGAATACCTGACCAAGCTCGGCCTGCCGAACATCACCGGGGAATGAGTTTGGGGCAAACCGGCGAGACGCTGATCCAAGGGAGAAGGTATGATCCGGAGATTGAGCGTGCAGGATGTCTCCGCGATGCGGGAACGCGGCCAACCGATGCTGTTGATCGACGTGCGCGAGGCGGATGAGTACGCCTTGACCCGCATTGAGGGCGCCGTTTTGATTCCGATGAGCGAGTTCGCCGTACGGGTCGCGGAGATTCAACCCGAAGCCAATGAGCCGGTTGTGCTGATGTGCCATCACGGGGTGCGGAGCCTGCGCTGCGGGATGTTTCTGGCCCAATCGGGTGTCGACGGCGTGGCCAACATGGACGGCGGAATTGACGCCTGGAGCCGTGAGATTGACCCCACCATTCGGACCTACTGATTTTTTCCGCGCAAGTTCCGGTAAGCTCGGCGTTGATCGTCATTATCGGGGCGGCAACCATTCGCGGAGGCGCGTCATGACGAAGATCGAGCAACCCACGGCCGACGCGCTTACGTTGAGTTATTTTCTCGCGGAAGCCGATCGTTTCTCCGTCGCCGACGTCGGTGAAGTCGAACCTTACGATGCCTCCGTCGGCTTCCGGATTCCGCCGACGCAGACCTGGGCCGATGCTCAGGAGACCTGCCGCAGCCTAGGCGGGTTAAAACTCGCGCCGCCGCTGAGTTGGTCCGCATGCTTGGCGGTGGAATGGCCCTTGGCGGCTGGCTGGATGGCGGCTGGGCTGCACCCGCAACGCATCCGCGAGCAACCGAACACAACTTTACTGAGCCCGTCCGACGAACGCGCCTTGCAGGCGGAACTGCGGGCCGCGCTGAAAAGCCCGAGCATCGCTGCGAAGCTGATCGCTTCCGGGGCGGGTTTGTTGGTTGGCGATATTCGACAATCTTCGGACATTTTGTCCGGCTTGGATGCCGCACTTCCGACGGTCGCGAACCAACACGGCGTCCTCGCCGCCGTCGCCGGTGATCTGTCAACAGCCACGGCTCATTGGCAAGGGCTCGGGGACTATGCACCGGCCTTGTACAACCGGGGGTTGGAGGCTTGGAATCGCAGCGATTACGTGGTTTCCGCGGACTTGTTCACCAAGGCGGCCGCACTGATTCCGGAGCACTCCGGCTGGCATCACCTGGCCCGGTTGTACCTGATCCTCGGCCAAAGCTGACTGTCCGAACTTCGGACGGCCCAGACCTGACACTGTCCGAAAGGCGGGTACTTTTTGTTGTGCCCGGCGGACTTATGAGTTAATCTCCAGTTGTCCCGTCGGGAGGCGAGCACGGTGATTGGGCGACACCGAGAAAGTCCCCGACGGGATGCTTTTTTACATCGGCCGACACTTCCTCGATCACATTAAAATCCCGACAATCCGAACATCCAAGCGATACCATAACCGCATCTCAGCCCGGCTTAACCTTGGAGTCTGCCCGATGCTTCGTTTCTGGAAGTGGAAGTGGATTTGGCGGTCGGTGTTCGCGCTGATGATCGTCGTGCCGTGTCTACTGCTCGCGGGTCGTACCTACTACCGGAACGCCGGCGCAAACAAGCTCTTCGACCACATCGACAAGCTGGATCGGGACGACCCCGGCTGGCGTTTGGCGGACGTTGAGGCGAAGTACAACGCGGAACTGCCGGCGGACGACGAGAACGCGATGGTTGTAGCGATGAACGTCTGCGGCAAGCTCGGGCGGACTTATGAAACAAAACGGTTTGCCTTCAAGGACGTCGAAAAGCAGCCGACTAACGCCCTCTACCGCGACAAGGATGCCAAGGCACTTCGCGGCTTGCTGCAGGGCTACCCGGCCGAGGCTGCGGAAGCGAAGTCGATTCGCACGCTGACCAAGGAAGCGGGTGTGCCGGTCCGCTTTGCCGCCAATCCGATGGCCCTGAGGATGAAGGAAGTGCAAGACGTTCGCGGGGTGCAGGGCTTCCTGCAGTTGCTGGTTCACCAAGCACTCTTGGACGGCAAGCCGGATCCGGCGATGGAGTACGTGCAGGCGATGAGCAGGATGCCGCGAGCCATCGGCAAGCACCCGACGCTGATCGGCCTGCTCGTCCGCATTGCCATGGGAAGCATCGCCTGCGGCAGTACCGAACGCACGCTCGCGATGGGCGAGCCTAAGGAGGCGGCTTTGGCCGAGCTTCAGGCCTCGCTGACGTACGAAGCGGAGCAGGTGAAGTGGACACGAACGCTGCGTGCCGAGCGGGGCACGTTTCACCGCATGATCGAAGGATTCGACAGCGGCGAATTCGACCGCTCTGCTCTCGGCGGTACCGCCAAAGGCGGGCTGCAGTCGGCTGGGGAAATGTGGCTGCTTCGTACCAACATACACCGCGATTCGCTCTTCGGTCTCACCATGTTCGAGAAGCTGCTGGTCGCGTCCGAAAAAACGTACGCGGAGCAGAAGCGTGCCATCATGGAGGTCGAGGATGAATTGAAAACGGATCCGTACCGGCACGTGCTCAGCAGCATACTGCTGCCGTCTCTGACTCACGTCGCGGACGCCTCCCTCCGGAGCACGGGGCAACTCCGCGCCGTTTCCGTCGGCATCGCCGTCGAACGTTACCGCCTGAAATTCGGCAAGTGGCCCGCGACCTTGGCGGACATTCCCAAGGACATTTTGCCCGCCGTTCCCAACGACCCCTTCACCGACAAGCCGATTCAGTACAAGCACCTTCCGGACGGCGTGACGGTTTACACCATCGGTTCGGACGGCGACGATGACGGCGGCCCGATCCGCGATCTGCAGGATTACCCGAACACCATGAAACGAGACTGGGGCATCAAGCTCTACCACCCCGAGCTGCGCCGCCAACCCGCCCCGCCGCCCGAACCCGGCGACGTTACCCTCGAACCCGATCTGCCCGACGAGCCGAACCCTTAACGAATCATTCCGAGTTGCGACGCAAACCTGCGCAGCCCGAGGCCAAGGCGGTAACACAGAAAAGGTGAAGACTCGGTGAAGTCAACGACAAAAGTGGGAAGTCGAGGCTTGCATTGGAGATTTTCGTTCGCATAGGATGGGGACGTGCATGAACCTGCCCCACCATTGATGCGTCCTCGCTGTGGATGCCGGCCTCCGTTTCGCCGGCGTCGACGCGATCGCGCACTCATCGAGAGGCTGTCCCAGCCATGAACGCCGGAACCTACACCCCGTTGGACGCCAGTGTTCTGGTTCTGAACAAGCTGTTCATGGCCGTCCACATCATCAGCGTCCGCCGGGCATTCTGCCTGCTCGCCAAAGAGCTGGCCGAAGTCGTTACGATGGAGGACGGCCAGTTTCTGACCTACGACTTCGAAAGCTGGGCCGAGGTCAGCGAGTACCGCTCCAAGCACTTTCGCCAAGAAGACGACGACTGGGTCCGCACGCCGAACGCGGAAATCCAAGCCCCAAGGGTGATCCGTCTGCTCAGCTACGACAAGGTTCCGCGGCAGGCGGTGAAGTTCAACCGGCGGAACATTTTCGCCCGGGACAACAACCAGTGCCAGTACTGCGGTAGGAAGTTCATCCTCAGCGAACTGAGCCTGGACCACGTCGTGCCGCGGAGCCAGGGAGGGCAGACGAGTTGGGACAACATCGTCTGCGCCTGCGTGCAGTGCAACGTCCGCAAGGGCGGCCGGACTCCTCGGCAAGCGAACCTCACGCTGATCCGCAAGCCGGAGAAGCCGAAGCGCAGCCCGGTGCTCAACCTGAAGCTGACGCAGAAAAAGTACCGTTCGTGGACTTCGTTCCTCGATGCGGCTTACTGGAACGTCGAGTTGAAGTAGATGTTAGCCTCGTGCAGCAAGCAGTAACGCACCACAATCACGCAGAAGAAGGGTCGAAATTGTGGTGCGGTCGTCCCGGCAGCATGGGACTTCAATCGCACACGACTCATCACCGTCGCGATACGCTTCTCGAACCTTCATCCCATCTACCGGAATTCGAATCCCATGCCGGCGAAGAATGAATCCGTCCTCGCCGGTTTGCCGCAGGATGCCGCGGCCGGTTTGGTGGTCTTCCTGGTTGCCCTGCCCTTATGCCTCGGGGTTGCACTCGCCTCCGGGGCACCCCTGTTGTCCGGCGTCCTGGCCGGGATCATCGGCGGCATCGTCGTCGGCGCTCTGAGCGGATCGCAGACCAGCGTCAGCGGCCCGGCGGCAGGGCTGACGGCCATCGTTGCCGCACAGATCGCGCTACTCGGAAGTTTCCCGTCGTTCCTCATGGCGGTTGTGCTCGCCGGGGTGATTCAAATCGGTTTGGGCGTGGCCCGTGCCGGCTTCATCGCGTCGTTCTTCCCCACGAGCGTCATCAAGGGACTGCTGGCCGCCATCGGTGTCATCCTGATTCTGAAGCAGATTCCCCACCTGTTCGGGCACGATGACGACCCCGAAGGCGACTTGGCCTTTCAACAGCCGGATCAGGAAAACACCTTCACGGAAATCATCCAAGTCTTCAACGACATCCACCCGGCCTCCACGGTCATCGGGCTGCTGTCGATCGCTGTGCTGATCGGCTGGGATCGGGTCGCGTTCCTGAAGAAGTCGCCTGTGCCTTCGGCATTGATCGTGGTGCTGCTGGGCGTTGGCCTCAGTCGATTGTTGCGTTCGCTGGGTGACGATTGGATCATTGAAGCATCGCATCGCGTGCAGGTGCCGGTCGCCGAAAGCGTCAAGGGTTTCATCGACTTCCTGCAGATGCCGGATTTCAGTCAGTGGGACAAACCCGCCGTCTACGTGGCCGCATTCACCATTGCTGCGGTCGCGTCCTTGGAAACGCTGTTGAACCTCGAAGCGGTCGATAAGCTCGACCCAAGGCGCCGGACTTCGCCGGCGAGCCGGGAACTCGTGGCCCAAGGTATCGGCAACGTCGCCGCGGGTCTGATCGGCGGCCTGCCGGTGACGTCCGTGATCGTGCGGAGTTCGGTGAACATCAACGCCGGCGGACGCACGAAGCTCTCAGCCGTCATCCACGGTGTCCTGCTGCTGGTTTGCGTTGCGTTGCTGCCGGCTTGGCTGAACCTGATTCCGCTCTCCTGCCTGGCAGCGATTCTCCTCGTGACCGGCGCCAAACTGATCAGCTGGAAACTGCTCAAGCAGATGTGGAACGCAGGACGGCCGCAATTCGTACCCTTCGCCGTCACCGTGATCGCCATCGTGCGCACGGATCTGCTCATCGGGATTCTGATCGGACTGGCGGTGAGCATCGCCTTCATTCTTAACAGCAGCATACGGCGACCGATCCGCCACTTCGTCGAGAAGCATCTCGGCGGCGACGTGGTCCGGATTGAACTCGCGAATCAGGTCAGCTTTCTGAACAAGGCGGCACTGTCCAAAGTGCTCGATGACGTCCCGCCCGGCGGTCAGGTTCTGCTCGACGCCCGCGATGCGGATTACATCGATCCGGACGTCGTCGAGCTGATCCGCGAGTTCAAGGACCGCACGGCACCCGTCCGCGGCATCGAGGTCAGTCTGGTCGGCTTCCTGGCCGACTACAAGATCGACGATCGGGTTCAGTACGTCGAGTCTTCGACTCGTGACCTGCAAAGTGCTTTGACGCCGGCCCAAGTGCTTCAACTGCTTAAGGAAGGGCAGGAGCGGTTCCGCACCGGTCATCGCCTCACCCGCGATCTGGCCCGGCAGGTGACCGCGACCGCCGAGGGCCAACATCCCTTGGCGCTGATCCTCAGCTGCATCGATTCGCGGGCACCGACGGAACTGATCTTCGATATGGGTGTGGGAGACATCTTCAGCGTCCGCATCGCCGGGAATGTCTCGAGCCGGAAGGTGCTGGCGAGTGCCGAGTACGGCACGGCGGTCGCCGGGGCAAAACTGATCGTGGTGATGGGCCACACCCGCTGCGGCGCGGTGTCGGTCGCGGTGGAACTGATGTCCGATCCGCGCTCGACCGCAGAGATCACGAGCTGCCAACACCTCGACTTCCTGATCAACGACATCAAGGAAGTCATCGATCCGGCCGCCTGCCGCGCCGCCGAACAACTGCCTCCGTCGGAGAAAGAACGATTCGTCGACGACGTGGCTATGCGGCATGTGTACCACGTCGTCCGCCGGATGCGTTCCGAAAGCCGGACGCTCATCGGACTCATCGATGCCGGTAAACTCGCCATCGTCGGGGCGATGTACGATGTCACCTCCGGCCGGATCGAGTTTCTGGCGGAAGAGTCGCAACCAACCTGACTTGAAAAAGTTGGCGATTGACTCGAATCATCTGGTACAATAGACGATGTCGGATCGGGTTGGCGATCGGGTCGTTTCCCTAAAACTGCGGCACGCACATGAAAATCGCTACGGTGATCCTCGCAGCCTCACTTGTAGCGGGTTCGTCCGCACGCGCGGACAATTTCTTCGAACTTAAGATTCGTCCGGTCCTGGCGGATCACTGTTTGCGTTGTCACGGTCCCGAACGGCAACGCGGCGGACTTCGACTCGACAGCCGCGAACAGGCGTTGACCGGCGGCGACACCGGCCCCGCGTTTGTCGTGGGCAAGCCGGCCGAAAGCCTGCTCATGAAATCGGTGCGGCATCAGGATGACCTGAAGATGCCGCCGGACGGCAAGGGCCTGACGGCGGAGGAAATTGCAGCACTCGACGAATGGATCAAGACCGGCGCGAAATGGCCTGCCGCGTCTGCCGCGGGCGACGGCAAGCCGCGCTACAAGCCCGGCACGCTCGGGCCGGAGGAGCGGACCTGGTGGGCCATTCAGCCCATCACCAAGCCGACGCCGCCGAATGTCGAAGCCTCATCGCCCATCGACGCCTTCGTCAACGCTGCCCGCACGAAAGCCGGCCTGAAGCCATCGCCGCAGGCCGATAAGGCGATGCTGATTCGCCGCCTCACCTTCGATCTCACCGGTCTGCCGCCGACGCCCAAGGCCATTCAGGAGTTTCTCAACGACGATTCCGAAGATGCCTATGCCAAACTCGTCGATCAACTTCTCGCGAAGCCCGAGTACGGCGAACGGGCGGCCCGATTCTGGCTCGACCTCGTCCGCTATGCCGACTCGGACGGCTACCGCGAAGACAAGTTCCGCCCGCATGCCTGGCAGTATCGCGACTACGTCATCCGAAGCTACAACGCGGACAAGCCGTACGACCGGTTCGTGAAGGAGCAAATCGCCGGCGACGAACTCTATCCGAACGATCCCGAAGCCCTGCGGGCCACGAGCTATCTGAGACTGTGGCAATACGAATGGAATCAGCGCGACGTCCTCGGCCAGTTCACGTTCATCCTGAACGACATCACCGACGTCACCGCCGATGTCTTTCTCGGTCTCGGCATGGGCTGTGCCCGCTGCCACGATCACAAGTTCGACCCGATTCTGCAGAAGGATTACTACCGCCTCCAAGCCTTCTTTGCCAACCTCGACTTTCGCGCGGAAGCCGTCTACGACAAGCCCGGCGAGCGCGAAGCGCACGACCGCAGACTGGCGGAGTGGCAATCGAAGTCGGCCGAAGTCCGCGCGAAGATCGAAGTCCTCCTGAAGCCGATCCGCGAGCGCGAGATCAAAACGGCCGCAGGCAAATTCCCGACCGAGATCAAGGCGATTTTCGACAAGCCCGCCGGCGAGCGTACCCCGCGCGAACGTCAGCTGTTCGACCTCGCCTTCCGGCAGGTGACCTTGGAATTCGAGAGGGCCGAAACCAAGCTGACCAAAGAAAAGAAAGCGGAGTACGAGGCGTTGGCCAAGCTACTCGAAGCTTTGGCGAAGGCCAAGCCGCTGGAACCGCTGGTTGAGATCGTCCGCGATTTTCCCGGCGAAGCGGCGGAGACGCTCATCCCCGGCAAATCCAAACTCGGCTCGATCGAGCCCGGTTTCCTGACCATCCTCGATCCCGAGGCCGTCAAGGTGACGCCGACCGCAGCCGGCACCGGCCGCCGCACGGCGCTGGCGGAATGGCTGACTATGCCGAGCAATCCGTTGGCGGCACGGGTGATCGTCAACCGCGTTTGGCAACAACATTTCGGCAAGGGAATCTCCGCCACGCCCAGCGACTTCGGTCGGCTCGGCGAGAAGCCGTCGCATCCGGAACTGCTCGATTGGTTGGCCTCGGACTTCGTCCGACACGGCTGGTCGATCAAGCGGCTGCACCGGATGATCGCGAATACCGATGCCTACAAACAATCGAGTTTCGCCGCCGATCCGGTGACCGGCAAGTTGAAGGATCCCGAGAACCGCTTGCTCTGGAAGATGCCGGTTCGCCGGCTGGACGCCGAGCAGGTCCGGGACACGATGCTGCTGGTCTCCGCGGAACTCTCTCCGAACCCCATCGGCCTGCCGGTGGACGCCGGCAAACCGGTCCGCTCCCTTTACACGCGGCAGATGCGGAACGCGCCCAATGCCCTGCTCGCCGCGTTCGATTCGACCGATGGCCTCACGAGTTGTGCTTGCCGCAATACGACGACGACCGCGACCCAATCGCTGCTGCTGCTCAACGGGGAGGTCGTCCTCGCCCGTGCGACGGCCTTCGCCAAGTCCGTCCTGGCCGAGGAGCCGAACGACCCGATCAAACGAATCCGACTCGCCTATCAACGGGTCTACGGCCGGTTGCCGAATTCGGAGGAGGAAGAAGCCGCACGTAAGTTCCTCGTCGCCCAAGCCCGCAAAACGATGGGTAAGGACACGAAGCCGACCGACCCCGTGACCCCGGCGGCACGAGTTGCGGCCTATGTCGACTTCTGTCATGTGTTGCTGAACTCGAGCGAATTTCTTTACATCGACTGACCGAGGCCGACGATGCTCTCCCGACGCGACATGCTCACTCGATCCGGCGGTGGCTTCGGTGCCCTGGCCTTGGCACATCTGCTTGGCGACTCCGCGACTGCGGCGGATGGTCTCGGCGCGAAAAAACCGCATCGCGAAGCCAAGGCCAAGTCCATCATTTTCCTGTTCATGGAAGGTGGCCCGAGCCATATCGACCTGTGCGATCCCAAACCCGCGCTCGACAAGCTCCACGGCCAAAAAATCCCGCCCTCCTTCAAGCCGGTCATCCTGGCGATGGGTGAAAACAACGCCCCGCTCATGCGTGCCCCACGTAAGTGGAAGCAGCACGGTAAAGGGGGCCTCTGGTTCTCCGAACTGATTCCCCACATGGCCGAGCGGTCCGATGACCTGTGCGTACTTCGCTCGGTCTGGCAGGACGGCATCAATCACTCGGGCGGCGTCTGTCAGATGAACACCGGCTCGATCCTCGGCGGTCGACCCAGCCTCGGCTCGTGGGTGACCTATGGCCTCGGTTCCGAGAACGCCAACATGCCAGCATTCGTCGTGATGCAGGATGAGCCGACGTCGGTCGTCAACGGGCCACGCAACTGGAGCGCAGGCTTCATGCCGGCCGTCTATCAGGGCACGCGCCTTCAGGGCACCGGCGACCCGATTCCGAACCTGAACCCTAACAAGGACACGCCCGTCGATCGCCAGCTCGGCAAGATGGAGTTCCTCGAACAGCTGAACCGCAAGCATGCCGAGGGCCGCGGCGACCAGACCGAACTTGATGCCCGCATCCGCAGTTACGAACTTGCCTACCGCATGCAGGCCGAAGCCCCGGAAGCCGTCGATCTCACTCAGGAAACTGAGGAGACCAAGAACCTTTACGGCATGGGTGAGAAGGACACAGCCAACTTCGGCCGGCAGTGTCTGCTGGCACGCCGGATGGTCGAACGCGGTGTCCGCTTCGTGCAGCTTTACCATGGTTCGGGCAGCAAGTGGGACGCCCACAGCGGGCTCGAGAAGAACCACGCCGGCTTATGCAAATCGATGGACAAGCCGGTCGCCGGGCTGATCGCGGACCTCAAACGCCGCGGTTTGTTGGACTCGACCCTCGTGGTCTGGGGTGGCGAATTCGGCCGCACGCCGATGTCCGAAAAAGGCGACGGCCGCGACCACAACCCCTATGGCTTCTCCATGATGCTAGCCGGCGGCGGCGTCCAAGGCGGTCGAGCCTACGGCACCACCGACGAACTCGGCCTCCACGCCGTCGAAAACCGCCTCCACGTCCACGACTTTCACGCCACTCTGCTCCACCTGATGGGCATCGACCACATGAAGCTGGTCTACATGCACAAAGGTCGCCCCGAACGCCCCACCCTCAACGAAGGCGAAGCCTTCACGAAGATCCTCGGGTGAGTCGCGCTGAGATTTAAGAAGAACCCTGTTCAACGAACTCAATATGG
>Ga0105048_10001463_pt1 | contig 38361 bp, 37 predicted proteins | sample MAT05_FD_78382 | JGI IMG/M metagenome (GOLD analysis project Ga0105048, IMG submission 78382) | Freshwater microbial communities from Lake Fryxell liftoff mats and glacier meltwater in Antarctica - MAT-05 | ecosystem: Environmental > Aquatic > Freshwater > Ice > Liftoff microbial mat | place... | reverse complement strand
GGATACGACTGTCGTCTCTGCCCATATCATCGTAGCGCTGCAGACAATTGCCAGCCGGAACGTGGACCCGCTGAAGCAGGTGGTCGTGTCGGTCTGCACGGTCGAAACGGACAGCACGGCGCATAACGTGATCCCGCAGGTGGTAAAGCTGCGCGGCACGGTGCGCACCATGGACAAGGCCGTTCAGGACCATGTCGAGGCGCGCCTGATCCAGATCGCCGAAGGCACGGCAATGGCGCTCGGGGCGCGGGTGGATGTGAACTATTCGCGCGGCTATCCGGTCACGGTGAATGCGCCCGAGAACACCGTCTTTGCCGCAGAAGTGGCGGAAGCGGTTTCGGGTCGCGTTGACCGCAACACCCCGCCCCTGATGGGGGCCGAGGATTTCAGCTATATGCTGAACGAACGGCCCGGGGCCTATATTTTTCTCGGCAACGGGGACACGGCCATGGTGCACCATCCGGCTTATGTCTTTGACGATGCTGCCATTCCCTTTGGCGCGAGCTGGTACGCCGGGATGGCTGAGGCACGGATGCCTGCGGCCTGAACCCATGGGAGACCTGCCCCCCGTCAGGTCGCCCCCCCCGACCACCCCGCGGCTTTCGGGGGCCAGAGGGCGCATTGCGTGCCCGGTTTGGGGCCAATGGGCGCGTGCGATGTCCGAAGTTCGGTCCATTGTGCGTGCGCTCAGTCGTACCGCAGATCGGTCGCCTTGCCCCGGAAGATGAAGTAGGAAAGCACCGTGTACGCAAGGATCGTAGGCAGCACGACCATAACCCCCACGAGGATGATCGACAGGCTTTCGGGGCTCGCCGCCGCCTCGGCGATGGTCAGGTGATCCGGAACGATGTAGGGAAAGAAGCTGTACGCCATCCCGGCAAAACCGAGCATCATCAGCCCTGTCGCCGCGACGAACGGCACCCAGGCGCGGCGGTCGCCGTCCATCGGCAGGACCTGCAGTGCGCGCCACAAGACCACGATCAGCAAACCCGACAGGATCGGCAGGGGCGCAAGCCACAGCATCTGCGGGAACGAGAACCACTTTTCCAGAATCCGCGGCGAAACCAGCGGGGTCGCCGCCGAGATTGTGGCCATCCCCAGAATCAGGCCCCAGATGCCGCCCCGCGCCCAGTCCACCGCCTTGACCTGCAATAGCCCATCCGTCTTCAGGATAGTCCAGCTGGCCCCCATGAAGCTGTAAGCCACCGTGAGCGCCCCTGCCGTGAGCGTGGCAAAGGCCACATGCCACAAATTCCAGGTCAGCCCCATGGTATACATTCCCAGCATGAAGCCCTGTGCCAGTGCGGTCATCAGACTGCCTGTAAAGAACGCGCGGTCCCACAAGCGCTTGTGCTGTCCCGGCGCCTTTGCGCGAAACTCGAACGCCACGCCGCGCAGGATCAGGCCCAGAAGCATGAACGCCACGGGCAGGTAAAGCGCGGTCAGGATATCGCCATGCGCCGCAGGAAAGGCCACCAGCAGAATGCCGATGGCCAGCACCAGCCAGGTTTCGTTCGCATCCCAGAAAGGCCCGATGGAGGCGACCATGCGGTCACGCTCGGCCGGTGTGGCGAAGGGGAAGAGAAGGCCCACGCCAAGGTCGAACCCGTCAAGGACGACGTAAAGCAGGATCGAGATGCCGAGAAGACCTGCAAAGATCACCGGCAAACTGTCAGGGGCAAAGATCAGGTCCAGCATCGTTCACTCGGCCGGTTGCAGGCGCAGGGCCGGACCGACCCCGGCGGCCTTGCGCGCAAGATAGGTCAGTACGCCGATATAGGCGAGCAGCAGTCCGGCATATACGATCACGTAGCCCACAAGCGTGCCGAGCACCATGCCGGCGGCGACATCGCCCACCGCAGCCTTGGTGGTCAGCACACCCTGGACGAGCCAGGGCTGGCGGCCGATCTCGGTCGTGTACCAGCCTGCGAGTGTGGCGACCCAGCCCGAAAAGGCCATACCAGACACGACCATGAGATAGGGCCGGGGCAACGCTTCGGCGCCGCGGCGCCAGATCATCACGGCACCCGCCCAGGTCACCAGCAGCATCAGCATGCCGGTGCCGACCATCACCCGGAAGCTCCAGAACACCGGAGCGACAGGCGGGTGCATCGGTGTGCCATCCTCGGCCACGAAATCGTTCAGTCCGGGGATCACCCCGTCAGGCGAATGTTTCAGAATAAGCGAGGCCACATTGGGGATCGCGATCTCATAGTCGTTGCTGCGCGTCGCCTCGTTCGGCATGGCAAACAGCACCAGCGGCACGTTGGGACGCGTTTCCCAGTTCGCCTCCATTGCCGCGATTTTCTGCGGCTGATGCTCCAGCGTGTTCAGCCCGTGCATGTCCCCCGCCAAGATCTGCACCGGGATGAGCAGCGCCCCCAGCAACAGGCCGAACCGCAGGCCAGTGGCGGCCGCCGGGTCCCGGTCGCCCAGTAGGCGGCGGTAGGCCGACAGCCCCGCGATAAGGAACGCGACCGTCAGGCCCGATGCGAGCAGCATGTGCGCAAGGCGGTAAGGCATCGACGGGTTGAAGATGATTGCCCACCAGTCCGCAGCGATCACCACGCCATCTTCAATTGCGTAGCCCGCAGGCGTGTGCATCCATGAATTCAGCACGATGATCCAGAAGGCCGACATGGTCGTGCCGAAGGCAACAAGAAAAGTCGCCCCTGTATGCACCCATGGGGCCACACGCGACGCGCCAAAGAGCATGATGCCAAGAAACACCGCCTCAAGGAAAAACGCGGTCAACACCTCATAGGCCAAGAGTGGGCCCGCGATGTTGCCGACACTATTCATGAATCCGGGCCAGTTTGTGCCAAACTGGAACGACATCGTGATCCCCGACACCACACCAAGCGCGAATGAAAGTGCAAATACCTTCACCCAGAACAGGTAAAGCGCCATCCACTTCGGGTCGCCTGTTCGCTGCAGCTGCAGCTTGAAGAACAGCAGCACCCAGCCAAGCGCGATGGTGATGGTTGGAAACAGGATGTGGAAGGAGATATTCGCCCCAAACTGGATGCGAGACAGCAAAAGCGTGTCCATGACGGTCCTTTACGCGTGGGGCAATGCGCCCGGTCGTGTTGAAAGGTTAGATATGCTGCGCCACTTCGGTTGCATCGGCTGCGACGTCGCGTCGCGCCTCACAAAGGGAACGCCCGCGCCGCCCGCATTTTCGGCTGGAATGGCCGCGCAGGCAGGGCCATGATGGGCGCAGAAGAGGAACCCGCCATGACCGCCGCCATCCATGACCGCATCCCCGAAACCGCTCTGCAGTGGCATCGCTCCGGGGCGGGCGCCGTGCTAGCCACGGTGGTGGAGACCTGGGGGTCCGCCCCGCGCGGCACGGGCAGCCAGCTTGCGATTTCGGGAACCGGCGAGATGGCAGGTTCGGTCTCGGGCGGCTGTGTCGAAGGCGCGGTGGTGACCGAGTCGCTGGAGGCGCTCGTGGACCGGCGCGCCCGGCTTTTGACGTTCGGGGTCAGCGATGAGACGGCCTTTGCCGTGGGCCTCGCCTGTGGCGGCACCATCCGGGTGATGGTGGAACCGGTGGGGGAGGGGGATGAAGCGCTGCCCGAGGCGCTGCTCGCCGATCTGGTCGCGGCGCGGGCGGCGCTGCGCCCGGTGGTGCTGGCAACGCGGGTCGACGGGTGGAGCCATGCTCTGATCGGCTCCGAGGATGCGGCGGCCGCCGCGCGGCTGCGCAGCGACCGCTCGGGGATGGAGGAGGACGGGCGGTTTCTGGCCGTGCACAACCCGCCCCTGCGGCTGCTCGTGGTGGGGGCGGTGCACATCGCGCAGCCTTTGGTCGCGATGGCGCGGCTGGTGGGCTATGCGCCCACGCTGATCGACCCGAGGGGCGCCTTCGGCTCTGCCGCGCGGTTTCCCGGGGAGGTGATCGTCGAGGACTGGCCGGACGAGGCGTTGATCGCTCTTGCCCCCGACAGCCGCACCGCGGTGGTGACGCTGACCCATGACCCCAAGCTTGACGACCCCGCGCTGCAGGTGGCGCTGAAGGGGCCAGCCTTCTATATCGGCTGCCTCGGGTCCACCCGCACCCATGCAAAACGGCTGGACCGGCTGCGCGCGGGCGGCTTTGACGATGCGGCGATTGCGCGGCTGCACGCACCGATAGGGCTGGACATCAGGGCGAAAACGCCTGCGGAAATTGCGGTTTCGATCCTTGCCGAGATCACCCAAGTGCTGAGGGGGGGCTGATGCGCTTTGGCCCCCTGCCTTTGGTGAGGGCCGAGGGGGCGATCCTTGCCCATTCGGTCAATGCAGGGGGCGCGCATTGGCGCAAGGGGCTGAGGCTTCTGTCGGCGGATGTTGCGGCACTGCGGGCGGCCGGGGTCGGGCAGGTGATGGCCGCCACTCTCGACGCCGGGGATGTGGAAGAGAATGGGGCGGCAGCGGCGCTGGCTTTTGCGCTGGTGCCCGACCCGGACGGGCAGGGGATCAGCCTGAGCGTTGCCTTCACCGGGCGGGTGAACCTCAACGCGACCGGGCCGGGGGTGGTGGAGGTTGAGGGCGCGGCAGTGCATGCGCTGAACCGGGTGGACCCGGCGATCACTTTCGCCACACTTGCACCGTTGGCGCGGGTGTCAAAGGGGACGCTTCTTGGCACTGTCAAGATCATCGCCTATGCCGTACCGGGCGAGGCGCTGGCCCGGGCCTGCGCGCTGGCCGCCGGGGCAATCCGCCTGCGCCCGGTCATGCACCGTACGGCCAGCCTGATCCTGACCGAAGTACCCGGACAAGACCCGAAGCTCGGCCCCAAGGGGCGCCGCGCGGTAGAGGGGCGGCTGCGCGGTCTGGGCATGCGCCTTGCAGATTGTGCGACGGTTGCGCATGAAGAGGCGGCGCTGGCAGCCGCCCTTTCGCAGGCGGGGGGGGACATCGTGCTGATCCTGACCGGCTCTGCCACCTCCGACCTGCATGACACAGCACCTCTGGCCGTGGCGCGCGCGGGCGGTTCGGTTGCCCGTTTTGGCATGCCGGTAGACCCGGGGAACCTGCTGTTTGTCGGCAGCCTTGGCCTGCGTCCGGTGATCGGCCTGCCAGGCTGTGCGCGATCTTCAGCCTTGAACGGCGCCGATTGGGTGCTGGAGCGGCTGGCCTGCGGCCTGACCGTGGGGGATGCCGAAATTGCCGCAATGGGGGTGGGGGGGCTTTTGAAGGAAATCTCCTCACGCCCGCAACAACGCGAACCGGAGGCCTAGGTTATGCTCAAGGCGTTGATCATCGGGATTGTCCTTGCCGGTCCCGCGCTGGCCGCTCCGCCGATTGCGGGGGCCGAGGATGCGGCGATGCAGGCGGCGCTGTCGGTCTGGCTGGAGGGGGATGAGGCGGTGGCGCTGCCCGCGATGGCCGCGCTCGCGGCCGGGGGGAACGCGGCGGCACGGCTTTTGCTCGGCGTGGTGAACGTGACCCCCGCGCTGCAGGGCCCCTGGATCGGCGCGCAGGACCGGGCCGTGCGGATTACCCTTTTGCGCAAGCCGGAGGCCGTGCCTAGCCTTTCCGGCAAATCCTGGTTCTCGTCACCCGACGACCCGCGGGCCGCGATCTGGGGCCGCACGCTGCAGGCCGATGCGCCGATGACGGTCATCCTTGATTTTGCCCGTCTGGACGAGCCGCGCGCGGCGGCTGAGGCGGCGTTCCGGCTGATGTCGCGGCAGCGGCGCGGCTTTGCGGCGCTGGCGGGCGATCCGGATTTTCCCGCAGCCCTCGCCCCCTATGCGGCGCTGGAGCGCGGCAGCCCCGCCCGGCTTGACCCCGCCGACCCGCACCGCGCGCTGTTTGGTCCGCACGAGCCGACACCGGACAGCCTCAGCGGCTGGATCGCCGGACATGCCGATGCGGTAGCGGCACTGTGCCAGACGCTTTGCCCGGACGAGCCTGCAGGGGTTTGCGGACCAGCAGTGCTTGCGGGGCTTGGCGGGCCGATGGGCCTTCTGCACACCGGCTCACCTGTGGAGGGGCTGGTACCCTCGGCCACATTCAACCGCAGGCCCAAGGGCGTGGAGATGATGCTGGCGCTGATGTCGCCCACGGCGATTGCAACGGCGCCGGTGCCCAGCCAGTGTCTGACCGATGCAATGAAATGAAAAGATCCCCGGCATTGCGGGAACCCTTTTCGGGATGTCAGCCCGTCACTTCGGCCCGATCATCATAACCATCTGGCGGCCTTCCAGTCGCGGCATCGATTCGACCTTGCCGACATCGCCGACATCCGCCTCGACGCGCTTCAAGAGATCCATCCCCAGATCCTGGTGGGCCATTTCGCGGCCGCGAAAGCGCAGCGTGATCTTGACCTTGTCGCCTTCGTCCAGGAACTTCATCACCGAGCGCATCTTGACATCGTAGTCATTGGTATCGGTCCCCGGGCGGAACTTGATTTCCTTGATCTCGATGATCTTTTGTTTCTTGCGGGCCTCGGCCTCGCGCTTTTGGGTTTCGTACTTGTACTTGCCGAAATCCATGATCTTGCAAACCGGTGGCTCGGCGTTCGGCGAAATTTCGACCAGATCGAGACCTGCGTCCAGCGCCATCTGCATGGCACGGGCCGGTGTCACCACACCGACGTTTTCGCCATCTGCCCCGATCAGACGAATTTCCGGGTTGCGAATGCGGTCATTGATGCGCGGGCCGGTCTCTCGTTGCGGCGGGGCGTTGTGGGGTCTGCGGGCTATGGTCGGTGTCCTTCGTGTTGCTTCTGTTCTGGGCGACAATTTAGCTGGACGAAGCGCCGGATTCAACCCGCATTCCCTTGCCGGCAGAGCCGGATTTCGACCTTTGCGCCCGGATTCACGGTGGATCGGGGGCCGGCACTTCCTTTTTGCCTCCCACAGTGTCATATGCCGGTACATCCGGATCTCAGAACCGGTCCACAGGAGAACGACCATGAACAGAACCGTGATCATCGGCGCGATCGTCGTGTTGCTGGCAGCCGGTGGCTATTACCAGCTCAGCTACCTGCCCGCCCAGGAGGCTGCCGCCGCCAAGGTTGCTGAAGAGGCCGCCGCCACGAAGGCCGCTGATGAGGCTGCCGCCGCTGCCAAGGCTGCAGAAGACGCCGCCGCCGCAAAGGTTGCCGAAGAGGCCGCCGCCGCCGCTGCCGCAAGCTCCGCCGCGACCGATGTTGCGACCACGGCCGCAACCGATGCCGCCGCGGTATTGGATCCGGCCAACTTCGACGCCGCAGCGATCACCGCCATGATCGACGGCTCGGCGCTGGATCAGGCCACGAAAACCACGCTGAAAACCGCCGTGACTGCGGCTGCTTCAAACCCCGCGCTGGTGGCCGACACCGTGGCGCAGGTGAAGACCGCACTGGGCATGTAAACCCCGGCGAACAGGAAAGCTCCGCGGCCCGCACTCCTGCCGCAGCGCTTTCCTGCCCGGTTTTCAGATACCGTCGCCGACGAAGGCTTTCTCCACCACGAACTCCCTCGGGTCGGAATTTGCACCCTCATGCAGCCCGAACCCTTCGAGGATAGCCTTTACGTCTATGTTGAAGACGAGGCTGCCGCACACCATGGCGCGATCGTCGCCGGGGGTCATTGGCGGCAGACCAAGGTCGGCAAAAACCTTGCCGGACGAAAGATTGTCGGTGATCCGCCCCATGTGATGAAAAGGCTCACGCGTGGTGGTGGGGTAGTAGATCAGCTTTTCCCCCACCAGATCACCGATCAGCGGGTCATCCTTCAGGCTTTCCGTCAGAGTGCGGCCATATTCCAGCTCCGCCACCTCGCGGCAGGTGTGCATCATGATCACCTGATCGTACTTGTCATAGGTCTGCGGCTCGCGCATCAGGCTGGCAAAGGGTGCAAGGCCGGTGCCGGTGGCGAGGAACCACAAGCGTTTGCCGGGCAGCAAGGCGTCATGCACCAGCGTGCCCACCGGCTTGGGACGCAGGATGATCTCATCGCCAGGCTGGATGTGCTGCAGCCGGCTGGTCAACGGGCCGTCCGGCACCTTGATCGAATAGAACTCCAGCTCTTCATCCCAAGCGGGGGAGGCGATGGAATAGGCCCGCAGGAGCGGCTTGCCGGAGTCGCCCGCCAGCCCGATCATCACGAATTCACCCGAACGGAAGCGCAACGACCGCGGCCGCGTCACGCGAAAGGAAAACAGCCGGTCCGTCCAGTGCCGGACTGACGTGACAGTCTGCGTGTCGGGCAGGTGCGGCTTTGCGGCGGGGGCGTTCATCGGGGCAAGCTCCGTCAAGGGTGCAACCTTTCTTTACGTCAGCGCAACGCAGCGCGAAAGCCCCGCGCGGCGGCGGTGAAGGGGGGGCTTCAGGTGCGCAGACGCGCCTGATAGTCATGCTCGCGCCAGTCGGACCGGGCACGCCACTGCGCCTCGGGTTGACGGGCGGCGAGGACATCGGGGATCTCGACCGCGTCAAACCCCAGACGGCGCGCCATCGCATACTGGTCGGCAATCACCGGGCCAAGCGCGCGCAATTCGCCGGTATAGCCCGCCAACCTGAGCCGCCGCGCAATGGTAAACCCGCGTCCGTCGTTGAAGGCAGGAAAGCCCACGCGGATCAGCATCAGCGCGGCAAGGAAAGGCTCCACCGCCACCGGATCATCGGTATGGGCCAGATCGAGCACGCCCCGGTGGGTTGCGATATCGGCCAGGCTCACGGCATCGACAGGTGCAGCCGGGGCGAACCCTGCGTCGGTCACAAGAACAGTCATGCGGCAGTTTCCTCAGGTGTGCGAACGGCGCTGCCATTGATGAAATGAATACCGCATTCGGTTTTCTGACTGCCGCGCCAACGGCCTGCGCGCGGATCTTCACCTGCTTTCACGGGAGTGGTGCAGGGCGCGCAGCCGATCGAGGAATAGCCCTTGGCCACCAGTGGATGCCGGGGCAGTCGGTTGTTGACGATGTAATCCTCAAGATCCTGGCGCCCCCAATGGGCCAGCGGGTTCACCTTGATGCGACGGCCGCCCTCGGCTTCAAAGAACTCCACCGCTTCACGGGTGGCGCCCTGATGGCGCTTGCGGCCGGTGATCCAGCCATCAAACGTCGCAAGCGCACGCTCCAGCGGCTCCACTTTGCGGACGTGGCAGCAGGCGTCGGTATTGAATTGGTGCAGCGTGTTGTCCGGATCTTCGAACGCCACGCGGGGCTGGGCGGCACGGATCGTGCGCAGGTCGCAAAGGTGCAGCTCCTCGGCGAGTTTTCTTTGATACTCCAGCGTTTCGGGGAACAGCATGCGCGTGTCGATGAACAGCACCGGGGTTTCGGGCGCAATCACCGACACGAGATGCAGCAGCACCACGGATTCCGCCCCGAAGGAAGAGACGAGCGCCACCCGACCGAGGTCCGCGTCCTTCAGCGCATGTTCCAGTACTGCCGTCGCCCCGTGGTGGCGATAGCGCGCGTTCAGCGCGGCGACCCGCGCCGCCACGTCGCCCGTGTGCAGATCACGCGGCATCCTGCGCCCCTTCTGCGCCGTAAAGCGCGAGTTTGAACGGGGCGAGGCCGACCCGACGGTAGGCCTGCAGGAACGTCTCCGACGCGTCCTCGCGGATCGCAAGATACGCGCGCAGGATCCGCTCGATCGCGGGCGTGATCTCGTCATAAGCAAAGCCGGGGCCGACCTTGTCGCCGATCACTGCGGTTTCGGTCCCGTCGCCGCCAAGGGTGATCTGGTAGTTCTCCACCCCCGCGCGATCCAGCCCGAGGATGCCGATATGCCCGACATGGTGATGCCCGCAGGCATTGATGCAGCCCGAGATCTTGATCTTCAAGGGACCGATCTCATGCTCCAGCTTCAGCGTTTCGAAATGGGTCGCAATCTCCTGGGCGACGGGGATAGAGCGGGCCGTGGCCAGCGCGCAGTAATCCATCCCGGGGCAGGCGATGATGTCGGACAAAAGACCGACGTTCGCCGTCCCCAGCCCCGCCTGCGCCAGGGCCGCATGCAACGCGGGCAGGTCGGACTTGTGGACGTGGGGCAGGATCACGTTCTGCTCGTGGCTGATGCGCAGGTCGGAATGGCCGTATCGCTCGGCCAGATCGGCCATCAGACGCATCTGCTCCGAGGTTGCATCCCCCGGCGTCGCCCCATGCGCCTTCAGGCTGATGGTGACGATGGCGTATTGCGCGTTGCGGTGCAGCGACAGGTTGGTATCCGCCCAGGCCCGGAAGGCAGGGTCGGCATCGTAAAAGGCGTCATGGGCATCCTGTGGCGCATTGCGGAAGGCGGGCGGGGCAAAGGCCGCGCGGATATCTTGCAGCAACTGCTGATCAGCGCCGCCGAACAACGGGCGCAGCTCGGCAAAGCGGGCCGCGATCAGGCGAGTCATCTCCTCCGCTCCGGTCTCATGTACGGTGATCTTGATGCGCGCCTTGTATTTGTTGTCGCGCCGACCAAGCGTGTTGTAGACGCTCAGCACCGCCTCGACATAGGGCAGCAGGTCCACCACGGGCAGGAAATCGCGCACCGTGGTGCCGATCATCGGCGTGCGGCCGAGGCCTCCGCCCACCATCACTTCGAACCCCGGCTCTCCGGCGGCGTTGCGGTGCATGCGCAGACCGATGTCATGAGCGCGCGTAACAGCGCGGTCATTGGGGCTGCCGGTGATGGCGATCTTGAACTTGCGGGGCAGGAACTGGAACTCCGGATGGTCGGTGGACCACTGGCGCAAAAGTTCGGCATAGGGGCGCGGATCCTCGATCTCATCCGCGGCAGCACCTGCGAAATGGTCGGCGGTCACGTTTCTCACGCAGTTTCCGCTCGTCTGGATCGCGTGCATTTCCACATCCGCAAGCGCAGTCAGGATCGCGGGCACATCCTCGAGCTTCGGCCAGTTGTACTGGATGTTCTGACGGGTGGTAAAATGGCCATAGCCCTTGTCCCAGGTGTCGGCAATCAACGCGAGCTGCCGCATCTGGCGGGGCGCGAGCGTGCCATAGGGGATCGCGACCCGCAACATGTAGGCGTGAAGCTGCAGATAAAGCCCGTTCATCAGCCGCAGCGGGCGGAACTCGTCCTCGGTCAGCGAGCCATCCAGACGCCGCGCCACCTGACCCGTGAACTGCGCGACACGCGCGCGGACGAAGGCCGCATCGAAATCGCTGTAGTCATACATCGGGCAGGTCCGCCTGTTTGCCGTGAAGGTAGTTGGAGGGGCCGCGCGTACGGAACGCCTCGCGAAAATGCAGGGGCTCCGGGCCATCGGGTCCGGGGCGCGCATCGGCAAGGTAGGCACCGACAACTACCAGCTTCTGCGCCGCTGCGTGCAAAAGGCGCATCTGGGCATGCGCCTCATCCTCGATCAACTCGGCTTCGTGGTGGTGACGCGACCAGCGGTCGTGCGCAGTCAGGTAGACCGGATCCCCCAGACGCAGGTCATTGGCTGTCACGACCTTGGCTATGAAACGACGGCTCATACGCTGCACTCCTTGGCTGGAACGGGGCTGGAACAGGATGCAATATAGGAGATTTTCCTGTATTTGCGCCATCGCCGCTTGCTGATAAGGATGTTTGTTCGCATTCTGGCCGCCGACGGAACGCTGTTCCTCAAAACCGGAGATCCTCGCGATGGCGGCCCAACTTGACGATCTGGACCGGAAAATCCTGTCCGAACTGCAGGGCGATGCCGAACAGTCGCTGGATGAAATCGCCCGTAAGGTCGGCTCGTCCAAGACGCCGGTGTGGAACCGGATCCGACGAATGCGCGAGGCCGGCGTGATCCTGCGCCAGACCGCGATTCTCGACCCCGAGGCGCTTGGGCTCGAGGCCTGTTTCTTCGTGTTGATCCGCACCAGCGAGCATGAGGCAGACTGGCAACGCCGCTTCCTCAAAGCCCTGCGGGAGCGCCCCGAAGTGATGGAGGCGCACCGTCTCGCGGGCGACATCGACTACATCCTGAAAGTCCGCGTCAAGAACGCCCGCGCCTATGACACCTTTTATCAGGCGCTGATCTCGGAAGTGCGCATCTACAACGTGACAGCCCTTCTGAGCATGGAAGAAATCAAGTCCACCACGATGCTGCCGATATGAACTGCCCTCCATTCTCCGTTTGGCCAGACTGAAAGCGGGTTCAGGCCTGCAGGGTCAGATGTTTCAGCCCGTGAAAGTGGTAGACATCGGCATAGACGGGCAGTTCTTCGAGGCGCAATCCAGGCAGGCGCTGGAACAGGATCGGCAGGGCCACCTGCAGTTCCAGCCGGGCGAGCGGGGCGCCGACGCAGAAATGCAGCCCGGCGCCAAAGCTCGCGTGCGGTTTCACCTTTCGCCCGGGCAGGAACCGGGCGGGTTGATCCCATACCCCGGGGTCGCGGTTCGCGGCGGCCAGCAGCAGCGCCACCTGATCGCCGCGGCGGAAGTTTCGGCCCATCACCTCGATGTCTTCATATGCCCAGCGGGTGAACATGTGCAGGGCGGGGTCGTGGCGCAGGATTTCCTCGACCGTGGCCTCGACCTTTTCGGGGTGGAGCGCGGCGGGCGCAGCCCTTGCTTCAAGCAGGGTCTTGACGCCGTTGCCGATCGTATGGACCGTGGCCTCATGGCCCGCGTTCAGCAGGAGGATGCAGGTGGTGATCAGCTCTTCGGTTGACAGCCGGTCGCCGTCGGCTTCGGCAGCGATCAGATGGGTGATCAGATCATCGGCAGGGCGGGCGCGGCGCTTTTCGACATAACCGCGCAGGAAGTCCACGAAGGCCTCGGTTGCGGCTATGGCGCGGTCTTCCACCGCGCGGGTGCGTCCGGCCATATACATGCCAACCATCGCGTTTGACCAGCACAAGAGGTCGCCCGCCATCTCCTCCGGCACACCCAGAAGGCGCGCGATGATCCGGACGGGCAGGGGCTGGGCAAAGCGGGGCAGAAGGTCGAAGGGTGTGCCAATAGGGATGTCATCGATCAGCAGATGGACGAGGGTTGCGATCTCCGGCTCCAGCGCGGCGATCCGGCGGGAGGTGAAGGCGCGCAGCACGAGGCTGCGCAGCCGCGTGTGGCGCGGCGGCTCCAGCTCCAGCATCGAATGCGCCTCGACGGCGAAGAAGGGGCGCAGATGGTCCGGGATCACCGGCGCGCATTCGGGTGGCGCTTCGCGGCCAAAGCGGCGGTCGCGAAAGATCACATTGGTCGCGGCAGCCGACGTGGTGGCGACCAGTCCATACTCTTGCCAGCGGAAGAACGGCCCTTGAGTGCGGGCGCGCTCATAAAACGGGTAAGGGTTCTGCACGAAGGCCGCGTCGACGGGCGATTGGCTAAGTACGCTGAGCTCTGTCATCCGCGCCCCCGCCGCGCCGGAAGCGCGATCACCCCCTGCGCCACCAGCACACCCACCCCGACGACGGCGGCGCCAAGCGCCTGCATCCAGTTCCAGCTGCCGCCGAGCGCAAACAGGATCGCCATGACGTAGAAGGGCGTGAGGTTGATGTGCAGCGACGACAGGCCGATACCCAGCCGTCCCACCGCCACGACCCACAGGATCTGGCTGATGGCCAACCCCCCGATGGCAAAGACCAGGAGCGCACCGAATTCACGCCAGCCAAGGGCCGCCCAATCCGGCCGGGCATCATCCAATGCCAGCGCCACCCCCGCGACGAGGATGCTGACCACCGCCCCGCCCGTGAGCGTGACAGTGGTTCTGCCAAGGGGCGTCAGGCGCGGAAAGGCCGTGACAGTCAGCCGCGAGCCGAGTGTGAAGGACAGGATCGACAAAAAGCACAAGGCCGCCCCCAGGCCCACCTGCAGCCCGCCGAGCTTGTTCAGCAGGGTAACCGCCCCACCTACAAGGCTCAGTACCACGCCGATCACGATACCCGCCGTGATCCGCCGGCCATCGAGCACCACCTCCAGTGCGATCCCGATGACGGGCATCGAGGCAGAGATTACCGCCACCGTCACAGCATCCGTCATCCCCTGACCGAGCAGAAGGCACAGCGCCCCGAGCCCCAGCATCGCGCCGATCCCCAGGCCCCGCAGCCACTCACCCCCGGTAATCCGCGCACGGTCGCGCTCGATGATCCACCACAGCGGCAACAGGACAGCCACCGCCAGTCCAATTCGGGCTGCCGAAAGCTGGAGGGCCGGCACATGCGGAATGAGGAAATCTGCGGCCAGAATGCCCGCCGACCAGATGATCATCGACAGGGTACACAGCACATTCGCGCCAAGGGTGCTGCCAGCCCGGGGAAAAGATATCACGTCTTGGCCTCGTTTTGCGCAAAGCTGGCCCGGCCCGTGCCGGTCAGCTGTTCCAATGACGACGCGCGGGCCGACTCAAGCGGCGGAAAGGGCCGCAACGATGGCGCCGAAATCCGCAGCCTTCAGGCTTGCCCCGCCCACGAGCGCCCCGTCCACATGCGGCAGAGCGAAGATCTCGGCCGCGTTCGACGGTTTGACCGAGCCGCCGTACAAGAGCCGCACCCCGGCAGCCTCTGCCCCGATCTGACCAGACAGGCGCGTGCGGATGAAGCCGTGCACTTCGGCAATCTCGGCCAGGGTGGGTGTACGTCCGGTGCCGATGGCCCAGACCGGCTCATAGGCCACAACGATGTTCGCCGCCGTCGCCCCTTCGGGTAGCGATCCGTCCAGCTGTCGGCCAATCACGTCCAGCGTAGCGCCTGCGTTCCGCTCTGCCTCCGTCTCGCCGATGCACACGATCGCGATCAGCCCTGCGCGGGCCGCCGCCGCGGCCTTCGCGTTGACTGCGGCGTCCGTTTCAGCGTGATCCGAGCGCCTCTCGGAATGGCCGACGATCACGTGGCTCGCCCCGGCCTCCTCCAGCATCATCGCCGAAATGTCACCTGTGTGCGCGCCCGAGGCTTTGGCGTGGCAGTCCTGCGCGCCGAGGAGAAGCGGGGTTCCCCGGGCGGCCCAAGCCATCTGTGCCAGCAGTGTCGCGGGCGGGCAGAGCAGCATCTGGCATCCCGGCGCCGGATGAGCCGCCAGCAGTGCCGCGACTTCCGCCAACGCGGAAGGGGTGCCGTTCATCTTCCAGTTTCCGGCAGCAAGTTTGTGCATCTACCTCTCCCTTGCGTCAATGCGCAAGGGTTAGTCGCTTGACTGCAAAAGGGGAAGGCCCTCCTTGCCCGCGGTCAGGCGCCCTTGACGGCTTCTGCGTCCTTGAACTTGATCGACTCGCCGCAGCCACAGGCTTCGGCGACATTCGGGTTGCGGAACCTGAACCCCGCGTGCAGCAGATCGACCTCATAGTCGATCTCGGTCCCGATCAGGAACAGCTGTGCCATCGGGGCGATCAGGACCCTTGCGCCGTCCTGCTCGACGATCTCATCAAGCGGGTTCACCTCGCGCACATAATCCATGGTGTATTCCATGCCCGCGCAGCCGCCCTTCTTGACGCCGATGCGCAGGCCGGAATTGCCATCTTTCGCCATCAGACGGGCGATCCGGGTCGCGGCCGTCGGGGTCAGCGTCACTGCAGCCTTGCCGGGAATGCCAAACATCGCGGGTCTCCTTTGCAGCTCAATCTATGGTGTCAGGCCGGGGATGCCAAGTGGTCGCAGCGATTCCATTGCATTCAGGGTTGAAATTGCCACCGGGACCGCCAAGGCATCTGTGCCGCGCGTGTTTTCGCTCATTCGCTCGCTGACCACCCGGACGTTCCCGACCGAGAAAAAAACGCAGAGCGGAAAAGGCTGCGATCAGATCTCCCGTAAGAACCGGGAAAATGAGCGGTGGTGCAAGCCCTTCGACTTCCAAATCGCCCTGCCGGTCTTTTCCTCACATGAAGCCCAGTTCCAGCTTCGCCTCGTCCGACATCATCTCCATCCCCCATGGCGGGTCGAAGGTCATCGCCACATCGACCGTCTTGACCCCCGCCAGAGGTTCCACTGCGTCGGCGACCCAGCCGGGCATTTCGCCTGCCACCGGGCAGCCGGGGGCGGTCAGCGTCATCGTTATCGCCACCTCGTTTTCGGGCGAGATCTCAATGGTATAGACCAGCCCCAGGTCATAGATGTTCACCGGAATCTCCGGGTCGAACACGGTACGGCAGGCGCCGACCACGTCTTCGTAAAGCGGATGATCCGTCGCGGATGGGCGGATAAGCGGCGTACCTTCGATCTGGTCCTGCATGGTACTGTCCTGACCTTTCCGGGGATGTTGAGTGATTATATAGGGAATAACCCGTCGGGGTCCAGCCCCACCCCAGCCCCGTCACCTTGCACAAATATCCCCGCCGGAGGCCCCCGCCCGTAGCGCAAGGCGACCGGCCTTGGTTGCACCCGCGCGCCAGTGCGGTATACCCTTCATTAACCAACACAGTGCCAAAAATACGGCATAAGCGACAATAGCGGGAGAGCGTCCATGGCCGGATCGGTCAACAAGGTGATCATCGTCGGAAACCTCGGCCGCGATCCGGAGGTTCGCAGTTTCCCCAACGGGGGGCGCGTGGTGAACCTGCGCATCGCAACGTCAGAGAACTGGCGCGACAAGGCGAGCGGTGAGCGCAAGGAACGCACGGAATGGCATTCTGTCGCCATCTTCAACGAAGCGCTGGCCAAGGTCGCCGAGCAATATCTGAAGAAGGGCTCGAAGGTCTATCTGGAGGGCCAGCTTGAGACCCGCAAGTGGCAGGACCAGTCGGGGGCAGACCGGTACACGACCGAAGTCGTTCTGCGCCAGTTTCGCGGAGAACTGACGCTGCTTGATGGCCGTGATGGCGGCGGGGCCGGTGGCGGTGGTGGCCAGGATGACCGTGGCGGCTATGACGATTACGGCAGCAGCAGCGGCGCAGGCGCCCCCGCCGCGCGAAGTGGCTCCACTGGTGGTTCGGGCGGCGGCTCGGGTGGCGGCGGGCGTGCGCCTGCAGGCGGCCGCGCAGACATGGACGACGAAATACCGTTCTGACCCTCGCCATTTACGCCGCGGTGGTCAGGTTTGTTCATCACATTCGTGGTCCGGGCAGCCGGGCCCTGCTTCCTGCCGCCCACTTGTGGGGCAGGGGCGCCGCCGGAAGCGGGTGCCGCGTGCCGAAGTGGCCCCCCAGGGCACACCGCACTGGAAAGAGCAGCGGGTTTGAGTATACTGTCCCGGTCGTCCGCCGCCTTGCCCCAAGGGTCCTCATGCGCGTTTCGCAGCTATTTGCCGTCGTAACCCTTGTCGCGCCGCTTATGGCGACCGTCCCGCGCGCCGCGCTTGCGGAAGGGTTGACCCTGTCCGGGTCCGGCACGTCACGCAGCGCGATCTTTAAAAGCCAGACCCGGCTTCTGGATGGCCGCCTTGCAAAGCAGTACGATGCATCGATCAAACTGACACCGAAAGGCAAGGACGCGGCTGGAGGCGACGAAACGGTCCCCGCTTTCCGTGGCAATTACCGGGGAGAGTATCTGGAGGTCGCCAAGACCGTCGCGCGCAAGCATGGCGTGCCCGAAGACCTTTTCCTGCGGCTTGTCCAGCAGGAATCGGGCTGGAATCCCGGAGCCGTGTCGCACAAGGGGGCTACGGGGCTTGCGCAGCTGATGCCTGGTACGGCGGCCAAGCTTGGTGTGGACATCGCTGATCCGGAAGAGAACCTTGAAGGCGGCGCACGCTATCTGCGCGAGATGTATGACAAGTTCGGCACTTGGCGCCTCGCCCTTGCGGCTTATAACGCAGGCCCCGGCGCTGTTGAGGAGCATGGCGGCATCCCCCCCTATGACGAGACCGAGATCTATGTCGCGGCTATTCTCGGGTAAGGGCGCCTAAAGCGAGACGCGCTCTCCGAGCTCGACCACCCTGTCGCGTGGCAAGTGATAGAAATCTGACGGGTCCGCGGAAAACCGCATCAACAACGCATAGATCCGATTCAGTGCCCGCTCCACCCCGATGTGCCCCGTGATGACAGGCCGGCGGCGGCCAAGAAAGAAGCTCGACCGCATCACGTCAAATTTCAGCCCCGCCGCCCGTGCATGCCGCATGGCGCGCGACACGTTCGGCGTTTCCATGAAGCCAAAGCGCAGGATCAGCCGGGCAAAGCGCGGACCCAGTACCTCGTAAGATGCGCGCTCCTCTGGAGCCGCCAAGGGTGTGCGCAGCGTCTCGATCGTCAGGATCACGTTCTGATCATGCAGCACGCGGTTGTGCTTGAGGTTATGCAGCAGGGCTTGTGGCACGGCATCGGGGTCGGGGTTCAGAAAGAACGCGGTTCCCGGCACGACATGGGCCGAACTGCGCGCCATCGATTCTACAAAGTTTGCGAGCGGCACTTCAAGCCGGCGCTGGATGGCGAGGATGCTCTGCGTGCCGCGCCACCAGGACCACATGCACAGACCCAAGACCGACGCCAGCATCAACGGAACATAGCCGCCATCCGCAATCTTGACGAGGTTGGAGGCGAGGAACACAAGCTCCAGCGCAAAGATCGGTCCGGTGATCAGCATCGCGACCGGCAGGGGTACAAGACCCGAGCGGAAAAGATAGACGCAAGCCAGCGCTGTCGTTACCAGCATGGTACCCGTCACCGCGATGCCATAGGCGGCTGCAAGGTTTTCCGACGTGCGGAAAGACAAGACCAGCCAGATCACCCCGGCCAGCATCAGCCAGTTCAGCGCGCCGATATAGATCTGGCCGCTTTGCCCGGCCGAGGTGTGGCGTATCTGCAGACGCGGCAACAACCCAAGCTGGATCGCCGCGCGCCCCATCGAGAAGGCGCCCGAGATCACCGCCTGCGCCGCGATGACCGTGGCCGCCGTCGCGAGGACCACGACAAAGGGCAATAGGGTCGGTGAGACCATTGAAAACAGGGGGTTTTCCAGCGCCTCCGGGTGGGTAAGCACCAACGCCCCCTGACCAAGGTAGTTCAGCACCAGCGCGGGAAACACCAGCAACACCCAGGCAGCGATGATCGGTTTGCGCCCGAAATGCCCAAGGTCGGCATAAAGCGCCTCTGCCCCGGTCACGGCAAGAAAAACCGCGCCAAGAACGGTGAAGGCAATCCCGCTGTGCGCCAGCAGAAACGATACCGCCCAGACCGGGTTGAACGCAAACAGAACCTGCGGGTTCTCCACGATATGCCAGGCGCCCATTCCCGCCAGCATGAGGAACCACAGAGCAGTGATTGGTCCGAAGGCGCCGGCAATCTTTGCCGTGCCCTTGGGCTGTACCATGAACAGCGCAATGAGGATGCCGATGGTCAGCGGCACGACCCAACGTTCCAGCGACGGCCACACCAACTCCCCCCCTTCGACCGCCGAAAGGACCGAGATCGCGGGTGTGATGATCGCATCGCCAAAGAACAGGGCCGCCCCTATGATGGCAAGTGACAGCATCGGGATCGACCGCTTGCCGATGGCGAGGCGGACCATGGTGTAAAGTGCCAGCACCCCGCCTTCGCCCCGATTGTCGACACGCAGAAGGAAGATCACGTACTTCACAGTGACGATCAGCAAAAGCGTCCAGATCAGCAGCGACAAGAGGCCCAACACCTCCGCCCGACCCGCGCCGCCCTCGGCCACCACCGGGCGCAGCGCCTCGCGGAAGGCGTAGATCGGGCTGGTGCCGATATCGCCGTAAACCACTCCGATGGCGCCGAGCGTCAGGGCACCAAAGCTCTGCGCGTGGGGCAGGGTGACCTCTTGCTCGCCTTCCTCGCGCATGTAGTCGAGGATGTCGAGTTCAGCCTCGTCCGTTATGACAGGATCGGTCACGCTGCTGCCGGCGCTCGAAGCAGAAGGAGGGGATGTTGGGGTTATCATCGGTCTTCGCGGCCGCCTGCACAGACGGGTCGTGCCTGATCCGGCAAGGCTCTGGCAGGGGCAGCGGTGTCTCCGTGCAATGCCGCGCAGATGCGACCCGGTCCTTATGGCAGAAATCGCCGCCGCTGACTAGGCGACCGCGACTTTCACTTCACTCTGCGGCGATCTGGATCACCGGCTCCATTTTTGCCAGCACGTCGGCCGAAAGGTGGCATTTGATCTGATGTCCGCCTTCCAGCATCTGCACCGGGGGCATTTCGCGGTCACAAAGCCCGCCCGGAACCTGGGACTTCCAGCGGCAGCGCGTCTGAAACGGGCAACCCGGCGGCGGGTTGACTGCCGAGGGGATGTCGCCCTCCAGCACGATGCGCTTGCGGATCACGCGGGTGTCGGCAATCGGCACGGCGGAAAGGAGCGCCTCGGTATAGGGGTGGTAGGGCGGCTGGAACACCTGATCGGTCGTGCCCATTTCCACAACGTGGCCCAGATACATCACCATCACCCGGTCGGCGAGGTAGCGCACAATCGAAAGGTCATGGCTGATGAACAGGAGCGTGGTCTTGTTCTCGCGCTGGATGTCCATCAACAGATCGGTCACGGCGGCCTGCACGGACACATCGAGGGCCGAGACCGGCTCGTCTGCCACCACCACCTTGGCGCCGCCCGCAAAGGCGCGGGCGATGCCCACGCGCTGCTTCTGCCCGCCGGACAACTGGCGCGGCATCCGTTCGGCAAAGGCGCGGGGTAGCTTGACGAGATCCATAAGCTCCAGCATCCGGTTGCTGCGCTCCGCGTCGGATTTGCCGAACTTGAAGATCTCCAGCGCGCGAATGATCTGACGGCCCACGGACATCGAGGGGTTCAGCGTGTCGAAGGGGTTCTGGAACACCATCTGCACGCTCGACACCGTGTCGGTATTCCGCTGCTGGATCGGCGTTGACTGCACGTTTTCGTCAAACAGCATGATCGTGCCCGAGGTGGCAGTTTCAAGGCCCATCAGCACCTTGGCAAAGGTGGACTTGCCGCAGCCCGATTCGCCCACGATGGCCAGCGTCTCGCCCTCGCGCGCCTCGAAGGACAGGGTTTCGTTGGCCTTCACGACCTTCTTGGTGCCGCCGCCGAAGGCGCCGCCCGAGATGGCGTAATATTTCTTCAGGTCCTCCATCTTCAGCACGACGCGGCCTATCGGGGTTTTCGGCTTCTGCGCCTTGGCCTTGATCGGGGCGTTCCAGTCGATCTCGCCCCATTTGACGCAGCGTGAAGCATGGCGGTCGTCGTCGGGTACGATCGTCATCGGAATGTCGGCCGCATTGCAACGCCCGTCTTCGAAGTAATCGCAACGCGGGCCGAAATTGCAGCCGCGAGGCCGTTCATGCGGCAGGGGAAAGTTGCCGGGAATCGAGACGAGGGGGCGCGAGTTCTTGTCCGCGCCCGGCAGCGGAATTGAGCGGAACAGCGCCTGGGTATAGGGGTGGCGCATTTTGTCAAAGACTTCGCGGACGTTGCCGGTTTCGACGGCCTCGCCGGAATACATCACGCAAAGCCGGTCGCAGACATCCATCACGAGACCAAGGTTGTGGCTGATGAACAGCATCGAGGTGCCGTATTTCTCGCCCAGTTCCTTGACCAGATCTACGATCCCCGCCTCTACCGTCACGTCAAGTGCTGTGGTCGGCTCGTCCAGAATGAGAAGCGCGGGTTTCGACATCAGCGCCATCGCGATGACGATCCGCTGCTGCTGGCCGCCCGAAAGCTGGTGGGGATACGCGTTGACGATGCGGTCGGGGTCGGGCAGGCGCACATCGGCCACGATCTGGCGGGCAAGCTTCCAGGCCTTGTCCTTCGACATGCCCTGATGGATCATCGGCACTTCGGCCAGCTGCGCGCCGATCTTCATCGAAGGGTTCAGCGAGGCCATCGGTTCTTGATAAATCATCGCGATTTCGGAGCCGCGGATATGGCGCAGCTCTTCTTCGTCCATATGGGTCAGGTCACGGCCCTTGAACTTGATCGTGCCGGCGACGATGCGGCCGTTCTTGCCAAGATCCCGCATGACGGCAAGAGCCACGGTGGACTTGCCGCACCCGGATTCGCCCACCAGCCCCATCGCCTCACCGGGCAGGACCGCGCAGGAGAAGTCCATCACCGCGGGTATTTCGCGCAGGCGGGTGAAGAAGGAAATCGAGAGGTTCTCGATTTCAAGGATAGGCTTGGACGGGTCCCAATCGGTGGTGACGGACATGGCGGCCTCGCTAAGGGCGGAAGAGACGGGAGCGGGGGCCGGCCCCCGCACCCCCGGGATATTTATGAATAGATGAAGCGGGAAGGGGGCGCATCGATCCTTCAGGCATCAGCGGCATCTGGAAAATGACCTCGAGTGAAATCAAGTCGTCCCCCCAATGTATGTTCGGTTGCTGAGAGTTGCTGCCGCTTGGCCAAGTACAGCGATTGCGGACCAAATCGCTCCAGACTTATTCCTCTTGCTCGTTTCTCGCGCCCATTGTTTTTCGGGATTGTCCGGGTATGGGTCGTCTTGATCTTGATAAAGCGATATTCCCAAGTCTCTTGGAACTTCGACCAATGCGCCTCGCCACCAGAAGTACGCTGCCAGTAAGCCAGACAATATCGCTGCAATCTGCAAGCTGACTTCCAACATGGTCAGTCCTTCAGGCTTTCTTCGCGCAAACCATCCGCAAGCAGGTTCAGGCCTAGGACCAGGCTCATGAGGGCAAGGGCAGGAACCACGGCGGGGTGAAGGTAGATCGAAAGCAGACGGCGGCCGTCGTCGATGGTAGAACCCCAGTCCGGGCTTTCGGGCGACACGCCGAGGCCGAAGAAGCCCAAGGTGCCGAGGAGGATGGTCGTATAACCGATGCGCAAGCAGAAATCGACGATCAGCGGGCCGCGCGCGTTTGGCAGGATTTCCCACAGCATGATGTACCAGGGCCCCTCGCCGCGGGTCTGGCCTGCGGCGACGTAGTCGCGGGCCTTGAGGTCAAGCACGATGCCCCGCACGATGCGGAACACGGTGGGGGAGTTCACGAAGACGACCGAGACGAAGACATTGAGCAGGTTGGGGTCCATCGACCATACCCCAAGCGGATCTGCGTTGAAGGCGAGGCCGGAATAGGCCCACAGGCCGATGATCAGGGTCAGGCCCACATACAGGTTTCGTTGGGGCGGATTGGTGAAGTAGCGCGACTGGAACAGAATGGAGAAGAAGATGACCGGAAAGATGAAGAGCACCGCGGCGAGGTAGACAGGGATGCCAGTCACCCGGATTTCCGGAGTTACGAGCAGGTAGAAAAGCAGGATCACGGGGAAGGCGAGCACGAGGTTCGACAGGAACGACAGGACTGTGTCGAGCTTGCCGCCGAAGTAGCCTGCAGGCAGGCCAAGCGTCACGCCGACCATGAAGGCAAAGCTGGTCGCTGCAGGGGCAATGGTCAGCACCCTGCGCGCGCCCATGACCACGCGGCTGAAAACATCGCGGGCAAGGTGATCGCCACCCAGAAGGAAATAGGGATACTGCCCCTCGAGAGGGTTCTTGACGGGTGTGCCTGGCAGGGGGTTCTTGACCGAACCGATCTGGCCGATCGGATCATGGGTGATGACCAGATCTGCGAAGATGGCGGTGAAAACCCAGAACATCACGATGCCGAAGCCTATCATACCGACGGGGCTGTCGAAGAGCTTGCCGTAGAGGCCGAGGTTGCGCTTGAACCAGATCGAGGCCGAGAAGGTCACGACCAGGGCAATCCAGACCGGAATGAACTGCTGAAATATCCGCAGCCAGATTTCGCCCCAGGAGAGTGCGTCTTCCATGGGTTACCTCACGCCAGCCTGATACGGGGATTGAGATAGACGTAGCCGATATCCGAGATCAGCTGCGTCACCAGAACCACAATGACCGCAACGACCGAGCAGCCGAGCAGGAGCTGGATGTCGTTATTGCCTGCGGCCTGCACAAGCGTCCAGCCGAAGCCCTTGTAGTTGAAGAGCGATTCGACAATGACGACGCCGTTCAAGAGCCAGGGGAACTGCAGCATGATGACGGTGAAGGGGGCGATCAGCGCGTTGCGCAGGGCGTGGCGCATCACCACCTCGCGGAAGGACACGCCCTTGAGGCGCGCGGTTCGGATGTATTGCTGCACCATGACCTCGGTCATCGAGGCTCGGGTCATGCGGGCGATGTAGCCAATGCCGTAAAGTGCTATGGTCAGCACCGGCAAGGCAAAGTTCCAGAAGGTGATCTTGTCCATCGCCGAAGTGGCGGTGCCGAGGAACAGGGTCTTGCTGTCGATCCAGCCCCAATCGTTCAGTATGGGCGAAAGACCTGCCGTGGCCGAGGCAAAAAGGGCCACCAGAATCACGCCTGAGACGTATTCAGGCGTTGCGGTGCTGGCGATGGAGAAGATGGAAAGTGTCCGGTCGGTCCGCGAGCCCTCGCGCATCCCGGAAAGGACGCCGATCAAGAGCGACACCGGCACCATCACCAGCATCACCGCCAGCATCAGATAGCCGGTGGAGGCAAGCTTGTCGCCCAGCACGGACGCAACGGGTTCCTTGAACACCGTCGACTGGCCCCATGCTCCCTGAAGGATTCCGCAATAGGTCGGGGGACCATCCTCGTAAATCTCGCCGTCCCGGATGCAGCGGCCGCGGGTGACGCCCTTGTCGTCGGTCCGCACCCAGCCCGGAGCCAATCCCAGCCATTCGGAATAGCGCGCGATGACCGATCCGCCATGCCCGTTGTTCTCTATCCAGCTGGCCACCGCTTCGTCGGTCATGCGGACGGAACCTTCGGTCCGCGCGAGCTTTTCGAGGTTTGGCGGCAGGTTGGTAAGGTAGAAGACGACGAACGTCAGCGCGAGTGCGGTAAGCACCATCACGCCCAATCGGCGAGCGACAAAGTTCAACATGGCGCGAGTCCCTTTCCCCCCCTGGCGGGACGGGTATTCCAGGCCGGAGCGGACACCGGCAGCGACGTCTGCGGGCACAGCTGCCTGTGCCCGCAGAATCATGCCCTTAGGAGATCGACCACTTGTAGTGCTGGTGCTCGAAGGACGGGTGCATGTCGACGTTCACGCCTTCGCGGGCGTGGCGGAACAGCGAGCGCCAGAACGGCTGGATGATGAAGCCTTCATCCTGCAACACCGTCTCCAGCGTGACCATCACTTCGCGGCGCGCATCGGCATCAGCAAGCGACAGAGCCTTGTTCATCGCAGCGTCGAACTCGGGGCTCGCCATGCCGGTTTCGTTCCATGATCCGGTGGACGTGTAGGCAAGCGACATGTTCTGCACCGCCAGCGGGCGATGGTTCCAGGTGGTCGAGGAGAACGGGTACTTCTGCCAGTCGTTCCAGAAGGTCGAGCCCGGCATCACGGTGCGCTTGATGTTCATGCCGGCGTCTCGCAGCTGGGCTCCGACGGCATCGGTCGTGGCCGCTTCCCAACCGTCATCGAGCGAGATCAGCTCGAATTCAGTGTCCTTCAGACCGGCGGCTTCGAGGGCAGGCATCAAGCCTGCCGGGTTGATGGTCTGTGCGGGAAGTTTGGCGTATTCCGGGTGCACGGGGCAAGCGTGGTGGTTCTCTGCCGTGGTGCCGAGGCCGTTGTAGCCAAGATCCAGCACGACCCGAGGATCGACCGCCAGTTGCACAGCCTTACGTACGGCTTTGTCCTTGTAAAGTTCCGAAGAGGCCGCATTCATCCGAATGGCGATCGTAGCCGCGGTGACCGCATCAAGTTTCTTCCAGCCGAGCCCGTCAAGAATGCCGATGAAGTCGCCGGTCGATTCGTAGTTGGTGTCGATCTCGTCCGAGCCCGCCAGGGCCACCATGGCCGAAGGGTCGGTGCCAAAGTCGATGTAGTGGATTTCATCGAGCGGCGCGGTGCCACCCCACCAGGTGTGGTTCGGCGCGCGCACCAGCGTCATTTTCTGGCCCACGGAGATCTCGCCCGGGACATAGGGGCCGGTGCCGATCGGGTTGGACGAGGGGTCCTGCCCGTCAGCGAGGCTCGAGTGGACAACAGCTGCCGGATAGTCGGCAAGGTTCGGCACCACGGCCACATCCGGCTCGGAAAGCATCAGCTGCACGGTCATGTCGTCAACCTTGACGACTGCACCGTCGCGGAGCTGTTTGGTGTCTGCGTTCACGATGCCAAGGAAACGCGACGCCATGGCGTTGCCATCGACCGTGCCATCAGCCCAACGTCCGAACATGCGGACCACGTCATCGGCGGTGAAGGCATCGCCATTGTTCCAGGTGACGCCGGGACGGACCTTCAGCGTGTACTGGGTTGCATCGGCATTGGCTTCCCACGACTCGAGCAGGCGACCTTCGAAGCTGCCATCGGGGTTGTATTGAATCAGATATTCGAGCCAGCCACGGTAGACGTTCGCGATCTGGGGCCAGTCGGCCAGGCGCGGGTCTTTCAGCGCCTTGGTTTCCATCGCGCAGCGTACCACGCCGCCGACCTTGCCTTCGGCGAAGGCGGGCGGTGCCGACAGGCCAATCAGGCCATAGGCCGCCGCTGCCGAGATGCCGAGTGCGGTGGTGCGGGTCAGGAACTCGCGGCGGCTCAGTTTGCCAGCAGCGACTTCCTGCACATACATGGCGGCCGCCGGATGCAGATCCCGCGGGGCGAGGGTAGTTTCGGTCATTGTCGTCTCCCTGGTAAGGCTAAGCCCGTTTTTCATGGGTGGTGATCTGCCGATTGTCCCGCATCTATTCCGGATTGCGCGAGGCGAAACCGGAAGGTGGCAGGGTCAGTGCAAACCTCACGGCGGCATTGCGCATTTTTTTTCACGCTGCGTCAACGCTTGCTTTTACCACGGGATGCGATGTTTGCGACATTACCGGTGCGCATTGCAATCTGAAGGTGCGCGCCCGCGCACCACGGGGCGGCCCCGTCGGTCCCGGCTTTGCAGGGCGCGTCAGCCGACGCGGCGGAACGCGGTCGGAGACTTGCCGGTCAAATGCTGGAACGCACGGGTGAAATAGGCTGGAGAGGCAAAGCCCAGGCTTTCGGCGATGCGCCCGACCGGCAGTCGCGTCTCGGCCAGCAGCTTGCGTGCCTCGAAAATCCGCCGGTCTTGCAGCAGGGCAGAGGCCGGGCGTCCGCAGGCCGTATTGCAGCAGCGGGTCAGGTGAGTAGGCGTCACTCCGAGGGCTGCGGCGAAATCCGAAACCCCCATGCCCGACCGGAAGTCGCGCTCCAGAAGCGTGGTGTAGCGTGCAACCAGCCTGCGGGTGGCGTCGATTCGCACCGGTTCCGCTTCGGCCTTGCGGGCCTGACGTTCCAGCCAGACGCCAAGCAGGCCAAGGTAATGGACGGTTGCCCGGTCATGGGCGGGGGTGGTGCTGTCCATCTCCCGCAGGATGCAGTCCAGCAGCACGTTCACTTCCTGCTGCGCATGCACTTCGCGGATCCGCAACTGCAGCGGGATTTTCGGCAGCGTCACGCTGCTATCCCGCCCGAAGAACACGGCAGTTCCAAAGACTTGCGGACCAGCCTCGAATCCGTGCATGACACCCGGCGGGATGAAGACCGCGTTATTGGCGGTGTACCCGCGCGTGACGCCCGAGATGGTGATGCGCCCCTGACCCTTGGTGAACCACAAAAGACAAGGCTCCGAGATCGAACGCATCGCCTCGACCCGCCAACGGCCACCCGCGGCAAGCCGAGGGATCGCCACAAGCCGCAAATGCGCATGGGTCAATTCTGCAGACGTCGCCATCGATACCCGCCTCTGTTCATCAGAACTTAATCAAGCATCCCTGAATATCCCAAGCAAAAAGATGGCAATACCGCGACACTTGCGAGATCAGAGAAGGATTTCTGTGCATAACCCTGTGGACAGGCAGAAACCCGCTTAAAGTTGTGCAAACACGCGCCAGTCGCGCATTTGCGATCGGAACCAGGTGCGCTGACGCTTGGCGTATTGACGCGAGGCAAGTTGGGCCGCGCTGATCGCGTCGTCCAGCGACATAACTCCTTGCAGATGCGACACCAGCTCCGGCGCCCCGATCGCGCGGGCGGAAGGGCGGGCAGGGTCCCAGAACGGCAGCTCCGCGCGCGCTTCCTCCAGTGCGCCCGCGGCCAACATCTGTTGCAACCGCGCGTCGATCCGCGGGTTCAGCCAGTTGGGAGAGGGGGCGAGCACCACCGGCTCGCAGCCCGCCAGATCAAGCAGCGGCGCGCCGGTTTGCGCCTGCCACGACGCCAGGCCCCGGCCGGTTGCGCGGAACACTTCCCACGCGCGCTGTACGCGGGCGGGGTTGGCGTGGTCGATTCGGGCTGCGGTTTCGGCGTCGATTTCGGCCAGCAGGGCTGCGATACCATCCGCCGCAAGGCGCGCGTCCGCCTCGGCCCGCATGTGCGGCGGCGTGTCGGGCACGGGCACGAGCCCGCGTGTCAGTGCCATGAAGTAAAGCCCGGTGCCCCCGACGATCACCACTGGCTGCGACGCCAGCAACGGCGTCACAGCCCGCAGCCAGTGCCCCACCGACCACGCCGCATCCCGCGCGACAAGGCCATAAAGCGCATGGGGCAGGGCCGCTTCCTCGGCCACCGAAGGGCGGGCAGTCAGGATGCGCCAATTGGCATAGACCTGCAGCGCGTCGGCATTCACGATCAATCGCCCGTCCCGCGCGGCAAGATCCATCGCCAGCGCCGACTTCCCGCTCGCCGTCGGACCTGCGATCAGCACCGGCGCTTCACGCGACAGTCCGGCGATCAGGTGCGACCAGCCGCCCCCGGGAGGGCGGGTTCCGCCGGTCCGTTCCATCCCCAGCCTTTCCCCGTTGCCCCTGCCGGGAATTTGCGACATTTTGCGGCGCAATCCAAGAGCCAGACCATATGCAGGGGATAACGCATGCCGAAATCCAAGGAAACAGCCAGCCCCCGATCCGGTCAGACCAAGGCCAGCAAGTCCGGCGTCTCATATAAACGGGTAATGCTGAAGATCTCGGGCGAGGCGCTGATGGGCGATCAGGGGTTCGGCCTGCACCCGCCGACCGTCCAGCGCATCGCGCAAGAAGTGAAGTCGGTGCATGACCTTGGGGTCGAGATCTGCATGGTAATCGGCGGCGGCAACATCTTTCGCGGTCTGCAGGGCTCTGCCCAGGGGATGGAGCGGACGACGGCCGACTACATGGGCATGCTCGCCACCGTGATGAACGCGCTGGCGATGCAGGCGGCGCTCGAATCGCTGAACGTCTTTACCCGCGTCATCAGCGCGATCCCGATGGATCAGGTCTGCGAACCCTACATCCGCCGCCGCGCCGTCCGGCATCTGGAGAAGAAGCGGGTCTGCATCTTTGCCGCCGGAACCGGCAACCCCTATTTCACGACCGACACGGCAGCGACCCTGCGGGCAAGCGAAATGGCCTGCGAGGCGATCTTCAAGGGCACCAAGGTGGATGGCGTCTATGACAAGGATCCCCGCAAGGACGCCAACGCCGTCCGCTATGACCGCGTGTCTTATGATGAGGTGCTGCAGCGGCACCTGGGGGTGATGGACGCCTCGGCCATAGCCCTTGCGCGCGACAACAACCTGCCGATCATCGTCTTCAGCCTGGACGAGCCGGGCGGCTTTTGCGGCATTCTGTCGGGCAAGGGCACGTATACGACGGTGCATGGCTGACAGGGGCGGGCCTTCGCGGGACGCCGCGAACCGCTGTACCGCTGCCCCGCCTTGCTGCTATAGACTGCGCACCGCATGCGGTGCAGGAAGGAAAGACTGATGGCCCAGGACGACCTCGACATTGACCTTGACGCGATCCAGCGCCGGATGGATGGCGCGATGACCTCCCTCAAGCAGGAATTCGCGAGCTTGCGGACCGGGCGCGCGTCTGCGTCCATCGTCGAGCCGATTCAGGTCGACGCCTATGGCCAGATGACCCCGATCAACCAGCTTGGCACCGTCAACGTGCCAGAGCCGAGGATGGTGGTGATCAACGTGTGGGACAAGGGCATGATCGCCAAGGTCGAAAAGGCGATACGCGAGAGCGGGATCGGCATAAACCCCATCACCGACGGCCCCTTGATCCGCCTGCCCATCCCCGAGCTGAACGAAGAGCGCCGCAAGCAGCTGTCGAAGGTGGCAGCAACCTATGCAGAAAATGCCAAGGTCGCCATCCGAAACGTGCGCCGTGACGGGATGGACCAGATAAAGAAGGCCAAAGCGGTCGGTATGGGCGAGGATGACCAAAAGATGTGGTCCGATGAGGTGCAAGAGCTGACCGACAAGGCGATCGGCGCGGTGGACTCCGCGCTTGGGTCGAAACAGGCCGAGATCATGCAGGTGTGACCTTGAGGTTGCCGGGGCAGGCTCTTGCCGGATAAGGCGGACCAGGCGGAGGCAACAGGATGAAAATAATGCTCCGAACGGGGTGAAGACTGGAACAGAGGGACCAGAGGTGGCAAGCAGCGAACCCAGACGCGCAACGGCGGACCGCGCCGCAGACCATGTGGCCATCATCATGGATGGCAATGGCCGGTGGGCCACCAACCGGGGCTGGCCGCGGCTTGTGGGCCACCGAAAAGGCGCAGAGCGGGTGAAGGAAATCGTCCGTTGCGCGCCGGATCTGGGTGTGCGTTACCTTACGATCTATGCCTTCTCGACCGAGAACTGGAAACGCTCGACCGAGGAAGTGCTTGGCCTCATGTCGATCTTTGCGCGCTACATCCAGCGCGAGGCCGACAATCTGGCACGCGAAGGGGTGCGGATGCGCTTCATCGGCGACCGCTCGCGTCTGGACCCCAAGTTGCAAAGCCTGATGGCGGGGATCGAGGCGCGAACTGCAGGCCTTACGCGCATGAACCTTACTGTCGCCATCAACTACGGCGGGCGCAACGAGATTCTGCGGGCTGCGCGCGATGTGGCCATTGCCGCGGCGGAAGGGCGGTTTGATCCCGCAGCGCTGACGGATGCGGCTTTTTCCGAACGGCTCGACACCGGCGGGCTGCCCGACCCCGACCTTGTCATCCGCACCTCGGGCGAGGTGCGGACCTCCAACTTCCTGTCCTGGCAGGCGGCCTATGCCGAATACGAATTTACCGAAACCCTTTGGCCTGATTTCACGCCCGACGAATTTGCGGCCATTCTGAAGCGGTTTTCCAACCGCGACCGGCGGTTTGGTGCCGCGCGGACATGACGGAACCCGTCCCCGGGCCAACTCCAGAACGCGCTGGCACAGAACGCGCTGTCTTAGAAAGCGCTGGCCCGGACAGGTGGGCCGATCTCGGCCCTCGGATGGTGTCGGCAGCCGTGATGATCGTCTTTGCCGGCCTTGAGATCTGGCTTGGCGGAACGGCCTTTGCAGCCCTGGTCATCGTGCTTTGTGCGCTGATGATCTGGGAGCTGGCCTCGATCACCGGAGGAACCGCGCCACAGCAGCGTCGCACGTCCGTGGTATTGGCCGGGGTGGCAGGAGTATCGCTGGGCGCGACGCTGGTGCTTGAGCCTGCGGGGATTGCGCCGGCGCTGCTTTTGATCCCGTCGATCCTGCTCGCGCTGACCTCGCGGCGCAATCGGCGGATTGCGTCGGTTTATGGCGCTGCGGTGATGGTGGCAGGGTTCGGTCTTGTGTTGCTGCGCGCCGACCCCGGCACGGCGACCATCCTGTGGTTGCTGGCGGTGGTTATCGTATCGGATGTCTTGGGATACTTTGCGGGCCGGATGATCGGGGGGCCGAAATTCTTGCCTGCGATCAGCCCGAAGAAGACCTGGTCCGGCACCGTGGCGGGCTGGATCGGGGCGGCCGCTGTAGGTGCGGGCTTTGTGCTGGCGGGTTGGGCGGGCTGGATGCTTGTGCCGCTGTCCGTTGCAGTCGCGCTGGCAGGACAGTTCGGTGATATTGCCGAGAGCTGGATCAAGCGCCGCACCGGGGTGAAGGACAGCTCGTCCCTCATTCCCGGGCATGGCGGCGTGATGGACCGGTTTGATGCGCTGGTGGGGGCAACTGTTGCGGTGATGATCCTCTATTTGGTGCTGCCCTTGCCCTTGCCGGGCCGCGGGTAGGGGATGCGGTCTGTCTCGATCTTCGGGGCCACGGGGTCCATTGGTGAGAACACGTTCGATCTGTTGATGCGGGGTGGCGGGCCTGCGGCCTTTCGCACCGTGGCGCTCACTGGCGGGCGCAATGTCGCGCGGCTGGCCGAAATGGCACGCGCTTTGCGGGCCGAGGTTGCAGTCTGCGCGGATGAGACTTGCCTGCCGGCCCTGCGCGGAGCGCTGGCGGGGACGGGCATCCGGACTGCTGCCGGACCGCAAGCCATCGCCGAGGCCGCCGATCGCCCGGCCGACTGGGTGATGAGCGCGATCGTAGGCGCCGCCGGTCTGGTCCCTGGCCTCCGCGCACTGCGCCATGGCCGCACGCTCGCGCTGGCCAACAAGGAAAGCCTTGTTACCGCGGGACCCCTGCTCATGGCCACCGCCGCGGCCCACGGCGCCCGCATCCTGCCGGTCGACAGTGAGCATTCGGCGATCTTCCAGGCGCTGGCGGGCGAGGACATGGCGTCGGTGGAACGGATCATCCTGACCGCATCTGGCGGCGCGCTGCGCGACTGGCCGATGGAGGCGCTGGTGCGCGCCACCGTGGCCGAGGCGATGGCGCATCCGAACTGGGCAATGGGTCAGCGGATCACCATCGATTCTGCCTCGATGTTCAACAAGGCGCTGGAGGTGATTGAAACGCGCGAGTATTTCGGCGTCATGCCCGACCAGATCGAAGTGATCGTCCACCCTGAAAGCCTGATCCATTCGATGGTGGGGTTCCGCGACGGCGCGATCATGGCCCATATGGGGGCGCCGGACATGCGCCATTCCATCGGTTATGCGCTGCACTGGCCTCAGCGGGCGCATATCCCCGTGGCGCGGCTCGATCTGGCGCAGGTTTCCACGCTCACCTTTCGCGCGCCCGACCTTTCACGCTACCCCGCACTCAGGCTCTGCCGGGAGGTGATGGCGATCCGTGGCCTTGCGGGCGCTGCCTTCAATGCCGCCAAGGAGGTGGCGCTCGATCGTTTCCTGGCCGGATCCATCGGTTTCATGCAGATGGCGGGGGTCGTCGAAGAGGCGCTTGCCGGGCTTTCGTCCGAGATGTGCCTTGGAAATGCCGACATGAGCCTTGAAGATGTGCAAAAGACAGACCATCTCGCTCGTATCCGGGCAGACGAAGCTGCAATCAGAATGAAGCATGAGGCATAAGGTTTGGATCTGATCGGTTTTCTGCCGCAGGCAGGCAGTCTGGCGTGGACGGTGGCAAGCTTCATCGTCGCGTTGTCGATCATCGTTTTCGTTCATGAATACGGCCACTATATCGTGGGCCGCTGGACCGGGATTCATGCCGAAGTGTTCAGTCTGGGTTTCGGCCCGGTGATGTTTGCCCGCACCGACAGGCGGGGCACGCGCTGGCAACTCGCGGCGATTCCTTTTGGCGGCTACGTCAAGTTCATGGGCGACGCGGATGCCGCGTCCGGCAAGGATGGCGCAGCGATTGCAACGCTTTCGGCCGGCGACCGGCGGGCGACAATGCATGGCGCGCCTTTGTGGGCGCGCGCGGCGACGGTCGCGGCGGGGCCGATTTTCAACTTCGTGCTGACGTTTTTAATCTTCATCGCAGTTCTTCAGTGGACCGGCGTCGGATCGGACGCCCCTGTCGTGGGCGAGGTGCAATCCGGCGCCTGGGACGGGCCAAACCTGCAGCCGGGTGACCGGGTGATTTCTGTTGCAGGTACCCCGACACCTGACAGCGAGGCGCTGTTCACCACCGTTGCCGACCTGCCGCCTTCGAAAAGCGTGTCCTATCAGGTGGAGCGGGCCGGGAAGGTGATTACGATCGACGGTCCCTATCCGTTCCCGCCGCTCGTCTCCTCAGTCCAGACGAAATCCGCGGCGCTGAACGCGGGGTTGAAGGCGGGCGATGTGATCCTTGCCGTAGGCGACACACCCGTCACCGCCTTTTCCGAATTACCGGCACTGGTGGAGGCCACAGCCGGTGCGCCACTGACCCTGACGGTCTGGCGCGCGGGTGAGACGTTTCAGACCGAACTGACCCCCCGCCGCCGCGACCTGCCGCGGGCCGAAGGTGGCTTCGAGACGCGTTGGCTGATCGGGCTCAGCGGTGCGCCCCTGTTTGCGCCCGAGCTGCGCCACCCCGGTCTGGTCGAGACTGTGAGCCTCTCGGCCCAGCAAACCTGGAACATCGCCGCAACGAGCCTTTCGGCGCTATGGCACATCGCGACCGGCGCGATTTCAACCTGCAACCTGTCGGGCCCCATCGGCATCGCCGAAGTCATGGGGGATGCCGCGCGTTCGGGGGTGGAAAGCTTCGTGATGATGCTGGCGGTGCTGTCGGTCGGTATCGGGCTGATGAACCTGTTCCCGATCCCGGTGCTCGATGGCGGACATCTGGTGTTTCATGCGTACGAGGCGATCACCCGGCGCCCGCCTTCGGACGGCGTAATGCGCGTGATGATGGGCACGGGGCTGGTGCTCATCTTGTCGCTGATGTTCTTTGGACTGACGAACGACCTTTTCTGCGTCTGATCCGCAGGCAGGTGCGGACAGCGCATCTTTTTCACGTCGCACAACGGGGCGGCGGCTGCAGGAACCTGCACCGAAACCGGAAACAATTCTTGGACATCGGTAATCTGGACGGGGCAATGGGAAACCCGGGTCATAGTTCGGCCATATTCGCCGCGTATCCATCCGCTCGCAGAAGGAAAGAGCCGATCTGATGGAACGCGTGATGCAAAGCTACAAGGGCCTCTCGCTGTTGGTGAATATCAACTGGGACCGGATCTTCACGTTTGGGACGGTCATCGTCGGGCTGCTTGCGGGCACCTTTCTCGGCTCGGTTTTGTTCCAGCCCGAGGCTTTGCCGCTGCTGATGCACTGACCCTCCCCCACTGACCCTCCCCCAAGGGTGATCATGCACCCAAAAGTGCCGCCGCCCCCAAGATGTAGCGAAGTTATCCACAGCCTCCCCCAGCACTTTGACAAAGCTTGGCATTCCAGCTAGGCAAGCTGTGAAGCAGCAGAGTAACGGGGCGGTGATATGCGGAAGACGTCAAAGGCAGGGCGCGCGCGCATCGGCAGGCATCTGGCGGTAACAGTGCCGGTGGCTGCCGCAATTTTCTTTGGGATCGCAACGGTTTCGCAGCCTTTTCTGACACCCGCTTTCGCGCAGGCCTTTTCGTTTTCGAACGTTGTGATCGAAGGCAACGTGCAGGTCGATCCGGCGACCATCCTGTCCTACGCTGGAATCGCCCGCGGGGCAGAGGTTTCAGGCGCTGATATCAACGGGGCTGTTCAGCGGATTACCGCCTCAGGATTGTTCGAAACTGTGGAGATCGAGCCACAGGGCAGCACCCTTTTGATCCGCGTCAAGGAATACCCGGTGGTCAATGCCATCAGCATCGAGGGCAACAAGCGGCTGAAAGACGAGCGGCTTACCGCTTTGTTGAAGTCGCAACCGCGCCGGGTGTATTCGCAAACTCTGGCCGAAGCCGACGCAGCGGCGATAACCGAAGCCTATCGGGTGTCCGGCCGCATCGCCGCGCGTGTCGAGCCGAAAATCATTCGCAGGTCCGACAACACCGTCGATCTGGTGTTCGAGATATCCGAGGGCCGCGTGGTCGAGGTGGAGCGGCTGTCCTTCGTCGGCAACCGCGCCTTTACCGACCGCCGGCTGCGCCAGGTTCTGGAGACCAAGCAAGCAGGCCTCCTGCGGCAGATCATCCAGCGCGACACCTTCGTGGCTGAGCGGCTGGAAGTCGACAAGCAGGTTCTGCGCGACTTCTATCTCTCGCGCGGCTTCATCGATTTTGAGGTGCTCGACGGCTCGGCAGAGGTGTCGCGCGAACGCAACGCCTCTTTCGTGGTTTTCTCGATCAAGGAAGGCCAGAGTTACTCCGTCGGCGAAGTCTCGACGATTTCAGAAGTCGATGGGTTGGATGCGGCCGAATACGAGGCGGTGCAGAAAATTCGCGCGGGCCAGACCTACTCCCCCGCGCTGATCGAGAACAACATCACCCGGATGGAGACGCTGGCCCTCAAAAACGGTCAGAACTTCATTCGTGTCGACCCGCGCATAACCCGCAATGAGCGTGGTCAGATCGTCGATATTCAGTTCGCGATCGTTCGCGGCGAGCGGCTTTTTGTCGAGCGGATCGACATCGAGGGCAATGCCACGACGCTGGATCAGGTGATCCGGCGTCAGTTCCGCACGGTCGAAGGCGATCCCTTCAATCCAAGGGAAATCCGGCAGGCGGCCGAACGCATCCGCGCTCTGGGCTTTTTCTCGGACGCGTCGGTCGAAGCTGAACCCGGAAGCACCCCTGATCAGGTGGTCGTCAATGTCGATGTCGAAGAGCAGTCGACAGGCTCGCTCAACTTCGGAGTTACCTACGGCGTGATTTCCGGTCCGGGCGTGGCCGTAAACTTCGCGGAAACCAACTTCCTCGGGCGTGGTCAGGGGCTGAACCTGCAGGCAGTCATCGGGACGGATAGCAGCCAGAACAATTTCAGTTTTACCGAACCCGCTTTTCTTGGCCGGGATTTGTCCTTCTCGGTCAGTGCTTTTTACAACAGTTCCAACCAGGATGATGCCCGGTACGACACTAGGGACATCGGTTTCAGCACCGGCATCGGCTTTCCGATCAGCGAGCAGGGCCGTCTCAGCCTGAGCTATGGGCTGTCTCAGAACGAGGTGCTGAACGTGGACCCGGCGTCCTCTGCGGTCCTGCTGGCAGAGGGCGCGCAGGGCAAGCAACTGACCAGCGCTCTGAGCTATTCTTATCAATTTGACAATCGCCTGACAGGGCTGAACCCGACCGGAGGCTTCCTGTTCCGCTTCGGTCAGGATTTCGCGGGATTGGGTGGAGATACGAAGTACATCCGGACCACGGTTCTTGCCGTGGGGGAACGCAAGGTCCTCAAGGAAGAAGTTACTCTGCGCGCCATTTTTGAGGGCGGCCTAGTCAATTCGCTGTCGGGCAACACGACGCGCGTGACCGAGCGGTTCTTTGGTAACGGCAAGATTCGCGGATTCAAGCAAAACGGCATCGGACCTCGGGACCTTTCAACCGCCAATCTGGATGCCCTGGGCGGCAATGCCTTTGCCGTCGCACGCTTGGAAGCCGACTTTCCGATTGGCCTACCCGAGGAATATGGCATCACCGCCGGCGCCTTCCTCGATGTGGGCTCGGTCTGGAGCCTGGACAACACTCTTGGCGGCGCGATTGATGGCGGCTTCAACTTGCGCGCGACCGTGGGCCTGTCCGTCGTATGGACATCGCCGCTCGGCCCGCTGCGCTTGAACATCAGCAACGCGATCCAGAAGGAAACCTATGACGAGGAACAGTCTGTCGACCTGACCATTGCCACCAGGTTCTGATGCCCGGGGTGCGGGGCCACCGCGTGATGCTGGTCTGGGGGGCCGGTCTTGCGGTGTTGTCGCTGCTGGCTGCAGGGTCGGCGCTTGCGCAACTGGCGGCTGAAGGGCTGGAGCCGCGGACAAACCTGCCGCAAGGCAGCGCGGTGTTGACGCTGGATCAGGACAGGCTTTTCGCTGAATCGGCCTTCGGACGGGCCCTGCAGGCCCGCACGGCCGATGCGACCTCTGCCCTTTCGGCCGAGAACCTGAAAATCGAGAAACGGCTCGAAGAGGAAGAGCGCGACCTGACCGAACGTCGCCCTGCGCTTTCGGTCGAGGACTTCGCCGTTCTCGCCGATGCGTTCGATGTAAAGGTCAACGGCATCCGCACGGCGCAGGACGCCAAGAACCGCAACATCACCCAGACGGCCGAAGCCGACCGGAAGCGGTTTTTGTCCACCATCTTTCCGGTTCTGGGAGAGTTGATGACGGACGCCGGCGCGGTGGCGGTCCTGCCCAAAAGCACGGTCTTCATGTCCCTCAACGCCATCGACGTGACGGATGAGGCGATTCGGAGAATCGACGCCGTTCTGGGCGAGGGCGCCGAACCGGCCAAAGTCCCTCAGGCGCCGTCCGGACCATAGGATGGTGAGGCACCCTTGGCAGCTTGTCACCTATCTGCCGACTTGTTAGCTAGGTTCTTCGGCAAGGGGGAAGTTTTGCCAGAAAGGGACATGTACATGACTGAAAAAGTTGGGACGACCGCCGATCTCGATCTGATCCAGCGGATCATCCCGCACCGCTACCCATTCCTGCTGATCGACAAGGTGCGCGACATCTTTCCCTTTGAAAGCTGTGTTGGGATCAAGTGCATCACCATAAATGAGGCGCTGTTTCATGGGCATTTCCCCGGTCTGCCGGTCTTCCCGGGCGTGCTCGTCATTGAGGCTATGGCCCAGACGTCCGGGGTGCTGGTCGGGATGTCGGTGGATCTGGTGGACAAGAACGCAAAGGTCTTTTTTATGAGCGTAGAGAACGCAAAGTTCCGCCGCAAAGTGGTGCCGGGCGATGTGCTGGAACTGAATGTCCGCGCATTGCGCGGCGGCGGGCGGGTCTGGAAGTTTGAAGGGCTGGCGAAGGTGGACGGAGTGCTCGCCTGCGAGGCGATCTTCACCGCCATGATCGACCTGCCGAAGGCGTGACTCCGTGACCGTTGACCCCACCGCGCGCATCCACACCGCTGCCGTGATAGAGCCGGGTGCTGTGATCGGCGCGGGGGCGGAGGTCGGCGCCTT